>Ga0180434_10008767_pt1 | contig 11106 bp, 11 predicted proteins | sample SS_ome_7_FD_132453 | JGI IMG/M metagenome (GOLD analysis project Ga0180434, IMG submission 132453) | Hypersaline lake sediment archaeal communities from the Salton Sea, California, USA - SS_1_D_2 metaG | ecosystem: Environmental > Aquatic > Non-marine Saline and Alkaline > Hypersaline >... | reverse complement strand
CGTCGGCTGGCAGGGTGCTTGGCACAGCCTCCAGCGGCGGCTGCACCCCGAGCGCCTGCTGCTCGCGCTGGCCCGGTCACCCGGCACGGTGCTTCCGCGCATCCATGCCTTCGAGGAGGTGTGGCTCGGCCAGGACACAACCGAGGTCGAGGGCTGGGAGGTCGGGCTGCGGGGCCACAAGCGCAGCCTCTCCAAGGTCCTCGGCAGCGACCTCATCCAGACCGTGCGCGGCGACATGTTCACCGGCGGCTACGTCCTGCGCCTGTCAACGGAGCAGGTCGTCTTCGTGAGCGAGCCGCGGGAGTAGCCCAGACGGAGAGCAGTGGGCCGCGGGGAGGCTCTGTGTACCCCCGAAGTGGAGGGAATTCGGGCCTGCCTCCCCGGTGAACACACGCTCAACACACGGTCCGACCGTGGACTGGGGCGCCTTCTCGCGGAGGGGGCGCCGCCCGAGCTCCAGAGCCGGCCGTTTGGCACACGCTCAGACAACGCTGATGAACAGGGGCTTTCGGTACTTGCCTGGTGTCTCGCCCACCGGACCATCCTGGCCGGCACGGCGCGACAGCCGGTGAGTCCCATGCCTCTGTCCCTGTCTGCTTCCGCCACGCTCGCGGCACCGGTGCGTCGATGAGCCGCCGGTACAGCGCCCCGCCCCTTCGCCTGACCGACGAAAACGTCGAGGGCATGCAGGTCGCACTCCAGAAGCTCGCGCCGTACCCCGTGACCCGCGAGATCGCCGAGGAGTCCATCTACAACCTGGTGCGCTTCTTCGAGGTGCTCCAGCGTTGGAAGGAAGAGAGCGACGCCAAGGAGCAGATGGCCGCCCGAGGCCTGGTCCCCACCGGTTCTTCCACCGACCAGCGAGAAGAACCATGAGCACGCTGTCGACGCTCACGCTCCCCTTTGAGGGCGAGCCCCTCACCACCTTGACCTGGGACGGCCAGCCCGCCTGGGTCTGCCGCCAGATCGGCGCCCGCCTCGACTACGCCAAGTCCGGCAAGCGCCTCGTCTCCCGCATCCGCCGTGAGTGGGCCGACGAGTTCATCGAGGGCAAGGACTACGTCATCCTCTCGGGCCCCGAGCTGGCCCACCTCAAGGCCTTCGCGGGACGCGGTACCCCTGGGGTACCCAGTCGAGCCGGGTCGCTGATGCTCCTGCTGGAGTCCGGCCTCCACCTCGTCCTGACCCGCACCGACAAGCCCGTCGGCAAGCGCCTGCGACGCTTCCTCGCCGATGAGGTCCTGCCCCAGCTCGCCCGCACCGGGGCCTACTCCCCCGACGCGCCGCCCAAGGACACGCCCGACCTCCTGGTCGTCTCGCTGCCCGTGCGCGACCTGCCGCTGTCCCGCCAGCGAGAGGCCCGCCTCGCCCGCCAGGCCGAGACCCGCGAGCGGTGGGTGGACCTGTGCGACCGCCGGCTCAAGGTGGCGACCCTCCACCGTGCCATCGACCGCTGCAAGGACGAGGGCGAGCTCCCCGAGGACGTGGCGGCCGCACTCGAGGTCACCGCCGCCGAGATCGCTCTGGGCGCAGACCTCTCCGGCCTCAAGCCCGCGACCGAGCGGTGGGTGAGTCCCACCGAGATCGGCAAGCGCTGGGGCGTGTCGGCGAACAAGGTGGGTCGCATCATCACCGAGGCCGGCATCCGGGGCGACGAGCGCTTCAGCAAGCAGGTGATGAACAAGGCGCGCGGCCACAACCGGGTCGTCTTCTCCTTCGTCTACAACGCCGCCGGTGAGGCCATCATCGACGAGCTGCTCGCGGGCGAGGGGCGTGCGCCTCTCGACGCAGCGTGAGGGAGGCCACGATGACGCTTCCCGAACGCGCCCGCGCCCAGCGCCGCCTCACCGCCGGCCGAGTCCCCCGCATCGGCCTCCGCGAGCTCACCGCCGCCGCACCCGTCCTTCGCGACCGGGGCGAGCCCCACATGGCCGACGGCCTGGAAGAGCGAGCCGTGGCCTTCTGCACCGCGCTGGCCGACCACCGCCGCTCGACGGCCTACCGGGGGCGCCTCACGCCGCCGGTGGACCTGGGCCTGGAGCCCCTGCTCGTGGAGCTGCACGGTGCGGCCGACGTGCTCGACAGCGGGGACGCCGAGGCCCTGGCCGTCGCGAAGGGCTGTCGGGCGCTGGCCCACCGCCTCGAAGCCGTGCTGCGTCCCGCCGAGCCCGACCGCGTGCTGGTGCTCGTGAGCGTCGACCGGCTCGGGCTGGGCGAGCTGCTGGCCGGGAGCAACCCCAAGTACCGCGACCCCCACCACGTCCCCGCCGCCGAGCCCGACGAGGACACGATGCTCTACCGGCGATGACCGAGGGGGCCGCCAGCTTCCACGTCGAGGTGTCCCGCTTCAAGGATGCCCGCGACGTGCTCCCCCGACCGGCCCGGCTCTCGTGGCCGGAGCTGGTGGAGCTGGTGGCCCCCGAGCGCCCCCCGGTCCGCACGGACCTCCTCGCCGCCGAGGCCCGTCGCCTGCGCGTTGTCGAGCAAGCCACCCGGCTGCTGCTCGACGGGCGCGAGGCGACGGGCTGGCTCGGCGACCACCCCACCTGGCGAGCCCTCGAGCGCGCCGCCTGGACCGCTGGCCCCGACCCCGAGGACCGGCGCACCGCCCTCCTCGCCGCGGCCGACAAGGCCCGCGAGCACGCCCAGCGGAAGACCAAGATGTACCTGCCTTGCTGGAGCCCCGTGCGCTGCCTCCCCGCAGCCACGCGCGGCATTCTCGCCGTCGAGCACGTCACCTGCCTCGTGCTCGACTACGACGACGGCACCGACCTCGACGCCGCCATTGCGCCCTGGCTCGACTGGCCGGTGCTCGTCGCCACGACGTGGTCCCACACGCCCGCCGCTCCGCGCTTCCGCGTGGTGCTTGTCCTCGACCGCCCCGTGCCCGCGGAGGCCTGGCCCCGTGTGTGGGCGTGGGCAGCCACACGGGCGGTCGGCACGGTCGACCCGGCCTGCAAGGACCCGAGCCGCCTGTACCTGCTGCCGGCCGTCCGGGGCCCTCGTGCGCCCTATCGACGCATCGTCCATGACCCCGGCGGCCACCTGCTCGACCTCGACTGGGAGCGGATGCCCGCCGTCGAGACCACCCCCCCGCCTCCTGCGGAGCCCGCCAACCGCAACCCCCGCGCCCGTCCCCCTGCCGACGCGGCCCGTGCCCACGCCCGGAAGGTGCTGCGTCGGGACGGAGCCGCCCGCCGACGGGCCGCGGACTGGCTCGGAGCACCCGTTGTCGGCCGCCGGGCCGAGAAGGTCCCGTGCCCCGCCTGCGGGCGCCCCTCGGTGTGGTTCTGGCTGGAGCCCGGCGCCCTGTCGACCGCCCAGTGCCACCACAAGAAGTCCTGCGGGTGGTGGGGCCACCTCGACGAGCTCCTGGACGCCCACGGGAGTCGCGATGCGGGGTGACTGGCTTCCGGCCGTGGTGGGCGAGCCGGACACCCCCCAACCTGACAGCCCGACGGCCGACCTCTCCTCCCTGGCCTCCCTCGTGGCGGCCGTGGAGGGGACCACAGCGCTCCCGGAGGCGGTCGACCTGGTGGTGGCCTGGCTGGGGGATGAGGACGCCCACGCGGCCGTAGCGGCGGCCCTGCGGGTCCGTCCTGGTCCGGTGGCGGCCCTCCTCACGCGCCTCGGCTCCCGACGGGGCATGAAGCGGCACGCCGACGCCGTGCAGCGCACCCTCCGTCGGCTCGCCCGCGAGCAGGCCGCCACAGCGCGCACCACTGCCAGCGAAAGCGACCCCGACGAGCGTGACCTCCGCGAGGTGCTGGACCACGCCCAGCTCCCGTGCGGACTCCGCACCCCGCCCGGCTGGCTCCTTACCGTCGCCGGCATCCAGACCGAGCAGGTCGACCGCGACGGCGAGGCCCGGCTGGTCGACGTCGCCCCCCGACCGCTGGTGGTCACCGCCCGCTTCAAGGACGTCGCCGACGGTGCCACCTCCCTGCGCCTGGAGTGGCCGACCTCCACCGGCTGGGCCCACCGCGTCGTGCCGCGCGGCACCGCGATGGACAGCCGCTCCCTCGTCTCACTGGCGGCCTGGGACGCCCCCGTCCACAGCGACAACGCCCGCCATCTCGTGCGCTACCTCTCGGACTTCGAGGCCACCAACCGCGACGCCCTCCCCGAGGCCCTCGTCTCCACCACGATGGGCTGGCAGGGCGCCCGCCTCGACACCTTCTTGTGGGGCCGGGCCCTCATCCGGCGCGGCACCGAGGCCCGCCCCACCGCCGTCGAAGACCTCAACCCCGCCGACCTCTCCCCCGGCGACGTCTACCTGCTCGCCGATCCCGGCGTCTCCGAGCTCGCCGACGGCTTCCGGGCCACGGGAAGCTGGGAGGGCTGGCTCGCGGCCGCCGACGCCGCTCGTCCCTACCCCCGCATCTGGCTGGCCCTCTACGCGGCCCTCGTCCCCCCGCTGATGCCCTTCCTGCCCACCCTGCCGAACTTCATCGTCGACTTCGCCGGCGAGACCAGCATGGGTAAGACCACTACCCTGCGCTTCGCCGCCTCCGCCTGGGGCTGCCCCGACGAACGCTCCGGCGGCATCGTGCGCACCTGGGACAGCACCCGGGTGTGGATCGAGCGGGCCGCCGGCGCCCTCGGCAACCTGCCGCTCATCCTCGACGACACCAAGCGCGCCCGTCGCCCCGAGGACGTGGGCCGTACCCTCTACGACCTGGCCTCCGGCTCCGGGCGCGGCCGGGGCTCCATCGGCGGCATGCGCGACACCGTCCGCTGGCGCACCGTGCTGCTGTCCACCGGCGAGGCACCGGCCACCTCGTTCACGAACGACGGTGGCACCCGCGCCCGCACGCTCGGGCTGTGGGGCTCCCCCTTCGGCGGGGCCGACGAACGCACCGTCGCCGCCGTGCGCCAGCTCACCACACAGGTGCTCACTCACCACGGCCACCTGGGCCCCCGCGTCGTCCGGTGGCTGGTGGAGGCCCCCGAGGCCCGCTCCCTCGTGCGCCAGCGCTACGCCGAGGCCGCCCAGCGCTGGCAGGACGCCGCCAACGGCAACCCCGTCGCCACTCGGGCCGCCCAGTACGTCGCGGGCCTCGAGGTGGTCTCCCGCATCGTGCATCGGGTGCTCGGCGTGCCCACGCCCGAGAGTGACCCCCTGGTGCAGGCCTGGCGCGCGGTCGAGGCGGCCTCGGAGGGGTCGGACCGGGCCTCGGACGCCCTTCGCGAGGTGCTGTCGTGGGCGGGCGGGCAGCAGGCGCGCTTCTGGGGCCAGCTCGGCGGGGGCAAGGGCGACCAGGGCCCGCCTGCGGGCTGGCTGGGGGCCTGGGTGGCCGACGACCGCTGGACCCAGCTCGCCCTCCTCCCGACGGAGCTCCGGGGCTTCCTGGCCCGCCAGGGCTTCGACCCCGAGGCCATCCTGTCGACGTGGGGCGACCGCGGCTGGCTGCGCACGGAGGGCCGGCACCGCACCCGCAAGGTCACGGTGGCCGGCCGGAAGCTCCGCTGCGTGGTCCTCACCCGGGCGGCTTGCGACGCGGTGTCGGCGGACGCCGAGGGATCCGATGGCGAGACCTCCGATGGGTGAGCGCCGCATGTGGGGACCGTCCCCACCTCGTCCCCACCGGTGTGGGGACACGAGAATTCCCACGGGTCCGAGCACTTGGTGCCCGGTCCCCACAGTCCCCACACTTTCCCGCGCAGGACACGAACCCCCGTGGGGAGGATTATTTCTCCTTTTCGATGTCGAGAAGAGAAACGCGCCTCCCGCGCATGGGGGAGTTCACACAAGAGTGGGGACTGTGGGGACCTGCCCTCTTTCTTCCCTGCTGGTCGGTGTTCTCCGGTCCCCACCGCTGTGGGGACCATGTGGGGACGTGGGGACCAGTCAGGCGATGCCTCTTCATGCCACCCCGACGCCGTCAGGAGCTGTCGCAACCTTTCCCGGCTGGGGGGGTGGCCCGAGCCGGAGGTCGCTGAGATCTTCGGGCGCCCTGGGGAGCGATGGGGCTCCCCAGGGCGTAGGGGTGGGAGCAGGGGGCCCGCGCCCCGCTGTTCGTCGCTGTCGGACGAGTAGGTGCGCCCGCAACGAGCGGCGATGCGACCCCGACTACGGGGTGTCGGCAACATCGGGCGCGCGCGTCGCCGCCCGTGCCCTTGGGGATCGACACGGGAACCCCGGTGCCATACTCTTGTGGCCTGCTAGGAGGTCTTGCATGAAATCCATCGAGCTGTTCACGGGCGGCGGAGGCTTGGCACTGGGCACGCATCGTGCTGGCTTCGAGCATCTCGCATTGATGGAATGGAACGGCGATGCCTGCGACACGCTTCGCAGGAACGTCGAGCGCAGTCGTGCCGGCAAGATCACGTCGATGGCTCCAGTCAACCACTGGAAAGTCCACGAGGCGGACATCCGGAAGAAGATCGACCAGGACTTCTTCGGCGACTTTGGCGGTGGGCGCGTCGACCTTCTGGCAGGCGGGGTTCCCTGCCAACCCTTCAGCATGGGTGGAAAGCACAAGGCCCATGCCGACAAGCGAGACATGTTCCCGGACTTCGTTGAAGTCGTTCGACGGGTTCAGCCTCGGGCCTTCATAGTCGAGAACGTGAAGGGCCTCCTGCGGCAGTCGTTCACTTCGTACTTCCAGTACATCCGACTTCGCCTTCGCTACCCTGAAATCGTTGCCAAGCCGGATGAGGAGTGGCTCGATCACCTCCACAGGTTGGAGGACCTTGAAACGTCGGGTGCGTCACCCGGACTCCAGTACAACATCGTCCATGAACTGCTCAACGCTGCGGACTTCGGAGTTCCTCAGACACGGGAGCGGGTCTTCATCGTGGGTTTCCGGGCCGACTTGGGCTTGGAGTGGCACTTTCCCAAGCCGACGCACAGCCGCAAAGCGCTAGCATACGAGCAGTTCGTGTCGGGCGCGTACTGGGACCGACACAAGATCAAGGCTCCAGAAAACGGCAAGCGATGGTGCGGAAAGCGCATGCTCCGTGATCTGGAGAAGGCTGGCGAGCGGCCAGGGACGCCCTGGCTCACGGTCCGGGATGCGCTGTCGGACCTGCCTGAGCCTACCCTGGATGGAACGCGGCTCCACCACAACCATTTCTTCCGAGCTGGCGCGAAGGCCTACCCAGGGCACACGGGCAGCCCGATGGACCTTCCCTCGAAGACCCTGAAGGCCGGCGTTCACGGTGTGCCCGGCGGCGAGAACATGATGGTCAAGCTCGATGGATCACTGCGCTACTTCTCCGTCCGTGAAGCTGCACGGATCCAGACGTTCCCTGACGACTGGGTCTTCGAGGGCGCTTGGAGCGAAGCGATGAGGCAGTTGGGCAACGCCGTCCCCATGCAACTTGCCGAGGCTGTCGCGTCCAGCGTCCACTCCAAGCTCGCCTCGGTGGAACAGCAGCCATGAACCGGGAGTTCGACCCGCTCGACTACGTCAACCTGACGCGACACGTTGTCGAGGAGTTGATGCGTCAGTCTTTGGTCGGGCTCGATGAACTTGAGCGGTTCGTCGGCGCGGGCGTCTACGCTCTGTTCTATGTCGGGCAACTGCAATTCTATGGTTCTTCCAGCGGGTCAGCCAAGGTCCCCAGGAGGTTCTGTCAGCCATCTACACCAACAACCAGATGGAACTGCTGGGCTACCGGGTGCTGTCGAAGGGCTCGCGGAAAGCCACCATTGTGGACCCGGTTGAGATCTTGCGGAACGCCATCCTCTTGCGAGCTGGCGCCTTCTTCCTCGCCCACCAGCACCCTTCGGGAAACCCGCGCCCATCCGGTGAGGACCGGCAGTCCACCCGCCGACTCAAATATGCTGCCAAGTCGGTTGGGATCAACTTCCTCGACCACATCGTCATTGGCGGGGACGGCAAGTACACGAGCATGGCTGAAGAGGGGTTGATGTAGTGTCTACGCCTCTGGCCATCGGAGCTGTGGCTGCGCTGACCGCACTGGCGAGCATCAAGGCTGGCAGTGCCGCACAAACCTCCCCAGCCATGGAGTTCCTCAGCAGGGGCAATCACTACTTGCCCGTCGACTACAGAGGAGATCGGCGGGCAACAGATCTGGCCCGCGAGCTGGAGGTAGAGCTCAACAAGGACTGACCCTTGCCTGTGCGGCACGCATCCGCTATTCTTGCGCCATGCGGAAGCTCATGTCCATCCTGCGGCGGTCCGATCGATCGCAGACCTCTTACACACTCCCCCTCTCCGGGTGGATGGCGGCGGCCTGTGCGTTGTCACACCACCAGGCTGTGATGGAGGAGTCGAACCGGTTTCGACGAGAGTCTGCGTCCCGCATGCCGCGCAGGGATGGCCCGTGATGTCTGGTTTCTGCCATGCGTAGAGACGACGGCGCCCTCTTTGCCGTGCTCGGCACCGCAGCGCTCGCGGCCGTGGCCACGCTCCGTCGTCGAGGCTCCAGCAAGCTCGCGCCGGCAGATGGTCAGGGCGGTGTGACCTTCGACCTGAAGGACCTGCTCTCGATGCAGCAGGAGCCCACCGAGCCGCCCATGTGCGACATCTACCTGCTCAACAGCGAGTACGTGGATGGTTTCTTCGTCAACAAGATGCTCCACGAGGTCTTTGGCCTGGACGCCAACGACGCGCACCGTCTGGGCTGGACGGCCCACACACAAGGGCAGGCCCACATCGTCACGATGGGCTGCGAGGAAGCTCGCGAGAAGGTCGAGGAAGCCAAGGCGATGGCGAACCGGGAGCACCCACCGGCCGCCCGCGTGCTGCTGGTCGTCGACAAGGACTGAGCATGGGCGTGCCGTTGGCCATTTGCGCGGTCGCCGCCCTCGCTGCGCTGGGCGCCCGGCGTGGAAGTCGGAGTACCCCGCTTCCCGACTGGCTGAGCCCCCTCGACGCCCGAGTCGTGGTGGAGGACGGAAGACCCCACTGGCTCTTTGAGCTCCCCTTCATCAGTCCTCGCCGTCTGGGTGGGACTGTTCGGGTCTTGTTCCCCATGGCTGGTGGAGACCCACTGCCACCAAGGGGTCTGGTCGCCCAATGGGGGGAGCGGGTGGACCCGCAGGCCATCGCAGACGCCCGCCGCCTCCTGGAGGAGCACCAGCAGTGGTCGACACACCTGACCGAGCTTCCCATCGACTGGAATCAAGAGCTCTACGGGCGGTTCGGTCGCTGGGGAACCTCCTCCAGGTGCTTCTTGCGTCAGGAGTCCGAGGAAGCCACCCACGGCTGGGATGCCGGACATGAGCGACGGTTCGAGGCCGGAGTGTCTGTGCTCTCGGTGGCGCCACGCCTGACCGGCTGGGAGTTGCAGCGCCCCAGCCAGTCGCAGGCCATCTACAAGCTGCCCTATGACTACCTGGCCGGCATGAAGCGGTCCTACCGGGACCAGCCCTTCTTCATCGTGCAGGGTGACCGGGTGGTGGTTGGCGAACATGTCGACGAGTATACTGGCGATGTCTTTGATGTCCCGGCTTTCGGGGCGGACGGAGAACCCCTCCTCGAAGGCGACACCATCCAGGTGGTGAGTGAACCTGACCGAATCCGGGTGCTGTGATGAAGCGAGACGACGGAACCACAGTGGCGTTGGGTGCGGTTGCAGCCCTGGCTTCGCTGGGCGTTGCCACGCGCCGGGGAAGCCGGGGGGAGGACGCAGACCCGACGCGCATGGCGCACTCCAACCTGCTCTCGGCTCGGCAGAGCGCAGATCGATCTCTCGACGAGCTCAAGCGAGGCGGCAAGGTCCCCGCATGGGCGGCCGACCGCATCACCCGCGCCGACCAGCACCTGGACGATGTGGCGGGCTACCTCCGGGGGCGCAGGCAAGCTCGTGGAAGCGCAGCGGTGCTGGCAGAGACCAAGTGGTCGAAGCACGGCGGGCTGGAGGTTGCGCGAACGACCGTCGAAGAGGTCATCAAGGCATTCAAGAACGCCTACAGGTGGCCGGCTGGAGAGGACTACCCCGAGCATGTGGTCCTCTACCACTCGGGGGATGCGAGCCTTGCACAGAAGATCCATGAAGAGGGCTTGAACCCCCAGCTCGGCTCCTGGGTGATGGACACCATCTACGGCGCGACGGACGACGAGGACCTGATTCAGCAGCTCATTGACGAGGCCGAGGAGGGTGGTGGTGCAGCCCTGGCCTACTTCGACGACCAGCCGACCTGGGTGAAGATCAAGACGGCGATGGCCATGGGCAAGCCCTTCAGCGAGATCACCCGAGACGACATTCGGGAGCACGGCCACCTGGCCATCTTCATCGTTGAGACGGACGACAATGAGATCTGGAAGATGGTCCCTGAGGACAACTGGGGAGAGCCGAATTTTATGAACCTCATGGGTGAGGTCAAAGACTTCTACGGGACCAGTCTCTACGACATGGAAAACCGCAGGGAAGTCCCAATGGGTGTGGAGCCAGGGGACTACATCACGACCGAGGAGTATAGTCCCGACTACACTCTGACAGGCGATGACCTGTTGGCCTACCTGGACTGGTGGGAGAAGCACCACAAGGTTGAGAAGGAGCTGGGTCGGCGCAGCCGCAAGGTACTGCCCCACATGCGCCGGAGTCCGCTCAGCGGGATGTACTACTTCCAGCCCATGAGCAAGCTCATTGTCCAGTAGCTGCCACCTGGGTGTCGTCGGTGGCATGGCTGCGGTGCGAGAGTCCTGCGGTGCGCGGGTCTCCTTGCAGGCCAAGGTCGTCCTCGAGCCGGGGCGGTTCAGCTCAGCGCTGGGGGTCTATGCTGGAGCGTCTGCGCCCCTCGTAGAGCTACGGTGGCCAGGCGGCCACCAGACTTTGTGCAGCTCAGATGTCCGCAAGGTGCGTGGCTATGCGTCTGACCTTGCGACAGAGGCTCCGCAACCGGCCGCGAGGGAGCAGCATCGCCTCCAGGGGTTTGTGGAGTGGGTGCGGAGCCTCTCGTTTCCACAAGTGGTCTACCGGGGCGTGTCGTTGCCGGCTGGGGTGTCGCTGGAGCTCGATCGGAGCCCCCAGAGCTGGACGACGGACGAGCATGTGGCCTTGTCCTCTTCCCGCAGGATGGTCGGCCGGTGTGGGTCTGCGCAGCTCCTGACGGGAAGGGTGGCCCGACCAGAAGACATCTACTGGCCCCAGACCCTCGACCGATTCCTTCGCTACTCGCTGGGGCTCCGG
>Ga0180434_10008766_pt1 | contig 11106 bp, 9 predicted proteins | sample SS_ome_7_FD_132453 | JGI IMG/M metagenome (GOLD analysis project Ga0180434, IMG submission 132453) | Hypersaline lake sediment archaeal communities from the Salton Sea, California, USA - SS_1_D_2 metaG | ecosystem: Environmental > Aquatic > Non-marine Saline and Alkaline > Hypersaline > Sediment... | reverse complement strand
TACAAACCCTGCACCAGCTAATGGCGGTGAGGATTGTGAAGGTCCCGACACCCGAGAATGCAACACTCAGTCTTGCGGAGGTGGCGGCGGCCCCGTTGTCCCCAAAGAAGAACCCGAAGAAGATGAAGAGCCTATATATTTCCCTCTTGGCGAACCTGAACCAGAGGGTGAGGTTCTTGGTGAAGAAATAGAGTGCGGCATATACCTCTACGAATACATCAAGTACGGAGCTGACAACAATCCTGAAGAGGTTAAAAAGCTGCAAACTTTCTTGAATGATCACATAGATACCAACTTAGCAGTAACCGGTATATATGATCAGGCAACAATGCAGGCCGTTAATGAGTTCCAGGTGCAATACCAGGACGAAGTCTTACAGCCTTGGTATGATGCCGGAGTCCACTGCGATCCCGATGCGCCCACTGGTTATGTCTACAAAACAACCAAGAGATGGATTAACATGATCATGTGTCCTCCTCTTAATCTTCCAATGCCTGACTTGTCGGGCTATCCTAAAACAGACTGTTCAGCTGTCTTGGGAGAAACGACCATAACAGAAGAAGATGTTTCAGGAGAAGCACCCCCCGAAGAAGAGACTGGTTTGGAAGAAACGCTCTCTGAAGAAGAACCCGAAGAGGTTGAAGGTGAAACAGATTTAGAGGGAGAATTTACTACCGAACCAGAGGAAACAGAAAAAGAACCTCAGGCAATGTCCTGGCTGTGGTTCGTAATAATCCTCATTATAATCATTGTAGTCCTTTATGTACTCTACAAGGCTACAAAGAAAGTGAAGAGATAAAGAGGGGTACTGAGCGAGAAAAACGATCCTGTGAAAAACAGGGTCGTTTTTTTAATAAGTCTCGTAGTTGACATCCCATTAATAAAGTGTAATATAGGATTATTGATAAATAGTTATGGGCGACAAAAAAATTCTTCCCATTGATACTAAAAATATCGTCTTAAGCGACGAGCTTTTAGAACTTATGCCCAGGATCCTCATAGAAGAGTTCCGGGCTTTTGCTTTTGAAAAGGGTCCTAAAGTAAAGGTGGCGGCGGTCAACCCGAAAAATCAAGCCCTGCAGAAATACCTGACAAAAAAACTGGGAAAGAATTTAGAATGGTTCAAGGCAACAGAAGAAGATATAATTTTCATACTCAAAAACTGCCAAAAAGACTTTAAGGCCGACATCTTGCGTCTGGCTTCCACGGCCAACGAAACCAACAACAATATCAGCCGGGTGGTTGATGATATTCTTAAGTACGCTTTTACTGAAGCTGCCAGCGATATCCATATAGAACCCAAAAGAGACGAAGTGCTGATCAGGTTCAGGCTGGACGGAGTTTTGCAGACCGTCTGCAAACTGCCCAAAAGTGTACAGGCAGCTTTAATTGCCCGTTTCAAAATTATGGCCAATCTGAAAATTGACGAGCACCTCCATCCTCAGGACGGCCGCATAGAACCAGAAAACGCTCCTGAAATATCTTTACGTATTTCTATTGTGCCGACTATTTTCGGAGAAAAAATAGCCCTGCGCATACTCGACGACACCAGTAAAAACCTTTCCATAAACGACCTGGGCCTTTCTGAAGAACAAAGAGAGGTTGTTATGGAAAACATTGAAAAACCCTACGGAATGATTATAGCTTCAGGTCCTACGGGATCTGGTAAAACTACTACTCTTTATGCCCTTTTGCAGCTTTTAAAAAAAGAGGGTATTAACATCTCAACCTTAGAAGATCCGGTTGAATACCTTTTGGGAGGGGTTAACCAGATTCAGATAAACCCGAGAGTTAATCTTAACTTTGCCTCAGGTTTAAGAGCCCTCTTAAGGCAGGATCCCGACGTAATTATGGTCGGAGAAATAAGGGATTCTGAAACCGCCACCATGGCAGCTAACGCCGCTCTGACCGGGCACCTTCTTTTCACCACACTGCATACCAATGATGCAGCTTCTGCTTTTTCCCGGCTTTTAGACATGAAGGTTGAAGACTTTGTAATTACCGGTACAGTTAATCTTGTTATTGCCCAAAGATTAGTGCGCAAAGTCTGCGACAACTGCGCCACCATGCAAAAGTTAGATCCCATTATTCTCAAGAAAATAGCAGAAAGAAAAAGCCTCGCAGAGGCTTTGGAGAAAAAAGAGGAAGGTTTGTCAAAGTCTTTAAAAGAAAAAAGGTTCCGCGTGGGCAAGGGATGCGAAAAATGCTTCCAAAGCGGATACTCAGGAAGAGTGGGGATTTTCGAATTTCTCAGGCCGACAAAAAAAATCCAAAGTTTAATACTCAGCCATGAATCTGCAGAAACAATAGAGGCAGCTGCCAAAGAAGAGGGTTTTAAGGATATGATAGATGACGGTCTAGAAAAAGTCTTTCAGGGAACTACCACTTTTGCCGAAGTATTAAGGGTGACCAGGAACGCCTAAAAAATTATGCCCAATTTTCGCTACAAAATAGTCACCAAGGATCAGCAAATAAAGGAGGGAGCCATCTCTTCTCCTTTTGGCTTTAGTGCCCGCAAAAATCTGACCCGGGACGGTTCCAGTGTCCTGCTTCTTTCAAAAGAGAAATCCCCTATCTTACAGGTGGATGCACCTTTTTTGAGCGGCTTTCCCCTGGGAGAGAAAATATATTTCTTCCGCAACCTGGCCATGATGGTTGACTCGGGCATATCTATTGTTGAAGCCCTGGAAATAATTTCAGAGCAGGTCAAGACAAAAAAGGTCAAAAAAGCAATTCTCAAAATCTCTGACGACGTGCGCAACGGCCAGAAACTATCAGACGCCATGAGAAAATTCCCCAAGTATTTCCCGGAGCACATAGTGGAAAACGTCAACATGGGAATTACGGCCGGAAGACTGAACGAAACCCTGGATCGTATTTCCAACGATTTTGAAAAAGATGATGAACTCAGAAAAAAGGTAACCGGCGCCATAGCTTATCCCCTAATAATAGTGGTGGTAATGATTGCCGTCCTTATTATCTTTATCTTCTATGTCTTGCCGGGAATAGCTGAAATGTTTTTTAGCCTTGAGGTGGCCACTCCCCTGCCCACCAGGATACTTTTGGGCATAGGTTCTTTCCTAAAAACAAAGCCTCTTGTTATTCCGGGAATATTCTTTGGATTTTTACTTTTCATTAGTATTGGTTTAAAATTCAAAAAAACAAAATATTTTTTGCACAAAATATTGCTGAGGCTTCCCATTTTCGGAGACCTTATAAAAAACTACAACCTAGTCTTGTTTTTCAGGTCCCTTGAATCTCTTTCCCGGAGCGGGGTGCCCATTGTCAGCACGGTTGAGATCGCCGCCAAAACCACCAATAACGAAGTTTACAAAAGGGCGCTTGACCGGGTCAAACCCCTTTTGCTCCAGGGAATTTCTCTTTCTGACGCTCTTTCCCCCTTTACCTTCCTCTTTTCAAAACAAACAAGAAAGATTATAACGGTGGGAGAAAGGGCAGGAAAGATGGACGAAGCCTTTCACCGCATTTCAGAATATTATCTAAGAGTGGTGGATCATAAAACACGCATGCTGACCGTCTTAATAGAGCCCATTCTTATGCTGGTTCTGGGTGTTTTCGTGGCCATAATCGCCCTTTCCCTGTTTTTGCCACTTTACGGCTTAATGAGCACGCTCAGCCAATAACCTATGAATAAAATAATTAAAAAAACAATTGGTTTCTCCCTGCTTGAATTAGTAATTGTAATCGCCATTGTAGGCATAATGGTTTTGATCGCCTCTCCCATGTTCAGAGAAAGCCAAAATAAAGTTATACTTGAGGGGGCCCAGGCCTCATTAATTGGCTCCTTGGAAGAAGCAAGAAGCCGGGCACTAACCGGTGTGGGAGAAAATGTGGACGAAATCCACGGAATATATATTGATTATTCAACCAACGAAATTTACTCTTGTAAGGGCACGGTGGCTGATTGGCCGAGTAACGGTTGCCTGCCGGTAATGCTTGAAGAAAATATTTCCCTTATTAAGGAAAATGCCGCAGACCCGGATATAAAAATAATAGAATTTGAAAGACTCAGCGGTAAAACCAGCCAAGAAACCGTTACTCTCAGAAATGACTTAACGGGAGAAGAAATAGAAACAGAAATTGATGAAAATGGATTTATAGAAATATAAATATGTTCTTTTCTAAAAACAACAAGGGTTTTGGCTTGATCGAAGCGATTATAGGTGTGGCCATGGGAAGCTTGCTTCTGCTGGTTTTTATGACTCTGATTACGCAAACTATGGAAGTTAACCGCGAAAATTCCAACCAGCTAAAAGCTGCCATGTATTTGCAGGAACTAATTGAAATAGCCAGGGATCTAGAACGAGATCCCGCCTGGACAGAATTAAGCAAAACATGTACTCTGGCTGCTCCCTGTCATCCCGAACCCGACGGGAGTAACTGGGAGCTAGAAAACAGCCCAGAGGCACCCCTAGGGGGAATTTTTACAAGGGGGTTCATAATAGATCCTGTTTCGCGAAACGGTTATGACATAGAATCAGTTTATAATCCCACTAATGACGACCCTGACACAAAAAAGATTACCGCAAGAATCACTTGGGGTAATAGCCTTGAACGCAAACTAGAAACCTATGTCTATAAATACTAAAAAAGGCTTTACATTAGTAGAAACCGTTATAGCCCTAGCCGTAGGGATAATAACCGTCACAATGATGGTGCTAATTTTTACTATGGGCTTAAAAAGCATTTATGCAATAAAAAACATCCAAGAGTTAAACTCGAGCGCCATGCTTTTCTTAGACAGAATAACTTATTTAATAAAACGGGGCGAGGCCTTTGACTTCTCAACGCCCGGAGCGCTTAGAATAACCCTGCCCGATGGAACAGAAGAAATTATTGACGCAACATTCTTTACCGATAATAATATAGATAGTGCGACAACAAACTTTCAGGAAATGAACAGATCAATTCAATTAAACTTCGATATTGAAAAAGGCTCCGAGTCCTTTTCTGGACATACAACTATAGCAAAAAGAGTTTTTTAGAATATGTTTTTACGAGAAAAAGAAAAAGGAATAATGAGTTTAACCGTAGTTTTTATTATAGGCTTTTTGGGATTAGGAATGCTAGTAACAATTACGATTTTCGCGCTTGCTGGTATAAAACAAAACCGCAATACCTATATAGGCAACCAAACATTTTATGCGGCTGAATCTGCGGCTAAAGAAGGCATATACCAATTCATTGAAAACGGCTTTGAGGATGCTGATAATTTCTCCGTTTCGGTGAATGACATCTCTGAAACCGAAATCTCTTTTGAAGTTGGCCCTAGCCTTATGGGTTGGGCATATAAAGATGTGGAGGGTAGGGCTCGAAACACTAATTACCGTGATGATAATTACCGTAAGCTTAAAGGAGCGCTACTTTTGTTTCCATCTGCGGCAGCTTTTGATTACGCAATATATTCAGAAGATAATCTATCAATTACGGGAAGTGCCCATATAACTGGAGATATATTTTCAAACGGAATAACAACGTGTGGTGGTGGTACTGGTTGTATTATCGAGGGGAATGTCTATTCTAACGGTGATGATCCCGATGATACTTGCAATAGCCACGCAAGTTCTACTGAGGAAAATGTAGATATTGTTCCTCCACCGACCATAGATCCGTATTATTACGGAGGTATAGCTGATTGTACCTCAACCTTAGCAGATGTGGAAAATGACTGCCTTTCAATCCTTACAACGGGCGTAGTTTTTGTGGATGACCCAGGAGCTAGTGAAGTATTAAATAACGTAGACTTAGTTGGCAATCTAACTATAATAGGTGACGATATTACCCTCAACGGAGGAGCTGTAATTACTGCCTCAAATGATTATGCGGCACTTGTCGTCGATGGAAACTTAAAAATATTAGGAGGTGCTACAATTACCGGAATTGTATATGTTTCTGGTAACACAACCTTCGGAGGTGGAGACACACAGATTTTCGGCTCACTTATATCTAAAGAAGGGGTAATTGATTTAGGCGGAAATGTAACAATAACTTATCAAGGATCAACTGGACCACCTGGTGGTATAGATGATTCTGGAGATCCGCAAATTATAAGCTGGCAGGAAGAGTAAAATAAAGGGATATTAGCTTCAAATAGGCCGAATTCACACCGTTCGGCCTATTTATTTACCCCCCCTTGACAAATTCTCTATTTATAGTATACTGTAAGCAGTTCTTTGCGTTTTTATGCTAACACTTTCATTTTTGGGTGTTTTATATAGAGCTTCTTGAGAAGGAACTCTGTATAAATATACAGGAGGACCATGCTAAAACATGGGCGCCCAAAGGAAGCAGCTTATCATAGAAGCTTATCAGGTTAGACACATTTATAACAACATCGCGAAAGATTAGAGGAGGCAATCTTTCTAAGATTATCTTTAATCTTTAATTTTCCAAGAGAAAATCATGGCGGTGTTTTTTTTGTGGACTAAAAGTTCGAAGTAAAGGTCAAATAAAAGTCGTAAATCGTTAAATAATTAAACGTATGAAAAGAAATAAAAGGTCGTTCCAGAAAGGAACAAAATTCGAGAAAATTACTTCTTTCGTAGCCCTGTCTGCTCTTTTGTTCTCCAGCTTCGCGGTCTTTATACCAGAAGCACAGGCATGTCATGTTTGCCCCGAGGGAGACGTAAAATACGAAATAGGCAAGGGTTACGAATACCCTGACCATCCTGAAGACTCAGCCACAATTTCCGGAGACGGAGAAACCGTTTACTGGGAAGCAGCTCAAGGATGCGCCATCACTGATGTTTGCATCAAAATCGGCGGACCCGGAGGCGGAAACCTTGTCCATCCAGACCCAGAGCTGGGCGAATGGACTACTCAAAGCTATGATATAAGTCATGTGGTGCTGAAAACTAATTGCCAGCAACCAACTCCTGAATGCGGTAACGGCATCCGGGAAGATTGCGAAGAGTGCGATGCGGGAGAAGAAAACGGTGAAGAATGTAACCCGGCATACGGCTCCTCTTGCACTTACTGCTCAAACGATTGCAAAACGGTTAAGCTTGAGGGCCCCTTCTGCGGTGATGGCAACATAGATGAGCCTTACGAACAATGCGAGGCTGACACTGATTGTTCTTGCGAGGAAACATGCAATGAATGCCAGTGCGTCGGCGAGCCATCCGAAGAAACAAACGTCACTCTTTGCAAAGAGAATGACGAAGGAACTAAAATGGGTGGCTGGGAATTATCCTTGGTTTCTGAGGAAAACACTTTCTCAGGATTTACCGAAGGAATATGCCAGAACACCGGCTGCATTGTCTTTGAAGACGTTCCTTACGGCACCTACGAGATAGAAGAGGTGCTTAAAATAGGATGGGAAAATGTCAGCGGTTTGGGTGAGGTTGAGATCAACTCAGAGAACCCGACATTTACCATTGTCAACAAACTGGCAGAAGGACCCACTTATCAATGTTCAGACGGCATTGATAATGACCAAGATGGTCTCATAGACTATCCTGAAGATCCGGGTTGTTCTGGTCCGGAAGACGATGACGAATATAACGAAGAGGAAACTTTCTATGCCCTGACAGTAACCGTAGACGGATTCGGCTGGGTAACCAGCGATCCTGAGGGTATTAACTGCGGCTATGAAGCTTCTGATTGCTCAAAAGGGTATGAAGAAGACGCTGAAGTTACCCTGACTGCTGAACCTGGCGGTGGCCAGAAATTCGACGGTTGGGAAGGTGACTGCAGCGGCACAGAAGACACCTGTCTTCTGATAATGGACGCAGCCAAGGAAGTCACAGCTGCTTTCAGTTTCATTCCCGGCGTCATTGTGCCAGATTACACCGTAACCTTTGACGGTAACGGCGGAACTCCGGAAACTCAAACAGAAGAAGTTGAAGAGGGTCTGACAATAGATCCCCTGCCAACAGTTACCAGAGACGGGTATAATTTCGTTGAGTGGAACACGGAAAGCAACGGCAGCGGTGATGAATTCACCACAGCCACGATAGTTATGGCTGACATGACTGTCTACGCTATCTGGCAGGAAAAAGGCGGACCGATTACCACCACTTATACAGTAACCTTTGACGGTAACGGCGGAGAGCCCGAAACTCAAACAGAAGAAGTTGAGGAAGGAGAAACCGTAGACCCTCTGCCAGAAGTTAGCAGAAATGGTTACAACTTTGTTGAGTGGAACAGCCAAGCAGACGGGGAAGGCGATACTTTTACTGCTGAGACCGAGGTCACAGCAAGCCTTACCGTCTACGCCATCTGGCAGGAAAAAGAAGGCCCTGCTCCGACTGTCTACACAGTAACCTTTGACGCTAACGCTGGAACTCCGACAATGCAAACAAAAAGCGTTGAAGAAGGAGACACATTGGACTCCTTGCCCGAGGTTACCAGAGCAGATTATACTTTCCTTGAGTGGAATACAGAAGAAGATGGCAGCGGAGAAACCTTCACTACCTCAACAGCGGTTAATGCAGATATTACTGTTTATGCCATCTGGGAAAAGGGACTGAGGAGAAAAGTTGGGGGCGGACCTATCCGCGTCCTGAATAAACCAGAACCTGAGCCAGAGCCGGAGCCCGAACCAGAACCGGAAGAAGAGGTTTTGGGCGAAGAGATAGTTGTAGAACAGTGCGGTATATACTTATTTGAGTATATAAAGTACGGGGCTGACAACAATCCTGATGAGGTAAGAAAACTGCAGACCTTCTTAAATGACCACATGGATGCCAGTCTGGCCGTAACCGGCATATATGACTGGGCAACCATGCAGGCAGTAAACGAATTCCAGCTGCAGTACAAAGAAGAGGTTCTTAAGCCCTGGGTTGATGCCGGATCTTACTGTGACGTTAATGAGCCTACAGGCTATGTCTACAAGACAACCAAAAGGCAAATTAACCTCATTATGTGCCCCACGCTCGACCTTCCTATGCCCGATCTGTCAGCTCATCCCAAGGTAGATTGCGAGGCCTATTTCGCAAGTCAGGAAGTTTTAGGCGAGACAACTATGGAGGTAGAGACTGGTGCAGGAGATTCAGAAGAGGGCTTAGAGGGCGCTGAGGAAGAAGAAGGCGACTCAGATGAGAGAATTGCTTTGGAAACCGAGGGAACAGAAGAGGATGGAATGAAAGAAGATTGGTCCTGGATTCTTATCCTGATAATTGTCTTACTAATTATCGGATTGGGCTGGACAATCTACAAAGACAGAAGCATGAGAAAGCCGAAGAAGCTATAACAAGAAAGAGTAGGAAAAAAACCGACCCCGCTGTAAAAGGCGGGGCCGGTTTTTATTACAGACAAATTAATTGAGGGGCCCTGCGCAGGCCAGGCCCTGTTCTCTGATGCCCTGGATGTAGCTCTCGCCGATCCCGGAAATCCTTGCCATGTCGTCAATTGACCAAAAAGGTTCTGTTTTTCTTAACTCAATTATCTGATCGGCCCTACTGTCGCCGATTTGATATATTTCTGTCAGAGCTTCCTTTTCTGCTACATTGATATTGATTTGGCCCTCTGAGCATCCTTCGAACTCTTTTTCCGGGGTTTCTTCTTCCGGTTCTTCTTCGACAAAGAACGTTTCATCTGGAGGGGCCGCACAGGCCAATCCCTCTTCTCTGATCTGTGATACGGTGCCTTCGGCAATGCCGGAAACCAGACTTAAATCATCCAGAGAATAAAAGGGGGATTCTTGGCGCAGCTGAATAATTTGTTCTGCGCGGCTCGGACCAATCTGAACAATATTCTGCAGCAATTCTTCGTCAGCTGCATTGATGTTTATCTGACCGTCCAGACAACCCTCAAAGATTGGCTCTTCTTCGGGATCTTCCTCTTCCTCTGGTTCTTCGTGGGGTAAACCAATAATGGCTATTTTGCCCTCAAAGCCGGCCAGGTAACCGCTCTCTCCGCTTTCTCTGATACGTGCTAAAATATCAGCCTCTCCCTGAAAATCATTTCTGTCTTCTTTTATCTTCAGCCTGAATTGATCCTCAAAAGAGTCTCCTGAAAAGACTTCGGTTAAATAAAAATTGGAGGAGAGCCACGCGTCGTCTTCCGGAGCTGCCCGAGCGTTATAAATTAATGAAAGCGCTCCCTCATTTTCTATGGATATTTTCACGTCATAGGTAGCTTCTTTTAAGTCTGAAGCAGAAAACAGAACTTCGATTTCTTGATCAGCCGGATTTTCCGCAGGATAAGAAAGCTTAATCTTTGGTTCTGGCCCAGAAGAAGATAGTGGGATGATTACCCTTGTTGAAGCAGCTTCCTCTTCAAATGGCTCAAAGCTTGTGTCTTCTGGATCACTAGCACAAGCTAATCCCTGCTCAACAATGCTTTCTAGGCGGCTTCCGCCCAAAGCAATGCCCTCAACCCGATCCAAATCATTTACCGACCAAAAAGGTTCTTTTTCGCGAAGATCCATAACCTGCTCAGCATAGGATGGACCAATCTGGATAATCTCCATCAAAGATTCTTTGTCTGCTGAATTTAAATTAATCTGCCCGTCCCGACAACCGGTAAACTCTTTAAGGGCCCCATCTTCTTCATGAGTTTCTTCTTTTTCAATATCTTCTTGCTCCTCCTTAGCTGGCTCTTCATTAATAACCAAGGAAAACAAGCCTTCTTCTAAAGAACCCGTACAGGCAACAGCCTGCTCTTCTATAGATTAGATTGCACAGTCTTTTCCCCAATGCCCTGAACTCGCATTAAATCAGAAAGAGAATAAAAGAGGCCGTTCTGGCGCTCTTCAATAATTCTTTGTCCAATAACCGGGCCAATTCCCGCAAGAACCTCTAAATCTTTTAGGGGGGCCCGATTAATGTTTAACTGGTTTTCCCGGCAGCCAACAAATTCCCTGACCGGATCAGGAAGATCCTGAGGTGCTTCAGCTGACTGATCTACCTCCTCGCCCAATACGCCCTGGGGTTCTTCCGAAGAAACCGTTTCAACTATCTTTTCCGAAGAGCGCTCAGGCCACTCCCCCGCTATTTCTTTTTGGGAAGAATCAGTATTTTCTAGGATATAAAAAAGACCTCCGGCTAAGAGGCTGCCAATAACTACGGTTAAAACGATCTTTCTCAGCATATGTTTTTATGGTAATTTTTCAGAATAATCTGTCAAGTTTGCAGGATATTT
>Ga0180434_10008765_pt1 | contig 11106 bp, 9 predicted proteins | sample SS_ome_7_FD_132453 | JGI IMG/M metagenome (GOLD analysis project Ga0180434, IMG submission 132453) | Hypersaline lake sediment archaeal communities from the Salton Sea, California, USA - SS_1_D_2 metaG | ecosystem: Environmental > Aquatic > Non-marine Saline and Alkaline > Hypersaline > Sediment... | reverse complement strand
GCGGAAGTTGCACGTTAAGCTGCCACGGCGTCGAGCACGTAAACTTTACCTACCAACCCTGAGGCTGGAGACGACTTGTTTATAACGACGCATACCGACCATTCCATCGGCGTTGGTCCGACCTTGAACGACTGTCTGAATCTGCCAGGAGGACGGGAATTATGTCCCTGGGTGTTCAATGTCGCCGTTATGCTATTTGCGGGCGGAGTTCGATCCGCATGATACACATGACGCGCCACACCCTCGGCTGTGGAAGAGTAGCATGACCGCCCTCGGTTTTGTTCTATCGGTTGGCGGGACAATTGTGCTGATCAGCACGCCACCGTGGATGGGCGGAACGCCCGGCGCGGCTTATGTGTGAGCGCATTTTGTCCGGTGTTCGTGTTTTGTATCGACTGTCCCTCGCTCGGTATCCTTCGAAATCCAGGCGTCGATTCGCCGTTTTTCGTGTCGGGGTGGTCGCGTCGTAATCGCACGCGGGTCCGATTGCACAGGAGGTTTCGGAGGTCGTGCCCAATCGGCCCCGCGTACAAGCTTACGCGGCAAAACCGACACGCAACAAAGGCGAATCGACGCTTGGATCTCTGACGGATAACGAGTGTGGGACAGCCGAAACGAAAAGAGAACGTCGATTGGACGCGTATTCAGCGAACGAAATGCGCGCATACCCAAAATGGTCCGCACGGCGGACCCTACAACTCACCCCGCCAAGCGCGTCCAGAAGAACCATGCCGCCGGGGCGGCTAGTAGCGGCGAATCCAGGATGTCGAGGACGCCGCCCATTCCGGGGATTACCGCGCCGGAGTCCTTCATGTGTGCGTCGCGTTTCAGGAGCGACGCCGCGAGGTCGCCGGCGACCGAGAGCAATCCCATCAGCAGGCCGAACCAGATGAACCCCCATGGATAACCCAGCGGGCTCGCTCGCAGCCCTTCCACGACGGCTTCGGGCAGCATGGGCCCGATCAGAACCGACATGAGGACCGAGGCCAGCAAGCCGCCGGCGAAGCCTTCCCAGGTCTTTTTGGGGCTGAGCCAGGGAATGAGTTTGTGTTTGCCGAAAGCACGACCGGTGAAAAAAGCCCCCATGTCGTTGGCTTTGACGATGAACACCGAAAAGAACAGCACCAGCACGCCGGCGGCGCCGCCGATCTCCATTCGCAGGCGCGTCATGTAACCGGCCAAGCCCCCGACGTAGACGATCACGAACAGCACGGCGGCGACGTTGACTGCGGCGCTTTCGGCGCCGCGCCGGGCCGCTTGCAACACCAGCGCCATGAACAAGGCGAGACTTATCCAAAGCATGCCCCACGATTCGTAACGCCACGGCGTATCGGGATCGAGATTGAACATCAGATACGGGCCCACCACCAGGCCGGCGGCGAAAAACTGCGCCACGAGACGGTTCGGTCGATACCCCGTCGTTCGTAAAAAATGCGTCACTTCCCGAGCACACATCAATGCGAGCGCGAGGATAATAAACGTCGAAACGGCGCCGTTGCACAACCAGGCGACGACGTCGAACCCGCCGCGCGGCGGCTCCGACACGAAACGCTCCGCCAGCCAGCCGTCGAGTATCATCGCCCCCAGCAGACTCGCCCCGATAACGACGCCGGAGGTTACGCGTTGAAGTAGTACGGACATGTGATTCCCAGGAAAGTCGTGTTAATCGATGCGCGGCGCGGCGCGGCGCGGCTTTACGTCGCCGTAACGCCGCTCGCGCGCGGTGAAAGTCCTGATCGCCTCGAACAGATTATCCTGACGAAATTCAGGCCAAAGCACGGTCGTTACATACAACTCGGCGTAGCTGATTTGCCATAACAGGAAATTGCTGACGCGCATCTCGCCGCCCGTGCGAATCAACAGATCCGGATCGGGCAGGCCGGCGGTGTACAGCGACTCCGAGATCAAGGCTTCGTCGATCTCTTCGGGTTGAAGCACGCCGTCGCGCACGCGTCCGGCGATGCTTTTGACGGCGTCGACGATCTCGGCCCGCGAGCCGTAATTCAGCGCCAGACACAGCTTGAGACCGCCGTTGTTCTTGCTCGCCGCCGCCGTGACGTCCAGTTCCCGCAAGACTTCCGGCGGCAATCCCTCGCGACGGCCGAGCTGAATCAGCTGGACGTCGTTTTCGAGAATCGTGCCGCGCTCCTGGGCCAGATATTGCGCGTAGAGCGTCATCAAAAAGTCGACTTCCTCTTTCGGACGTCGCCAATTTTCCATGCTGAAGCTGTAGAGCGTCAGGCATTCGACGCCGAGACGGGCGCAAGCCGTGACGATTTCGCGCACGTTCTCGGAACCGCGTCGATGGCCCTCGATGCGCGGCATGTCGTGCAAGTTGGCCCAGCGCCCGTTGCCGTCCATGATGACGGCGACGTGGCGCGGCAGCGCGTCGAGTTCGACGCCGAACAATACGCGCGGATCCAGAGGCGGCGGCGCGGGCATGCTTAAACCTCGCCCTCGACCATGATGGTCTGATGGCGCGCCGGTCCGACGCTGATGAGGCCGACCGGGGCGCCGACACGCCGTGCGATTTCACGTACGTAAGCTCGCGCCAGCTGCGGCAACTGCTCGACTTTTCGACACTCGCTCAAGTCTTCCGACCAGCCTTCCATTATCTCGTACACCGGTTCGACTTCCGAAAGTACATACGCGTCTGCCGGAAAAGAGTTCACGACGGCGCCGTCGCGGCGATAGCCCACGCAAATTTTAATTTCGTCGAATCCGGACAACGTGTCCAGATGCATCAGCGCCAGCGCGCGCGGGCCGGAAATCATTGAGGCATACCCGCAGGCGACCGCGTCGAACCAGCCGCAACGTCTCGGACGTCCGGTCGTCGTGCCGTACTCGCGACCGCGTTCGCGGATCAAGTCGCCGACTCTGTCTTTCAACTCGGTCGGGAACGGCCCTTCGCCGACGCGCGTCGAGTACGCCTTGACCACGCCGAGGGTTGAATGCACCGCCGACGGCGGCGTCCCGAGACCCCGGGCCACGCCCCACACGCCAGTGCTGGTGCTGGTCACGAAGGGGTAGGTCCCGTGGTCGATGTCGAGCATGCAGCCCTGGGCCCCTTCAAATAATATCCGCTTCTTGGCGGAAATATGGCCGTGCAACTCGGCCGCGACGTCGCAAACATACGGCCGCATCTGTTCGGCGAATTCCAGGTATTCATCGGTGATAACCGACGGGTTAAAGGGCTCGCGATCCTCGTACAACGCCGCCAAATACGTGTTTTTGTGTGCGATGATGCTCGCGAGACGCTTGCGCAGAGACTTAGGATTGTAAAGTTCGCAAATCCGCACGCCCCACCGCCGCGATACCTTGTCCGCGTAACACGGTCCGATTCCTCGCGCTGTAGTGCCTATTTTGCCGCCCGGGGGGGCCACCTTCTCCGCCAATATGTCCTGTCGGCGGTGATATGGAAAAACGAGTTGACACCGATCGCTGATGCGTAAGCGGTCGCCCACGTCCAGGCCCCGTTGCCGCAACGACTCGATTTCCCCCAGCAAAATAGCCGGATCGACCACGCACCCGCAGCCGATCACGTTGACGACGTTCTCGCTCAGCACTCCGGAGGGCAGTTGGTGCAGCGAAAATTTCTTGCGATTAAAGATGATCGTATGCCCGGCGTTGGCTCCTCCGCTGAAGCGCGCGACAACGTCGAAATGTCCGACCAGCGCGTCGACGACCTTTCCCTTCCCCTCATCGCCCCACTGCAAACCAACCACGCAAGTGTTTCCGAGTTTATCGAATTGCATGTTCTGGACTCGCCCTCGGTACGTAAGTTCCGTCGCCGGTCGATCGGCTGTCGTCTCGCCGCCACGACCGCGCCTTAACGCCGTCTTGTAGCATCCCAAGGCGATCAAAGCAATCGTCAAGACAGGAATACTCGGCGCCAGCGACATTTTCACGAATTATCCGGGGCCGGGCGCCGATACGCCGGTACGGGCGTCCCTCGTCCCGATGTCGGCTCAACCGACACAGCGGCCCTGTGCGGCCGCCGACATCTTATAAATGAATATTCTTAAATCGATATATCTAATGCTTAATTCTGATTTCTCGCCGACATCCGCTCGATCCAATTTCGCAGATACCGGCTCAATTCTCCCTGTAATTCGAGCGAACGTTCTCCCAACACTCCCGCTCCCGCCGGCATGCGCCAGACCGCCGCCGACTTGCCTGTTTGCGAGGTCCGGCGTTCGATTCGGTCTCCGTCGGTCGCCTCGATCAACAGGGTCGCATCCGGATCGACTTTCGCCAAATTCGACGCCGACTCGAACTGCATCGAGTACTTCAAGCCCTCGCCCGCGTCGAACTGCCAGGTGACCGCGGTGCGATCCAGGCAGCGCGCCGCCCAGCGCGTCCGCTCGCGCATCTCGCGCACCAGCCATTTCATGAAAATCTCGAACGGCTCCGGCGGCAGCCCCGGGCGCTCGCCGCTCTGATCGAACCTCCCCGTACGAAACATCAAATGTCGTTGACGCCCCCCCGACTTCGCGGCGGGAAGCGACAGCCCCAACCGGGCGCCCCCCTCGTCGTCGCCCGCCCAACGTACGGCTCGCAAGGGCGGATAACGCTTCGGCATCTCGCCGATGTCGCGCAGCACAACATGGCTTTGATCCCATCTTCGCCAATATTGTACGCTGTCTGGAAGCGGACATCCCATGTGCATCCTAAACATATGTTCGACTAGTCGCGGCGCCAGAAGTCGCCCATGAAGCCCGGCGGCCAACCAGGGCAAGTCCGTGACGATAAGTTCGCCGGCGTCGATCGGGCGCGCCGCGGACAGAACGTCGCCGCACTTCTTCTCCCAGGGCGTCTCGCTAGTGAGCAGCGGCGCGAAACCGAGCGCGTCGGCGTATTTTTTCCACGCCGCGGACGCCGCCAGCACGCGCGTCTGAAATTGCGTCTCGCTCGAAAGATTTGAATACGGAAACACGTCCTGCAGGGCGAAGCCGCGCGTCGGGACGTCGGCGTACTCCACCCGCGCCGACATGACCTCGTGTTCCGAGGCGAGCGTTACGATTTTTGTAATCGGCTTGCCGGCCCAGTCGTTCAAGAGCGTCGCGAAACTCTCCAGATCCAGAATCAGCCACGAGCCCGCGCTGATCCGCTCGACGTCCGCCAGCGTGAGGTTGAGGTCGCGGATCCACGCCGGATCGATTACGCAAGCCGCTCCGATCGCCCTGGCGACCAGTTTCCGCTTCGATCGCAGCGTCTTGACAACCTCGACCTCCATGCCGTCGAGCAAGCCGGCCAACCGGGCTAACGACGCCGGCAGCACGACGCGCTGCAATGGGAACGGCGGCTGATATGTGCTCCAGCGCGGCACGTTTGCGAGGGGATGGCACTTCGGATCGCATTCGGCCGCGGGATGTAGAATTACCTGCGTGAACCGTTCCGAGTCGGCCTGCTCCGTCAGCCCCAGCCGCAGATGAGTGGCCCCCTCCGGCGACTGCACCCAGCCGAGGAGAGCTTCCCCCGGCGCCGCTCCGGCGACCGCGTCAAGCATGACGCAGCGCTGCTCGACGGGTTCGCCGTCGCGCAGAAAGATCAGCCGCACGCTGGCCGAGGCGGGCGCCGAGCCGTTAGCGGGGAAACCGCGCGACAGATACCACTGCTCCTGCTTGCACCTGACCGGCGCCGAGAACAAGCCCTGCCCGTCGCTCCAGCGCCATCGCCTGACCGTCTTCGCTTGTACCTGCAGCCCGCCCAACGGACCCGCCGTTTGCCGATCGTCGGTGCTCATCAAAACGCCACCTCTGTCTCTCCTCGTGTAGAACAGCCGCATGCGGCATAGCCGCCCGCGGCTGTGCATGTGCGGTTGTATACGCTACGACCCGCTCGCTCGCGCTCGGGGCTCTGATAATCCGCGACCGCCTCGGCTGTGCATTAATCCGTTCAGCATTTCCGGACCGGCGCGGCGTTTGTTTAACACGTAGCAGCCGAAAGCGTTATTATGCGGCACGCAGAGCCTGCGCCAACGCGACGGGATGATCTTTCAAGTTCGCGGGAGATTTTCCCGATCGCCGCGCGGGCGAAGATCGCCGCCCCGATACGGGAGATCCGCGTGAACGAAACACCGCCGCCGGACGATTCAGCCCCCGTCGAAGCACGTCCAGTCGCCTTCGAGCCGTTCCCCCGCACTGCGTCGGTCGATCTTCCGTTCTTCACGAAGCGGCACGACATGACTCTGCCGCATCTCGGCCAGCGTGAGGCGTGGTTCGATCTGACGCTGGTGCTGCTGGCGACGATTCTGCTGCCATATCTGCCGCTAGTCGTAATCCCGTTCATTGACAATGTGGAGAACGCACGCTCTGTATCACGAGTCGGCCCGTACGAAATCACGCGGGTGTGGCTCCATGCCGCGCTGGCCGCGGGGCTGTTGTTCTATTTTGTCAAACGGATAGGCGTCAAACCAGCAGGCTTCGGCGTCCGTTTCGACCATCTGCCGATGCAGCTGGCCTGGAGCGGCGCCGCGCTGATCGGCGTGTATGCCGCCATGTTCCTAACCGCCCTCGTCGTGATGGGATTGCTTTTGTTCTTTCCCGCATGGCAGGACGATCTGACCGAGCGTATCGAATACATTGATAAGATGCCGCTGAACGACATCGGCGTCACGCTGATCCTGTTGATCGCCGTCGCGATTAACGAGGAAGTCGTCTTTCGCGGGCTGCTGATTCCTTACCTGCGGCGCGTGTGCGGCAGCTGGTGGCTGGCCGGCTTGATCTCCAGCGCGATCTTCGCCTCGCTGCACGTCCCCGACCAGGGGCTGCTCGGCGGGGGCATCCAGATATTCGCCGTCGGCGTCATGCTGGCCGCGTTCTTCATCCTCTCCCGCAGCCTGCTGGCCGTCACAATCGCTCATTTCCTCTTCAACCTGTTCCAGTTCCAATTCGCCCGCATGCTGCCGGATCTGGAGAAGTTGTTGGAGAATATGCCGGCTGGTTGAAATAGGGCACAGGGTTCAGGAAAGCACGTGCATGGCACGGCTTGCTGCGTCCTATCTTTGTTGATTTTATTCTCCGTCGAATCTCAGATGGTCCGTTGCCGAAACGTCTTATTCCATCTATGGTTATGGGCGGTTTCAGCGGCGGGACGGGCCGCTAGGCGCATATCGCGATGCGTGGTCGCCGCGCATTAAAGGAGTCTTGGCATGGACGATCAACGGATTGAGCAAATCATCGGGCTCGGCAAGAACCCTGTCAGCGAATCCAGCCCGGTGGGCGATCCGATTCGTTTTGAGGAAATCTTCATGAAACTCCAGGGTCAGATGGACCGCATCGGCGCCCTGACGGGAGAGGAGATCGAGTGGAACGTAGTGGTGGAGTTGGCCGAGGACATCCTCAAGAGCAAGTCCAAGGATCTGCTGGTGATGACCTATTTCACTCTCGGCGTATTCGAGAACGACAGCTATGCCGGTCTCGCCGCGGCGTTCGAGGCTTACGCCGAGTTTCTCAAGAATTTCTGGGAGGGGTGCTATCCGAAAGTCAAGCCGCCGCGCGGGCGCTATAACGCGGTTCAATACATCGCCGACAAGATTCAGCCGCTGGTGGAATTAAAGGCCGGTCAAGCGGCCAAGCATCCGGGTGACAGCGAGAAGGAGGCCGTGCATAAATGCGCCGAGTCGATCGCCAAGTTCGACGAAGCCGTGACGGCGGCGTTCGGCTCTCAACCCGAGACGCCGAACCTGGCGCCGATGGTGCGTGCTTTCAAGGCGTTGAAGGCCAAGGTCGGTCCTCTGGAGGAACCGGAGCCCGAGACCCCGGCCGAAGGTGCCGCGCCGGCCGAGGGCGCTCCGGCGGCGGCGCCGGCCGCGGCCGCGGGCGGCGTCTCCGTCCCAAGCACGTTTAGTTCGGCTACCCAGGCGGTACAGACGGTCATCAAGGTTGCGAAATACCTGATTTCACAGGACGGCAAGGACGCTCGCGGGTATCGGTTGATCCGTGCGGCGCATTTCGGGGGCTTGGCGGCGCCGCCGAAGGGAGGGATCATTCCCGGACCTCCGGCGACCAGACGACAATATTTCGAGAATCTCGCCGCCGGCGGCGATTGGCCGCAATTGTTGACCGAAGCCGAGGGTCAGTTCGCCACCACGCCGCTCTGGCTGGATATGCAACGTTACGTCGCGATGGCTGCTAACGGTCAGGGACCGGCTTTCAAGTCCGTCCACGACTCGGTGGTTGTTGAAACGGTGGCGCTGAACGCCCGGCTGCCTGAGATTTTCGATTTGACGTTCAAGGACGGCTCCCCCTTCGCCGACGGGGCGACCAAGGCTTGGCTCAACGACGCCGCCGGGCAATTCGGCGGCGGCGGGGGCGGCGGCGGCGGGGTGAGCGACGGGCTCTCGAAGGCGGTCGAGGAAGCTCGCAAGCTGCTCTCGGAAGCCAAGGGCGAGGACGCCGTGGCGCGGCTCGCCAAGGCCATGGACGAATCCGGCGGGCGTCGCCAGCGTTTCCGCGCTCAGCTCGCGTTGGCGGAATTCTGTCTGGATATGAACAAGCTAGCGCTGGCGGGATCGCTGCTCGAAGGTCTTGAAACGGTGATCGAGCAATACGCGCTCGAGGAGTGGGAGCCCGAGCTCGCCGCCAAGGCGCTCGGCGATCTTTACTCCAGCCTGCTAAGATCCAAGGCCAAGCCGACGCCGGACGGCCTCAAACGCCGCGCCGAAGTTTTCTCGCGGTTATGCCGGCTTGATCCGGCGACGGCGATGAAGCTCGAAGGCGCCGCCGCTAAAGCCAAATAAAGCGGTATAATCGACATTTATGCCAGGAAGTCGCCCACTAGTATTCGTGATAGCTTTTGCGTCGTTGGGTTTGACGGCTTGCGAACGACCCGCCGAATCCGGTCGTAATCGGACGCCGGAGCGTTCGCCGCGCGCCACGATCGAGCGTCTGATCGCCGCCCGTCGGCAAAGCAATTATAGACAGGTCAACGAAATGGTCGCGCCCGGGCGCGGGGCTCAGTTGATCAGGATGCTGACGGCGGTTGACGAGTTTCTCAGCGCGAACGAATTGCTGTGCGACCATGTCCGCGACCGGTTCACATCAGGGCTTTCACAGTCGATCGACCAATCGCGATGGTGCGCGGGGCTCGGCATCTTCAGCCAGTACGTGTCGTTGATCTCCGAACGAATCGAAGGCGACACGGCCGAGGTGGCGTTCACCATCGACGACCGCATTCCGGTTCATCGCGTTCAGCTTGTAATCGTCGAAAATGAATGGCGCTACGATCCGGGCGCGGGTTACGACGAGCGTTTGCCGAACGCGTTTCAGAGAATGGCCAAGGGATTGCGACAGGTGCTTGGGGATTTAGAAAGCGGCCAGCTCACCGATGAGCAAATACGAACCGATCCGGCGCGTCTGGTCGAAGAAGTCCGGCTGCGCTTGTCTCCGGGAATAAAGCTGTTGCCGAAACTTGACGACGAGGATGCTGACGAAGATGAGTGAGCCGGCGACGCGCCGACTGTTTTTGATTCGCCACGGGCTGCCCGATTATACGCTGGGCAAGGCGGGCGACGTGCCGCCCGGGCCGACGCTGTCGTATATCGGGCGGACGCAGATTCGTCAGGCGATCGACATATTGCACCCGCATAAACCGATGAAAATTTATTCTTCGCCGCTGGCTCGCGCGCTCCAAAGCGCCGCCGTCGTCGCCGAGGGATTGGGACAGTCGGTCGAGGTAGACGGCGATTTACAGGAATGGCGTCGGACTGAACGTCTGTACCAGGTTAACGAGCGCTGCGCCCGCTGGTTGGCGCGCTGGCTGCGGCGTGAAGAGCCGATCGCCGTCGCGTTCAGCCACGCTTCGCCGCTGCTGTCGCTGATGCGCACGGCGTTGTATCTGCCGCACTTTAACTGGTGGCACGGGACTGATCGCGACCATCTTGTTCTGGCGACTTGCGATCGATTCGAGGTTTCGATGGGATCGGTGTTTGAGCTGGTCTTCGAGCCGGACGTTGTCACGGCGCGTTGTTTGCACCATCCGCACCCTAGGATCACGCACATCGGGGCGCGTGGTAATTGGGTGACGGCTTTTTCGCGACCGGGCATGACGGGCGAGAACCGCGTGATTCGCCGACCGAATTTTGGGTTTTTGGTCGGGGATAACGTGAAATTCAAAATGCACGGCGCAAAATGAGAAACTTGCGCCGGACGACCCGCCCGCCGGCGCTCGGGGCTTTGTTTAGTAACGGTCGGCGAGGCGTCGGTCACTACGTCAGGCGCGAAATCCTGGCGGCACGAACTGGGATGGGCATGTCGTGGACAGTGAATTAAAACTTGCCGGATTTCGTTTCTCGGTTTTCGCCGATCAGGTGCTGGCGCCGGCGGTTTTTCCGTTTGCGGCGCCGTTGAATGTCGCCGCGTATCAGTGCGGCGAGCGTATCGCGTACGCCGATGCTGTCGAACGGAAATATGAGCCGGTGGAGTCGGGTTGGCGCTGGGGGCCGGTCTGGTCGACCGCGTGGTTTCACATCACGGGAAACCTGCCGGCGGAGATGGACGGCAAAGCGGCGGCGTTGCGTTTTTCCTGCGGGACGGAGGCGCTGCTCTGGCGCGAGGGCGTCCCCGAGCAGGGTTTGGACGCCAATCATCAAACGTGGATTATATCCGAGTCAATACGAGACCGACGACGGATCGACTTGTTCGTGGAAGCGGCCTGCAATCGCTGCCTCGGCGCCACCACTTTCTCGTGGGACTCTCAAGAAACCCGCAATCGCTGGCAAACGTCCGAGCCGGGCCGACTGACGCTCTGCGAAGCGGCGGTTTACGATCCTGTCGCTTGGCGACTGCACCATACGTTCGACTTCGCCCGGCAATTGATGTTGCTGCTGCCGGAGGGCAGTCAACACGCGCGACGTCTGTGCGACGGGCTGCGACGCGCGATTCTGGCGGTCGATGATCGGGATGTCGGCGGATCGGCCGCCGCGGCGTCGGCGATCGTCGAGGAAGCTCTACGCGGCGACGCGACCGCTTCGCACACGCGTTGCCGGGCCGCGGGGCACGCGCACATCGATTCGGCGTGGCTGTGGCCGATCCAGGAAACGAAACGCAAGTGCCTGCGAACATTCTCGACCGCGTTGCGTCTCATGGAGCAATTTTCTGACTT
>Ga0180434_10008764_pt1 | contig 11109 bp, 9 predicted proteins | sample SS_ome_7_FD_132453 | JGI IMG/M metagenome (GOLD analysis project Ga0180434, IMG submission 132453) | Hypersaline lake sediment archaeal communities from the Salton Sea, California, USA - SS_1_D_2 metaG | ecosystem: Environmental > Aquatic > Non-marine Saline and Alkaline > Hypersaline > Sediment... | reverse complement strand
CCAACATAGGGCCTCTAAGCAGGGGATCTGTAAAAAACTCTAAAAAAGTCATTTAGCGCAATACCCTTGTGTTTTGGTGGTCACAAGTTGCGAGGCTTGATCAAATAACTGCTGCTTTTTGCCATATGCACGCTCAATCAACTCCTCTGTAAAGACATCTGCGACAGCCCCTGCTGCCACCAGAGAATGGTTGAGTAGAATCACCCAGTCAAATGAGCGTTGCACCTGAGCCAAATCATGGTGCACCACAAAAATTGTCTTCCCTTGGCTTTTTAATTCTTGCAATGTGTTCATGATGATCTGCTCAGAGCTCTGATCCACACCAGAGAAGGGCTCATCCATAAAAAACAAAGTAGCTTTTTGCATCAACGCACGCGCAATAAAAATACGCTGCTTTTGCCCGCCTGAGAGCTGATTAATTTGCCGCGAGCTGTAATTTTGCATCCCCACCTTTTCAAGGCAGTGCATTGCCTCCGCGCGGTGGCTCTTAGAAGGACGCCGAAAAAGACCCAACCTTCCATAACATCCCATCAAGACAAGATCCAAAACACTCATTGGAAAATCCCAATCAATCGAATCCCTTTGCGGCATATAGGCAATCTGACTGCGCATCTTCTTAAAGCTATCACCCAAAAAAGAGACTTTTCCAGAAAGTGGCTTTAAGAGGCCAAGAGTACTTTTTAAAAAAGTGGTTTTTCCGGCACCATTGGGACCCAAAATAGCGACCAATTGTCCCTGCGGCACCTGCAAGCAAATATCAAAAAGAATACAACTCTTTTCATAGTTAACCATTAAGTGTTCGATTTGTAGAGCGCTTGTTCTCATTTTTTCGCAAGCTCCTCGGCAATTACGTCGACATTGTGCAAGACCATTTCAATGTATGAGCACGCCTCTCCCATCGAATCGGCATAAAGCTCTTTTTGGGCTAAACGAACCAGATGGCCTTTTTTTCGAGCAGCATCAATCAATTTTAAAATACTCTGCTTATTTACATTAGACTCTGTAAAGAGAACATGGGTCTTATAGAGAACTATATACTTAAGAACCCTGCGCAGGTCACTGACGCTTAGCTCTGCATCCGGAGCCAGGCCCTCAGGAGCGCGGCATCGAATCTGCCATGTGCTCTCTTCTGGATCCCGTAGGTACCTTCTGGTAAAGTAATGAAAGGCATCATGGCTTGTCACAAGATAACGATCCGATGAGGCAACCGATTGCAAGCGCTCGTAAGCCATGGCGTCGGCCTGCTCCATCTCCTTTTTTACCTGCTGGGCATTATTTTCAAAAATGGAGGCCTTTTGCGGACAAAGTGCACACAACCGCTGCAAAATAGGATCGACTGTTTCCATCCAAAGTGAAATATCCATCCAGACGTGCGGATCGTAGACTCCATCTACTCGTAAAATAGACTCAGGTTTTTTTTCTTGAAGTGCAGAGGTTACACAGAGCACCTTATCATGATTTTGTAAATTCCTTCGTAGACTCATCCCATGTTCGAGCCCAAGTCCATTGCATAAAATGAGCTCTGCTTGTGCAAACTTTTCATCATCTCCCTTAACAAGCTCATAGGAGTGCGGATCTAGCGCCGCAGGAATCAAGGTCAATACATCTACCTCATGCCCCCCGATTTTTTGGGCAATATCTGCAATCATGCCCGTAGTAGCCAACACCTTAATTTTGCCATTTTTTTGCATCCAACTACTTACCTCTTGCTTTTGCCCGCAGCCAAAGAGTGTCAAAACAAATGCGCTGAGTATAAAAAATCGATAAATCATATATTCCCTAAGAGCTTCTCGTCATAAAAACCTGCGCTGCAACCTGATGAAAATGCAAAACGATATCCCAGATGGCCTGCCTTAAAATAGTTGGTAATTTTCACATCAGCCTCAACCTTTGCTCCCCCTACCTGGCAATGTGCACAGCCACACAAGCGCTGCAACTCTCTTGCTGTAAAACACAAAACCTTGCCAGACAAAAAGGTTACCTTTAGTTTATCCGGTTTTTCTAAAGTCAATTGCATCTCCCTTTTATCTTCTGATTTTAATGCCGAACTCACTAAAAGAGCAAGGGTTGTAAAAAGTTCATTTTCTATTTCAAAAATTTTTGTCTCAGATGCAGGTTCACTATAAAGCGATGTAATAGGTATTTTTGACAAACATTTTATTTCAAACTCTTGACAAATTCGATCCGCTCCCCCCTCTCCAAAGGGTTTAATAAAAGTTTGTGATTTTGGATCCACAAAGTAGCTCATATTTTCGACAAGACCCAAGATAGGGATTTTAAGACGATGAAACATGCCAATCGATTTTTTGACATCCTCAACAGCCAGCGCATGCGGCGTTGTGACCAAGAGCGCACCAGAAATTGCGAGTTTTTGTGCCAAAGTTAGATGAATATCACCACTTCCTGGGGGGAAATCGATGATTAAATAGTCAAGAGGCCCCCAATTGACTGTTTCAATCAACTGAGTAATTATTTTATTTGCCTGGGGGGCTCGAACCACACAAGGCTGATCCTTATCTAAAAAATGCGCCATGGAAATATAAAACAACCCCTTATAAAAGGCAGGGGTAATGCGCGTTTTTGACACCTTTTGGGGCATCGTGCCCTCTGGAATCAGTTTACGGATGGATGGACCATAAAGATCTGCATCCAAAAGGGCTACACGCTCTCCTCGCCTTAGCAAGGCGAGGGCTAGATGGAGGGCGACCGTCGACTTTCCCACTCCCCCTTTTCCAGAGGCAACCGCAATGATTTTTGGTGTTGATGCATCTGAAACAACTTTGAGGCTCATTGTGATCTCAATAGATATAATAAAGAAAAGAAAGAATGTTATAAATTTAGAATATAGTTTGCAATGTATAAAATAATTGCACAAAATTCCGCTCTTCCTTAAGATTTGGAAATATGAATTTTTCTAACGAGAAAGGGTAGTTTAATTAAAGCATTTCAATGTTTTTAACAAACAAGGAAACTATCTGATTTAAATTCAAACAAATTGAATATAAATCAAATATTTTTTTTTAAAAAAATCCTAATTTTAAGGAAGGTAAACAATGACTCAAACGCAAAATGAGAAGTTAACGAAAGCAGAACTTGAGGAATTAATTGACAACGCCCTAAAAAAAGTTCAGGGGTCACAGGAAAATGAGTTGTGTAAATTTCTACCCGGTCCATCTGGCGGATATATGCACCATTTCACAATGCGCAAATTGAAAAACAGTGATCCAGCACAACTTTTTGCAATGCTTCAAAAATACATTGTACACGCAAATAAGCCAGTTGCTCTAGATCCAAAGCCAAGAGCGCCTCGTGGTTCTCGCAAAAAGCGCGAAGTGATCAATTTTACCCGTACTGATATAGAAAGAGTATTGGATCTTGCACGCAAAACTGGTGACACGGATCTATTGTCTCGTTTTAGTCCTCGCCGTTCTATGCCCGCTCTAAAGCGCGAGTTAATTCGCTCTATCCGTGAAGGTCGCGTAGAGCAAGAGCTATGGACAAGCTACTCTGAGGCAATTTCATTATTGAACGCCTCCCCTGGTGATCTATAAAGCTTGTAAAACAAATAGTTATAGATGTTCCAATTTTTATCTTTACTAAAAACTGGAACATCTTTTTTTACTTGCAAATCACCGTACATCTGTTATACTTTCCAACCTTTGTAGCTTAAGTTCTGTGTTTATACTAGTAATAAACCCAAAGCTTACGTTGATAATTTAAAACCAAACTAACTGAGGCAAACAAAAAATATGTCACAAGAGACACAAAAAGAATTTAGCAAATGGCGCGGTTTCTTTTTTCCAATTCATGCGTACGAATTGAAAAAGGTACTTCCCATGTTTTTATTGTTTTTTTGTATTTCGTTCAATTACACGATTTTACGCGATACAAAAGATACATTGGTGGTTACAGCCCCAGGATCTGGAGCTGAAGCGATTCCATTTATTAAGGTTTGGCTGGTGGTGCCGTGCGCCGTGGTCTTCATGCTCATTTATGCAAAATTGAGCAATATCTTAAGTAAGCAAGCTCTGTTTTTCACAGTGATTGCACCATTTTTGATCTTTTTCGCTCTCTTTGCGACAGTGATCTATCCACTACGTGATGTTTTGCATCCTACTGCTGCGGCTGATGCTTTGCAGGCAAAGTTGCCAGCTGGAATGATGGGTTTCATTGCGATTTTCCGTAACTGGACCTATGCACTTTTTTATGTACTAGCTGAGCTTTGGGGAAGTGTGATGCTCTCTTTGATGTTCTGGGGATTTGCCAATGAGATTACACGTGTTGGTGAAGCGAAGCGTTTTTACGCACTCTTTGGTATTGGGGCAAACATTGCTCTTTTATGTTCTGGGCCTGCAATCATTTTTGCTTCTAACATTCGCAAAAGAGTTCCGGAGGGTGTAGATCCTTGGGGCGTCTCATTAAACCTTCTAATGGGTATGGTTGTTGCATCTGGCTTGATCATCATTGCGACTTACTGGTGGATTAATCGTTATGTTACTACTGACAAGCGTTTTTACAATCCTGACGAGGTGAAAGTTAAAAAAGCTAAGCCTAAGATGTCAATCAAGGAGAGTTTCCTCTATTTAGCGAAGTCTCCTTACATTGGATGTTTGGCACTGTTGGTGATCTGCTATGGAGTAACAATCAACATTGTGGAAGTCACTTGGAAGAGCCAATTGAAGCTACAGTATCCTGATGCGAACGAGTACAGCACCTTTATGGGCTACTTCTCAACGATCACAGGGGCTGTTACAGTCTTTATGATGTTGTTTGTAGGTGGTAATGTGATGCGTCGCTTTGGTTGGACTAAGGCTGCGTTGGTAACTCCGATTGTACTTTGCGTAACAGGTGCAGCATTTTTCACTCTTGTGATCTTTAGGGATCACTTCATGGGTGTTGTGGCTCTTTTGGGTACAACCCCGCTGATGCTTGCTGTGATCATTGGTATGGTGCAGAACATCATGACAAAATCGAGTAAATACTCGCTCTTTGATCCGACAAAAGAGATGGCCTACATTCCACTTGACCAGGAGCAAAAGGTTAAGGGAAAGGCGGCGATTGATGTTGTGGGAGCCCGTCTTGGTAAGTCTGGCGGTGCTTTGATGCAACAGGGTCTACTTGTTGCCTTTGGAACATTGGGTGCGATTACACCAATTCTTGCAGTGATCCTCTTTGTGATCGTTGGAGTTTGGTTATTAGCAGCCAAGTCATTGGGCAAGCAGTTTGCTACTTTGACTTCTCCTGCAGCAAGCGAAGAGCCTGCAGTTGAAAAGGTCGCTGAGGCAAAGCCTGCCACCTAATTGGTTAGCAAGCTTGTCCAAGCAAAAAGGCGTGTTTCCCTCCCGGGAAACACGCCTTTTTTATTTTAAACTTAAACGACTATATGTCGTCCCTTCAGGACTCAAATGGGGATATCGTATTACCCAGGCCTTCGACCTGGGCTGTAACATTGTCGTCCCTTCAGGACTTAACGCTGCACTCCTCACAAACCTGAATATTAACCTGAACTTTTGGTTTATAGTCGTTTAAGTTTACACTGAGAAAATTCAAGATAAATATTCACGACATAAGGAGCGTTCATTTAAACAACTATAAAATCTCTCTCTGTGTTCTCTGTGCTCTCGGTGGTTGCTTTTTCCTGGGTTCTTGAAGGTGATTGAAAATGAAATATAGTCGATTCAATTTAGAGTGACACTTCAGTGTGTCACTCTAAATTGAATCGACTATAGTGTGTGTAATACAGCAAGCGAGAGATGGACCGAATAGGGCAAAGCCTAGCCAAAAGAATACCCCCTAAACATGAGTTAAAATCACTTGTCGACTTCGGTTTTGAGGACCTGCATGAAGGCAGTATGCGGAATCTGCACCTTGCCAAACTCCTTCATCTTCTTTTTACCCTTCTTTTGCTTTTCCCAAAGTTTGCGCTTGCGCGTAATATCACCACCATAACACTTGGCCGTCACATTTTTCGAAAGGGCTCGAATCGTCTCACGGGCAATGATCTTTCCACCAATTGCTGCCTGAACCGGCACCTTAAAGAGCTGCTGGGGAATCACCTCCGCTAACTTAGCACAGAGCGCGCGCCCCTTAGCTTCTGCCTTACTGCGATGGACCAAACATGAAAAGGCATCGACAACCTCTTCATTGACTCGAATCTCGAGCTTGATAATATCGCCCTTTTCATAATCTGAAAATTCGTAATCAAATGAGGCATACCCACGACTAATCGATTTAAGTTTATCGTTGAAGTCGGTGATAATTTCGTTGAGAGGCAAACGGTAGGTTAAGACAACACGCGTGTCATCCAAACTCTCAGTTTTCAGACAGGTACCGCGCTTTTCCATTCCCAAATTCATCACAGCGCCCAAATAATCTTTGGGAAACATAATATGCGCCGTGACCCAGGGCTCCTCTACCTGCTCAATCACCGAAGGATCCGGGTAGTAAACGGCATTATCGATCTCTAATTGGCTACCATCTTTTAGGTAAAACTTGTAGACGACACTTGGAGCTGTGGTGATGACATCCACCTTAAACTCACGGCTGATCCGCTCAAAGACAATCTCTAGGTGCAAAAGGCCCAAAAAGCCGCAGCGAAATCCAAATCCAAGGGCGGTTGAGCTCTCCTGCTCAACAGATAGGGCCGAATCATTGAGCTGCAACTTTACAAGGGCATCACGTAGCTGCTCAAAATCTGTCGAATCTACAGGGTAGATCCCTGCAAACACCACAGGGCTAATCTCTTTAAAGCCCGAGAGAGCCTCGGTAATAGGCTGCTTTTTGTCAGTGATTGTATCCCCAATTTTGACATCGGAGACCTTTTTGATGTTGGCAATCACATACCCTACCTCTCCAGCTGACAAGGAGTCCACCGCCGTTGCCTTGGGGCCAAAAATCCCCACCTCAAGTACATCAAATGATTTATTGGTAAACATCATCAAAATGGTATCGCCCTTTTTGATTTTGCCACTGATCAGACGTACATAGACCATCACCCCACGGTAGGCATCATAATGCGAATCAAAAACAAGGGCTCGTAGTAAATCATCTTTGGGTTCAGGAGGAGCCGGCACAATCTCCACAATTTTCTCTAAAATATCTTTAATCCCTAACCCTGTTTTAGCAGAACAGGCCACACTGTGGGTGGTCTCGAGCCCAATATACTCTTCAATTTGACGCTTCACTTCCTCTGCATCTGCTTGCGGCAGATCAATCTTATTGATAACAGGAATAATCTCCAAATCGCGCTCTAAAGCCAGATAGACATTGGCCATACTCTGGGCCTGCACCCCCTGTCCAGCATCCACAACCAAAAGCGCCCCTTCACAAGCAGCCAGAGAACGTGATACCTCGTACGTAAAGTCCACGTGGCCTGGAGTATCAATCAAATTAAATTGGTATAACTGCCCATCTTTGGCGCGATAGTGCATGGTCACGGGGTGTGCCTTAATGGTGATGCCCCGTTCGCGCTCTAGATCCATCGAATCCAAAAGCTGCTCTTGCATCTCGCGCTGCGTCACAGTATCTGTGAGCTCGAGCAGGCGATCAGCAATCGTCGACTTTCCGTGATCGATATGCGCAATAATAGAAAAATTACGAATCAGCTTATTTTTAGACACTCAAAACTCCAATAAAAAATGAACAGTATAAGGCAGAGTGCAATAAAACCGCAGGTTTTTTAAAACCTGCGGTTAAACGATTAGATCGAATAAGAAGAGGCACTCACATTGCCACCGGTTCCCGTCCAATTGGTATGGAAAAACTGTCCACGTGGTTTATCCAACCGCTCGTAGGTATGGGCTCCAAAATAATCTCTTAAAGCTTGCAGCAAATTGGCAGGCAATCTCTCAGATCGGTATCCATCGTAAAAGGATAGGGCAGCACTAAAGCATGGAGCTGGCACACCACACTTTGCAGCTTCTGCCACTACATTTCGCCATGGCTCCTGACACTTTGCAATCTCTCCGCTAAAGAAATTATCAAGCAACAGATTGTATAGATCTGGCTTTTTATCAAATGCATCCTTAATTTTTCCCAAAAAGACACTGCGTATGATACATCCCCCTCTCCACATGAGAGCAATTCCACCATAGTTGAGCTTCCAGTTGTAGGTTTTGGCCGCCTCTCGCATCAACATATAGCCTTGTGCGTAGCTAATCATTTTAGAGGCGTACAAGGCATAAAAGATATCTTGAACAAAGGCTTTCTTATCTCCCTTAAAGCCACCCAATGGACCTGTGAGCACCTTGCTTGCCTGTACTCTTTCATCCTTCATTGCTGAAAGGCAGCGTGCAAAGACAGCCTCTGCAATCAAAGTGACAGGAATACCTGTCTCAAGTGAGTCAATGGCTGTCCACTTTCCGGTCCCTTTTTGACCAGCAACATCCAAGATATTATCGAGTATTAAAGAACCATCCTCATCTTTTTTACGAAAGACATCGCTTGCAATTTCAATAAGGTAGCTATCGAGTTCGCGCTTATTAAAGTCGGTAAAGATATCGGCGATCTCTTCTGTGGGCAACCCTAGCAGATTTTTCATCAGACTATAGGCTTCACAAATCAACTGAATGTCGCCATATTCGATGCCATTGTGCACCATTTTGACGTAGTGACCGGCGCCCTCATCACCTACCCAATCACAACAGGGATCACCATTGTCTACTTTTGCGGCGATATCCTGGAAAATTTTCTTTACATGGGGCCATGCTTCTGGATCTCCTCCTGGCATAATGGAGGGTCCGTGTCGTGCGCCCTCTTCTCCGCCTGAGATTCCTGCACCAATAAAGCGCAACCCTTTGGCTTTTAGAGTTTTGCATCTGCGAATTGTATCGGGAAAGTGGCTATTTCCACCATCGATAATGATATCGCCTTCTTCTAGAAAGGGTTCGATATGGCTAATAAATTCGTCTACGGCATCGCCTGCTTTGACCATCAGCATGACTCTGCGTGGGCGCTTAAGTTTTGAGATAAATTCTTTAATGGAGTGGCATCCGATGACATTGGTTCCTTTAGCGGGGCCTTCTAAAAAGGTGTCTACCTTGCTAACGGTTCTGTTGAAGACTGCAACTGTGTAGCCGTGGTCGTTCATATTTAGGACAAGGTTTTGCCCCATCACTGCAAGTCCAATCAATCCAATATCTGCTTCTGCCATTGTTTATGCTCCTGGTTTTTTTTGCAGATATAGCATGATCTTCCCTCCAAGTCTAGATTTTTTGTTACCAAGAAGAGCAAAGGTGGTTATAATGTCAAAAGATGTTCTCGTAGCTCAGTTGGATAGAGCGGTTGCCTCCTAAGCAACAGGTCGCGCGTTCGAATCGCGCCGAGGACAATCCTATACTATTTTCATTTTTCGGATAATTGCTCTAAAAAAGTCATGAGACCAAAGTTGCACTTTGGAGGGACTATCGATAAAATTAATCATGTCCTCTTTGGCAGATTCTACATCTAGTGATGCGATTTTTTGATCAAAGAGCTCAATCAACCTCTTTAATGTTAGAGGTGTTTGATTGATAAAACCGCTTTGCTGCATTCTTTTTTCAAGGTAGTTAAGATTAAGTGGAATCTCTCTGGCAACAAACCAAACCAGGTCATACCAATCTCGACCTTTCACACGCCCCTTCCACTGGCGACAAAGCGTGGCATGCACTTTACCAGCAAATAAATCTTCTAGGCGCAAAGTTTTTACAGAAAATGGAAAAGGAAGCAAAAGAACGTTATTTTCTGTTTTTCCACCATCGGCTGGCGGATCGGTATCCACTTCAAAACGAATTTTAATTATCTCCTCAGGGTGCACTCCCTTATTTACCCCTCTTGGAACCCCGATCAAAAGAAGGTGTTGCAGGGTATTGATTTTAATAAAAGCTGAGTCAATTGCACTTGCACGCGTTTTTTGTTTTTTGGTAACCTGTGCTGTAAACCCCCAACTTTGAAGCTCTTGTTGAACAGCTGTTTCATAATTTCCAAGATCAAAATTGGGGTCGGGCTTGAGCAAAGAAAAATCTAAATCTTCAGAAAATCGATCAAGTTGATGCAAAATCCTTAATGCTGTACCCCCATAAAAAGCAGCTTTTTCGAAAAATTTTGCCCTCCATAAACCTAAAAGGGCAATTTCTTGCGCAATTTCTTTAATCGCATTCTTAGTGTCTAGCACGCTTTTTAGCTCATAGCGCATTAACATACGCTGTAGAGCTTCCGGCATCTTTATTTTTGGAGTATCTGGCATAAAAAATTTATATTGGTATTTTTGTAAAAAGTTGCAATTTCTCTAATAAGAGTTAGATCAAACGCATACAATTCCTCTAAATCTATTCGCATGCCTTCATCTAAGTAAATGAGTAGATCCTGGTGATTTTCAAATGGCTTGATGCGTGTTAAATAGTCCGCAAGCGCTTTTTCTTTCGTAGCAATCAAGAAATGGGTGTTTTCATCCACCATCTCCCAAGTGATCCCCATCGGAAAATTATGAGAGGCAACATGATAATAGACAAAATCACCCACAGGTGTTGAAAAAGAGTTTGTTTTTTTGCAGCAGGCACTGGTGATGCGTACAACTTGTTCAGGAATAAGATTGTGGTAGGATAGAGCATACTCAAAGGAGAGATAGGAGGGGCCATAAATCAAATTAGCCAGTACCTCTAGGCTATAGGGACGCCGCTTGTATTCTTCTCCAAATACATATAATCCTTTTTTAACTCGAATAAGCAGACCTGCTTTTAAAAGCTTAGTGAGCTTATCTCTTGGTTGTTTGTAGCTAGAGAGAGACTCCATTAGAAAAAGATAATCGATCTCTTCTGTTTGAGCCCTCTTTCTGACCTCTCGCATAACATCCACAATCCAACACCCCCAGTATGTCTACATTATATCGACATACTCACATTAAAATCAACTATTTTTCACCAGTATGTCTATAAAACATAGACATACTGGTGAAATTAAAGTTTATAAGAAATTAACTTTATAGTCGATTCAATTTAGATTGACACACTTAAGGGCTAGATTTTGAAGTTAGGGGAAGCTTGGAGAACGAAGTAAACCATAGTTGGTTTGCGAGTTCGAAAGCAATGCCTAGCTTCAAAAGATGGTGCTTGAGTGTGTCAATCTAAATTGAAT
>Ga0180434_10008761_pt1 | contig 11111 bp, 20 predicted proteins | sample SS_ome_7_FD_132453 | JGI IMG/M metagenome (GOLD analysis project Ga0180434, IMG submission 132453) | Hypersaline lake sediment archaeal communities from the Salton Sea, California, USA - SS_1_D_2 metaG | ecosystem: Environmental > Aquatic > Non-marine Saline and Alkaline > Hypersaline >... | reverse complement strand
CTTTTTCACCAGCCTGGGCTTGCCCGGCTACTTCATGACTCTAATTATCGCTTCATTCATTGGAGCACTGGCGGCCAACGCGATCAACGGTCGCCGGTAACACGAACGTCGGGTTAGCGACAGAGGAGGCACCGATGCCGTTTATTACTCTCGTCGCTCTGATGTTCGGGCAACTGCCCCAGTACGGCATTCCCCTGGAAAGGATGCCCCTGGGGACCAGGGAGCCCGCGCCCACGGCTCCCACCATCCTGAGCAAAGAATCAGGAACTACCGACGCCCGAATGGTAGAGCGACTACTTAGGCCCCGGGGTTTGATTTCCAGGTAGGACCCCGGGGCACAGCGTACCGTAAGGTAACGCGGACACGCACCGATGGGCTAACACCCCCTCTCTATACAATTTAGGGAGGGGGTGTTTCTTTTTGTGGGAGCAACTCTCTCTATACAATATGGTGGTCCTAGGTTGGGGCGTGGGTACTCCAGAACCCGGATGCGATTCAGGAGTAACACCTAGGACGCAGGTGTGCATTCCACACGCTAGGGAACCCCTAACACCCTAGCCCATACCCTAGGGTAGACGTCCCTTGGTTTCCTGTGGTGCCGTGCTTATATTAGATACTGCAACCGCCCCCGCAAACCTCCCACAGAATTACCGTCCACACCTGCTGAAAAATCAGCAGAGGCACGCAAAGCACTTTTGAATAGCAGACTACCCGGCCATGCGGAAACGTCGCCACAGCGAATTTCGCTTTGCAGGGAACCCCTAACGGTATGGGTATAGTCTATAGGGGTACCCTAACGGGGTGGGTACTGCGCGCAAAAGTTTTTCAAAAAGCCGCTTGCGAAAACTCGTGGCGTACTTACATTGAATCGAACGGAGGAAATCCAAATGGACCGTGACCAAGTCGACCAGTATTTCGAGAAGTTCCAGACGGCCATCGAAGCCGGTCAATTCATGTGGGCGGACGGCTGTATCAGTGGATGGAAGGATTCCCACGGGGCAGACATTCCCGCCCCCAAGGCTACGGACTTCCAACTGATGGGGGTCAAACCCAACGGCGCCGCTCAGTTCAAGCACAGCGAAACCCGGAATTACGTGCTTCTCCTTCCGGATGGTAAGCTCCTGATTCCGGCCAACGGTCAAGCTTTCATGCTGGGCTACTTCAAGCTCTAGCGAATTCCCAGCCACTTCCCTCTCAGCTACCCGCCCGGGACCGCCTTGGTCCCACCCTACCCTATAGGGATTCCCTACTTGATAATACCCTAGGGTATGGGCATTGGTATATCAAATAAAAATTGAAAAATGCACTTGTGAACTCTCGCACGCGAATTAACTTGTACTGCGAACGGAGGAAACTGACCATGGAAAGCACGGCATATTCCCGGTATAACAAGGCACGTTATGAGCTTTCAAAAGAAGATCTCTTGAAAGCCTACCCCACGGGAGACGCTCAACCCGGAACCAATGAATACGGGGTGATCACCGAATACTGGGGGCCCATTGTCGAGGCGGATACCGGTGAGGAAACCGGATTGATTCGCCGCGTTCGTGGCCGCAAGCTCACCACTATCCTCAAAAGCCTTTCCAACTACCTCGAGTCCGAGGGGTTGATGGTAGACGAGTATTTCGATGTGTGTACGTCGGCCCGTCTGGGGGATGGCCGGAACATGGAACCCATCGAGGAATGGCCGGAAGGGGTGGTCCATGTCATGGTGTACGCCGTAGAGGGTGGTTCGGAAGGACACTATGTCCATATCGACGTGCGTATCATGGGCGACGGGTACGAACCGCCCACGGTTCGGGGTATGTTCCTGCTGAAAACCTTCCTGGGCTTGCGCCACGCGCAACGGTTGGCCAACGTGCTAACGGAAGCCTTCTACCGCTAGACTTCACCGGGTTGGGTAAGTCACCTAGCCCGGTTTTCGCATACTGGATAATAGGGGAGCCCTAACGGGATGGGTGCGCCCCAGGGTACGGGGAGGGTGGTGTACGCAAAAAAATTGCTGCGAAACCTTGCACGCGATTTTTTCGTGTTTATGTTTTCTACGTGCAAGGACGCACCACGAACGGAGGAAAGAAAATGCTCGACCAGATCCTTCAGCCCAATTCCCAGGAAACCGTCATGGACCGTATCCGTGACCTGGACAAGCGCATCGCCAAGGCCCGCAAGTATGGCGACGACATCACCGCGCAGATCCTCCGCACGGAGAAGGCCAAGGTGGTGAAGCTGGTCGAGGGGCGGATGCCCCTGAACCACCTCACCTTCTAAACTGCCCCCACAGCCACGGTTAGGCTCACGGCTCCCCAGGGTTTTTGGTTGCTGTTTCCCTGGGTACTAGCGTTTTGGATTGTGGCGCTAGAGCCGACCCTAACCGTGGCTGGCTTTTTAATACTGGATAATAGGGGAGCCCTAACGGGGTGGACACACGGGTGGGTATAGCCCTACTCATTGCCCGCTAATAATTTTCAAAAAGTAGCTTGTAAAAATTCGCGCCGTGCTTACGTTGCATTGGAACGGAGGAAACTACTTGCGACGCCCCCAACCCATCACGCCCGAAGCTGCCGGTTTCATTTTGCGGCAGTCTGGTTTGCGCCCGGTTGCCCCGGAACGCTTCGCGGTTATCCTGCTGAATGCTGATGATACCCTTGCAGGGGTGGAGTTGATTTCTGTAGGTGACGAAAAATCAGTTGCAGTGTGGACGGCTCACGTTTTCCGCGCCGCTTTCCTTCGTGATATTCCTAAGCTCATGCTAGCCCATACCCACCCCGGGCCTTCGTATCCGTCTAGTGCAGACCTGAAGCTAACCAAGACCATGCGGAAGTCTGGGGCAGACCGGGGTATTGAAATAACCGATCACATCGTTCTAGGTACGGACGGTGTAACATCAATCAAGGCCCTTACGTGGGGCTGGAGGTAAGGACCATGACCCGTGAAATGCTCAACACCGAAGCCCTTCTTTACGACTCGGTTGACGTCAAGCCCGTGGAGGTGGACTGGGCCGAACGCCTGGACGAAAACCTCGAGGGGTATCAGTATTACGAAGTGATCGAGTGCCCTTCGTGCGGAAGAAACGTGACTATGGTCGGTCCCTGTGGTCACGTCGACTGCGGCTGTGGAGAGGACGTGGAAGAGGCGGACGGCGGCCCGATGATGAATTACTACTACCCCATCCAGATCGATGACCTGGATGAAGCCGCCCGCCTCGTCGGAGACTGGCCCGTGTGTGTCGTGGAATTCGACGACGGGGAAACCGGCCTGGCCCTTACGGGTGGGGGTATGGATCTCTCCTGGGAAATCTGCGGCGCCTACATCGCTTTGGGTCACCTTCCCCCGGCCCACTTCTGCCGACTGCCCGACATGGCCGGATGGGAAAAGGACGAGTGGCGCGTGCCCATTCTCAAGGCTGCGCTGGAGTCGTGCGAGGTGGCGGAACGGTGGGCGGCGTCCAAGCGTCAACAAGTAGAGGAAATGCTCACCAAGGCCACCCGAGACGCCGCGTAAAATCCCCTCGCACCCGTTCCCCTTCCCTCCCTAGCAATCCCACCTAGAAGCCTTTCAACCCCGCACACGAAAAACCAGGACCAAGGGATAAAGCTCTCTACCCCTGGGCTAGAGTGTTAGGGATTCCCTAGGCCGGTGGGAATGCCAGCAAAAAATTAAAAAATGGCTTGCGAATTCTTGCACGCGAATTACCTTGTATTTGAACGAACGGAGGAAAAGCACATGACAACACAACAGGCGCTCGTAATGGTTGGTCTTCTACTTCTCGGGCTCGCGTTGGTTTTCATGGGCCCGAACAATCCGAGGGAGTACCGCTAATGAAACGCTGCTGGAAAATCACGAAGGCCCGTGCCACCGACACAAAGACCGGCAAGGTTGACGAATACCTGCGGAAAGACTTCGAGTCTTGCGTGGGGTATGAGTCGGTGGACTGGGCAGAAGGTGACGAAGCCCATTGCACCAGCAAGTTCCGACTCCTGGACGATGACCGTATCGTGTACGTCGAGGGTATCTGTGCCCCGGGGGTGGACTTCGAGCCCTTGGACTACTACGGGGTAGGTATGGGCTGCACCATGATTCAGTTCTACGAAGGCCCCAAACGGGGATGGGTGACGCTGTGACTCACATCAACCTCAACGCCTACAAGGTGGACGGTGAAATCCTGGAGACCTGTCTACAGGCAATGCACGACGGACGCCCGCTTTTACTTGTGGGTCCGCCTGGTTGCGGCAAGGTTGTGCTGGCCCGTATGCTGGCGAAGCTCCGCGGTGGTCCTTTGCGGGCTCCCCACTACACCGTTTCCCAACACGGGATGTTCAGTCACACCATTGCCCCCGGTAAGGAATCGGTGGGTGAGATGGACCTGGCCCGTGGCGGTGTGCTCCTGCTGGACGACTTCCCGCAGTTCCGCCGTGGTGTGGTGGAACGTCTGGGCGAGGAATACCGGGTGGAAAGCTTCAAGGAAGCTCCCGGGTACCTCCCCATTTTCACCGCGACGTCCTGCCCCTGTGGGTGGTTGGGTCACCATTCCCGGACGTGCATGTGTAGGGGTAGTGACACGCTCAAGAACTACACCAAGCGCGTCAACGAATACATGGGCCAATTCCCTACGGCCTTCCGCGTCGTCCTCGGTTCCATGGACCCCAGTGAGGGACGCATTCTTTCCAGCCCGTTCGCCGCCTGAAAAATCCGCAGCGCGTTTCCGCGCGCCTTTCCAAGCAACCACACCCGCACTACTCGAAACGTCGACGTGCGGAAATTCGATTTGCAGGGAACCCCTAATGGTATGGGGTAGGGTATTAGGGATTCCCTAACGGGGTGGGTGAGGACCACTAATAATTTTCAAAAAGTAGCTTGCTAATTCTCGCACGCGAATTAACTTGTGTGTGCCTAGCGGCATCGAACGGAGGAAACCAAATGATCCATTTTTCGCAGTACCGTTGGCCCATCGGCCCTGACTATCCCTACAAAGTGGAGCTGTGGTGTTCTCATCCCTGCAAGGGTGAGGATGACTGCATGTCCAGGGACAGATACGTGGACCGGGACAAGGCCCTGGCCGACTTCAACATGGTGAAGGAAGCCATGGAGCGGGGCGACGCCCGATGCTGCGGCACGCTCCTTCGGAATATCGAGTGGCTCATTGCCGATGGGCACGACCTGGGCCTCGAGTTCCGCAACCCCAACTACAACCCCGAGCCCTACTATGACGATGGCTGGGCCGAGGAGATCGCCCACCAGGCTGGTATGGGTATGGGCGTGGACGCCTACAACGACTACATGGGCTACTAGGTGCTGCAAGCACCGGGAGGAAAGATGTACGATCAAAGTCACCGCACGGTCCACCTATCCATCGACGAAATCCTGGCTATGGCCTGGGTACGAAAGCATACCTACGTGGACCTGGATTGTTTCCGTACGGATTTCTTCGGGTCGCGTGCCCTGAAGCCCCTTCTGGAAAAGGGGATGATCTGGACGGACGGCGAAATCAATCCGAAGGTGAAGCTTACCCCCATGGGTAAGTACCGCCTTCGCACCCACAAGTGGTAGGAGGATACCATGGGATACTGGACAGATCTGGATGAGCACAGCGCAGCGGGTTGGGCGGAAGCTCAGGCGGAGGAACGTGAAGCCCGCCTCTACCGTGCCACCGAATGCGAGTGGTGCGGCGAGCCCCTGGGGGAGGACGAGGGCAACATCAACGAAGATGACGAGGTGGTGTGCGACGACTGCCACGAGCGGCTCGGCTTCGCGGACGTGGACGAGCGCAAGGCCGAGCGCCAGCAGATGGGGCTCGTAGACTTCTAGCCCGAACCACTCCCCACAAGCCCTGGGTTTTCGCTCAGGGCTTTTTCTTGCTCATGGTATTAGGGGAACCCTTGGACTCGCGTGCGGGCGCGTGCGGAAAATACAGTGCGTGAAAACGGCGAATAAAAGTGCTTGCTTTTCTCGCGCAAGTGACTACATTGAATTCAGCCGAAGACGCACGAAGCCGAGTAAGAGCGACGGCAAAGCTTGGCTAGATAACTACGAGGTGAGGCGACGGCAATAGACTCGTATCCAGTCGTTGGCGTGCAGTAGGGAGGTTGCCAGCCTTCAACTGCTAGTGGGGTTACGGTGCCCCCTTCGGTTAGAGTCGGATAGTCGATAGGCTAAACCCAAGAGGTGCCGAGGTGAACCAGCCGGTTTACCGTTGACGCGAGCCTTACCGGGGAAGCAAGTAACTGTGGCAGGTTACTCTTTCGATTATCCGACTCGCCCTTTTCCTACCCCATAGGGAATCCCTACAGTGCTTGTCTAAACAAGCACCCCTTGGCCCTGGGCTACGCCTGGGGTATGCCCTACCCCTGTTCCTGTAGCAATTTTCAAAAAGTCACTTGCGAATTCTCGCGGCGTGTTTATCTTAGATGCCCGAACGGAGGCAACCATGGCAAACACGGCTGAGAAAAGAGACGAGCGGACCTGCGCCGGCTGCGGCACCCCCATGTGGTTCCTGCGCGGCGAGCGGAAATTCGGTGGGAAGGTCTACCATCCCAACTGCGTCCCTTCCGCTTCCCGCAGTGAGGACGCGGAATACTACAAGGGGATCCAGGACGGCTGGAGGTACTACCAGAACAAGCAGACCTTCGGGCAGGGCTTCGCGGATGACACTGAGCTTGCCCGGGAAATGCGCGAAGCTGGCGTTGCGGTTGACGACCCGACGCCCCCGGCCCGCAAGCGTAAGCCTGTCAAGAAGACCAGCGAGATGACCGATGACGAATGTCGGGCCGAGTACCGTACTATCCGCAAGCGGTCCAGCGCCCGGAGTTCCAACGAGTTCGACGAGGCGTGCCGTAAGCTGCTTTCGGAAAACACCGTCGCCAGCCCCACGCCCCAACAATGGGTCATGGCGGCGCGCAAGGTCACCTTCGCTTGTCGGCGCTGCGGCGGCACCGGTAAATTCGTGACCATGGTCGAGAACGGTCAGCCCAAGGGGCCCGGGGGCCCGTGCTACCGGTGCAACGGCAAGGGCTACAGGGACGACCGCGACGAGCGCCGCAACTACGGCTACGACGTGTTCTATCGTCGGTACTAGCTCCCCACCCCAGGGCTTAGGCTCTGGGGTTTACCTTCACTCAGAGTATAGGGATTCCCTATGGTGCTGGAGGCACGGGGTGGGTATAGCTCTGGGAGCTATCAGAAAAACTCGATTAAAAACTTGCACGCAGAATTTATATGCTTATGTTTTGAAAACGAACGGAGGAAATCAATGAGCGAAATTCTCGACTGCGGACACGCGCCCACCCCGCAGGAGCCTGGATCCTGTACCACAGGAATCGCCCGGAGCCCCGAGGGAAAAACCCTTTGCTTCGACTGCGCCAAGAATTCCATCATCCGTCACATGCACGATGACGGAGAAGCCCTTCTCTACATGGATGGGCTGGGCCGACACGTCACGACCTGGGATGGACAGGTCATCGCCCCCGTAGTGGAGATCAACCGGAGCCGTGGGAATTTCGGGGACACCCGAGTTTACTTCCGGTTCCGTTTCGGTACCGAGGTGTGGACGGGCATGGGCCAGGGTGGTGGGATGTACTGCAAGGTCCGTCGCACGAAGCTCAAGTCAATCTTCGGATAGGAGGTCTATCATGAAGTGAGCAAGGACTAGCCCTGGTCTACCCAGGGCTAAGGTGTTAGGGATTCCCTAGGGCGCGGCCCCGTGCGCGTGCGCGAATAAAAAACGTGTGCAAAAACCCGCTTGCCTTCTATCGCAAAGTGACTACATTATATTCCCGAACGGAGGAAAGCAGCATGACCAGCTACGAAAAAGCCCTGGCCGAATTTCACGAGTCCACCAAGCACCTGTCCTGCGACAACTGTGCGGAGATCGACTTCCACGGTGTGTGTCGCTACCGTCATTTCGGCGCGGATTGTCCCAAGCAACTGGAAGGCGACTACGCCTACGAAATGTTTGTGGAGTCGTGGACGGTGAACGATGCTCATGTCTGGGCGCGTGAGGAAGCCTGCCGTGTGGCTCAGCAGGATTCTCACGTTCAACTCCGTAACGGCATCGACGGGGACATTCCCTTTTAGGTCCCTACCGTGAAACCCCGCTGCTACTACTGCCGATCCTCCCCACCCAAACCAGCCAAGTATCCCGAGGACAATCCCCGTTGGTGTTCCCAGAAGTGTGCAGCCCTTTGGGCGGTCGCCATGATCGAAGGTGACGGGCTCACCTGGAACCCTGTTACCGGGGATTGGTGCGACGAGTATTCCACCGACTACAGCGACGACTAGCAACCCCGCCAGACGCTCTGTAAATTCGGCAGAGCTTTCCAAACCCGCCCCACATGCAATCACACCAGCCACCCACAGAAATGCGCCACACGGAATTTGGCAAACAAGGGAAGCCCTAATGCCCAGGGGTAGGGTATTAGGGGTACCCTGCATCATGCAATTCGCGTGCGGCCCGTTTTCAAAAAATAGGTGTGCTGATACTGCGGCAACGTAAACGCGCCCGTCTCGAATTTCCAGGGCGCCTGAGCAATAGTAAAAAATCCCCTTGCGAATTCTCACACGCGACACATATTAGATATCCGAACGGAGGCAGTCAAATGAGCAAGATGACCATCGACCTGTCCGAACTCAACCTCGAAGAGATGCTCGAAGTCCACAACGCTCTGGCGGCAGCGGCGCGTGAGCGCGGTAAGCAGGCGGACCTGGAGCGTTTGCCTTCCATGAAGGCAAAACTTCTCAACCTCAGCAACGTGCTGACCGAGGTAGCGGAGCAAGCTGACGCCTGTCTCCGTGAAGCAGCGCGTCGGGCAGGTTACACGGAGATCGGCTAACATGACGATCCTAACAAAGATGACCAAGCGGCTCGAGATCGAAAGCGTCTGGAACAGCCGTGTCACCCGTTGGGACTACGGCAAGCACGGCGTTTCCCAGTGCGCCAAGGTTTACGCCTTGGACCAGGATGGGCGCGTTTGGCTGCACCAGCCCTTCGGAGCTTCCGAAACCGAGGTGATGCCTTGGGAGGGTACCATCGAAGGGCTCACGGCTAAGATGCGAGCGGTAGGCTACATCGACACAGCCCACTGGAAATGCGTCGCCCACACCGGGGACGATCCCGATTGGACCAAGACCACAGCAGCCGCCGAGTACGTAGACGTCAACGGATAGAACGGAGGAAAGCTATGTTCGACGACGCCCGCAAGGTTTTCGGTATCGAGGACATCAACAAGGTATGCTTCAACAACATGCTAGCGGGTAGGGGCCAGGAAATCGACGCGACGCGGGTCACCCATTGGTGTAGCCTGCAACCCCTGCTCAAAAGGGACCAGCGGTATTACCGCCGCTACGAAAGCAATTGGAGCAACCCGGAAAAGGGGTAGGAAGATGGACCGGAACAAGTACAAGTGGAGCCGTACGCGGGCACGTCGGGGCGTGGACCGGGCGCTGTTCACTCCCCACTCCATCAGGGCCGCCTGCAAAAACAAGCCCGGCTTCTTGGGAGATCCCTACGGTTGGATCAACCCCAACGAGCTTCACGACCTTCCCCCAAACAACCCATGGGTACGGAGACAACGGGAACAAGCCTGGATGGCGCAACGCCTAACCAAACGCTTCAGTATCGCCACCGCTGAGTAACCCGCCTACGCTTCGGCGTCCCCTACCCCAGGGGTACGGTGTTAGGGCTCCCCTAACACCCATGCCCTAGTCCTGCTGTTTTCAAAAAATGGCGTGTGAATACTTGCACGCAGTTTTTACGTGATTATCTTGGTACCACGAACGGAGGAAATCATGGAAAACACGCAAGCCTACTACCCCAAGAAATTCCTGGCTGTCGTCATTGGCTGGCTCACCGCGCTGGCGCTGATGGTTGTCGTGTTCTCGGGTTGCTCGGCGCACGCCCACAAACACACCGCCAAAGTCACCGCTGTGAAGTCTCACCGCTGCCGCACCCTGGGGCAGGCGAACACCCCCAATGCTTCGGTCATCATCCACAAGAATTGCATCAAGAATGGCGTTACGACGGTCGCCATTGTGGTGCATAACAAGCACAACGCGAAGCTCGCCGCCCGCGATGCCGTGCTGGTGATCAAGGATATGTTGGGCTTTGCTCCGACCCTGCACACCCTGGTGGTGGGCGAGGACAAGAAAACCCCGTTCATCCTGGCCGTGGTTGGTGACTCTCCCGTCGCCGCGAAGTAGAGGTGTCCCATGGGTATGATCCTGCGCGAAGCCGAAGTGGTCTACAAGCCCGGGAAGCGTATCGACGCGCCCCGTAAAATCCGTAGCAGCTACCACGCCGCGGAAGTGTTGAAGGGGTACGGGCTCACAGATAAAACCCAGGAGCATTTTGTGGTGATGTTCCTGAACAGCAAGCACCGTGTCCTGGGCGTGCAGACCGTCGCCATGGGTAGCCTGAACGAAGTCACGGTTCACCCCCGGGAGGTTTTCCGCGGAGCAATTCTAGCAGGCGCGCAAGCCGTCATCATCGCCCACAACCATCCCTCGGGAGATCCCAACCCCAGCGCCGACGACAAGCTGCTAACCCAACGCCTGGTCAAGGCCGGTGAGCTCCTGGGAATTCCTGTGCTGGACCATATCATCATCGGGGACCAAGACCACACATCCCTCGCCGAAATCGATCCTACGATTTTCTAGGGGCGTCTCTGAACTCCAAACCAGATCACAGGTGATAGGCTACAAGTGAAACGCGAAAACTGCAAAGACAAGCACAAGTCCGATCCAGTACCGAAGCCGGAAGGTGACGGTTGGGAGCGTAGGGGTGAACACTGGGAACGTATAATCGACACGAAAAAGCCGTGCCGCTACTGCAACGAAACCCGGGTTATCGAGTCCACGTTTTCGTTTCCGTACTGCGCCTGCTGTCACGCAGTTTAGTTTCACTTACCAATCTAGTAAGATGTAATAGGTGCGTCGCGCTCGCGTCAAAAACGCGACGCACATCTGCATTCAAGGGGAGCCCTATGGGTATAGGGGTACCCTAACACCATGGGGGTAAGATATAAACCTACCTGTAGGGGAACCCTATACCTACACCCTCGACGGAAGCAAAGATGTAAAGGGTCTTTACATAAAAGTGTAAAGACCCTTTACGTTTTGTG
>Ga0180434_10008758_pt1 | contig 11114 bp, 11 predicted proteins | sample SS_ome_7_FD_132453 | JGI IMG/M metagenome (GOLD analysis project Ga0180434, IMG submission 132453) | Hypersaline lake sediment archaeal communities from the Salton Sea, California, USA - SS_1_D_2 metaG | ecosystem: Environmental > Aquatic > Non-marine Saline and Alkaline > Hypersaline >... | reverse complement strand
CATTCCGGCCGTGAGGCGCTACCTGTCCTCGTTGATCAAACTGCACAGCGTATGGGGATGGCTCCGCTGGCTTTGGTTTCGATCCCGATCAGCAGCCCGCATGGCGGGCAGGCCATCCCGGCCCATCAATTCCCAGCGACAGACCTGGCACTGATCGGCCTCGTCGCGGTCAAATTTCTCTATCAGCTCTGCCCACGCGGCGGGCAACACTGCTTTTGCCCTCTTTCCCAATTTTGACTGGCCGGTTTTTGTCTGATCAATGCGGCTGCAGCACTGGTGATGATCCTGGTCGATCGGATGTGGAAGAAGCTGCCCACCAATCATCCAGCGGTATACGGATCATCCGAACATGCCGCCTAAACCAGTTTCCTTACCTGTAGATAACCCTTCACTGTTTACACAAAAGGCTGGATAGAATGGACACAATAGGACAGAAACTGGACCTACTCTTCCGGACGGTCATCAAGTCCGATGGAACCGAGTACATCCATCGAGAGATGGCAGAAGCCATCGGCAACAAGGCATGGTCTGCTTACCTCTGGCGGATGCGCAACGACAAGCCGGGCGCTCAGAAACCGAGATTCGAGATCGTCGAGGCGCTTGCCGAATTCTTTGGCGTATCCACGGACTATTTCTCCTCCAACCGACCGCTGACGCGGGAGTTTGAGCAGGACCTGGAACTGGCAGCGGCGCTTCGCCAGGCCGGCGTGCAATGGATCGCCCTGCGCTCGAAGGACTTGAACGAGGAAGGCAAGAAGGACGTACTCGAGGTCATCAAGCACATCCGATCGAGTGGTCCATCACAATAATCCATTTACCTGAACTGGTTGCAAGGAAACTGGCTGAGTGAGAAGTATGCCAACTCCGTCCAGGGCACGGCGGAGAACTACCTGGAGGTGTTGTACGGATTATCACATCTCGAGCGGCTCGCTTACGGCTGGCGCCGCGTCCGTCCACTCACGCCAGGCCAACGTCCACAGTGTGGAAAAATATGCCGCTATAGCACCCCGGATCAACAGGAACAGGGGCCACAGCATGCAACACAGCACCATAATAACGCCCAGCGGGATCATGGCGATTCCTATCAGAATGTTGATCCCGACCTGTATCAGAAGCAACAGTATCGCGGGACCGATGTTGTTTGCCAGCACCGCGAGACCCCGTCGGTAGGCGTCGATCAGGCCCAGGTCCTCCAGCATGCACGCACGATTCGCAAAGGTGCGCAGCACGTCCAAAAATAGTATAAACGGCATCGCCACACAGGCCAGCGTGATCAGAATTGTCCCCAGGCCAAACGCACCACGCACGCCCACTTGATCTCCCCAGGTACTGCCCAGGCCCAGGCCGATCCCTGCCACTGTCAGGCCGATCAATGACACAATCAATCCGGGGAGGGCCAGCAAGATACCGATACCCAGCAATGTCCACCCCTTGCGCCAGCCAGCGTTCCACGCCTGCGCCAAGCTGGTCGGCAATCCCGCATCGATCGCGCTCGCTCCCGCGATCAGACCGCCGCGGGCGATGGTGGAGATGACCCACACCGCCAGGCCCAGCAGCAGCGCAAAACCGATCAGCACGACGATCAACAGAGTCGGGAGCACCGGTATGCCCAAATCACGTCCTGGCTCCGGGAACCGGGGACCCTGCGCGTCCCAATCAAAGTTACCGGCGCTACCCGTTGAGACGCTACTGCCGCCCCCGCTGCTCAGCGCGACCAGCACGCCCAGCAAGATCAGAAATTTGTGCTCCCATACAATATCCCACGCCCGACGCAAGACTATGCCATACTCCATAACGATCTATCTCCTTCTCACTCTCCCCCTCAGGGGCCTTTCGCTCGAACATAATCCCCCACATCCACGTTGTAGCGGATCTCTTCCACGGTGAACACGGCCCAGGGTGCGCCCTCGTCAAACCAGGTGGCCGCGCTGACGACCGGGGTTCTGTTTCCTTCAACTACATCCCACCGCAGTGCCTCGTCGATCCACAGAGTTTTGTCCTCGCTATCGGTGCCCTTGTACCGCATCGACTCCAATAAATGGAGCAGGCCGGACTCGATCAAAGCGCGCGATGAATCGTTGTTCCCTATCGCCGAAGGGCACGATCAGCAAAGCGGTCTCGTCATCTATCGGCTCCCAGCGCACGCGCGAATCTGTGATAAAGATCGAGGACAGCCACAACGTCTCGGCCCACAAGCCCAGGTTGGCCCCCTGATCCACTTTCGGCCCCTCTTCCACTCCAAAAGGCAACATACACCTCACGTTTATGGAGTCTCGCTCGGCGGTGGCGGCGGCCCGTCGAGGTCGAAGGGGAAAGTGGCGGCGATGTTGGGACCGCCGGGCTGATAGGCGCGCACCATGTACTGCACGCCCGGTTGCAGCGCCTGTCCTTCCTCCAGCAGAACTGCAAACTCCCACGCGCCCTGCCGGATAGGAGCGCAGGCATCGGTGGGCCACCAGTCTTGCAGCACGCCGTCGGCCCAGAGTTCCGCGTTCAGGCAGGTTCCATCGGGCAGGGTGCTCCTGCCACGGACAACGACCTGCGCATCGGTGACTTCCACGCCTTCGATGGTGATGCGACCGCCCAGGACAACGGTAGGCGTGGATTCGATTTCGGCCGAGGGCGGGCAGGCTTCCAGGGCGGCGTCCATGTCCCGCTGCGTCGTTGGACGGCGCGTCTCGTTGGCAGCGCCGATCTGGATGGGAACCAGGTCCACCAGCGGGCCGCCGGGTCTGCGCACCGCCAGCGACAGGCCATAAGCGCCCTCGTCCAGGTCCTCTGGCAATTGGACGGTTATGGTATCGGAGAAACCCACGCCCGGCTCCAGAGTGAACGGTCGCTGCTCCAGGGTGACGATCACCTGCGGCAACTGGCGATCCAGCAATTGCAGGCAAAATCGTCCACGCCAGGCCCGCTCGGTTTCGTTCGTGATCGCGATGTCGAACTCTGCTTCCGCCGTGGGTTCGTACCCATCGGTATAGCCGCTCCAGGCCACGATGGCCCCATCCTCGCTCTCCGCGCGGGCGGAGAAGGACTCGCGCGCCTCAGCGGGGGTTTGCGGCGCGCAGCCGGCGGCGAACAGGGCTGTGACGAGCAAAAGCAGCGCCATCCAACTCACGGACTTGATCATTTTGGTGAGCATCGGTATCCTTGCCAATTCCTATATTTCGACGTCCCTACTCGCCTCATTCCGCAGGGCCAGGCCGGTCCAGAGCGCGCCCGCCAGGTCGAGCAATCCAAACAGAAGCAGCATCGGTTGCGCGAGCTTGAGCACGACGAGAACCACAACAACAACTGGAAAAAAGACGCGACAGTGCAAGGTCCAGCGGAAAAACGGCTCCAGTTCATTGCGGGCAGCCTGGATATAGTAATAGCCTATGATGACCACACACGCCGCCATCACCCGAATCCAGGGTTCGGTCGTGGTAGCAAACCCCAGAAGAGCCAGCGGGATATTGGGGACGATCATGTAAACGATACCCAGAACTACCAGATACACACCGTAAACCAAAACCGTCACCGAAGTCTTTTTCATTTTTCCTCCTGACCCGGATAAACCGGGGCTCAAAGCCCGATTTCACTTGGGCTGGCCTGATGCTTGAACAAGGGGCAGATAAATGGTGGGACCTTTGATCTCGAACGTGTCGGTAAAGATGGGATCCGAGTATCCCCACTGGTTAACCTCCACGGTGTATATCCCGGTGCTTCTGCTCTGCTCCTCGATATAGAAATAATACTTTTTCCCTCCTGCCCCATAGGTAGCGGCGGTGCACGACTCCCACTCTGGACAGGCCGTAGTGCTGTGTCCCTCGGGGTCATACCAATGTAATGAGAGATCTGTGCCATCGTCGCCATAGTCAAAGCCTACAAAGAGAACGGCCCTGCTATCGGAGAGCGCGTAAACTCCTTCCTCATCATCCTCCAGCCATTCAAAGTCACTGTAGGCCCAAACGTGGCTCAGGCTCAGAGCGAGCATCAGCACGAATGCGCCCATAACTATCGCCACTTTGAATACCTTCCTTTTGCCGACATCCGACAGAACACCATCAACCAAAACCATCCAAGTCTTGAGCATTTTTTCTTCCATCGTCTCCTTTTGATTCGGTTAGAAAACGGTACAGACCTAAACCATACTTCCCGTCGCACACGATCCAATCCGCCGTCGGGCGAGCCGTCAGTTCTCGCGACGCACGATCTCGCCGTCCTGGTCCGTTCGGAAGACAAACTCTTCCCCTTGGGCGTGCAGCACGACCCGCCAGCCCGGCGTGATCACCTGGGCGCACATCTCTCCCTCCTCCGCAAGCCCCAGACAGGCGTCGGGCCACTCCTGGCGTTCGTACGAGACGTAATCGATCTCGTCCACCGGCACGTCCAACTCCTCGCTCAACACTTGCTCGGCGGCGACAACCGCGTAGGGCGGATCGCCGTGCGGTGTATCGGTCGCTTGAGGAACACCCTCATCTTGCGCGCATGCCCCCAGAAGCATACACAGAACCAGGGTCACGACGCCTATTCGCTTGCGCAACATATTCGCTCCTCCTTCTATATACAAATTTTTCCGATCAGCCTCTTCTACATCAAATTATTGTACCAAGAAAACGGTTTGCTGACGTGTGAGGTGCGTTGGGACTACCGACGGGGTGGGTTTGAAGAGTTGGAATTGGGTTGGAGCAGGCTCTTCCGAGCTATTTTTCGGATGGCGTGGGAGACGGCAGGCTGGATATCGCGACCTGCAATGCAGGCGGAGAGACGCTCCGGGCAACGATCTTGTCCGGCGCGATCACCTCCGGCTCGACCTGATGCACGCCCGGCAGCAGATCGAACAGGTCGAGCACCACACGCACCTCGTCGGCCTCCAGCAACTCCAGCCGGGGCAACGGGCCGTTCAGGATGACCTCCACCGGTTCCAGCGACGTGGTGACCGTGAGGCCCGGCGCCAGGCCCATCAGCTCAGGCACGCTCTCTACCGTTACATTACCAATGTGCTTGACCCGAACATCTTACCAGCAGGCCACGTCGCTGACCCGTATCGCCGTCGCTGGCGCATTGAAGAAGCATTTGCCGTTCTCAAGCGCCTTCTGGGTTTGGCATATCTATGGACTGGTTCCATCAATGATGTCCTACTGCAAGTCTGGAGCACCTGGCTCTTCTACGCCATTCTCGTTGACTTGGCCGATGCAGTGGCAGAAGAACTGATGCTCCCCTTTGACCGCATATCGTTGGAAATGGTCTTCCGTGGCTTGTACCATTTCATCCAAGCCTACAATCGCGGCGAAATGACTGACCCGGTCAAGTATCTCGCTGCACCAGAGAACCGCAACTTGGGCGTGGTCAAGCGACTGCGTAAGAAAAAAACCTGACCCGACACTCGGACACACCGCAAACCCTGGAGATCGTTAAGTTATGACAGATGGGTGAACGGAGTTCATGGTGACTCCTCTGAAAAAGTGAATGGATAGATGAGGAGCCATGTCCTCATCTACCCATCTACTCGTCACTCACCTACTTCCACAGACTGTTGGCCCGCTCGACCAGGCTGGCGAACTCAGCCACGTCCGCGTCGCCGGGCAGGTATTCGGCGATGCGGCGCGCCTCCCAGACCACGTCCTCCAGGCTCGACTCCTTCGCCCAGTAGCTCTCGCGCAGGATCTCGGCGTACTCGGCCACCACTGCGGCAAGTTGGAAGCGGGCCGAGGCTTCCTTGAAGGTCGAGGCAAAGTCGGCGCGGGCGATGGAGCGAGAGAGCTCCGTCACCTCGCCGGAATCGGGATCCTCGTAGCGCACAAAGGCGGTCATCGCCGTCTCGGACTCGGAGGCGTCGGGGTGGAACTTGAGCTCGTAGAGCGCGGTGACGCTGTGGCCGACGCCGATCTCGCCCGCGTCCACCTCGTCGTTGCGGAAATCCTCGTCCGCCACGTCGCGGTTCTCGTAGCCGATGAGCCGGTAGCGGCTGACCACCGCCGGGTTGAAATCGACCTGTATCTTGGCGTCTCTGGCGATGACCTGGAGCGTCGAGGTCAAGTCGTGGACAAAGACCCGTTCGGCCTCTTTCAGCGTGTCCACGTAGGCGTAGAACCCGTCGCCGTCGTCGGCCAATTGCTCCATCAGCGTGTCGTTGTAGTTGCCCATCCCAAAGCCGACCGTGGTCAGGTAGATGCCGCGCTCGGCGTGGCCGCGGATCTGCTCCAGGATCGAATCGGGGCCGGTGCGCCCGACGTTCGCCACGCCGTCGGAGCAGAGGATGACGCGGTTGATCGCCTCGGGGTTGAAGGATTCGGCGGCCATACGATAGGCCATCACCAGCCCTTCCTCTGCGTTCGTCGAGCCTTCGGGTTCCAGCCGATCGATGGCCCGCAGGATTTGACGGGACTCGCTGACCGGAGTGTGCTCCAGTACCACGTGGGCGCGGGAGCCATAGACGACGATGCCGACCTGATCGGTGGGCCGCAACTCCCCGACCAGCAGCCAGAGCGCGTCCTTGACCAGCTCCAGCCGATTCTCCATGTCCATCGAGCCAGAGACGTCGATCACGAAGGTGAGCACGACGTCCTTGCGCGCCTCCGGTGGGATCTCGTAACCCTGGAGTCCCACGCGCATCAGGTAGTACCGCTCATCGCCAAAGAGAGAGGGCGCGCCCTCCAGGTGGATGGCAAAGGCACCCTCACCCTCGGCGGGCGGCTCGTACTCCTGCTCGAAGAAATTGACGTACTCCTCGACGCGCACCGACTCGTCGGGCGGCAGGTAACCGTCGCCCACGTAGCGGCGCATGACGGTGTAGGAGGCGGTGTCGACGTCGACCGCGAAGGTGGAAAAGTGGTCGTCCTCGGTGTCGATGAAGGGGTTGACGCCATAGTCCTCGAAAAAGACGTCGGCATAGGGTTGGTCGTTGGGCGGGACGAGACCGCCGGTGGAGGGATAGGGGCCGTCGGCGCTCATCGTCGGGGCGGCAGTCACCACGACCTGCTCGACCTCGACGACGGTCTCTCCTTCTTTCTCTACGACCCGGGTGACTTCTACCTGCACCATCTCTGGCGTTGGAGCAGCGCAGCCAGCAAGCAGAGCGGCGACTACGATCAATGCGACTGGTACGAAACGGATTTTGGTATACATTTTTCTCCTCCCTTTGTGTGATATTTTGAGCGGCGCTCGAGTGGCCGCTTCTATTAGTTACATGCAGTTGGGGAGAAAAAAGTTCAAATTCCTTTCAGTTTTCAGGCACGTCTGGTATAATATCTTTGGAAATCAAAAGAAATTCAGGAGGGCAAAAATGGATCGTTCAGAAGAACAACAAACTGACATGCTCCAGGAGCAGATCGAGCGCCGCCGCAAACGCGGTCAGGAGGATCTGGCCAAGATCGTCAACCAGGGCCAGCATCCAGTCTACAGCACCTTCGAGGTGACGTCCACCTCCGAGCGGCGCTACACGGTTCGGATTCGCTCGCTCACCGAGCAACTCAATTCCTGCACCTGTCCCGACTATCGCACCAACACCATCGGCACCTGCAAGCACATCGAGGGCGTGCTGGCGAACCTGAGGGAAGAATTCGCCGACCAGTGGGAAGAGTTCGTCGAACAGGCCACGCCTGTCGCGCAGATGTACGTCCGCCACGCCGAGCGCACCACGGTCCGCGTCACGCTGCCGCTTCCCGAAAGCGAGCGGCTGCGCGCGCTGCTGACCCGCTACTTTGACGCCGAGGGTATTCTGCAAGGCCCGGTCACACAGAGCCTGCCCGCGCTGCTCAGCGAACTGAATCGACTGCCCGAACGGGAGAGGGAGCAGATCCTCGTGACCCAGCCCGTCCACGATTACCTGAAAAATCAGCAGGATATCGAGGCGGTCAAGCTGCAAAAACGCTGGTTCCTCGACCAGGTGGAGCAGGGCAACCGTTCGCTCAACGTCCTCTCGACGCCACTCTACGGCTACCAGGAGGAGGGGGTGCTCCACCTGACCTTTGGCCGGCGGGCGATGTTGGCCGACGACATGGGATTGGGCAAGACGGTGCAGGCCATCGCCGCCGCCGCGCTGCTCAAACAACTGCGCGACATCGAACACGTGCTCATCGTCTGCCCGGCCTCGCTCAAGCACCAGTGGGCGCGCGAGATCCGGCGCTTTACCTCGCTGTCCGTCCAGATCATCGAAGGAAATCCTATCCACCGCCGCGACCTGTACCGAGACCCCCAGTTCTTTAACATCATGAACTATGAACTGGTGCACTATGACGAGAAAGAGCTTACCCGGCGAGAGTTTGACCTGATCATCCTCGACGAGGCCCAGCGGATAAAAAACTGGCGCACCAAGACCGCCGACCGGATCAAACGCTTGCGCAGTCCCTACGCCTTCGTGCTGACCGGCACCCCGCTGGAAAATCGGCTCGACGAACTCTACTCGATCTTTCAATTCATCGATCCGACCATCCTCGGCCCGCTGTGGCGCTTTAATGAACGATACTACGAGACCGAACAGCGGCCCTCCGGCTCCTACAAGGTGCTGGGGCACAAGAACCTGGACGAGTTACGCCGTCGCATCGGCCCCTACGTGTTGCGCCGCGTGCGCGAGGAGGTGTTGCTCGACCTGCCGGAACGCATCGACAGCAACTTTTTCGTCGAGATGACCGGCCCTCAATGGGACGCCTACTACGAGTACGAGCAAAGGGTCGCCCAGTTGATGGCGCGGGCCAAGCGCCGCCCGCTCACGCCGGAGGAACACAACATCCTGCTGGGGTCGCTGGTCAAAATGCGCCTGATCTGCAACGCCCTGGCGCTCCACGATCCAGAGATCAAACCCCAGGATCGCGAAAAGACTTCGCCCAAGCTGCGCGAGCTGCGCGAGATCCTCGGCGAGGAGGTCGCCAGCAACGGTCACAAGGCGATCCTCTTCAGCCAGTGGACGCGCATGCTCGACCTGACCGAGCCGGCGCTGGAAAAACTTAACCTGGGCTGGGTCAAGCTGACGGGCGACGTGCCCACCAAGAAGCGCGGCGCGCTCATCGAACAGTTCTTTGAGGACCCCCAGTGCAAGGTGTTCCTCTCCTCCGACGCCGGCGGCGTGGGGCTGAACTTGCAGGCCGCCAGCATGGTGATCAACCTCGACCTGCCCTGGAACCCGGCGGTGCTGGCCCAGCGCGTCGCCCGCGCGCACCGTCACGGTCAGCCACACACCGTCAACGTGGTCAATCTGATCGCCAGGGGCACCATCGAGGAGCGCATGCTCGACACGCTCGCCGCCAAGCGGGCCGTCTTTGACGCGGCGCTCGATCCAGATAGCGACGTCGTTGACCTCTCGTTCGACGAGACCGGGCAGTCCGTCCTGCAAAAGCTTCAGGTGATGTTGGGGGAAAAAGAGGCCATCAAGCCGGAACTGGTGCTGGAGCCGACCGCCGCGCCGGAGGCTCCGCCCAAGGTCGCGCCCACGTTGCAGGGCTTTGCCGACCTGGTGGTGGGCCGCTATCCGGGCCGCATCCTTCTGGTACGAGAGGCTCCGCAACTTCCGACCGCACCCTCCGACGCGCCAATTGGCGGGAACATCCTCGTCGTCGTGGACCGCGAGCCGGGCAAGCTGCGCGCCCAGGTCGAGACGCTGCTCAGCGAGCACTATGGCGATTTCCCCGCACCGGGCTTGTTGCTGATGGAGCAGGAAGGCTACCGGGCGCTCTCGGCGCTCACCGGCGGGATGATGGAGCAGACAGACGAGGTCGCCACCGTCTACCACGCTCCGGCCATCCCCGCCCCGGCCCGCAAGGACGAGCGCAAAGCGTTGGAGAGGAAGCTGCGCCGCGCTAACGAGGGGTTCGACAACGCCGATAAGCGGCTCAAGCTGGCTTCGGTCGTGTTGCAGGGCGGCTTCCCGGAGGAGGTGATGCGTCCCGTGCGCCAGGCGTTGGGCTGGGCGCTGAGCGCGCATCTCTCGCTGACGAAGGAGAAAGCGCCCGACGAAAAGCTCCCCTCCCCGCGCCTGGTGGAGGCGGAACTGGTCGCCGCAGGGCGCGTCCCCACCGACCTGGCCGCCCGCGTCGATCGCGTCCGCGCCCTAACCGCCCCGCCGGCCGAGGACGAGGAGGAGGCCCCGCCGCCCAGCGTCGAGGCTGCGGAGGGGTTCATCGGCACGATTCAGGAGTTGATCGACCTGGGGCGGGAGTTGGTCGCCAAGGAGGGATTGTAGGAAATAATCGACCAGGTGTGTACGATGAAAGCCAAACGGTCTTTCATTGCGGCAGCGACGCTAGTTCTGTTGTTGGGTGGTGTGCTATTCGTGATGCGCTCGTCTGTGCGGGCTGTAGCCGCCCATGCGCGTTTATTGGCTGCGTCAGGATTATGTGTTCAGAAAGAACGCCCCTCGTTTTCTCTTGATGGCGTCGAGCTGCGCTTGTGCGCTTCCTTTTTGCCTGCGCTCAACTTTACCACGCCAGATCCGGACAACGCGATCCAAGCAGCGACGGCCATAGACCAGGAAGGTGTCTTTCGCGAGCTTTCGATCACGGCGGTTCCTTTTGGCACCAGGCCCAGCACAGAAGCGCTGCCCAGAGCGCATGCTCAGAGCGAGGCCATATATCGCGCCTCCCTGCGCGATTATCGCGAGCGACAGGGGGGCAATCCGCGGATAGGGCCTGTCGCGAATTTTTTTGGCGAGCAGGTGGTTGGTTCGATCAGCGTCGTAAATCTGCACATTGATGGGACTGTCGCCAGGCCGGTCGCAATAGCGGAGTGGGTGGTCGAAGCGGGCGACCGAATTTGGATCGTTCGTGCCAGTGAAGAGGTATCAGGCGGGAACACATCGGTCTTTGCCGATTCACTTGACAATATCGAGTTGAGTAGCCCTGATTCGAATCGCCCTTCGACGAGTGTTGCGGCGATGAATCGTCCCCGGCGCCTAGTAGTCGACTCTTCCGATAGTGCTTCTGATCTGCCTTTCCCCTCCTGGTGGGATGGCGACTGCGACACGAACAACTATTCCGCGGCGACGGGTATCGAGGCGTATCCCCTGGGAGCTTCTTACCGGGGAGTGAAGGCATGCGGACCGCGCCCCTGGGCTGATGACGCTCCAGAAGTCTCGGTCGCCTTTTTCCCTGGAGCAGCCAAACAACTCGAATGGCAGTGTCCCGAGTTGAGCAAACGCT
>Ga0180434_10008757_pt1 | contig 11115 bp, 10 predicted proteins | sample SS_ome_7_FD_132453 | JGI IMG/M metagenome (GOLD analysis project Ga0180434, IMG submission 132453) | Hypersaline lake sediment archaeal communities from the Salton Sea, California, USA - SS_1_D_2 metaG | ecosystem: Environmental > Aquatic > Non-marine Saline and Alkaline > Hypersaline >... | reverse complement strand
GGAGGAGTGTATGTTTGGAATCGGAATGCCTGAACTTATTATAATACTTGTTATCATCCTGATCATTTTTGGCGCCGGCAAGCTTCCGGAGATAGGAGCGGGCATGGGTAAGGCCATAAGAAATTTCAAAGGCGCTACTTCAGAACCGGAAAAAAAAGAGCCTGAAAAGATTGAAGAAAACAAAGATACGTAAAAAACCCACCTTACAAAACCGAACTGACGATCATTAGAGTATGTTTGAGACACAACCATGACATTCCCGCCGGGTATTGAAGATTATCCGAACCTCTGCAAATCTTGGCGGCGAATCCAACATCCGGTTAGGTCGCTCCTTCAAATCAAAAATAACGATTCAGAATGGTATAGACTAAAACACGAAAGAAGGTGAAGAAATGCAGAACGTAGAATGGGAAGTTAAAGACAATAAACTAATTATTGAGATAGATTTGACAAAGGACTTTGGCCCCTCTAAATCGGGTAAAACAATAACAATCGCCAGTACGCGAGGTAACCAGAAGGTCGAGGGTACTGATGCTATAATTGGTTTGAATGTATACAAATATCCAGGGAGTGTGTAAAATTCACACCTGTTGGGTTACCTTACAGTCTGGGTCTTTTTCGTCTGTCTTTGTAAATAAGTTCCAATTTATGAATTATGGCATCAGTTTTCTCTGGTGATTTTTTTTCCATGAGATCCTCCTATTGAGCCACCGGCATGGTGAAAATAAAAGTGCTCCCCCGATCGGAAGATGATTCCAGCCAGATCGCTCCCCCGTGAGCACGCACGATTTCTTTGCAAATGGCGAGCCCCAAACCCGTGCCTCCGGCATCTCGCTCCTTCATCTGAACAAATTTCTCAAAAATCTTTGAATGATATTTTAGAGGTATTCCCGGTCCATCGTCACGCACGGACAGGTGGACGTGCATCCCGATTCTGTGTGCCGTGAGTTGGATGTGGCCGCCCTTGCTCACATACCGCAATGCATTGGAAACCAGGTTGGTCAGCACCCAGGTGATCTTGTTGGCATCCGCGCGGATGCCGGGCAGATCTCCGCTCACCTCAGATGTGAGCGTGACTTCCTTCATATCCATCTGGCTTTTGAAAATCGCCTGTACGTGATCAAAAACCGTCAAAACCGGAACGCTCTCGAACTCCAACTCAATGCTACCCGCTTCGATCTTGGACAGATCCAACAGGTCATTGACCAGGGCCTTCATCCGGTGCACTTCCTCGTGAGCCGCCTGCAAGAGATCCCGGTCCTTCTCGGCGAGCCCCGGCGTGACATGTTCCAAGAGAAGATCAACACTCATTCCCAGGCTGGTCAGCGGTGTTCGCAATTCATGGGACGCCGCCATGACGAATTCACTCTTGAGCCGCTCCACTTCCTTCAAGCGGGTGACGTCTTTAAGCAGAAGCACGATACCGGACAGATTTCGGTCTCTTCCACGAATGGCCGTGACGGAAAACAGGTAGTAACGGGTCTGTTCTCGCTCCGGAAGCGCAATGATCTGCTGTTCATCGGGAACAGCGGGTTGCATCCCGGTTTCGACGGTCTTACGAATCAGATCGCAAACATTGGGATCCGGGAGAATATCCGCGCACTGTAATTTTTGGCCTTCGATAAACGACAAGCCAAGCATCCGGCGCGCGGCGGGGTTGATACCGGTCACCTTGAGGTTGGTGTCGAAAACCACCAAACCATCCTCAATGCTGGAGAGAATTGCCTCCCCCTTATTCTTTTCCGATATGATCTGCTCTATGTTCATCTCATGGTAATGGCTTAGCTGTGTGGCCATTTGGTTGAACTCATCGGCCAGACGGCCCAGCTCATCATCGGTTTCCACGGGAACCTGCACGGCATAGTCGCCCGATGAAATCTTTCGTGATGCCTCCATGAAGCGCCGGATCGGCCGTACGATCCGCTCGGCTATAAACAGGCTGAATATCAGCGCTACAATCAGCGCTGATGCAGCTACGAGCGCCGTTGACCAGATAGCCCGTTTGGCTACGTTGCCGGCCCGAACGCTGGCGGCATACATGGTTTCCTCGTTGAGGTTGCGCAGGCCGATACACACCTCTCGCACTTTAGTAAACAGGGGGTAGACTGTTTTCTGATAATAGGAGGGTTGTAAAGTCGTTTTGACTGTTTCACGCAAGTCGGTCAATCCCGAGAAGTGTTTTCGATAGGTCGTATAGCCGGCTTCTATGGATTGTACAAGTTCCGCCTCGCCCTGAATTGTGATGTTGTCTTTAGCGCGGGCCAACCATTCCAGAAAGACTGCCTCGTTTTCACGGAATTGGGCGATTCCTTTCTCTTTTGCGCCCAGAAACATAATCAGAATGCCGCTGTCCTGCCGCTCCAGGGTATCCACCATGTTCTCGGCGGCGAGAATACTCCGATAGTTTTCGCTAAGTATTGCATCGGTGGCCTTGCCAAGAGATATCAGATTCGTAACGGCCCAGATGACCACCAAACCCATGAGAGCAAAGGCGACGCCATATCCAACTAATATTTTCTTTTTCAATGTCATGGAACACCGTCCTCCATCCAATTTGATCAGGCACAAATACAAACAGCAATAGTCGTTCCATAATGTAAAATGTGTATTTTTAGCAAGTTATATGGCTTGCAAAGGAGGGAAGACATGAAACCTGAAAATCCGGAACGGCCCCGGTCTTGCATAATGCAAGGAACGTGTTCATGAAAAGTAAGATCAGATTCCGTAGATTTTCCTCCTGCGCCAAAGCGTCGCCTGGTCGATCCCCAAAACATCCGCTGCTTCCTGAAGCGAAGCGGTGTTGGCCATGACCCTTCTGATGTGCAGCTCTTCAATGGTAGACAAGGGCACCCTGTCGCCAATGGCGGGGATGTCGGGAGCGGGGGTCATATTGTCCGGAAGGTCGCTTTTTCCGATACGTTCACTGCTTCCCAGAATCACGGCGCGTTCGATGGTATTGCGAAGCTCTCGAACATTTCCAGGCCAGGCATAGTTCACAAACAATTGTTCAACCTCGTCGGTGAAACCGAGAATTGATTTGTGGTTGGTTCGGCAAAAATAGTCGAGGAAATCCATCGCAAGGGGCATAATATCTTCCGGCCGCTGTCGAAGCGGCGGGACGATCAGGTTGATAACGTTGAGCCGGTAAAACAGATCTTCCCGAAAATAGCCCTCTGTCACACGCTTTTCGATATCGGCATTGGTGGCTGCGATAATGCGCACATCCGCCTTACGAGGCATTGCCTCTCCAAGTCGTTCGTATTCTCTGTCCTGGATGAACCGCAGCAATTTGGCCTGTAATGAGAAAGGCATGTCTCCGATTTCGTCCAAGAAAATCGTGCCCCCGTCGCAGGCCGCAATGCGCCCGGGATTATCCCGCACCGCCCCGGTAAACGCACCTTTGACGTGTCCGAAAAGTTCGCTCTCAAGAAGGTCGTGCGGCATTGCCGGGCACGACACCACCCCCATGGACCTGGACGCTCTCGGGCTCCAATGGTGAATTGCTCTGGCAAAAACCGATTTCCCAGTGCCGCTTTCCCCTTGAAACAACACAATCGCTTCCGAGGAAGCGGCCTTTCTTGCAGTCTCGATGATGCGTTGCATGGGTGCATTTTTGCTCTGGAGCCGCTCTTCCGGACCCAACCGATGAATATCTCCCTTGAGCGTGACAATTTCGGTTTCCAGCTGCCGAATTCGGCCGATCCGGCGGGTAAGAAGCCGGACTTGATCCGGGGAAAAAGGTTTGTCGATGTAATCTGTGGCCCCCCGACGCATGGCCTCCACAGCGCTCTCGATAGTGGCATGCGCCGTGATGACCACGATCTTAGTCCAGGGCGAGTCCGACAGCAGGACGGGAATCAACTCCATACCATCTTCTTCGCCCAGCCTGAGGTCCACAAAGGCCAAGTCAAAAGAGCGTCTTTTGGCCTCCTCGACAGCATCGGAGGGATTGCTTACCGCAATGACAGTATGTCCCTCATCCGCCAAGCAGTAAGAGAGTGTCTTACGGATGTTGACCTCGTCGTCCACGATTAAGATATTCAAAAGGCAGCTGCCATCTTCAGGATTTGTCATGATTTTTACTTCTTATTGCTTTGTCGTACAGATTGAAAATCAAGATTAGATTTGTAACGTTTTTTCGGATGCATTTTCCACTTTTTACGCTACACATGTACGAATAATTTCATTACATATCTACTCCTTGTCGAAGCTGTCAACGACCACCGCACCCATAGAGGCAGGAAAAGAAACCACAACAATGCGCCTGATCGCCACCCATGGCTCGACAATAATTGGCATATGATCCAACGCGGCAAGCACAATGAAAACGACGAACAATGTGACACAATAATCGACGACGGTCCGTGAGAAAAATGCAAAAAAGCGATGACGCACCTTGCCCTGAAATATGTTATGCAAGGAGTATAAATTAACGAACAACAACGAAAGAACAATCAAAAGGATGATGTACGCAACAGGCAACGTTCTGCCGAGATTCCATGCTTCCTCAGAAAAGGCCACCGGCACGGCAAGCGCCGATGCGCCAACCGCAACCTGGATGATATCCTCAAAGTTTGTGGTGCTGTGTTTACTCATTTCCGTTGCCGCATCCAACCGGCTGCAAATTTCTTTCTTTCGATTCTGCTGCCGCTGTCGATCGACTCAGCGTCAGTCCGATAAAAAGCCTTGAACAGGGACGGCCCCATCAGACAGGTGATGACCGCCAGAAGGATAATGACATCCTTGAAGGACTCGGTGATAAACCCGAATTCCAGTCCAATCGTGGCCGCGACAATGATCAGACTTAAGCGCGAGGTCATCAGCATCCCCACATTCAATGAGTTCATAAAGGACAATCCACCGGCCATAAAGAGCAGGCATGGCAGCACCTTCACCACCACTGCGAAGCCCAGCAGCTTGGCGGTAAAGAGAAGCTGCTCGACCGAAAGCACGTTGGCCATATCGAACTGCATGCCCACGTGAATGAAAAAAAGCGGTACCAGAAACCCATAGCCGAATCCGGACAATTTTAGTTCCAACTGCGTTTTTTCCCGGAAGACAATGGAAAGAAGGGCACCGCCGAGAAATGCCCCCAGCACCGGTTCCAGATGGGCAAGCTCCGAAAGGGCCACAAACAAAAACAACAGCGCCAATGAGAAGCGCACCCCCAGTTCCTTGGAGTCCCGGTCAGCGAGCAGACGTCCCACTTTTTCCGGATACCACCAGGCCAGAAACTGGATCAGTTTCAACAGAATGCCGAATCCGATAAACAGCGGCAGTGGCCGCAAAAAATCCCAGCCGATCCCTTTTTGATGCCACAAAAGGAAAAAAGTGATGGCGAAAAGCGTCAAAAAGTCGGCCAGTGTGGCTGCGATCAGTGCATTTTGACCCAGCGGCGACTGACTCGCGCCAGTGTCCTTAAGTGTCGGCAACACAAGCCCCAGTGAGGTTGTCGACAACACCAGCCCCAGATAGAGCCCTTGACCCAGAAGAAAAGCAGCTGCCATGGAAAGGAGTACGGTGACGCCAAAAACCGCCACCTGAATGCCGAACATGCCGGCACGCTGTTTTTTAAGCATCTGAAAGTTGATTTCCATGCCGGCATGGAACATCAGGATCAGAAAGCCCAAATAGGCCAGAAATGAAATCCACTCCTCTCCGAACTGAAGATTCAAAAAGCTTTTGCCGATCAATACTCCGAAAAGAATTTCAAGTACCACCGAAGGCAGCCGGAGCAAAATGCTGAGGCTCGGTAAAAACGCCGCCCCCAATGACACCAACACCAGCGCCCATGCAGAATGAATGACCATCTTTCTTGTTACCTCTCATGAAACCAGCATCACGGAACATGGCGCCTTGTCCACGATTACGCCTGCAACATCGATGGAGAAGAATCCGGAACGGCTGTCATCAACACCCAATATCAGAAGCTGGTAATCGGCGGCCGCGGCCACGATCTCCTTGACCGGGTTGCCCCGGCGCACAAGCTCTTCAACTTTGATTTTGTGGACACGGGACAACTCACGCACCTGTTTCAACATTTGTTGTTCCCACTGACCGGTAGTGGACGACTTCCCGCGGAGGTATGAGGGCTCGACCACGATGACGACAGACACCGTTGCACTCAGCTGCCGGGACAGATCCATTGCGATTTCAAGCGCACGCTGACCGGCCAATGATCCATTGAATGGGACAAGCACCTGTTCATAGGGATCGCTCAGCTTGGCCAGCAGGAGCGGACAGGGCAAACCACGGGCCAGGTTCATCACAGCGTTGCCGAAAAAAGAGCGCAAAAAGGATTGCTTTTTGTACGGGAACACAACCAAGCCGGCGTCGTTATCCCCGGCAGCACGCACCACCCGTTTTTTCACATCTGTTTCCCCCTCGAGCACCTCAATCGCAAGGCTCTCCGACCAGCGCGACAGCGTTTCCTGAATTTCAGCGTCTGATTTTCCGAAAACAATCTTTATTTTTTCTATATGGGTCCCTTGTGCCAGGTAGAAGGCTTCATTCAACAGTTCGGCGACATCGATCGAAGCCTCATCGCCAAGCCCCATAACCATCTGCTGTCCGTAGGTTCTCGGAAAATGGAGTTGCTTCTCGGCCAGAAAGCTTGAAAAGGCATTATACAGGTCGGCCTTTCCCAGAACGAGCAGTCGATCGCCTTCCTTGATCACAGCCGACGTGTCGGCAAACAGGAGCTTGTTTTCCCGTAACACGCCCACCATACGCCACTGCGGGTTCTGCAGGGCACCGACATCCGCCAGGCGGGGCAAGTCCTGTTTACCCACCGCCAGTTCCAACAGCTCGCCTTCGCCCTCTCCAAGATCGACGATCCGGATGCGCGGGTCCTTGAGGAATTGGTATACCTTGCGGGCCGCATCCGTGGTCATGCTGATGGTCCAGACATCCAATTTTTGAAAGGCGGGAAGCATCTCAGAGTCGCGGACCAGAGATAGAACCGTCTTGATGTCCGCCTCCCGCGCAAAGCGGACGATGGCCAGGTTGACCGAATCGTCATTGGTCATGGCCAACACACCGTCCTGATCCGGCAATCCGGCCTTTTCCAGTACCACCGGACTGGAGGCGTCCTCAGCCATAACGCGTACGATGCTCGGGAAAAGATTGGAAAAAGGCGCCAGCTTGGCTTCCTCTTTTTCGATCAGAGTGATTTCCCAATTGGCACCGATTCGCTTGAGCAGCTCATCGGTAATCCGTCCGGCGCCGCAGATGATGATTTTCATTTCAGTTCCCTGATTTTAGCAAGATCCGACTCTTTTCCCAAAATAACGAGAATATCGCTGTCCTTGACGGTGAAATCCGCGCCGGGCACCATGACAAAACGCTCGGGCACGAGTTCCTTGACGGCAATAACATTGACCTTATAGCGCTTGCGCAGTTCCAGTTCCATGAGTGATTTGCCGATAAAAGACGGCGGCGGATCAATATGGGCGATGGTGTAGTCTTCCTCAAACGGCAAAAACTCCATAATATTGGGCGATGTCAGCCGAAAGGCCAAACGCTGGGCCATGTCCATGCCGGGCCGAATGATCTCCGTGGCGCCCAGCTGCTTAAGAATCTCCCCATGATCGTCGTCCTCGGCCTTGGCGATGATGCGTTTGATTCCCAGTCGGCCGAGGTGAAAACAGATCAGGATGCTGGGCTTGATATTGGCCCCCGTGCTCACGATGACGGCGTCCATCTCATCGAGCCCCAGCCCCTTGAGCGCCTCGATGTCGGTCACGTCCTGCACGATGGCGCTGGTGCAAAAGGGTTCGATGGCCTGCACCCGTTCCTTGTTTCGATCAATGGCGATCACTTCGTTTTTGTTTTCATACAGCGCTTTGGCCACATAGTAGCCGAAGCTGCCGGCACCGATCACGGCAAATCGTTTCATAAACACCTCGCTGATTTGTTATCCGATCATCATGTTTTCCTCGGCGTATTGTACACCTTTCGTCGAACCGCCTCCGGCAATAATGTAAGTAAAGGCCGGAACTCCCACCCGGCCGATGATCATCAAGGCAATGATGACCGTTTTGCCGGGCAAGGTCAGCGCCGGCGTGAGGCCCATGGAGAGACCGACCGTGCCAAAGGCTGAGACCGTTTCAAAAAGAAAACTCAAAAATTGACGGTTTCCCTGCACGCGTGCTCCGTGATCCGGATCAATGAACAGAATCAGGAAAACGGCCACACAGATGGCGGCCAGGGAGAAAACGAGTACGGAAATGCTCTTGGTGACCGTATCGTCCGGCACGGTCTTTCCGAAGAGATTGACGCATTTGTAGCGCCTGAGGCGGCTCCAGGAAAAGGCCGTCAGTACGGCGAAGGTCGTTGTCTTGATGCCGCCGCCGCAAGACCCCGGAGAGGCCCCCACCAGCATCAGAAACATCATGAACAGAAGGGTGGCCGTGTTCAGCGAGGCGATATCCAGGGTATTGAACCCGGCCGTGCGGCAGGTCACGGACTGAAAAAAGGCCGCCAGCAAACCGTTTCCCCATCCCATCGAGGAAACCAAAGTTCGCTCGGATACCAGGATGATCAGCATGCCCGCCACAAGCAGGCCCATGCTGGCCGCGACCACGCTTTTGGTTTGGATCGATACCTTGCCGCTTTCCCGCAAAACGGTCCGGCGATAGATTTCATAGACCACCGGAAATCCGATACCGCCCAGAACGATCAGCCCACACACGGTTAAGTTCAATACCAAGGACGCCCGGCCGGTCATGAGGCTGTCGCTGAACTGCGCGAAACCCGCATTGCAAAAAGCGGAAACGGAGTGGAAAACAGCTTTGTACAGGGCCTCGCCAAGAGGGTAGGCCGAACGCCAGTAAAAGAACAGGATCACAGCGCCTAGGGCCTCGATGGTGAAGGTAAACAACAGCACCGAGCGGATCAGATAATAAATATCCTCCCGCGGTGTATGGGAAAAGACCTCCTGCATGGCCATACGCTGTTGAAACACCACTTTTTTCCCGATAACCTGAAACAGTGCCACGGAAATCGTCATGATCCCCAAGCCCCCGATCTGAATCAGGAAAAGGATCACGCCCTGGCCGAAGGCGCTGAAATAGGAGCCGGTGTCCACGACGATCAGGCCGGTTACACACACTGAGGATGTGGCCGTAAACAAGGCGTCGATCACACCGATGTCGCCGCTCACCGTGGCGGCCGGCAGTATCAAAGCCAGCGTGCCAATGGCGATAGTCACCAGATAACTCATCAAAAGCAGGTTGGTGGGGTGCGCGCGGTTTAAGCGGTTATGAAACCAATCGGGCATCTCGTTACAATCTCGGTATTCTTTCTTTGCTGATCGGACGTCATTGATTCGTCGGTTGTTATTTTCGGTTGCAATGACGAAACACGAATAAAATATATCAGAGGAAGATCGATTGTCAAACGGAGTTTCCGATTAAAAGAAAAGATAGGAGCGTTGGAAGGAACGTACTTTACCATCTGGAGCAGTTTCTCTTTGTTTTTGGACAGACCCGATTGCTCGTAATAAAGGCTCCCGATCTGCTCCCACAGACCCGGAGAATTGAAAGGCTGTTCCGATGCGGCGGAATCCTGCCGGCAGACAGGGGCGTCAAGCTTAATTTGCACAACCGGCGGCGGTAGGGTTACTTCAATGCCTTGATCCGTCGAATATCCTCGGATTTGCCCAGAATAATCATGATATCGCTGTCCTTTATCACAAAGCTTGCCGGCGGAACCAGGACGAAATTCTCCGGAACCAGTTCCTTGATGGCGATGATGTGCACATTGTACTTGGCCCGCAAATTCAGTTCCTTCAGGCTTTTCCCGATAAACTCGCCCGGCGGGCCCACCTGGATGAGATCAAACTCATCCGCGAGCGGAATAAAGTCCAGGACGTTAGGCCGGGATAACCCCCGGGATATGCGCAGGGCCATGTCCCGTTCCGGATGGATGATCTCGGTGGCCCCCACCCGCTTGAGGATTTTCCCATGGTCATCATCCAGGGCCTTGGCCAAAATTTTCCTGGCCCCGATTTCATGAAGGTGCAGACATATCAGAATGCTGGTGCTGATCTTGGTGCCGGTGGAAACGATCACCCCGTCCATGTTTTCCAGACCCAGGGATTTCAAAGCTTCCTTATCCGTGGCATCGAGCACGACGGCCTCCGTGGAATATGGATCGACGGCCTGCACCCTGGATTTGTCCGTGTCGATTGCAACAACCTCATTTCCATCTTCGAATAAAGCCCTGGCGGCGTAAAAGCCGAAATTGCCGAGTCCTATAACTGCAAAGTGTTTCATATGCATTCTCCGTTTGTTTATCCGATCATCAAGTTCTCTTCGGAATACTCAATTCCGTTGGTCGTGCCGGTTCCGACAATAATGTATGAAAAGGTCAGCACACCCACCCGGCCGACGATCATCATCAAAATGATCCAGCACTTGCCCCACGTTTTAAGTGCCGGTGTTATCCCCATGGACAAACCCACCGTTCCGAATGCCGATACTGTTTCGAAGAAATAAACGAGAAATGACCTTCGGGGGGCGCCCCCCTCGTGATTACCGGCCAAGTTGCCAACGAGGATCAAAAACAAAACCAGGCCGATAATCCCTATGGAAACGAGAATCAGCGATACGCTGCGGGTCACGGTCTCCGTGGGGATACTCTTTTTGAACATATTGACCCGTCGCCTTCTGCGTACCCGGCTCACGGTGAATGCCGTCAGAAGCGCCAGTGTCGTGGTTTTGACTCCGCCGCCACAGGAGCCTGGTGACGCGCCGAAGAACATAAGGAAGATCATCATGGCGAGGGTGGCGTCTTTCAGCGACGCGATATCCACCGTGTTGAACCCGGCGGTGCGACACGTTATGGATTGAAACAGCGGAGCCAGGATACGATGCGGAAGAGCCTGCGCATTTCCCAGATTCTGTCGCTCCAAAAATGCAAACATCAAAGCTCCGGAGGCGATCAGGACTAAGGTCGTCATTAAAACCGTCTTGGTCTGTATGGATAGGCGAACCCTTTTTTCTTTTCGTTTCTCAAACCAGGATTGAAGGTCGAAGAGCACCGGAAACCCGATGCCCCCTGCCACAATCAGGCTGCATATGGTTGTGTTAAGGAGAAGGTTGCCGCTGTAGC
>Ga0180434_10008755_pt1 | contig 11115 bp, 10 predicted proteins | sample SS_ome_7_FD_132453 | JGI IMG/M metagenome (GOLD analysis project Ga0180434, IMG submission 132453) | Hypersaline lake sediment archaeal communities from the Salton Sea, California, USA - SS_1_D_2 metaG | ecosystem: Environmental > Aquatic > Non-marine Saline and Alkaline > Hypersaline >... | reverse complement strand
GCTAATCCCAACGCGGGACGGGAGGAGCCAAGCTCGGGTACGGTCTAATTGACGGCCAAGGTGACGACGGTCTCTCCCGTCCCTCCTGCTCTGATCTCACAGCACAAACATACAAGGTGAACGATTGGAGAACTCCTCGGAAGCGGTTTCGTTGACATTGGCCTAGCCGCCGATCGATTCCCCTCGCGGCACCAGCAGAAGTCAGTTCGAGTCCTCCTGGGCACGCCTGACGTCACCATACCAAGAACCTTCCGCAGGCAGTTCAGAGTTCGGCTAGGGTAGTACCCCCTAGTGGACTGGTTTCGAACTGCTGGATGACGAGATCGAGTCTTCTACGAAGAGCTTGTGCGCTGAAAGCTGCATCGCAAAGCTGAATGGAGGACACTGAGCTTTGCTAAGGCAGGCCCGACACCCCTATTGAGGCCTCGGACAGGTCTTATCCTTGGCTGAGCGACGGTCCCTCTGTATGGTTAGCTTCACAGGAACCATGGCGAAACTGGCGAACCTCTCAGACCAGGCTGGAAGTAGGACACCGCCGAATCCTGCTATGCCGTCGTTCGCAATCGTGATGAAAGTAGGTCCACACTCTGGAATGACCTTGGCTGAGATTCTCGAAACGAAGCACGAGGAAGAGACTGTACATGGAGTCCATTACTGGGGTTATTCGGGCACAGCGTGTCACCCGAGGAGGGTTATCGAATTCATCCGCTATGTCCGCGCCTTCCAAAGCATGCCTCCTGTGCTGATGCTCCTCGAGACCAGTAGCAAGTACAGCTCCCGAATCGGCAAGGCACGGAGCTACTCCGTCCATGGGGGAGAATCCCATGGATTGGAAGAGCCGATTCAGCTGCAGGGCGCCCAGTACGCATTCGTCTGCGTGAATCTCCAGCGCAGGGATCTGGAGTTCTCACTCGACTCGTACTCAGTCGTAGGAGGTAAGAACGACGGCGTTCCTCTAGGAGAACACCTTCGGTCTCGTGTAAGCAAAGCGTTCGTCCGTAGGAAGTACGTGCAATCGACTTCCCATGTCGTGAGGCTGGCATACACGGTTGAACTCGTCGAGCCTTATGTCATTTCGTTGGGAGTGGCGTAGATGAGGCGAGGCTTGATACTGGACCTCGATAATACAGTCTACAACTGGGTCGACGCGTTTCTTCCAAGCTTCCGAGCCATGGTTCACAAGCTCTCAGGGGAGCTTGGGCTGGAAGAAGCCGAGATCGTTGATGACTTCCGCGAGGTCTACAAGAGGCGCGGAACAGTGGAGTATCCGAGAGTTGTCGAGGAGCTGATGCTCTGGGAGAGGCACAGAGTTGACCTTGAGCTGAAGCAGAAACTGTCCAAGCTGGTCAACAAGGTGTTTTCGATCACCTACCGACAGAACCTCAAACCATTCCCCAACGTAAAGGAAGTGCTGGAGTGGATGCGGGATGAGCAGGTGGTCGTGGTGGGCCTCTCAGATGCCCTAGAACGCTGGGTCTGCTATCGACTGCGGGCCCTCGGAATCGAGAGGTTTTTTTTTGGACTATTCACGTGGCACCGAGAAGAATGGTTCGATGATCGACCACCTGTCAGATCCTCCATCAGGAAGCGAGTTCGCCTCAGTAGCTACGACCTGAAGCCAAACTACAAGGTTGTGGAAGCCATTCTTGACGAGTTCTCACTCAATCGCGAGAATACGTTTATGGTAGGAGACAGCATATCCAAAGACATAGCTGTAGCGCAAGAAGCTGGAGTAAGAGATGTCTGGGCACGCTACGGGACTCGCCCTTTGGAGAAGAACCTCAACACCCTGAGAGAAATAACCCCGTGGACGGAGACCGAGAAGGCTGCTGAGAGAAGGGTTTCGTCTCGAATCTTCCCATCGGTGGCAATTGACGATTTCGTTGAATTGAAGCGGCTGTTGGGCACGGAGAGACCTAGGCTCTTCGATTGAGGAGAGGGAATGGACGCTGGGACCCTAGAACTCGATCCGGGCTTCATCGATCGAGAAGACATTGTTGCGCGATTGCACTTCCTTGAGGACATGGAATCGAGATGGCCCTACAGCCCCGCCAAAGACACTCCACTAGCTGATCGCATTGCCCGTTGCCTAACGCTGCTGCCGAACGAGCATCGCAGTTTCGCTCTCGCAGCCTTCGCGAATGTAGTGTATCTTCCTACTTCGCTCCTGACGGAGTCCTGGGAATACCTCGCTCATGTAGCCGCCGAAGGAGAGGGGCTCTCCGTAGGTGAACTGATCGAGAGTGCGCACTTCCTTGAGGTTGACGAAAGCGGACTTGTCGTTGACTTCCTTCACGAGAACGGTGTGCACGGGCGACTTGATACGGATCGCTTCTCGAGACTTCAGACGATCGATGATCTAGCAAGAGCGCTCCTGATCGTCGGGAATGACGAAGCCAACTACAAGGCTGTTGCGAAGGAAATCCAGCTGGCCTTCGCCAAACGCTACTGGCTAGTGCTAACCGACAATGCCCTGAGTGGAACATCCCTGAAGTCAGATCTCGAGAGGTGCAGAAGGCTGATCCACGCCTACAGCGAACTTGGTGAGCCAAGGGTAGTCCCGATCGTGCAAGTTCTGACTTCAACAGCAGAGCGGAACCTGGCAGACGAGTGGCCGGTGGTTTCTGCCCTTCGCTTCGACGAGCGATTCAAGATCGAAGCTGGTAACAAGAGCTGCACACTCTTCTCCAGTATGGAGACTCTAGAAGGGGTTGTTGAGCTTTCGAGGTGGCTTGCGAGCCAGGAGTACTTCCAGAACGATGACCGCTTGCTCTCAACTATTGACAAGAGTGGAGACGACATGGCATTGGGCTTCAAAGGGGGAGGGTGGACGCTTGTTACCCCAAACTGCCCAACGAACTCGCTTCCGATCCTCTGGTATGTGCAGGATGGCTTTTATGAGGGACCTTTCCCACGAATCATGTCGCGAACATCTCAGGTGAAGGGGACAGGCGGGGGGCTGACTGATGCGGCAGAGGCTATGGCCCCGGAGATCCTTGCGCGCATTGAGGCGACCTGCGGATGAAGATCAGATTGAAGCCTTCCTCGCTCGCCCAGATTCTCGACTGCAGTACGAAGAAACCGACTGTGCTGATCGCGACCCCCAACTACGAAGAGCGTTCAGTCTGGTTCCCACAGAAGTACTTCGAGGGATGCATCTCGCAGGCAATTGACCCTTCAAGCGTCTTCACTCAGTTCCTGTGGCCTCAGGGACAGGTGACACGTGTGGAGTTGCTCGAGCAACTGAAGGGAATCCATTTCGCGAAACTGGCGGAGCTGCGTGGTAGGTTCTCGAACGAAGAACGGACTCCCGTCTCCTACCATGACGACTTCAATCCTCGCGAAGTTGTGGGCATCGTAGTGCGGTCCTCTGAGGCTTTCTCAGGGGAGGAACACAACATCGTTGTGGACATCTCATGCATGCCGAAGCGGGTCTTGTTCTCCGTATGCGAGGGAGTGGAGAGCATTATTCGCTCAGCGGAGATAGCGGACTGCCCAACGGTCTTCTTTGTGTACACAGCTCCAAGACGGTACGGTGCGCTTCGGTACGCACAGAACGTCGGAGAGGTCAACGGGCTCTTCTCGGGCTGTTCGATTCGTGATGCTCGCGAGGAGGACGTGTCAGCGATCATACTTCCGGGACTACAGGGGTATGAGTCGAAACTTCTCTATGATGAGATACGGAGCCGTGTCTCCAGCTCTGTCGCGGCTCTCATCGCCGTGAGTAGCCGCGATTATCAGACATCGCTCGCAGTCATGAGAGCCAATCAGTTCCTGATGGAGAGGCGAGATATCACTGTGAGATACTACTTTTCGCTTATGGATGGAGTCAGGAAGCTTGAGCGACACATCCAGGGAGAGGCGGCCCGACCCATCCGGGAGGGATCGCGTATGATTCTTGCTGCGCCGTTCGGGCACAAGCCATTCCTTGCCGCTAGCTTCTTCATCCTTCGGAATCTGGCAAGTGAGCAGCGCATCCACCCCGAGATCGCCTACGTTAGCGGTTTTCAGTACCTCTCTTTGTACTCACTCGGGGTCAGTCACGTGGGTGGTTTCCAGCTGTTGCTTGAGGAATAGCTCGATGACCGCGATCAAGATCTGCGACATCCGAACACCAGAGATTGCTGCCTACTGTGCGGCGCTGCGCGTCGACATGATAGGACTGCACTGTATCTGGGATGTGCCATCGCCTGACCGCATGGTTGAGTTGAGACGGGTATGCGAGGTCGCACAACCGAACTGCAAGTGCGTCCTTGTCACCCGGCAGACGGAAGTCTCGATAGTCGCCGCAATGGCTGTGGATTGCGCTTGGGACTATCTTCAACTTCACGCGAACTGGAATCCTGATGCGGTTGTGCAGCTCGGGAAGAAGCTCCGAGTTCGGGGCAGAGCGCCAGGTCTGATCGGAGTTGTAGTAGCTGCTAGCGCCAGTTGTGCGCAGGTGGAGGAACTGGCCGAGGTCACTGATCTTGTCCTACTGGACAGCTCAATACGCGGTGGCAGCGGCAAGCTTGCAGCTGCGGTTGACATTCAGCGGGCCGCAGCGGTCTTGCGGGAGAAGCCGTTTCTCATTGCTGGGGGACTACGGCAGGGGAACGTTCTTTCAGTCATCAGGGAACATCATCCTTGGGGGGTGGATGTGCAATCTGGCGTCGAGTACCCCGACGGCACGAGAAGGAAGGACCCTAACCGAATGAGGAGGTTTGTGGACGTTGTCAGGTCATCCTCTTGACCTCACCCCATAAGCAGGCACCTGCTGGATTGACCTGGCCCCCCCTTCCATTGCTCCGACAAGAGCCAGTCTCGGACCCAGCGTTCTGGCACTGGAACCCACGATCGAGGTTATTGTGTCGCCTAATCGTCTTGGTCTTCATCGCCACGCATTGACCTAGGAGTCCTAGGAACATGGTACTCAAATCTGATGAGCAAAGCGGAGTACGAGATTGACATTGCATCGCCAGGCGCAATCCGAGTCTGGCCCGAACTGAAGGCCACCCGCACCGCCTGCCGTCTTGCCTCTGAGCGTCACGCTCAGTTCTCCATCGATGCACATCGTCTCGGTTTCGTGCGCCAGATGAAAACGTAGCCAGGAACAGCGTCAACTTCGAGTTCGTATGGAGCCTGGATAACTGGGAAACCCCTGGGCAGCTGCGCAACTACCAGTAGATTGCAATGAACTCGACATCAAGGAAGCGCTCATCCGCGCGCGTACCTGAAGAAGAAGCATCAAGAGGAGACATTAAGGGCATTGGCCGTCCAAGCAGATCGAGCCCTGCGTCGCCAAGAGCGGCCGCCCGATACTGAGCAACCACTACGGATTCACGCTGAATGCCAAGGCTTTCAAGCACAAAAGCAGCAATCGCCTCGAATGCCTCCCGTCTCTTTTGAAGACTGCCATGGGAAGCGCAGTGTTGTTCTGAAGGAAGTCCCACCCTGGAGAGGTCTTCTGCAGTGACCTCACGGCCATAGTGTCTTGCCAGCATCTGGCCATATGCGACCAATGCTTCCTTCATCATTCGGCGCTTCTGTTCTTCGCTCTGAGGAGGGGGACCTGCCGTGGCCATGGCAGCAAGTGCTCCTGATCCTGCAGCATTCAGCTGGTCGGCGATATCAGGTGCCACAGACTGGAGAACCTGGGCCAGCTTGACTGGAGTCCAAGAGAGCTGTAGCCCGTCTTCAGCCAACCTAGCGAGAATCCGGAACCGTGCATTGGAGAAGAGGATTCGCCGGATGTCCTTCCAGAAGAGAGACTGCTCAGCAACTCCAACAACGTGCAAAGGAGTCGTGGGGGGGCGCTCGGCATCCGGTAGCTGGTCGAGAAGCCTTCGGTGGATGATCCACTGTCGGCCCGCCAGTGTTGCAGCTTCATAGTCAAGAACGCGACCGCGAATTGGGACTAGGCCCACCAGAAGCTTTGCGAGTATGCGCTCGACAGACTTTGCCTGGGCGAATCTTCTGTATGCGTCCGCACCAAACAACGCAGGGTTCTCATCGAAAATCTCGAGAAAGGACGAAACCACCGAACTGACTCGGAAGATCGCTTCTGCTTCGAGCTCCGCTTCCACTTCCAGCAGCTGTCCGCGGTGAAGGGTGCTCGGGTCGAGAATCCAGTCGGCATTCCCCGAGCCCTCACAGGCGGTCTCGAGTTCGACGAGATTCCGCAAGCCCGGAGGTTGTCTATCCTCTGACATGGGGCACATGGCCATTGATTCCGATTCGAGCTCATACAGCTCCTTGAATGTGGCTTGAACGATCGATTTCCGTAGCACCTGCGAGCCCTGGGTTCGGGTGACCGCACCACGTGCGCTCCCTTCGCCCTTCCCGATGCCAACGACATTTGCCCCAAGAGTGGCTGCAAGCTCACCTTGTAGGGACGATGTTTCTGTCTGGGTGAACTCCTTCGCAACCGGGCCAAGGCGGGAAGCGATCAGGCTGTACACACTCACTTCGTCGAGGTACACGAACTCCCGGAGAGGGGCCTTGTCTCTCTTCGAGGCTCGCCTTCTCCTATGCTTACGTCGGAACGCTTGGATTCGGGAGAGCATTCTCAACGGAGCTCGCCCCCCTTCATCCCCTGATTCGCCACCTGCCTCTGCTGATACGCGCTCAAACCCTCCGACGTAGTCCTCTGCTAGGATCGTTGCGCGCTGCCCGTCCTGTACAGCCAACAAGGCAGCTTCGCTCCAAATCGCAGCGAGTTCAGCGGCAGACCAACCCTCCGTGTTTAGTGCTACCCACTTGTGAGGAAGGGGTCCGGTAGTTGACAGGTTCTTCGCAGACGCTTGGAGAATCAGCCGGCGATCGAGTCGATCTGGTAGAGGGAAGCTGATCTCCCAATCGAAACGTCCGGGGCGTCGCAGAGCTGCATCGATGTCTTGCGGTCTGTTTGTGGCTGCAATCACCACAACGTTGTCGTCGGAAGAGAAACCATCCATGAGAGCTAGAAGCTGGGCGACCACACGCCGGGATGCTTCGTGAGACTCATCAGCGCGTTGGGCCGCTACACTATCAATCTCGTCGAAGAATATGATTGCCCGCTTCTGTGCCGAGGCCACCTCGAACAGCTTCCTTAGGATCTCCTCGCTCTCACCATACCACTTGCTAAAGACTTCCGGGCCACTGATGTGGTAGAACTCGGATTCAGCGCTCGTGGCAATGATCCTCGCCAGCATTGTCTTCCCAGTTCCCGGAGGACCGGTGAAAAGCACCCCTTTGATTGGACGTGCGCCGATTGCAGACAGTGAGTCTTTGTGCTTGAGTGGAATCTCGATGAGTTCCTTCGCTCGCTCGACCACGCTGTGAAGTCCTCCGAAGTCGTCGAAGGTCTCCCGCTTAGCCGTATCCTGAAGTTTGAACCTTGAGATGAAAGCATCATCGATAGCCGGCATCTCGATGTACTTCAGCGGTCCCTCGGAGAGAACGCGCAACACGCCTTTGTACTCACACGCCTCGACAGTATTCCTCTCGCTGTACGGGATGTCACCGCGGGTTGGCACCATACGCCACCGCCCGGCGGAGTCCACGACTGTCACGTCCTCCTTCTTCAGTCGAACGACCCCAACCCAAGTTGGTTCCGGCCATAGCTCATCCGGCGCCGCCTCTATGTGGTTGTCCTCTTCCCGAACAAGGACAACGGCTCCAGGTACGAACGCGAACGGTTCGCTCCCATCTACCGTAGCGGTCCGCCCGTTTGGAAGCTCAAGGAAAAGCCGCGTCCCCTCACGTTCCAGGGCACGGACTCGAGCCACCAGGCTTGGAGCGCTTATCTGCTCGAAGTTGCTCATGATCGTGAGCTCCCCCTGTACTCATCCTATGATACTGGGTTGAAACCTGAAGTTAAGTGTGCGCTCTGATTTGCCCACAGGCTCGGGAACCCACGACTCAGGGTCCGATAACAGAGGATGGTCCATCTGGCTGATCGTGGTAGCTGGTGCAGTAATCGCACTTCTCGTGCTCCTAGTAGCTCTGCGGTCTCGGCGAACCCGCTAGACTAGGTCCCGAGTTCTCCATTCATGAACCCTAGGTCGGTCGCTCTGATTAGCTCGAAATGCAGATAGGAATAGGTATACAGCCAGCTCTGGTGGAGCCGGGGTGAACGATTGGAGAACCTTCGTTCTCTCCTGCTCCTGGGTCTGAAATCCCATTCCACAGAGCACTCCCTCCCTATCTGCGGGTGAATCTGGCACCCAAGCCGGGAGAGCCGAGGTGAACGTTTGGAGAACCACTGGCGAGGCGTTCAAGTCGGCACCGCCGTTCGTTCCCAACCCACCAACCGACTACAAGACAATGGACTGACAGGATCTTCCGTTCGTTCACCATCTCGCCGGATGCTTGTATGCGCAGTCGCCGGGATAGACCTCCACAACCGCCGCCCCAGCTTCTGGCGGCCTCGACTACAGCCGATCACTCGTCAGCTGCGCATGGTCCGCAGGCAATCTGGTAGTTGTCGTACAAAACCACGCCCCTAACGGCGTATTCCCCTCGCTCACTGGCATCGTGGATGTACAACCCCAGGTGCCCTCCGATCGTCCCGCCACGGAAATCCTGCCACAATGTATGCTGTGACACGAGTTGACCATCCTGGTATAGCCTTGCATTCCTATCGACCCCGACAGAAATCGAGATTGTGTGCCATTCCTCCGCGGTGAACTCGGGAGCGGTGGGCTCAAGAATAGCCACTGCGTCAGCGTAAGGCGCCCATTTGAGATCCAAGTAGACGCGCCCGTCGTGAACCGAACCTGTCCACAACTTGGCCTGAAGAGATGAATTGACGCGGTCGCCACTAGGTGAGCGCCAGCTCGGCATTCCCTCTGTGCGTCCATCGAGCACATCGTAGACATCCAGGAGGACCGTGCCGCTCGTCGCTCCGACCGCGGTATCGAATAGCTCTTGGCTTACCCAGATATCCACGCTCGTCGTACAAGGAGGCTCCTGGACCGGGAAGAGCACGAAGCCATAAACCCTCGTGACCAGAATGCCAGGCCATTGCTCGATAATCGGACCTGTGGTTGCGAGCAGCTCGCCGTCTGCAATCCTTGGAGGGACTGTCGCGCGAGTGACCAGACCGCGTCCGCTCCCTGTCGGGTCCTCGACCACCTCGAGAGTCCCACCTTGATGCTTGATCATCCAGTAGGAGTCCGTCGTCGTGGTGTCCGTATCGAGAGGAGTCCAGGTGCATTCGCTATCGTTGCAGGACATGCCGTACCATGCTGCCTTCAGATCCTCCGAGAGGATGCTGAGCTGGTCAACATAGGTACGCTCCTCTGTGCTTCCCACGCTGCGATAGAAGGCAACGCTGTGTATCTCAAGTGAGAGCTCGGCGGCCGAAGTATCCAAGAGGATGGACCGAATGTCTTGCGTGTTGATCGACGCGGAGACAGACGGGAAATCACGCAGCTGCCTTGAGGGGACGCTGAACCGATCAAACGGAATACGATACGCCCGAGTCGATGAGCCCATCAACATGACGGGGCCCTCGGCATCCTTCTGGCCTTGCTCGCTCATCTCGGTCGGGACTTCGGGATCGCCACAGACCACGTGAATGCTAATAGGAGCCGGGCGGTCAGCCCGGGCTAGGATTTCGATGCCGTCAAAACCTGCCGCGTCGAAGCCACTATCGAAGATCAGGACGACCCCTTGCGGTCCCGCCTCTGACAACGAGCACTGCAAGACCCGGGTTGTCAGTCCAGCTTCGCTCAACTCCAAAGCCCACCTGAAACAGGCTTCCTCACACGGGAATGCTACTTCCGCATACAGAACCACGCATGTCACGAGCAGGAATCCGATCAATGGCCTTGTGATTGCCGGCTTCATGACATCGCTCCTTGGGCGAATCCTACAGCGATCTCCCCGCTCGGATCGCCGAGCGATTCCTCTGAGCCATGTTGCGGCTTTCCGATGCGAGCGTCAAGCCTTCTCCCCAGCCTCATCGTGGTCTCTGAACCGCCCCGGCTTTTCCGGAGGCTTCATCGCTTGAGTCCGGCGACCATCGCCGGAGCCTCCTGGTTCTCGTAGTGTAGCTCCTCGAACTCGGTGGGAGGAATATCCCCGATCGGCTCCAGCAGCCGCCGGTTGTTGAACCAGTCCACCCACTTGAGGGTCTCGAACTCCACGTGCTCCATGTTCCGCCACGGTCCGTTGTGTCGAATCACCTCCGTCTTGTACAGGCCGATGATGCTCTCGGCCAACGCGTTGTCGTAGGAATCACCGACGCTGCCTACCGAGGGCTCGATGCCCGCCTCCGCCAGTCGCTCGGTGTACCGGATGGAGAGGTACTGCGCCCCTCGATCGCTGTGATGGACGAGGTGCTCGGTGGCGCCACGGGCGTAGAGGGCCTGGTCCAGGGCATCCAACGCCAGATCGCTACGAAGGGATCCTGATACACGCCAGCCTACGATCTTGCGCGAGTACGCGTCGATGACGAAGGCGGCGTACACGAAGCCCGACCAGGTGGCGACGTAGGTCAGATCGGCGACCCACAGCTGGTTCGGACGAGTGGCCGCGAAGTCACGTTGCACCAGATCGGCAGGTCGGGCTGCAGCATCGTCAGGGATTGTCGTCTTCGGTTTGCGCCCGCGTACGATTCCCTGAAGCCCCAGCTTTCCCATCAACCGCTCGACCGTACAGCGGGCGACCGGGATGTCCTCTCGGCCCAGCTGCTTCCACACCTTGCGAGCGCCGTAGACTCCCCGGTTCTCGTGCCAGACCCGCTCGATCTCCTTGCACAGCACAGCGTCCCGCTGGGCGCGCTTCGGTAGACGTGAGGGATCTACCTGACGGGCCTTCTGTTCGTAGTAGGTCGACGGGGCGATCGGCAGCATCGCACAGATCGACTCGACCCCGTAGCTGGACCGGTGTTCGTCGATGAACGAGGTCATCGTTTCGGTCGGCGGTCGAGCTCCGCCTGGGCGAAAAACGCAGACGCCTTGCGGAGGATCTCATTCGCTCGGCGTAGCTCCCGATTCTCCCGTTCCAGCTCCTTGCTCCGAGCCCGCTCGTCGGTGGTCAGTCCACCACGGCGCCTGGTGTCGATCTCAGTCTGCCGTACCCACTTTCGCAGCGTCTCAGCGGTACAGCCGATCTTTGTCGCAATCGAGACGATCGCCGCCCACTGGG
>Ga0180434_10008751_pt1 | contig 11119 bp, 5 predicted proteins | sample SS_ome_7_FD_132453 | JGI IMG/M metagenome (GOLD analysis project Ga0180434, IMG submission 132453) | Hypersaline lake sediment archaeal communities from the Salton Sea, California, USA - SS_1_D_2 metaG | ecosystem: Environmental > Aquatic > Non-marine Saline and Alkaline > Hypersaline > Sediment... | reverse complement strand
CGGAGAGCGCTTCCGAGGGGCCAAGCTCGATGCGGCCCAACGGAGAGAGTATTTCCGTCAATTGCTCTCGGTCGCGGCCGGGGCGGACCCGGAGGAGGCCGTCTTGGGCCTCGCCGGCGGGGTCTCTGCCGAGGGCGAGAAGGCCGATGCGCTGGCGGCGGTCGAGTACATGTCGGGCGATGGAAGCAGCGGCTGTGACAGCAAGCTCGGCAGCTTCTTCCGCGTCGGAGGGGCCGCCGGGGTAGTCGGCGCGCCGGAGGTTGACGACGAGCGTGTTCTCGACCTGGGCGGAGATCTCGAAGAGCTTGGACTGAAGACGGCCGGTATGGGCGGTGGCGCGCCAGTGGACCCGCCGCAGACCGTCGCCGTGCTGATAGGGGCGGATGCCGACCACCTGTGTGGGGTCCTCGAGCACGCGCTGTCGGGCTCGCACTTCGCCGGCGGGACGACGGGAGGGGAGACGGGCATGCGTGATAGGGACGATCTTGGGAAAGACGGTCAGCGCGGCGACGCCGGCGGCGCGGCGTTCTCTCTGAGAGAGGCCGAAGATGTCTCCGGTGCGGAGCACCGTTGGGCCGAGCTCGTGGTAGCCGCGACGGGCGCCATGGAGCGTATAGCGAAAGCTGAAGGAGGCGCCGCCGGCGAGCGGGCCGACGCGGCCGCGCAGTCCCGTCATGGGCAGGCCTGCCGGAAGCGACTCGGCGGCGACCATCCAGAGCACGGGAAGCCGGCTTCGGTTGGCTACGGTGAGGCCGACGGTGGTTTCCCCGCCGTGGTGAATGCGGTCAACGGAGAGATGGCGCTCGGCGACGAGGCCGCGCTCGGCCATGCGGGCGGCTATGGCGCCCACGATCCATGCCAGAAGCATGAGGTAGGCGACCCAGGAGAAGGCGACCGTGCCGGTGGTCCACCCCAGCACCAGCGCGAGCGCCGCCAGCAGCACCCAGAGGAGCGGCAGCACCATCTTTGGCTCTCCGGATCTTAGGCTTCGGACAAGAGACGACGGGCCCGGTCTGCGATGCCCTCGGGAGTGTAGCCGAGGTTCTCGGCGATGACCTTCCAGGGCGCTGAGAAGCCGTAGCGGTCGATCCCGAGGACGGCGCCGTCTGCGCCGACGTATCGCTCCCAACCGAAGGAGCAGGCGGCCTCGACGGCCAGCCGGCGGGTGACGGATCTCGGAAGCACCTGCTCCCGGTAGGCCTCGGGCTGCTGGTCGAAGACTTCCCAGCAGCCGAGGTTGACCACTCGCAGGCGGCGGCCCTCGTCAGTCAGAAGGCGAGCGGCGTCAAGCGTGACGGACACTTCCGAGCCGGTGGCGATGAGGATGATCTCCGGGTCGTCGGCGTCGAGCATGACGTAGCCGCCCTTGCGGAGCATATCCGCCGGCGGCAGGTGGGTGCGGTCGAGGACGGGGATGTTCTGGCGCGTGAGGAGCAAAGCGGTGGGCCCCTGGGTGTTCTCGAGCGCCATCATCCAGGCGACGGCGGTCTCGGCGGCATCGGCGGGACGGATGACAGTCAGATTCGGCATGGTGCGAAGGGCGGCGAAGTGCTCGATGGGCTCATGGGTGGGGCCGTCCTCGCCCAGGAAGACGGTATCGTGGGACCAGACGTAGATGACCTGAATGCCCGACAGCGCGGCGAGTCGGACGGAGGGGCGCATGTAGTCGGAGAAGACGAGGAAGGTGCCGCCGTAGGGGATGAAGCCGCCGTGGAGCGCCATGCCGTTGAGTATGCCGCCCATGCCGTGCTCGCGGACCCCGAAGTGGAGGTTGCGCCCGCCATAGGCGCCCTTGCGGACGGCCTGCTCCTTCTTGATGAGCGTCTTCGTCGAGGGGTGCAGGTCGGCGGATCCCCCGGCGAGGCCGGGAAGCTCGGCGCTGAGGACCTGGAGGATCTCGCCGGAGGCGTTGCGGGTGGCGACGCCTTTGCCCGCCTCGAAGGTCGGAAGCCGGTCGGCAAGCCCCTCCGGGAGCGCCCCCGACATGCGGGCGTCCCACAGCTTGGCGAGGTCGGGGTGAGTGCGCTGCCACTTGGCGAAGCGCTGCCTCCACGCCTCCGCCTGGGCGTCCAGCTCCCGTCGGCGCGCGGTGAGGGTCTCCCTGACGATATCGGGGACGAAGAAGAGGGGCGCGGTTGGGAAGCCGAGGGCCTCTTTCGTGAGCTGCACTTCTTCTTCGCCGAGCGGGGCGCCGTGGGACTCAGCGGTGTCCTGCTTGTTGGGGCTGCCCTTGGCGATGTGGGTGCGGCACATGATGATGCTCGGCTTCTCCGTTTCGGCGCGGGCGGCATCGATGGCGGCGGCGACGGCATTGCGATCGTGGCCGTCGACGCGCTGGACGTGCCACTTGTATCCTTCGAAGCGGCGGCCGACGTCCTCGCTCATGGCGAGGTCGGTCTTCCCTTCGATGGTGATGCAGTTGTCGTCGTAGAGAAAGACGATGCGCCCCAGCCCGAGGTGGCCGGCGATGGCGGCGGCCTCGTGGGAGAGGCCCTCCATGATGTCGCCGTCGCTGCAAATGGCGTAGACGTAGTGGTCGACGATGGGCTCCTCGCCCGCCACGTTGAAGTGCTCGGCGAGCATGCGCTCGGCGAGGGCGAGGCCGACGCCGTTGGCGAACCCCTGCCCGAGAGGGCCGGTGGTGGTCTCGACGCCCGGCACGCACCAATGCTCGGGGTGGCCGGGGGTCCGGCTGCCCCACTGGCGGAACTGCATCAGGTCATCCATCTGCATGTCGTAGCCGAAGAGATGGAGGAGGGAGTAGAGGAGCATGGAGCCATGGCCGGCGGAGAGGACGAAGCGATCGCGGTCCGGCCAATCGGGATCGGCTGGGCTGTGCTCGAGGAAGCGGGTCCACAGAACACAGGCGGCGTCGGCCATCCCCATGGGCATGCCGGGGTGTCCGGACTTCGCTTTCTGGACGCCGTCCATGGCGAGAGCGCGGATGGTGTTGACGATGAGCTGATCGAGATCGTCGCCGGTCAAGTCACGCCCGTAGGTCTTGGGATCGGCCTGGGCGGTATTCCGTTCGCTCACGTGATCGACTCCTGAGAGGGGATTGTCGGCGTTACGCTCGAGTCACTCCGCGTATGTCTTTCTTCGGCGCGGGAGAGCCCGAAATCCTGCCGCCGGCCTGCTTTTGGGTGGCCGGCGGGCTGCTTCTGGGTGGCCGCCGGCCTGCTTTTGGGTGGCCACCGGGCAGGGACGGGGTGAAGTCGGTCGGGGGAGGCAGGGAGCGCTCGTACTTCTCTCGAAGCCGTACGCAGCAGGACGAGCAGGACCGTCGTATCGGTCGGCCGCGCTGTTCTGCGAACCTCTTCAGATGGGGGCAGGATCAATGAGGTCTTCGTATCTGTTCCTGAGCATCATCGCTTTCGCGGTCGCTGCATGCCCGGTGGCGGCGAGCAGTATCTCGACGAATATCGTCCCAAATCCGTCGTTTGAGGCGGGCGAAACGGGCCCGGGCGGGTGGGGCTCGTTTGCCGTTGGAGGGGCGGAATGGGCCTATGACGGCGTCGACGGGGAGCGCTGTGTCAGCGTGACGGGGCTGGGTGAAGACACGGCGTGGTGGGCGGTGAAGGGGAGCCTGGCGCTCGAGCAAAACCGAGTCTACTCCATGTCGTACTGGGTGAGGCAGGGCGCGGATGCCCGCGATGGCACGGTTATCGCCGGCCTGGAGCAGGTGAATAGGGATGCGCAGGCGAGCGCCGAGTGGGAGCGGCGGTCGTTTCACTTCCGGACGCCTGACGAGGCTGTCTCGAACGCCCTCTTTCGCGTGGGTCAGTGGCACATGCGGGGGAAGGTGTTTCTCGATCAGGTGATGGTGCAGCCGGCGGTGGCGGTGCAGGGCCGCCCGGCGGTGATGGATATCGAGCTTGGGGCGGGGGAGAGGGTGGAGGCGGGGAGCTACCGCGCGTCGCACGAGATGAGCGGGCCCGGCTCGACGGACTTTCGGTGCTTGGAGCGGTTCACGGCGCGCTTCAACACGAACCGGTGGGCGTTCGAGGGGACGGGTGAGGTGGTGTACCGGCACGCGGTGGGACGGCTGCGGCAGAGGGAGCCGGAGGTCGAAGTGGGTGTGAGCCTTCTGGAGAGGGGATCGCTGCTGATCGAGGCGAGCGCGGACGGGAAGAAGTGGGTGGCGGTGGGCGAGATCGGCAAGGTGGCGAGGGCGGCGTTCGCCATTCCGAGGGAGGTGCTGCCGGCGAGAGAGATGTGGGTGCGGCTGCGGTCGGGGCCGGGCACGTATGCGCAGGTCAACGCCTACACCTATCGGTGTCGTCTTACGGAGGGCGAGTCAGCCGGCCGGCTGATCGGCGACACGCAATATGTGACGGTGGTCCGCGACAGTCCCGAGATCGGCGTGGAGCTGAAGGGATTGGGCAGCCTTCGGCCGGGGACGGACGGCGAGGCGGATGTGATCGTGAAGAACGAGGGTCTCCGCCGTTCGTTTCGCCTGCGCCTTGTGGTGACGAGGGATGGGGCGGTGGTAGACGAGTCGGACACCCGCTTCTCGCTCTCGCCAAAGGGCTCTCGTCGAGTCACGCTGCCGTACAGCCTGGAAGCGAGCGGACGGCACAGCCTGAAGCTGATCTGCGTGGAGTTGCCGTCGGAGGAGGTGCTCTGGGAGGGGCAGTCGGAGTTCACGGTTTCGCCGCTGTACGACGCCAGGGGAGGCGGCCTGCTCCACGAGGACGGCAAGGGGGCGATCTGGTGGTGCGAGCCGGAGTGGAAGGTCGGGCGCGAGCGACTGGCGCCAAGAGCGGTGAGCGGGGCCGTGAGGATCGAAGCGGCGGCGAACGAGTACGAGGCGGCGCAGGTGGTGGTGAGGCCGCGGGCGCCGCTCGGCCAATGCTCCGTTCGGGTGGGGGATCTCGTGTCGGCGTCGGGGAGCAGCATACCGGCGGGCGAGGTGGAGATTCGGACGGTCGAGTACGTGTTCACCGCGCGGCCGACGGACGAGCTGGGGACGGTGGACGAGTGGCCGGACCCGCTGCCGATCCACGCTTCGCCTGTGAACCTGGCCGCGGGGCGGAACCAACCCTTCTGGGTGAGCGTGCACGTGCCGCCGGGCACGCCAGGCGGGGACTACCGGGGGATGCTGACGGTCGAAGGGGCGGGGTGGTCTGCCGAGGTTCCGTTGGAGGTGCACGTCTGGGACTTCGAGCTGCCGAGGGGGACGCACCTGAGGAGCGGGTTCGGGCTCTCCCGGTGGTCGCTCAAGCGGTATCACAATCTGGACACAGATGATGAGGTGCAGCAGGTCTACCGGCTCTATCTGCGGAGCTTCGCCGAGCACCGGGTTGCGCCGTACTCGCTGGGGCGGGATATCGAGGTGGAGTGGACGCGGGATGCGCGGGAGGGGCTGTACCCGAAGGTGGACTTCATCGGCTTCGATGAGGATGCGCGCTTCGGGCTGGACGAGCTTGGCTTCAACAGCTTCCGGCTGGATCTCGATGGACTGGGCGGCGGGACGTATCAGTCCCGGCGGCCGGGTCGGATCGGCGAGTTCGAGGAGGGATCGCGGGAGCACCAGATCAGCTTCGGCCGGTATGCCGGCACGGTGCAGAAGCATCTGGAGCGGAACGGGTGGCTGGACAAGGCCTACGTGTACTGGTTCGACGAGCCGACTGAGAAGGACTATGAATTCGTGCAGAAGGGAATGGAGTTGATCGGGGGCGCGGCTCCGAAGGTGAAGCGCCTGCTGACGGAGGAGCCCGTCGCCAGGCTTTACGATTCGGTGGATATCTGGTGCCTGCCGACGTTCATGCTGGACGTGGATGTGTTGCAGAGTCGTAAGAGCGCCGGCGACGAGGTCTGGTGGTATCTCTGCACGGCGCCGAAGGCGCCGCATTTTGCCTTGTTCATCGACCACTATGGGACGGAGCTGCGGCTGTGGTCGTGGGAGACGTGGAAGTACGGGCTGAAGGGTCTGCTGGTTTGGCAGAGTGTGTATTGGACCTCGAGGAGCGCCTATCCCGGGGAGGTGGTGCAGAACCCGTGGGAGGACTCGATGAGCTGGAAGTCGGGGTACGGGCTGCCCGAGGGCGGGCGCGAGCCGTGGGGCAACGGGGACGGGCGATTCCTGTACCCGCCGAATCGGAGGCCGGGCCTCGACAAGACGAAGTACCTCGAAGGGCCGGTGCCGTCGATCCGGTGGGAGCTGCTGCGGGATGGGATCGAGGACTACGAGTATCTATGGCTGCTGCGGGAGGAGGTCCAGCGGCTGAAGGGGGCGGGCGCGCCGGCGGCGAGTTACGCGGAAGCGGAGAGTCTGCTGGAGGTCCCTGCCGAGGTGTGCACGAGCCTGACCGAGTTCGCCACGACGCCGGAGCCGATCCACGCGCACCGGGCGAGGGTGGCGGAGGCGATTGAGGGGCTGCGGGGGATGTGATGATGCAGTCGGGGGAGGGGGCTCAATCGGATAGATGGTCTCGCAACGAGGCGGGGCTGAGGCCGAACATCTCCTGCATCTCGGCGATGTCGCAGATGTTGTCTTCGAGGAGCATGGTGAGCTGGTCGGGGGTGAGGGGGAACCTTGGGGAGAGTCGGCTCATCACCGCGGCAACGGGCCTCACGAGGATGGGTGGAAGGTGGATCTTTGGCTTCTCGACGCCGTCGGCCTCTGCGACGAGGTCGATGAGCTGCTCGAAGCCGTAGGTCTCCTGCCCGCCGAGTTGGTAGAAGCGGCGCATTGTCTCGGGCTTTCCAAGCGCATCCACGAAGCACGACACGACGTCCTCCACCCAGATGGGCTGTGATAGGCTCATGCCGTTGCCGATCACAGGAATCACGGATCTCCTCAGCAGGTCTCTGATCTGCGGGATGAAGGCATTCCCAGCTCCGAAGATCACCGAGGGTCGGAAGATGGTGGCCTCGAGGCCGGACTGGCGCACGATCTCCTCTGCCTGCCACTTCGAGCGATGGTATCGGCTCGGTGCCTCCGGGCGAGCGCCGAGGGCGCTCATGTGAAGGAGGCGGGTGACGCCAGCTTCTTTGCACGCATCCACGACGTTCTGAGTGCCGACGACGTGGACACGCTCGAACGTGCTGCGTCCGGTCTCGCGGATGATCCCGACGAGCTGGATGACAGCGGAGCAGCCTTCCAGGGACGCGGCGAAGGACGACGGGTCTGCGATGTCTCCTTGAACGATCTCTGCCCCGGGGACTTCTGCGGGCCCGCGGGACAAGAGGCGCAGCTCCTCGCCGGCGCGAAGAAGACGCGCGACGAGATGGTGTCCGACGAAGCCGGTTCCTCCGGTGATGAATATCATGTTCGTGACGTGCGCGGCATGGTGTATCGAGACTCTCCCACCCTGTATTGTTCCCCGGATGGCAGTCGCTTACCCTGTTAGACTCTCGGAAGAACCGCGCCGTGGCCCGCCAATCGCCAGTAGATTGCGGCGGAGACCGCGGCGAGGAGGAGCGCGGAGACGAGAACGTCCTGCCAGCGTGCTTTGAGCGCGAGGTACTGCGTGCGGGGTGTCGAGCCGCCGAAGCCGCGGGATTCGAGCGCCATGGCGAGGATCACGGCGGCCACGCCCGCCGTGCAGAGAGGGTGATTGAAGGCGAGCAGGAGGGCGAAGGCGCCGAGGAGGCCGAAGACCTTCGCCCGCGGGTCGAGCCGGTGCAGCGGTGTGTTGAAGTCGAGGTAGAGGTCCACGGCCTAGAAAGATTCTTCGGGATCGGGGGGAGAGCCTGCCGCAGGGCGCGCGTGGTGGCGCGCGGATGCTAGGCATTGGAGTAGGGCACGCAGAAGAAAGGTTACAGCAGACTGAAGTGCGACAGAGGACGATACTGCCAGGGCGCGGATTGGAAGTCTAGGATGCAGCGCGCGATGTCGAGATGCGAATGAAGAGTTACCGGAGGCTGATTCCCTGGGTGGTTATCATCGGCGTGGCCGGCGCCGCGGCGCTGTGGGTGAGGCCGTGGGCGGACTCGGTCATGACGGCGAGCGTTGTCGTGACCACAGACGACGGCGCGCCGACCACCGTCTACGAGATACGACGCCGCTTCTCGGACGGGGCGCGGAGGCTGCCTGTCTTTCGCGCCGAGATCGACCTGGGGCAGTATGCCGGGCAACTTGTGCGTTTCGATGTTGAGGGGAACGTCTCGCGACGCGAAGTGGAGAGCGGGTCGACCGGCTTTGTGGCATGTAAGGCGGAATTGGTGAGCTCGGAGGGGGTGCTGCCTTTGGAGTTCGTCGGGTGGCAGGAAGGGGCGAAGATCGGCCTTCACCCCGGCCCGGCCGGGCCTCAGTCCTGCCGAGTGAATGGGGAGGAAGACGACGGGTTCGGTTTCGCCAGGACGGGGACTCTCTGGCACGCGCTGAAGGTACCCCCCAAGGCGCGACTGCGCTTAAGTTTGATGCCGGTGTCCGCTGTCCGCCTGGCGGGGCGGCCCCAGCCTTATCTGCCGTCTGCGAGGCAGGCGGAGCCGAGGGCGAGACTGCCGGCGCGACCCAAGGAGCGCCCGCCCGATGTCTTCATCTACGTGATCGACGCGCTGCGGGCCGATCATCTCGGGTGCTACGGCTACGACCGCGGGACGTCGCCGGTCATCGACGCCTTCGCGGGGGCGGCGACGTTCTACCGGCAAGCGATGACGCCGACGACGTGGACCAGGCCCTCGGTGGCGACGATGTTGAGCGGGCTCTACCCGAGCATCCACGGGGCGATGCACAACACGGATGGGCTGGCGGAGTGGCCGGTACTGCTGCCGGAGATCCTGCGAGAGGCGGGCTATGCGACCGCCTGCTTCACGACGAATCTTCAGATCGGAGAGAACTTCGGCTTCAACCAGGGGTTCGACCGGTTCGTGCTGGAGCATTTCGGCAGCGCACAGTGGGCGGTCTCGCAGACGGCGGACTTCCTGGGGGCGCTCGATCCGGCGCGGCCGGCCTTCGTGTACCTGCACACCATTGAGCCGCACGATCCATATACACCCCGCCCGGAAAGCCGAAAGCGGTTCGATCGCGGGTATCAGGGCACGTGCGATGGATCGGCGGAAGGGCTGAGTGCGGCGGGACGGGTGAACCCGACGCTGTCGCGAGACGACATCGAGCACCTGGTGGACCTGTATGACGGGGAGGTGTACGACGCAGACCGGGGATTCAGCGACTTCGTTCGGATGCTGAAGCGGTCGGGTCGGTTTGACGAGGCGCTGGTGATCCTCACGGCAGATCACGGAGAGGCCTTCGGAGAGCACGATACGTTGACCCACGGCCGGAACCTCAACGTAGAGGAGATGCACGTTCCGTTGATCGTCCGCTTCCCGGGAGGGCGACATGGTGAGATGCAGGTGGATGCGTGCGTGGGTCTGCACGATCTGCTGCCGACGATTCTGGCGGAAGTCGGGGCGCGCTGGAGCTTCAGCTATCAGCTTCCTGGGGAAGAGATGCCTCCGGGGGCGCGAGCGTCGGGAGGGAGAGAGGGAGAGCCGTTCTACGCGGAGCTGTCGCAGTTCGGCGGCAATGAATTGGACCTGGTGGCAGTGATCGACGAAGATGGGTACAAACGGGTCATCGACCTTTCGGTGGCGCCGCGGGAGACGGCGGCAAGGAAATCGATCGGTCTCTGGGACACTCGAGGCGACCCGAGGGAGGAAGTAGACCTGTCGACGAAGCTTCCTGCACGCGCTGCCTACGGCGAGCAATTCATCGCTCGATGGTTGCTGGCACAGAAAGAGCGGCGGGAGAAGTCCGCCGCAGGAACTCCTCCGCGAATCCACCTGGACGACGAGACCCGCCGGCAGCTTCGGGACCTCGGGTATGTCGGAGATGCGGGGGAGACGGGAAACAGATGACCCAGGATAGCGCCGTTCCAGAGAATCCAGTGCAAGGCCAGACCGCCGGGCCGCAAGGGAAGCGGCTGATTTCGGACTGGCGGTTCCAGCTCGCAGTGGTGGTCTTCGTGGCGCTCGTTCCGCGCCTTATGTATGTGTGGCAGATCAAGAGCTGGCCGTTTTTCTCCTACCCGGTCCTGGACTCGCGAACGCAGTGGAAGTGGGCCTCGATCCTGGTAAACGGGCACTGGATCGGTAATCTGGAGGTTCTGGCGAAAGCGCCGCTATATGCCTATGTCCTGGGAGTGATCCAGTGGGCGATGCGAGAGCGTGAGGCGGGCCTCTTCGCCGCCCATCTGCTTCAACTCCTCCTGGGCGCGGCGACGTGCGGGCTGACCTATCTTCTCGGGCGCAAGGTCTTCGGGGCAGCGGTGGGGTTTGTGGCTGGGCTGTTGTTGGCGCTCTATAGCCCGGGGATCTATCGAGATGGGCAGCTGCTCGATACGGCTCTGGCGACGTTCCTGGCGGCGAGCTTCGCTCTCCTGCTGCTGCGCGCGTTCGAGATGCCGCGATCTCGCCAGCCCTGGTTCGCGACGGGGCTGGTGCTCGGGCTGCTGGGGCTGACGCGGCCGAACCTCCTGCTGCTCGGGTTCACGGCGGCCGTCCTCATGGTGGTATGGGAGCGGAAGAGGCTTGGCTTGAATGGGCTGGCGGCGGCGGTCGGGGTGCTCGCGCTGGGCGTCGTGCTGCCGATCGTGCCGATCACCGGGCGGAACTACCTGCTGACCGGACGCTTCGTTGCCATTTCGAGCACGGGCGGGATCAACCTCTACACCGGAAACAACCCGGAGGCAGACGGCTACTCACCCATCCCGTCGGGAATCGGCTGGGAGCGCACCTGGCAGGAGGCGATGGAGCACGACGCCATGACGAACACGGCGATGGATCGGTATTGGCGGGGGAAGGCGCTGCGGTTCATGTGGGAGAAGCCGGGGGCGGCGCTGTCCTTGCTGGGGAAGAAGCTGTATCTGTACTGGAACGCCTATGAGATACCGAATAACGTGAGCTATGAATGGGGGAGGATGCACTCGTCGGTGCTGAGAGCCGTGCCGCTGACGTTCGCGGTGATTGGCCCGCTGGGGCTGCTGGGGATCGCCCTCGGCGGATGGCGAAGGCGCGGCGCCTGGGTTCTGACGTTGTTCGTGGCGACGCAGGTGTTGGCGGTAGCGGTGTTCTTCATTACGGGGCGATATCGCATGCCGGCGCTGCCGGCGCTGTGCGTCTTCGCGGCCTTCGCTGTGGTGGAGCTTGCGAGGATGGCGGCGGCGCGCCGGGG
>Ga0180434_10008750_pt1 | contig 11119 bp, 8 predicted proteins | sample SS_ome_7_FD_132453 | JGI IMG/M metagenome (GOLD analysis project Ga0180434, IMG submission 132453) | Hypersaline lake sediment archaeal communities from the Salton Sea, California, USA - SS_1_D_2 metaG | ecosystem: Environmental > Aquatic > Non-marine Saline and Alkaline > Hypersaline > Sediment... | reverse complement strand
CACCGGTCCTTCGACGGCGGCGCCACCTTCGGGCCTCCGATACCGGCCGTCATGCCCCCGGGCACCGAGTTCGAGGACAAGCAGGCCATGACCGTTGACAACAACGTGGGCAAGGCGACCTACGGGAACCTGTACATCAGCTGGACCCGGTTCGACCGCGGCACCCCCATCATGCTGGTGCGGTCCACGGACAGCGGCCTCACCTGGACGACGCCGTTTCAGGTGTCCGATACCACCGGCTCTCAGCAGGGATCGATCCCCGTGGTCGGCCCCAACGGGGAGGTTTACGTGATCTGGATGGGCAGATCCTCCAGCAACCGGAACATCCTCTTCGACAGGTCCACGGACGGGGGAAAGACCTGGAGCGCCGATCGCGTGGTCGCTCCGATCGTGGAGTGGTATCCGAACTTCACCGGATTGCCGACCCTGCCGGCGGCTGTCGTGGACGTGACCGGCGGGCCCCACTGCGGCACCATCTATGCCGTGTGGGCTGCCCGCAGCACCGGGTCCGACGCCGACATCTTCCTGGCCCGGTCCACGAACGGGGGAACCAGCTGGAGCATCTCGGTGGTGAATGACGACGGCAGCGGCCGGGACCAGTTCTTCCCCCACGTGGCCGTGGACGATGCGGGTGGGGTGGTGGTCTCGTACGCCTCCCGCGAGCTGGATCCCGCCAACCGGACGTACCACATCTTCATGCGCCGGTCCCTGGACGGGGGCCGCACCTTCACCAGGTCGGTGCAGCTCACGGACCAGCCGAGTGATCCGGCAAAGTGGTCCCAGCCGACACCCTATTACCAGAACAACGAGTACCGGAACGTGGCCCCGAATCGGAACCACTACCACGCCGTCTGGACGGACACGCGCCTCGGCAATCCGGACGTGTTCACGGCCCGGTTCTCCTGCGACCTGGTGCCGGACCGGTCACGGATCTCCGCCGCCGCAGGAGGCACCGTGAACTTCACCCTGGCACCGGGCCCCAACCATGCGGGCAAGGCCTACACCCTGTTCCTCTCCTTCCAGGGAAATACACCGGGGGTGAAGGTGGCCGGGGTGCAGGTGGACCTGAATCCGGATATGTGGACCACCGCAGTGGTGCCGTATTACAACACGACCCTGTTCCAGAACTTCATCGGCGTCCTGGACAGCGTGGGAGCGGGCCAGGTCAGCCTCGCTGCGCCGGCTGGCCTCCTCACCTCCTTCGTCGGATTGAAGCTCTCCCTGGCCGCGGTGCTCTACCACCCGCTGGACTACGCCACGAGCTCGGTGAGCATCGACATCAACCCGTGAATCCGTTGATTTCGAACCAGGATTGAAATTCCGCTGTAACACCTCCGGCTGGCTGTTCTTCATCCGGTTGGACAGACTCGAAACGAGGCCCTTCCGGATGAAAGGACAGCATCATGCAGCGGACCATTGTTTTTTTCCTCCTCATCACCCTTTTCGCGTCGGCCGCCGACGCCCAGCCCCGGTACGGCGACCTCGTGTTCAGCACGGGCGAAGGCCAGTACGGCAACCAGAGAGGGTACACCGCGTACATGGATCCTGTGAGTCCAGGAACCCTGACCACCCTGGCCAGTGCTCCGGCGGGCAGCTTCCACAACTGGGTGCGCATGGCCCCGAACAACACCGATCTTGTGATCTCGCAGGCCACCTTGCTCACGAACCCCAATTCGGGTGAACTCGTGGAGCTCCGGCCGGGGGGCGGCCAGAGGACCATCGCCATGTTCCGGACGTTCGTCACGGATGGGTACGAGCTCGACCACGACGGCCAGTGGATCCTCTCGGCGAGAGCCATGCCCACCAGTCCAAAGCAGAACATGGTGCTCGGCGTCGACCACATCTCGGGCACCGTCACCCCTTACATCGGCCTCAGCACGACCACCTGGTTCAACGAGATGACCATCGACCGGGATCCGGGCTTCTTGCCCTACACCGTCGTCTGCTGCTGCCTCTCGGGAACCAGCGGCCCCGAGGTACTGCATACCGACCGGCGGGGCACTGTCGTGACCCTGGTGTCCGGCTCCACCATCCCGCCGAACACGGCCATCGAGCTCCATCCCCGCACCGGCGACTACATCATCGGGTACATCAGCAACGGCAATATCATCCGCATGGACAGGACGGGCAAGAAGACCATCCTCACCCCGTTCTCCGGCAACGCCATCAAGATCCTGCAGGACGACACGGCCTGGATCGCGCACGGGGGCTGGTCCAGCCGCACCCTTCTCCGGTACGACCTCACGCGGAATGCGGTGATCACCATCATCCCCTCGGGTATCGCTTTCGGCTGGAACCTGATGGGCATCGACGTGTACGGCAGCCGGACCCTGGTGTGCAACCAGAAATCACCGGCAACGGTCACGGTGAACGTCCAGAGCCGCCACCCGGGCGCCAAAGGACAGCAGTACGCCCTGGCAGCCGGCTTCGCCCGCCGTCCGGCTCCGCCCGCGAAGTGCCTGCAGTTCCCGAACGGGGAGTATCTCTTCCTGGACGCGACGGGTCCCCTCTTCACCCTCTCGGCCCTGGGCCTGCTGCCCGGCGTGTTTCAGAATTTCCAGGGCCTTCTCGACGGTGCAGGCAACAACGTGAAGCCCATCACCGTGCAGATTCCGCTGTCCTTGCAGGCTTCCGGCATCACGGTCTTCGTGGCCGGGGTGATATACGGCAAACAGGCCGGCGTCATCCAGGCGACCAACACCCACTGGTTCGTGCTGTGATCATCTTGTGGGAGCCCCGGGAATCCTTGCTATAATGGACTTCGACGAGGAGCTGGACATGCTGCCGAGATCCGAGCCATGACCGACCGTGGTGACCCTGTTCTTTCCCCGGACACTCCGGATCCGGCCATCGATGCCGTGCTCGAGGATCTCTTCGAGCAGCCCGAGGCGGAGTGGGAGGCGGCACTCGAGAAGGCGTGCGCCCGCTTCCCCGACCAGGAGGACTCCATCCGGAGGCGGTTCAGCATGCTCCGGGAGATGGGATTTCTCGAGGAGGCAGAACCGCCAGCATCCGGCCGGATCGGCGACTTCCGCCTGCTCCGCCTCCTCGGGGAGGGGGGCATGGGGGTGGTGTACCTTGCCGAGCAGGAGAGCCTCGGCCGACGGGTGGCGCTGAAGCTCATCCGCAAGGAGTTCCTCCTCGTACCCCGCGCCCGGGAGCGGTTCCAGCGCGAGGCCCTCGCCGTCTCCCGGCTGGACCACCCGGGTATCTGTCCGGTATACGAGGTGGGAGAAGCCGACGGCACCCCGTACATCGCCATGCGGTACGTGGAGGGGGAGACGCTGGCGCGCAGGATCGCCGGGTCGCGGTTGGCCTCCTCCCGGGAGGCGGTGTTCTCCACGGTGCGCCTCCTGGAGGAGGCGGCCCGGGCCGTTCACGCCGCCCACGAGCAGGGTCTCATCCACCGGGACGTGAAGCCCGGCAACATCATGGTCACCGGGGAGGGGGTGCCCGTGATCCTGGATTTCGGGCTGGCGCGCGACGAGCTCCTGGAGGGCCGGACACTCACCCGCACGGGCGATCCCCTCGGCACCCCGGCGTACATGTCTCCGGAGCAGGTGTCCGGGGACCGGACGCAGCTGGATCGGCGGACGGACGTGTATTCCCTCGGGGCGACCCTCTACGAGAGCCTCACCCTGGAGACGCCGTTCCGGTCTCCGACACGGGAGGGACTGTATCGAGCGATTCTCACGCGGGAGCCGGCCGATCCCCGGCGGCTGAATCCGGCCCTGCCGCGGGATCTCAAGGTGGTGCTGGAGACGGCACTCGAGAAGGACCCGGACCGGCGGTATGCCACGGCGCTGGCGTTCGCCGAGGACCTGAAGGCGGTGCAGGAGGGGAAACCGGTGGCTGCGAAGCCGATATCCGCGGTCGGCCGGGGCCTCCGGTGGGCCCGGCGGGAGCCGGCGCGGGCGGGGCTCCTGCTGGTGCTCCTGGTGGGCATTCCCGCCCTCGCGGGTCTCGGCGGCTTCCTGCTCGCCAACCTGGAGTCCATGCGGCGGGGGGCAGCTCTCGCCCGGGAGGAACGGATCGAGCGCCATCTCGAGGCCGGATTCGCCAAGATCATGGATATCCCCTCCATGGCCCTGGCGCCTTTCGAGAGGGCGCTTCAGGAAAAGAGCGACTGTGCCGAAGCCGTGGCAGGGCTGGCCATCTCGCTTGCGTACGGCACCGACAAGCAGGCGGCCCTCGAGTACCTGGATCGACACGCTGCGCTGTCGGAAACCATCCCGTCCCTGAAGCGGATCCGGGCCATGGTCCTGCGGGATCTGGGGCGGGAGCAGGAAGCCCTCACCCTCGAGGACGCCGTGGGACCACCCCACCAGCCTCTCGAGTTCTACCTTCTCGGAGTCACGAAGTACGTCCGGGGCCACAGGGAGATCAACAGCCAGGGCCGGCTGGCAGGTCAAGAGACGTTCTCCCGGGCCATGGCCCTCTTCGAGAAGGCGATTCACTACAGTGATCGTGCGCGCGCACTCTACTTCTATGCCTGGGCGGCAGCCGCCGGGTACGCCCGGAACGAGGCGGTGGTCCGCGAGGCCGCGGATATCCTGAGGCGCCGATGGCCCGGCCTGCCGTCGACCTGGGTGCACGTGGGCCAGGCACTGATGGGGGTGGACCCTGGCGCCGCCATCGAAGCCCTGGAGGAGGCGATCGCAGCCAATCCCGGCGAAAAGCATCTCCTGTACGGCCTCGGCCTGGCCTGCGAGGCGAAGTGCGACTGGGAGGGCGCCCGCCGCGCCTTCGAGAGGTGCAACGAGCTCCAGTCCGACCACGGGCCGACCCTCACCAACCTGGGGCTGATGACCCAGGCCTGCGGCGACAACGTGAAGGCGCTCGAGTTCTTCGAGCGCGCCATGGAGGTCGCCCCGGATTACGCGCAGGCCTATCTGGGCGCCGGAGTCATCCACAGTGCGAACGGGGATGCCGGGCGTGCCATCGCAGCCTACACCCGGTGTCTCGAGCTCAATCCCTTCGATGTCCGGGCAACCCTGAACCTGGGACACCTGCACGTCGAAGGGGGCAGGCTGGACCAGGCAGTGGCATGCTACAGAAGCGTGACCCGGCACTGCTCGGGGCCCTGGCCGGTCTCGAGCGCCCACATCGGCCTGGGGCTGGTGCTCGAGGAGCGAGATCAGCTGGGCAAGGCCGAGGCGTCACTGCGCAAGGCCGTGGAGGTGCATCCGGAATTTCTCAATGCGCACTACAACCTGGCGGCCGTGGTCCAGTGCCGGGGGCGGTTCCACGACGCACTCGACCACTACGAGAACGGCCTGGACTGCATCGACAAGCTGCCTCCGGAAGCCATGCAGGATCCATCGGAGATGGAGAACAAGTTCCGGTTCTACATTGCCCAGTGCGAGGTCCTCGCCCCGCTCGAGACGCGGCTGGAGGCGGCGCTGCACGGCAAGGGGGCGGAGACCGTGCAGGAGGTGCTCGCGGCCGTCGACCGGACGTGCGGCAGGAAGAAGCTGTTCGCGGGGGCGGCGTGCCTGTACCGGAGGGCGCTCGAAGAGCGGCCCGCGCTCGCCGGGAATCCGGTCCGGGAACTGCGGTTCCGGGCCGCCGTCTTCGGGGCCCTCACGGGCTTCCATCGAGGCGCGGATAGAGCGGTTCCCAGCCATGCGGCGAACCGACGCTGGCGCGGGCAGGCGCGAATCTGGCTGCTCGCGGACCTGGCCGCGTGGAAGGCGCGCCTCGAGGCCGGCAAGGTGGACGGGGATGCGGTCCGGAGGGCGCTCGGTCGCTGGCAATCGCATCGGGTGCTGGCACGCTTCCGCCAGGAAGCGTTCATGTCCGCGCTCCCGGAGGAGGAGCAGGAGAAATGGCAGTCTGTCTGGTCGGGGGTGGAGGCCCTTCTCGCGCGGGTCCGGAAATGACGGGAATCAGGCCGGGTCTCCGAACGGCGCCAGCGCGTACGCCGTCTCGTACGCGGCCTCGATCACCGCCAGCGGCGCATCGTCCTGGAACATGTGGGAGCCCGAGAAGATGAAGGGTCCGGTCTCCTTGAGGAGGCCGAAGACGCGCTTCACCTCGGCCTTGATCTCATCCGGGGACATCACCGGCAGGGCGGTGACCGTATCGAGGCCACCCATGATGCAGACGCGATTCCCCAGGATCTCCCGTGTCCGGACAAACGACATGCCCGCCGATTCCTGCACCGGATGGATGCCGCTTACACCCAGCTTCTTCACGCCGTCCAGCACCCGGGTGACGTCCCCGTCGCTGTGGAGGATCACCGGAACGTCGTGCCTGCGCGCGACGTCGATGATGACCTTCTCGGTCGGGTAGATCATCTCCCACCAGAGCTCCGGGCTGAACATCATGGTGTTCTGCTGGCCCCAGTCGTCCGACACCTCCAGGATGTCGGCCCCCGCCCGGATGGCGTTCTCCGCCGCAGCCGCACCCCACTCCGCAAGGCAATGGAACATCCGCCGGGTCTTTTCCTTCTCGGCCAGCAGGTTGAGCAGGGCCTGTTCGGTGCCCGGCAAGCCATCGCGCTCGTAGAGAAACTGCGAGGACTCGAAGATGCCCCAGACGTTCACGAGCACCGGCATGTCCTTCTTCTTGTATTCCAGAGCCTCGTTTACGGTCAGGAACAGGTCGCCGTCGCAGCGCATGTCGAGCAACTCGGGGGAAGTCGGATCCACGGGCTCCATGCCGAGATAATCGTCGAGGGTCAGCGGCCGATGGTGCTCTTCCGGCCGGCCGAACGGAAATCGCGGCAGGAATCCCGTGACCACGTCGATGTGGTGCTGCCTGCAGAAACCCTCCACATGGCCGTACTTGCCGTTGACCCGCTCCCGCACGCCGGGATTCCAGCCGGCAAAGACGTTCAGCGGCACCCGGTCCGCCCGTTCGCCGCGGAGGGTCATCATCACCCGGTCGTACGGTGTCATCACGCTTCCTCCAGGTCCATGAACACCCCGGATAGCCGGGTCAGGGCCCGGCTCAGCAGGGTCCTCACCGCTCCCTCGGATCGGCCCATGTGGCGGGCGATCTCGGCGTGGTTCATCCCGGCGCACCGCTTCAGGGTGAGCACCTCGCGATAGTCCTCGGGCAGGCGGTCGAAGGCCGCCTCGATGAGGGCGATCCGCTCGTGCACCATGGCCTCGCGACTCGGGCTCAGGCAGGATGAGTAGCAGTCGGCGAGCGTCCGTGCTTCCGCATCCGCCAGCCGCACCTCCCGCTTCTGATCCCGCTTTTCCCGCGCGAAGTAGCGCTCGTGCTCCCGGATCTTGTTCAGGGCAGCGGTGAAGAGCCACCCCCTGAACGGCGCCTCGCCCTGGTACTCGAAATCGTCCATGTGCTGCAGCAGGTCCTTGCATACGGACTGGACCAGGTCCGAGCAGGATTCCTTCACCCGCAACGCGGGCGGCACCCGGAGACGGACGAAGGCCCTGAGGCCCGGCAGGTGGCGCCGGAGCAGCGCATCCACCGCAGCGGGATCGCGGCTCCGGGCCGCGTCGAGCAGTTCGGAATCGGACTCTCTGGACATCGGCGGCGATTGTACTCCGGAATCGATGGAGATTCCACATCGTCTGCGGTTGCAGACGATGTTTTCACCGCTGGAATCTCCAAGCGGGCGATCACCCTGGGGCTCCAGAGGCGGATCCTCCGGGGGCGGAAATCTCACGGTAACGCCCGGGAACTCTGGCCCGACCCGTAGACCCGATACCAGGACCCGCTCCCTCCGGTCCCGGGTGGAGAGATTGCTCGAAAGGTCGTAGCATTGTGGTCAGGACTCCGGCACCGCGGTGCGTTCAACCGTTCCGAGCCTTCCCGGGGAGGAGGAAATTCATGCACGGAAAAGCACATCTCCCCATCCGGAAACGGGACCCGGAGACCGAGGAGATCTATCTCGAGATCCAGGAGACGGGGACTCGACTTCTCTCCTTCCCCCTGCTCAACAAGGGTACGGCCTTTTCCCAGGCCGAGCGATTCGCCCTCGGCCTGCGCGGGCTGCTGCCCCCGCGGGTGGATGCGGCGATCTGGTCTGTGGAGTACCTGCCGTACCGGCTGAAAACCTGACATTCCGGGCGTGCCCCGGGATAAATCACTCTTGCCGGGAATATTCCTGAAACACCGCCGGCGGGATGTTCTTCATCCGGTTGAACAGACTCAACTGAAAGGACATCCCCATGCAGCGAATCCAGTTTCTTCTCCTCCTCGTCTCCTTCATCGCCGGGGCTGCGGCCGCCCAGCCGCAGCACGGCGATCTGGTGCTCACCGCCAGCCCCTGGAACGGATATCAGGGATTCACCGGGTACGTGAATCCGGCCCACCCGGGCACGTTGACCACCCTGGTCACGGCGCCGAGGTACAGCGCCGACAACTGGGTGCGGATGGCTCCCGGCAACAGGGACCTCGTGGTCGCCCGCAACAGCTGGGCGACGCAGCCGCAACCCAGCGACCTCGTCGTTGTCCGGCCGGATGGAGGCCAGACGACTCTCGCCGGTTTCGGTACCGTGATGACCCACGGTTTCGAGCTGGACCACGACGGCCGGTGGATCGTTGCCACGGGCAGCTATCCCGGCAACCCGATCCGCAACCACCTGTTCGGCGTCGAACACGCCACGGGCGCAGTCACGACGTACTTCTCCCTGAACACCACCACCACGTTCAACGAGCTGGTGATTGACCGGGATCCCGGCGTGAACCTACCCTACACCATCGTCACGGCCTATCCGGAGAGCAGCATCGGCCCGCTGGTCCTCTCGGCCGACCGTTCGGGTACCGTGGCCACGGTGGAGGCCGGCTCAACGATCCGCCAGTACTTCGCCATCGAGTTGCACCCCCGGACCGGCGACTACATCGTTGACGAACTGCCGGGCACCATCGCCAGCAGGACCAAGGCGTGGGCTCAGACCATCCTGACCTTCTTCGGCGGCAATGCCATCAAGATCGGCCAGGACGACTTCGCCTGGATCGCATACGGGGGCAGCGGAGTGCCGGTGCCCCCCGGTGGCATGGTGCTCAAGTACGACCTGACGCGAAACGCGGTGGTGAGCCTGTTCTCCACCGGCCTGCCCCTGGGGTACTACTTCACCGGCATCGACGTTTACGGCAGCCGGACCCTGGTGTGCAATCAATCCGCTTCGACGGTCGCAGTGAAGGTGCAGAGCCGGCATCCCCTTGCCGGGGGGCAGCAGTATGTCCTGGCGGCCAGCCTCGGGCGCCGGCCGGGGATGGGGCCGTTTCCCTGCGGGGATTATCTGGACCTGGACACGACCGACCACCTCTTCTGGGTCTCGGCGCTCGGGGCGTGGCCGTCGGTCTTCAGGAATTTCCAGGGCCGCCTCGATATGTCCGGCAACGCGAGTGCGCGGGTGGACATCCCGGCGACCCTGCCTCCCAACCTCGGCGTCACCGTGTTCGTGGCCGGGATCATCTTCGATACAGCCGGAGTCATCCAGGTGACCGGGACTCACTGGTTCGTGTTGTGATTCTCTTGCCGGGCCCGGTTGCCCGCCTCAGCGAGTGATCGAGATGGATATCGTGCTGGATATCGATTTCACTCCTGAAGGCGACTTCGATGAAGCGGTCAGAAAGGCGGAGTGGATCGTCAGGCCGATGAGGTTCGTGTGGGGGGGGACATGAATTCCGGCCCGTGTGCGGCCCCTAAGGGGTGACGCAAAAATAAATTCACATTCTCAGGGCCCTGTCGCCCCATGTCCGCACTTCTCGAATCCCATGGAATCTCTGATTCGAATGGGATCCGAGAAGCACGAACCTGTGACAACATTGCTCCTGAGAATGTGAATTTATTTTTGCGTCACCCCTTACTCCGGCATCATGACCGGATACAGGGCATAGAACTGCATGCTCTTCATGAGCTGGTCAATGGAGACACGATCGTTGCTGGAATACGAGTTGGATTCCTGGCCCGGACCGAAACCGAATGTCGGTATTTTCTCGATGCCCATGGTATGCACCCCGTTTGTGCTCAGGGACCAGCGAGTCACTTCGGGTTCCTTGCCCAGCACCTGGATTCCCGTCTCCACGGCTGTCTGAAGGCAGGGGTGGTCAGCGGCCAGCTCCCAGGGGGGAAAGTACCGGTCCACCTCGATGATCTGCCCCGTGTACGAGGGGCGGTCATATCGCAGCACCTCGATGGTGAAATCGATGTCTCCGGCCAGGTTCTGGATCTCTTCCATCGCCTTCTCCCGGCTCTCGGACCTGGTCAGACGGCGGTCGATGTGGAAAGCGCAACTCCTTGGCGTGATGAAGACGGGTCCAGGGGGTGTCTTGATGTGGGTGACCTCGATGGAACCCTTGCCGAAAAAAGGAGCTTCGGGCAACGCGGCGTTCAGCTTTTCAATGCGGGTGATGAGGGAGGCGGCCTCGTACATGGCATTCCGTCCCGATTCCGATGCGCTGGCGTGTGCACTCATGCCCCGCACCTCCGCCCGGCACTCGAGACGGCCGCGGTGGCCGCGGCAGATGGCGAGATCCGTGCATTTGCCCAGGATGACCACGTCCGGATCCACGAGGCCGGAGTTGAGAAGTGATCGATAGCAGAGGCCCTCGCATTCCTCCACCATGACGGACCCGACCACGCGCAGCGTCACGTTTTTCAGGGCCCCGGATTCCCGGAAGAGGTGGGCGCCGTACACCATGGCTGCCATGGCTCCCTTGTTATTGGAGGCGCCGAGGCCGTTCACGTGGGTTTCATCAACCTGACCCAGGAAGGGATCAAAGGCCCAGGAACGGATGTCTCCCATGTTTCGCGTGTCGAGATGTGCATCGTACAGCACCTCGATCGGCCCGTTTCCGAGCGTGCCCACCACATTGCCAAGCACGTCATGGTCAACCGAGTCGTACCCGAGATTCTCCATCTCCTTTGCCACGCGTTTCACCGCGGCTTCCTCGCCTCCTGTCGGGCTGGGAATGGCGATGAGCTCGCGCAGGAAATGGATCATTCGATTTCGGAACTGATCAGACTGCCTGGTGATGCTCGTGATCAGATCTGTTTTCATGAAAAAGGAATAACACCCTGCCAGGGCCCTTCAATGGCGAAAACGGCGGAGCACTCACCCCCTGGCGTTGTGGGACCGTCCACAGGTGGGGCATTTCATGCGGGAGAACTGGACCTCGGGCGGGATCTTCAGCTTGT
>Ga0180434_10008749_pt1 | contig 11122 bp, 5 predicted proteins | sample SS_ome_7_FD_132453 | JGI IMG/M metagenome (GOLD analysis project Ga0180434, IMG submission 132453) | Hypersaline lake sediment archaeal communities from the Salton Sea, California, USA - SS_1_D_2 metaG | ecosystem: Environmental > Aquatic > Non-marine Saline and Alkaline > Hypersaline > Sediment... | reverse complement strand
TTATAAAATTAATGGCATTGCAATGTATTTTTCCTATGGAGGCCTTCCGGTGGGCAACTGTAAGCAATGCGAACAGTCTTTCGGGCATTAATGTAAGATTATTTTACATTTAACCACCATTTATCTGAATTGGAGCAGCTCTGTTCATGCAGTGAATTATAAATAACAAGTAAATCAATTTGTTATAAAAAAGATCGCGAAGTGGCACGAATTTAGCTTAACTCCCTGATTCAGCTGCAAGCCGATATGGCTTCGGCTGAAAGAACAATAGGATGATCGGGCAACCTTACATCGAAAGGAGGAGACGATGAATTGCAGTGACTACACAGTTGAGTATCCGGGTGACGCCTGTAGAAGAGATCAACACGAGGAATACTTCATACTCAAGACCGACCAGGGATCGGAACGGCTGCGGATACATGATTACGATAAGGTGTACCAGGTGCCGGGCCTTTACGAAGAAGTGGTTTACCAGCGTTTGCAATGCGACTCGCCGCGGATGATATCCGATCTGTTCGCCGAGGAGATCAAGGCGGACGGTGGCGGGAACGGGGATCTGCGCGCGCTTGACTTCGGCGCCGGCAATGGCATTTCCGGTGAACATCTTACGGAAAAGTTTGAATGCCAAACGCTTATCGGCCTCGACAATATCAAGGAAGCGCGCGACGCCGCCTATCGGGACCGGCCGGATATTTACGACAAATACTATGTAATGGATATGGCGGCGCCTTCGGAAGAGGATTTGAGAAAACTGAAAAAATGGAATTTCAACCTGCTGCTGACCGTTGCCGCGCTGGGCTTCGGCGACATTCCCACCCAGGGTTTCATCAATGCGTTCAACCTGATCCAAAAAGACGGCTGGGTCGCCTTCAACATCAAAGATCGCTTTATGTCCGATAAAGACGAAACCGGTTACAGCGAAACCCTCGATGCCATGATGGGATCCAGCCTTGAAGTCCTCAACACTCACACCTATTGTCATCGCCTTTCCATGTCCGGCGATCCCCTCCACTACTGCGCTGTCATCGGGCGCAAGCGAGACGACGTGGCCCTGTCGTGATGCACGTTCCCATAACAGCCTGAAGTGATGAAAAAAAGCAGCTGAATTGCCTGAAAGGAAGCCATAATGAGCAAAATCAAAGCCAAACATGTATTTACCTCTGAATCCGTTGGTAAAGGACATCCGGACAAGCTGTGCGACCAGATTTCCGACGCTGTTCTGGATGCCTGTCTTCAAGAAGATCCGGCCAGCCGTGTGGCCTGCGAAACCATGGCCGGCTACAACCTGATCGTCAACATCGGTGAAATCACCTGCAGCGGCTGGCAGAAGATTGATTCGGAGGCCGTCGCCCGCAATGTCGTCAGGGAAGTCGGCTATGACAGCGCTGATTTGAAATTCTGGAGTGAAGCGTTTGAATACATCAGCCGCATTCACGAGCAATCGCCGGACATATCCCAGGGGGTTTCCAAAGGAGAGGGGCTTTACGATGAACAGGGCGCCGGCGACCAGGGCATGATGTTCGGCTATGCGACCAACGAAAACGAGGAGATGCTGCCGTCGCCGATCGCCTGCAGCCACCGGCTGCTGCAGCGGCTGGAAAAAGTTCGCAACCAGGGCGACATCGCGTACCTTCGCCCGGATGCAAAATCACAGGTGTCCGTGCAATACTGCCATGGGCGGCCGCAGCGCATCCATTCGGTGGTGGTGTCCCATCAGTCGGAGGATGTGCCGCTAGAAAGAATTCGCCGGGATCTTGTCGCCGTCATCAAGGACGAACTGGCGGCGACAGGCCTGCTGGATGCCGACACCGAATACTACATCAACCCGACCGGCGCCTTTGTGCTGGGAGGGCCTTATGCGGACGCCGGTTTGACCGGGCGGAAGATTATCGTGGACACCTATGGCGGCGTCGGCAGCCATGGCGGCGGCGCCTTTTCCGGCAAGGATCCCTCCAAGGTCGACCGCTCGGCCGCCTACTACGCCCGCTATGTCGCCAAAAACATTGTTGCCGCCGGTCTGGCGGACAAATGTGAAATCCAGGTGGCATACGCCATCGGCATCGCACATCCGGTTTCTGTGAATGTCGACACGTACGGTTCCGGCCGGGTATCCGATGCAAAGCTGGAGGAGATCTTGGTGGAATCGGGTCTTTTCGATTTTCGACCGGCGGCGATTATCGACAATCTCGGACTGCTGGCACCGGACGGGTGGTCATATGCGCAAACAGCCGCCTACGGCCACTTCGGACGCAGCGATTTCCCATGGGAAAGCACAGACAAAACAGAAACTTTAATGGATCTGGCCGGCGAAAAACGGGCCGCCTGATGACAGACGCACTACATCTGAAAGGGGAAGACAAACCATGACAGCAGATGCTGCAGTGGACCAGATGAAAGCCAACGTTCATTCAATGGATTACCGCATCAAGGACATCGGCCTGGCGGCATTCGGCCGCAGGGAAATCGAGATGGCGCAAAAGGAAATGCCGGGCTTGATGGCAACCCGCGAAAAATATGCAGCGGACAAACCCCTCAGCGGCGCCCGCATCAGCGGCAGCCTGCACATGACCGTTCAGACGGCGGTGCTGATCGAAACGCTGACCGCGCTGGGAGCGGACGTGCGCTGGGCATCCTGCAATATCTTTTCGACCCAGGATCATGCCGCCGCCGCCATGGCCAAGGCCGGTGTGCCGGTATTCGCCTGGAAGGGTGAAAGCCTGGCGGAATACTGGTGGTGTACCCAAAAGGCGCTGTCCTGGCCGGACGGCAGGGGACCGCACCTGGTGGTGGACGATGGGGGCGATGCCACGCTGATGATCCATCGCGGCTATTATGCCGAGGAAGATCCCGCCATTCTGGATCAGAAAACCGACAATGAGGAGCTGCGGATCATCAACCAGCGTTTGAAGACGACCCTGCGCCGGAATGCAAACTTCTGGCACGAAGTGGTCGCCGACTGGCGCGGCGTTTCCGAAGAAACCACCACCGGTGTGAACCGTCTCTACCAGATGCACCGCAAGGGTGAGCTGCTGGTGCCGGCCATCAACGTCAACGATTCGGTCACCAAAAGCAAATTCGACAACATATACGGCTGTCGGGAATCCCTGGTGGACGGCATCAAGCGGGCCACGGACGTGATGCTGGCCGGCAAAACCGCCGTGGTCTGCGGCTTCGGCGATGTGGGCAAGGGATCGGCCGAGGCGTTGGCCGCCCACCGGGCGCGGGTGATGATAACGGAAATAGACCCGATCTGCGCGCTGCAGGCGCTGATGGCCGGTCACCAGGTCGTCCGTCTGGAGGATACGCTGGGCATCGGCGATGTCTATGTCACGGCGACCGGCAACCGGGATGTGATTACAGTGGAGCACATGGCCGGGATGAAAGATCAGGCCATTGTGTGCAATATCGGCCACTTCGACAATGAGATCCAGATAAACGCCCTGAATGCCCATCCCGGGATTAAAAAAACCGCCATCAAACCTCAGGTGGACCGCTACACTTTTCCGGACGGACATTCCATTTTCATGCTGGCCGAAGGCCGGCTCGTCAACCTGGGGTGTGCGACGGGCCACCCGAGCTTTGTCATGTCCAATTCCTTTACCAACCAAACCCTGGCGCAGATGCAGCTGTGGCGGACGAAACATGAAACAGGCGTTTACCAGCTGCCGAAAACATTGGATGAAGAGGTCGCCCGACTCCACCTGGAAAAGCTGGGGGGACAACTCACGCAGCTGAACACCCAACAGGCCGCGTATATCGGCGTGCCCGTTGACGGCCCTTTCAAGTCGGAACACTATCGCTATTGAAAAATTTGCAGCGCACTGTCTGCAAGCAAAGGAGAAAACGATGCAAGATAAAACTGTGGTTACCTGCAATCCGAGGCTCAATGTGTTGAACAAAGAACAGATGTGGCGGATTCATGAAGCCGCTCTTGAAATACTGGCGAAAACCGGATTTGAGATGCAGCACCAGGAGGCGCGCAAACTGCTGCTGGATGCCGGCTGCAGCCTGTCGCGCGGCGGCCGCATCCGGATGCCGGCCGCGCTGGTGGAGGCGGCGTTGAAATCCGCCCCCGACTGCATTCAGCTATATGATCAAAAGGGCGGCAGGGCCATGGAACTGACCGGGGAGAATTTTTTCTACGGCACCGGCTCGGACACCATTTTCACCATCGATCTAGACACCGCGCAGCGGCGGCGCACGACCATCGGCGACACCGCCGATTTTGCGCGCATGATCGATGCGCTGGACAACATGGATTTTGCCATGTCCATGAGCAATCCGGAAGATGTGCCCATCGACAACATCTATGTGTATGTGTTTATGGAAATGATCAAAAATACCAATAAGCCGCTGATTTTCATCGCCGACAGCGGTGAAGACATCACCAAAATGCATGCCATGGCCACCCTGGTGGCCGGGGGCGAAAAAGAACTGCGGGAAAAACCGTTTCTGCTGAATTATTCGGAAGCCATCAGTCCTTTGATCTTTCCGCGGAATGTAGTTGAAAAGCTCATTTTCTGCGCCGAAAAGCAGATCCCCATCTGTCTGCCTTCCGGCTGCAATGCCGGCGGCGGCGGGCCGATCACCCTTGCCGGTGCCCTGGCACTGGGAATCGCGGAGAATCTGGTGGGCCTGGTGGTGCACCAGCTGGCCGGGGAAGGGGCCCCCTTTCTCTTTGCCCCCAATGTCAGCATCATGGACATGCGCACATCGATCATTTCCTACGGGTGTCCGGAGTGGAGCCTGACCCAGGCGGCATTGGCGGATATGCGCGACGAAATCTACGGTCTTCCCATCTGGGCCTATGCCGGGGCATCCGATGCCAAGGTAATGGATGCGCAGGCCGGGGCCGAGGCCATGTTTTCCATCCTGACGGCCATGCAGTCGCGCTGCAACATCATTCATGATGTAGGATATCTGGAATTCGGCTCGACATCATCGCTTGAAATGCTGGTGATGGCCAATGAGCTGGTGGCCATGAGCCGACGCTTCATCGAGGGGATTCCGGTAACCGGCGAGTCCCTGGCCCTGGATGTCATCGACCGGGTGGCAACCGGCGGCAACCAGTCAATTTTTCTGTCGGATGATCACACCATCAATCATTTCAGGACGGCGCATTTCCATCCGCGCCTTCTGGACCGTTTCGGCTATGACGACTGGGAAGCCGCGGGCGCAAAAGATCTCTACCAACGCTGCAATGACGAAGCCTTAAAGATCCTTTCGAATCATCGCATCGACGCCAAACCAGACGGCGTTATGGCGGAGATCGCGCAGATTCTGGAACCGGTTCCCAGAAAAATTGCCGTATAGCGCATTTATCAAAGCATTACTGCATCGATCCTTTGGGGATAATAACCTGAACGGGTATTCGCTGCCTGAATCCGGTCTTCTGGCATCACTTTCAGGACGACATGTGATCGAGCACAAGGGCGCTTTTCTGCCACAGCCCGTTTGGGATCGAATTCTCAGCACATATGCAATCGAATAATAGCTGTATCGAATTTAAGGCGTTATCTGATGATTCAGCGCGATGCCTGCTTTTTATCTGAAAAGCTGGGCCAGGAACTTTTATTTGTAATTGCAGTTAGATGAAAAAAATCTGCTTTGACCAGTGCACCCTTCTTTTGCAAAATCCCGCCGATAGTGATATGTGTTAATGATAAAATTCTATCCAATATGTTTAGCGATGGTAATGTAATACACTCCGGGTTCCTAATTGTTTTCTTACAAGGAAGCCATATACTTCGGAAACAAAGGAGGAGGCAGATGAAATCTGGCAAGCGGATAATAAAAATGTTCGGTCTTTCACTTTTGGGTGTTGCTGTTACCGCAATGCTTTTAGCCTGCGGCAAACCCCAACCGGAAGGGATTGAAATCACCCCCCGGCAGGTTACCTTAAAAATGGAAGAAAGCGCCCAGTTCAAAGCAGTGGTAACTTCGGAAGACGGAGAACCCATGCCCCAAGCCGAAGTGACCTGGCAAGTGGAAGGTGAGGCGGGGGCCATTGACAGCAGGGGCAATTTTACCTCGAAAAAACCGGGAGAGGTCTTTGTTATAGCCCAATCCGGCGAGGTTTCAGACCGGGTCAAGGTGATTGTTGAGGAGCCGCCGCCGGAGCTGGCTAATGTAAAAATAACGCCCCGGCAAAAGACCGTTGAGATGGGTGAAATGGTATCTTTTAGCGCAGTGGCCTTGTCCACCAAAAATGAAGAAATGCAAGGGGTGGATATTATCTGGAAAGCTGAAGGTAAAGCGGGTACAGTCGATGCTGCCGGAAATTTTTCAGCAAAAATTCCAGGGGAAGCCCAGGTCACCGCCATAGCGGATGCGTTTTCAGACACCGCCACGGTGGTGGTAGCGCCACGGCGGATAGCGACAATAAAATTGCAGCCGGAAAAGCAAAAAGCATTCCCAGGCAGCCGTATAACTGTTTCCATTGCGGCGTTTTCTGATGACGGCCAGCCCGCGGGTTACAACCGGATCTCCCTTTCCTCACCGGCAGAGGAAATCGTGTTTTCTGAAAAGACGCTGTCTTTGTCTCCTGAAGGCCGTGGGGAAGTGGATGTGGTACTTCCCTCGAAGCCAGCTTCGGTAATGGTTGCCTTTAAAGGAAACGGGGCAGAGGCAAGTCTTGAGCTGGAAGCCACAAAAATTGTTGGACTCGAAATCACCCCCGGAGCAGATGTTTACGAGGCTGGACAGCGAATGGAATTTGAGGCCATTGGCTATGATGCCTATGGAAACGAAATGCCGGTGGACGCCGCCTGGTCTTTAACCGGCGATATGGTCCAATTGGAGGAAGACGGCGGTGTTTTGATGAAACAGCCGGGAAACGGCGTTGTGCTGGCCCAGTATAAAGACTTGACAAAGGGGCTCCCGTTTCGAGTGGTTCCCGGTAATCCCGCCGAAATTAAAATTTCTCCGGAACGGGTGCAAACCAACGCCGGCCAGACCATTCGTTTTTCAGCCAAAGTTTACAACGCCCATGGACATCCACTGATGACGGAGGTGAACTGGAAAGTTGAGGGAGAGGTTGGGCATATCACCGCGGATGGCTATTTTCAGGCCCAAAAAGTCGGGAAAGGTGCTGTGGCAGCCGCCGTCGGGCCGGCTGCTGCCAAGGTGCCGGTGCGTGTCACCCACGGCCCCATGGCAGATATCACAATCGAAATCCCTTCTGCCGATATGGTGGCCGGGGAAGTAGTGGCACTCAAAGCCGAAGGGATCGATCCTTACGGAAATCGGTTTCCCATTGATGTCCAGTGGTTTTTGAGCAAATCCATCGGTGTTATTGATCAGGAAAAAAACACCTTTACCGCCCGTCAGGCCGGAACCGGGGAAATCCGCGCTCTTAAAGACAATATGATGGCTTCACACTTGGTCAGCGTGGTTCCGGCAAAACCGGTTCAATTGAAAATCATACCCCCGGTGGTGGACTTGATTGCCGGACAGAGTGTACAGTTTGAGGTCCGAGGGTTTGATGCCTACGAGAACCGGGTCGCCATCGAACCGGTTTTTTCCATCCAACAAAATTTGGGCGAATTGAGTGCGTCCGGATCCTTTGATGCCAAGACAGCAGGCAACACTAAAATCGTGGCGAGTACTGCAGATCTGACCGTCGAAGCGGTGGTTACCATCAAACCGGCGGAGATGGAACGGGTGGCTGCCGAGCCTTCCGGCAAGGTGAGCCTTGAGGCCGGTAAAAAGCAGCAGTTCAATGCGTATGGTTATGACGGGTTCGGCAATGTGGTCAATTCAAAAACAAAGTGGTCCGTGTTTCCCGATCTTGGTGACATCACCCCAAAAGGTAATTTTTTTGCCAAACAGGCCGGCAAGGGAACCATTACCGCGGAAATCGTTCAATTGCGGACCAATAAAAAAATAAAAATCCAGTTGCAGCTCAAAGTTGATCCCGGTCCAACAGCCGAGATTGGCTTGGAACCTAGGCGGCTGGTTTTGGAAGCCGGGAAAGAAACGGATTTTTCAGCCGTCGCATATGATGAATTTGGAAATGAGACCGGCGGAGAAATCCACTGGTCGGTCATCGGAGATCCCGTTGGAGGCATCAGCCAAGTGGGTGCTTTTAAAGGTAAAAAATCGGGAAAAGGACAGATACGTGCCAGCTCAAACGGTGCTTTTGCCCTTGCCGACATCACTGTCGTGCCGGCGAAAATTGAATTGCTTAAAATCATCCCGGAAAGCGTCACCGTTAACGGCGGTGAAACGGTACAGTTGCATGCAGTCGGCGAAGACCGTTTCGGCAATTCCATGACGCCGGCGGTTACCTGGCATTTGCCCAATCCCGAACTTGCGGACATCGGATCAGACGGCACGTTGACCGGCCGCAGGCACGGGGAGGGCACCATAATGGTGATCGCGGGGAACTTGGTGGATGATATCCCTCTGCGCGTAGAAAAGGGAGATCTGGCGTCAATAAAGATAAAACCGGAAAAGATAACGATGAAAGCCGGGGACTCAGTGGTCTTTGCCGCCAAAGGTTATGACGGCGGCGGTAATCTTGTGAGCATCTACCCTCAGTGGTCCGTATCGAACGCACTGGGCAGCATGGAAGCCGACGGCACATTTCATGCAAAAACCGTCGGAACCGGAAAAGTGAGCGTTGCTTCGGGGTCGGTTCAAGACATGGCAGCCATCCGTGTCGTGCCCGGAACGCCGTATCAGATTCAGGTACAAGCTGAAACCATTGATGCCACCGCCGGAGAAACGGTCGAGATGTCTATCATGGTAACGGATTCAAATGGCAATCTGATTGAAGATGCATCCTATCGCTGGGACATCTCAAATCAGCTGGGGCGAATGGAAGATGACACTTTTGTGGCGCTAAAAGCCGGAAGCGGTGTCTTGACCGCCCGATCCGGAGCGGCCAGCATTGAAATCCCGGTCAAAGTCACTCCAGCCGAGGTTCATACCATTGAAATCAGTCCTTCCATGGTGGAAACCACTGCCGGTAAGACCGTTTCGTTCCAGGTTAAGGGCTATGACGCCCTTGGCAATCAAATTGCCATTGATCCCTCATGGGCAGTGGATAAAGGTCTTGGCGATTTCAAGGAAAAGGGCGTGTTGAATGTCTTAAGAACAGGCACGGGATATGTTACGGCGCAGGTGGCCGATGTGATCGGTGTGGCAAAAATCAGTGTGGGACCGGGCCCTGTCCATCGCATTGTGGTCAAGCCGCAGCATGCAACCGTGACGGCCGGTAAATCCATTGAGTACCACGCAATTGCCTATGATGCACAGCAAAACCTCATACCGGTGAATTTAGCGTGGGAATTGGGCGGCAACACCCCGGGCTGGATTGACGATTCGGGCGAGTTTACCTCTCGACAGGCCGGCACCGGCGTTGTCATCGCATCAGCAGACGGGGTTAAAGAAAAGGCTGTCGTCAAGGTTGCGCCGGCGGCTTTGGCTCAGATCTCAGTGGCGCCGGACATGCTGGCCTTGAAGGCCGGAGAAAAGCAGCGGCTGAAAATTGCCGGCAGGGATGCATTCGGCAACCTCAAGGCGTTCACCCCTGCATTTGACATATCGCCGGGCACGCTGGGGGCCTTGACTGACGGAACGCAATTTGAAGCGCACAAGGCCGGCAGGGGTAAAATGACGATCCATGCAGGGGGTGTGGAGCGGGTGGTGCCCATTGAAATCACCCCCGGTGCCCTGGCTAACATTGAAATTCAAGCACCGGAGGCAAAAATAAAAGCTGGAAAACCGTATCGCTTCAAAGCCCAGGGGTATGACGCTCAGAGAAATAAAATTGCCGTGGACGCATCATGGGCGGTTACTCCTGAAGTCGGTCGGATGGAAAAAGAAAGCGGCCTTTTCCATGCCCAAAAGACAGGGGCGGGCATTGTGGTGGCCTATGCACAAGGATTGGCCGGGAATCTTCGAATAATAGTGAGTTCAGGCGATCTTGCCAGCTTGTTCATCCAGCCAAATCCGGTGACGGTGACATCAAACCGAAATCAGCGTTTCACGCTGGAAGGGCTCGATGTGGAAAACAACCCAGTGCCGGTTTCCGTCTCCGCCGCGCGTTGGCGGGTGGTGGGAAATATCGGGCAGTTTGAAGCGACGGGGAATTTCCATGCCACCAAGATGGGCAAAGGGAAAGTAACCGCCGCTGTAGAAGACCTGATTGCCGAGTCTTATGTAACGGTTACCCCCGGCAAACCGGATGTGGGCAACTCCCGAATCCGTGTAACCCACCCTGTTTTGCCGGCCGATGGAACATCGTATTCAGAAATCATCGTTGATGTGAAGGATGTTTATGGGAACCCGGTTCCTGATACGGGGGTGCGGCTCATTTCAAGCCGCCAATCGGATCAATTGATTCAGCCGCTGCATACCAGTGCCCAGGGTCTTGCCCGGGGCCGAATCAGCGCTTCAACTCCCGGGGCTGCTACCATCATTGCTGTGGTTGACGGCCGGAAATTCGAGGACACGGCAGAGGTGACATTCAAATAAAACCATGCGGCGGCTGCCGTAAAAAACAACACAAATCAAAAAGGGGCGGCATAAACACAAATGCCGCCCCTTTTTGCAAGGTTAAAAGAGCAGTATCTGGCCACCTGAATTTTCCCAACACAAGGAATCGTTGGCTCGATGGATGATCTTCCTTTCCAGGATGAGGAATTGGATCTGATATGGTCAGAAGGGGCGATCTATAACATTGGTTTTGAACGGGGGCTAATTGAATGGCGGAAATTCCTGAAATATATCGCCATCCTGCAAAGACCAAACAGGCGATATTTATCGCAGCCGAAATAGATCATGAAACAAATTTTTGGCAACGATTGCGGTTGAGGTTACAATACCACGTGCCATGCTGGCATCGATGATCTGCTCTCTTGTCATGGCGCCAACGGCGTAAATCACACAGGACGTTTCCGATGTTTTATGTTGTGTCTGCCGAATGAGCTGGTGGGTCGCCGGGTCTATCCGCACACCCCTGATTTGACCGGCATCTAAATTCATTTTTTGCCGCGTTGATAACCGGCGGCCCTGTGGCACATTTTTTAACGGTTTGGTGTCTTGTGTTTGCACAATTCCTCGCTTAAGAAGGTTTTTCGTCAATGGTGAGGTGTCTGTTTGAATTGATGTCGGC
>Ga0180434_10008748_pt1 | contig 11122 bp, 2 predicted proteins | sample SS_ome_7_FD_132453 | JGI IMG/M metagenome (GOLD analysis project Ga0180434, IMG submission 132453) | Hypersaline lake sediment archaeal communities from the Salton Sea, California, USA - SS_1_D_2 metaG | ecosystem: Environmental > Aquatic > Non-marine Saline and Alkaline > Hypersaline > Sediment... | reverse complement strand
GGTGTAGTCGGTCAGGCCCGCGCGGGTGGGCACGTACGGTTCCTGGCCCACGGGGAAGCCGATCTGGAGGGTGGCGTAGGCCGGGCAGCCGGCGAGGGCCTTGTTGTTCCAGAGGTCGACGCCGCCGCCGCCCACGTTCACCTGGGTCGCTTCGTCCTGGGCGGTCATGATGACGCGGGTGACCGTGCCGTCGTCGGTCATCGTGCGGATGGTGCCGCTGTTGCGGAAGTCGGTGTTGTTATCGGGCAGGTCGCTGACGGTGCTGATGAAGGCGTCCTGGCCGAGCAGGATGCCCTCGGGATACTGCTGATTCTCTTCCAGGAGGATATTGACGGCGGCGCCGGTGGGCAGGCCGTCGGTGGTCCAGAGCGGATCCACGCCCTCGGCGGCCGAGATGGTGGCGCCGTCCTGGAACGCCAGGTTGCCGCCGAAGGAGGCGACGTTATCGACGTACACGTACGAGCCGTCGAGGGCCGCCGTGTTGCCGCCGGTCATCACCTGGCCGCCGAGCAGGCGCAGGGTGCCCATGTCGCCGATCTGGAGGTCGGCGCCGGCCGCCGCGACGGCCGCCTTGTTGGCGGTGTCGACGGTATACACGCTGCCGCGGATGGTGAACGTCTTGCCGGTGGGGATGACGCCGGCCGCGTCGGCGAAGGCCACGAGTTCCTGGCTCCACTGGGTGGCGTCGCCGGAGCGGGCGAAGGTGTCGGCCGTGCCGGCCGCTTGCCAGCCGACCGGCAGCGTCAGCAGGCCGGTGCCGGTCACGTTGACCTCGTGGCCGGCGGCGGCGTCGATCGTGGCGCCCGCGATGGTCAGGTTATAGTCGTACAGGTGGATGTCGAAGCCGTCGATGGCGGTGGCGTCTTCGGACAGCGTGCCGGTGAAGGCCGTCGTGTCCGGGCCGCTCCAGGCCTCGTTGAAGGCCACGCCGAGGTAGATGGAGTCGACGCCGTTGTCGCCGAGGCCGGTATAGGTGCCGGCCATGTCGTCGACGCCCAGGTAGATGAGGCCGCTGGCCAGGTCGCCGCGGAGCGGCTCGGGCCCGGCGGTGGGAATCAGGACCGCCCCGCCGTCGAGGACGACGTTGGCGTCGGCGGCGTAGACGGCGTTGGTGAGGTCGCCGCCCAGGGCGCCGCCGGCCATGACGTGGATGTCATTGCCGAGCGTGCCGTCCGGAAGGGTCGGCGCGACGGCCGCCAGGTTCAGGTAGGCGCCGGAGGGCACGTCGATGTTCAGCGAGCCGCCGATGGCGAAGGCGTCGGAGACGTCCACCTGGGTGCCCTGGGTCAGGGCCATCGTGCCGGGGCCGTTGGCGGAGCCGGCCAGGTCCAGTTTGTAGCCGTCGGTCGTCTCGACGGTCAGCGTCTGGCCGGCCAGGATGGACAGGTTGCCGGTCAGGCGGACGGTGGCGTCCGTGGCCTCGCCGAAGACGGGGCGGGGGCCGAGGGTCATCGTGCTGGAGGCGTTGATTTCGATCCAGGACGGGATGTCGACGAGGACGCCGTCGGCGTCGTTGCTGGCCAGGTGCAGGCCGGCCGCCGAGTTGGTGACCTGGAGCACGGCCTGGTCGAGCGGGTCGGCGCCGAACGAGTCGCCGACGAGGACGGCGGCGCCTTCCTGGATGTCGAAGGTCAGGCCGACGCCCCAGTTGGTGCCGTTGAGGGTGTCGTCGAAGATCAGGGCGGCCGGGCCGGTCTTGGTCACCGTGACGGTGTTCAACTGGTCGTCGAGGTCGCCCAGGGCCAGGTCGACCTGCGTGTCGATGGCGGCCAGGGTGCCGTCGAAGTCGGTGGAGCGGCTGATGAGGGCGTCGTAGCCGCCGCCGCCGCCGGTCACCGTCAGGGTTGAGCCGTTGGTCAGAGTCAGCGCGTCGTAGCCGGCACTCTGGCCCTGTGCCAGGATGACCATGTCCTTGACGTTGACTTCAGAGGCGCCGCCGATCGTCACCGAGTTGTCGATTTCGGGAATGGCGTACGTGCCGGTGGGGTCGTTGTACAGAAGGGCCCGCAGTTGGGCCTCGGTCAGGACCTGGTCGAACAGGTACATATCGTCCATGTCGCCGGCCCAGCGCCGATTGGCGTTGAAGTTCTCGTCGCCGATGATGACATCCTGATTGAGGGCGGTGTCGAGAGCCTTGCCGCTGACGGCGGTGAGGGGTTCCAGTTTGCCGTCGACGTACAGGAGGATGTCGTTGGCGTTGTCGGCCCCTTCGGGGACGACGCAGGCCACGTGGTGCCACTGGCCGTCGGTGACGACGGTCGAGCCGACGACGTACCCGCCGTTGACCTCGACGCGGATGGTCCCCGTCTGCCCGTTGCTGCTCTGGGTGCGGAAGACCCATTTCTCTCCGCCGCTGTCCTTGCCCCAGGAGATGATGTCGCGGTCGACGTTCGGGTCATCGGTGCGGATCCAGGTGGCGACGGTCCGCGTGTTGGCGCCGCCGATGCCCTGGTAGCCGGTGATGGTGACGCGGTCGTCGGCGCCGTCGAAGCGCAGGGCGTTGCCGTAGACGCCGCCGATCCACTCCGAGCCGTCGCCGACGAAGTTCGACAGCGTGCCGTCGAGCGTCCCGGGCGTGACATCGTTGACGGCCGTGGTCACGGCGGCGCCGGATTCATCGAACTTCCAGTTGGCCAGCGCGGTCGGAGCGGCCTCGACGACCGTGCCGGCAAGGTTCAGCCGGGCGTCGGTCAGCGTGATGGCGGTGTCGCCCATCGACGACCGGTTGCCGACGGCCGCGATGGAGACCGAGCCGCCCGCATCGACCGCCACGTCGCCCGTGACGTTACTGGGCGTGAGGGGGCTGGTGTTGGTCATGGCCAGGCTGGCGCCCGTCACGGTCGTGCCGGCCAGGTCAATCTGGTCGCTGGCCGAGCCGACGGGTCCGGTGACGGCCACGCCGCCGGCGTTGATGTCCATCGTCAGGCTGGTGCCCAGACCGGAGACGGAGCCCACGCTGTCGAACGTGGCGATGCCCGGGCCCTCCTTGGTGAGCGTGACGCCGTCGTCGTCGAGCGTCAGGGGCCCGCCCGCCACCTGGTAGCCGGTATCCAGGGTGCTGACGGCGGCGCCGGCCGTGTTGTCGATGGCCGTGCTCTGGAAGGTGAGGCTGGGCGTCGTGTACAAGGGCGAGAGGTTGTTGACGGTCAGGGTGGCGTTGTCCTGAAGCGTCAGGTCGCCCAGCGTCAGTTTGCCGGCATCGCTGTTGATGACGGCGCTGCCTTGGGCCACGACGCCGGTGTCGGACATATCGACCGCGGAGGCCATGTCGGCGGCCTCTTCGGGCGTCAGGGCGCGGTCGTAGAAACGGATGTCATCGAGAAGGCCGGCGAAGGTGTCGTGGCCCAGGTACGGCGGAGCCGTTACACCCCGGTCCAGCCGCTGGGCGGCGAAGGAGAGCAGCGTGCCGTCGGCCGAACCGGCCAGCGTGCCCTGGGCGTCCGCCGTCTCGTACACCAGCGCGCCGTCGAGGTACACTTTGAACTCGTTGCCGTCGGCGGCGTTCTGGTCGTACGTGACGATCAGGCTGTACCACTCGTCGTCGCTGGTAGTGACGGGCAGGTTCCGGTCGCCGATGTCGTTATTGGAACTGTCGATGTAGACCTTCATCTGGTCCAGGTTGTTTTCGTTGCTGCCCACGACCCAGTTGTCGTTGTCGCCCTGGGAGCCGTTGGCCACCATCACGTCGCGGATGTTGTGGCTGGCGTCGTCGCCGAGGCCGTCGCCGGTCCGCTTGAACCAGAGGCTCATGCTGACGGCGGATGCGTTGGCCAGCGGGTCGAACGTCTGGCCGTCGCCGGGTTCGCCGACGCGGACCCAGTTCTCGCCGTCAAACTGGAAGGCGCCGCCGACGATGCCCTGGGCGCCCAGGGTGGGGTTGCCTTCGATGACGCCCTGGAAGTGCGGCGTGCCGCTTTCCTCGGCGGCCACGGTGCCGGTGGTCTCGTCGAGTTTCCAGTGGGCCACCTTGCCGCCGGCCACGTCGGGGCTGCTGCCGAGGATGACGTTCATCTCGCCGCTGTTAAGGGTGACGGCGGTGCCGCCCAGCGAGTTATCGCCGGCGAGGTTCAGCGTGCCCTCGACGGTCATGGCGCCGGCGGTGTAGTTGCCGGTGCTGGTGATGTCGAGGACGGCGCCGGCCGAGACGTTCGGCCCGGCCGTGGGCGTGCCCATGACGACGGGCGTGGTGGCGTCGCCGATCTGGCCCGCCAGGCGCAGCGTGCCGCTGTTCAGGTCGATGGCCAGGGTATCGCCTGCGCTGCCGGGCAGTTCGTACTCGCCCGTGGTGATGTTGGCCGTGATGGTGGTCAGGCCGTTCACGTCATCGCCCAGCGCGGTGTGCTCGAGGGTGACCAGGCCGTTGGTGGCCGCGTCGAAGTCGTCAAGATCGATCGTGCCGTTCTGGAGGGTGAACTGGCGGGCCGGGTCGGTCATGACGTCCTGGAAGCGCAGCGTGGCGACGCTTTCGGTCAGGCCGCTCAGGTCGACCGTCTGGTTGTACACGAGGGGGACGTTGTCGCCGTCGAAGACGGCCACGTCGCCCGCGACGGGCTTGGTCATCGTGTCCCAGTTCAGGACGTTGTCCCAGGCGATGGTGGAGTCGCCCTGCCAGGTGTGAGTGACGGCGGTCTTGGCGTGAATGGCGATCTGGTCGCCGTTATAGCCGTAGACCAGTTTGGCGCCGGCCGGCATGCCGCCCGCCCACTGGACGTCGGCGAACTCGCCGCTCAGGTTGCCGAAGTCGGCGATGATGAAGACCTCGTCGCCGGTCAGGTCGGCCCAGGTGTTGCCCGTAATGTCGGACAGGTCGAGGCCGCTGTCGCCGGCCAGCGTCAGGGTGCCGGTGACGCTGACCCTGTCGGCCGCATGGGGGATGAGGTTGAACTGGTCGGCCGTACCGATGATGCCGGCGTCGCTGGGATCGAGTTCGATGGCCCAGCGGGCATCATTGGTGCCCGTGTCGTCGCCGACGGTGTAGTCGGCGTCGACGACCGTCTCGCCGATCGAGGTGCCGGGCGTCATCGTGCCGGCGGCCTGGACGAGCGCGCCGCTGAGCGCATACGTCCCGAGGTTCTGGATCGTGCCGTCGGTCCAGGTGAACGTGCCGGGCTGCGTGCCGCTGCCCGCGTGGGCGTCGGTGACGGTGCCCGCGACGGTCAGCGTGCCGCCGTTCAGGGTATACGAGCCGCTCTCGGCGCCGAACTGGCGGAAAACCATGTCGCCGCCGATGGCGACGGTGCCGTCGTTCTGGACGATCTCGTTGGCGGCCGAATCGGTGCCGTCGAGGCCGACGTACACGTTGCCGGAAACGGTCAGGTCCGCGCCGGTGTTGATCTGGAGGCGCGTGACGCCGCCCAAGTCGCTGTCGCTGCTGGTGCCGATGGCGAGGTGGCCGACCGTCTCCGCCGTGTCGAGGGTCACGACGTCGTCGTCGGCACCGCCGTTGCCGATGATGCGGGCGAACTGGCCGGCGGCGGTGGCGCCGCCGTTGTCCCATTGGTAGTTGGCGGCATTGCCGCTGCCCCAAGTGCCGTCGATGTCGCCGATCAGGGCGGCCTCAGCGCGCTCAAAGTCCCAGTCGTTGAACGTTTCACCGGCGACGGCCTCATAGTTGATGCCGACCTGGCTGAGCGTCAGTTTGGCGGAGTTGTCGCCCGTGTTGCCGTACAGGCGGATGGCGCCCAGGTCGCCGGCCCAGGAGGCCCACTCGCCTTCGTTGCCGGCGGGGCCGGTATGGGTGAAACCGCCGCCGTAGCCGCCCATATTGTCCTGGCCGCGCTGGGCGATGCCCTGCCCGTCGCCGCCCGCCCAGTTGAGGTTGTTCTGCCACTCGGACGAGTTGATCGGGCCGTTGGTGGTCTGGAAGGTGCCGGCGCCGCCCAGGTTCGAGTCGGCCATGTACAGTCCGTTGATGTACAGGCTGACCTTTTCCTCGGCCTGGTCGACGACGCCGACGGCCTGGAACCACTGGCCGGAAAGGTCGCCGAAGTACGCCGCGTCGGTCAGGTCGATGGCGATGGACTCGCGTCCCTTGGAGGCCAGGCTGAACTCGAACCAGTTCTGGTCCTGGAACAGGCCCACGCCGCTGCCGCCGCCGTTCTCGTACAGGATGGCGCGGTCCTGCGTGGTGTTGGCGGGCTTGACCCAGAACTCGAGTGACGCGCTGTGGCTGCGCATGTTCAGCCCGAGCGCCTCCGGCCAGTCATCAGAGGCGCCCCTCATCTGGTTGCCGGTGTCGGTCGTGTTCCCGCCCTCGGTCGAGAAGGAGTAGGTAATGCCGAGCAGCGGCGGCGCACCCGTCAAGTCGTTAAGGGTGTCGAAGGTCGGCAAGTTGATGAGGTCGACCGCTGTGGCCCCGCCCTTCTCGAGCCACTCGAGGTTGCCGAGGTTGTCTTGCATCGTGGTCGAGTCGTACTCCACCTGCAGGTTCGCGGCCACGGGCTGGGCCCGCGCCGCGCCCGCGGCGGCTCCCAGGACCAGGGCCGCGATGGCCGTCCACAGACCCAACGTCCTCGCATACGTGTTACTGGACATGGCTTCCTCCCTCGAATTGGAGATGACCGTGTGCAACATGGGAATCCGAAAGACCACGGCGAGCCGTGGCCGTTTGTCGCTTCGTGGACGCGGAGCCGGCGCGGACACGCTGCACCGTATCCGCACTACGGCACAGCCCAAGGCTTCCGCACGGCATTCCTTGCACCATCAGGCGCTATGCCTCCCGTGTGTTCCGGGGATTGTGATATGCACGCACACACATGCTGCGAATTGGATCTGCCCCTTCGTTCTAGCGTCAGAAAGTGCGTTACATCTGCGGTCTTGCGCCCCCTGACCGCTACTCGACTATACAACACAAACGCGGTGCCGTCAAATTGGTCGCCTATTTTCACGAGCCAGAAACCGCGAAAAGGTGCCGCCCGTCTTACCAGGTTTGCGCGGTTTAACACAAAAAGGCCGTAGCCGCTATGCGGTGCCTGCCGTCCGCGTCCCGACGAGGCAGTGCCCCCGCCGGGGTTTACGGACCCAGGATGGCCTTCGTCGCGGCCAGCAGGGCCACCGCCGCCGTCTCGATCCGGAGCACCGTCCGCACGAGCCGGACGCCTGCGGCCCCCGCGCTGCGCAGCAGGCGGCGTTCGTCGTCCGTCAATCCGCCTTCCGGGCCAACGTAGAGATGCAAATGCGCTGTTTCATCGAGATCCTCAACCGCCGCCAGCGCCTCGGCCACCGGCTGCGCGTCGGCCGAGGTATCGCCGAAGAGCGCCGGCTCGCCGGCGGGCAGGGCGTCGGGCAGGGGCCGGAGTGGCTCGATCTCCGGCAGCCAGTCGGCGCCGGCCTGCTTGGCGGCGGCAATGCACCGGGCCTCCAACCGCGCGCGGGCCGACGCCGAGAGAGCCGCCCCCCCCGCCACGCTCCGCGCGAACCGCACCGGCGCCAGGCGCGCGGCTCCGAGTTCCGTCGCCTTCTCCAGGAGCCAGTCGAGCCGCCGGCCTTTGGGTATGGCGAACGCCAGGCGGACCATCGGGCGCGGGCGCGCCGCGGGCGGGTGGACCGCCTCGACGACGGCCGATACCTCGCCGCGCGCGGCCCGGCTGATGCGTGCCTCGGCCGCGCCGCCGCGCCCGTCGAAGACGGTCACCACGCTGCCGGGCGCCAGGCGCAGGACATGGGCCGCGTGGTGGGCTTCGCCGGGCGGCAGCGCGAGTTCGGTGCCGCGCACCCACGCGGCAGGCGGCGCGGGCGGTGGAACGTGGAAGCGGGGTGATGCGTGGTCCCGGCCCATGGCGCGTCCCTCTCGAAGGCGCGACCAGTGTACCAGGAAGCGGCGTGCGGGAGAAGGGCGGGGCGGGGGGCGCGGCAGTCGCGGCGGCCTGGGAAGACCGCCGGGCGGCAAAGGGCTATGAAACCACGTCGCGTCAGAACCCCGGCAGCGCGATGGCCGGCGCCGGCCACGACTGCACCTGCCGGACGCTCGAGGCCTCGCCCGCAGCGGGCAGCGGCGGGAGGTGCGGCACCTGGACGCAATCGAGCGACCCCGCGTTCGGGCCGCGAACAATGTACCCTTCGACCCATATATAATTGTCGAGACCCCGTGCGTGCAGTTCCACGGCGTAGATGTCGGGCCGGGCGCCGGGATAGCCGCGCGGCCAGGCGTGGCCGTCGGTGTACGCCTCGGGCCACACGTCCGGCGCGGTGGCGGGCGAGTCGAGGCCGTCGACGATGCCGACCACGGGCCGGGCCCGGCTGCGGAGCACGGCGGCCGCCAGCGTGTGCCCGGCGAACCCGCCGCACCAGCGGACGTTGTAGAACCCCGCCCGGCCGGCGTTCCGGTAGAGGGCGCCGACCAGATCGGCGGCGCCGATGCAGTCGAACTTGCCTTCGTCCAGGGCCTGGGCCAGCGTGTCGTTCTGCTCGTAGTTGTCCCAGCATTCGAAGACGGCCCGGGTGTACCGCTGGGCGCCGAGGAGCACCTGCTCGTTGGTGCCGCCGAGCGTACCGGCCACCTGCATCAGGCGGGGATCGAAGCGGTCGGCCCAGACGCGCCCGCCGTACGGGGCGCCGCCGCGGTAGAAGAGCACGTCCATCAGGGCGGCCCGGGTCGGGCGCGGGTTGGCCTGCTCGAACCGTCCCAGGACCGTTTCGACGGCCTCCAGGACCTTGGCCCGCGACAGGCGGAAGAGCATGTTGGCCAGGTAACTGCGGTCGAACGGGGCGAGGGCGGCCTCGTCCCACAGGATCCGGTTGGCCGGCGACAGCCGATCCCGCAGCCGCAGGAACACAGGCCGCACGTCCATGGGCATCATGACGGCCGTCGGCACGGCCGGCAGCGTGTGGCCGGCGAAGGGCGGGACTTTGCCGTCGGCCGTCGGCCGCAGTGCCGCCGGCAGCCCGAACAGGCCCTCGGCCTGGCGTTCCACCTCCATGTAGTTGTAGAGGGTGCTCAGGCCCAGTTGGCCGCCCGGATACGAGATGATGCCCTTATACATGACCCGCCCGGCGGTCTCATACTTCGTGTCGGCGGCCAGGTAGAGTTCGCTGCACTTGGCCTGAAAGTCAAGACTGTCCAGGTGATTGCGCAGCAGGAAGTCGACCCAGCGGTGCAGGTCGGCCAGGGCAAACGCGGCCGCGTGGAACTCGCGGGCCCACGCGCGGGCTGCCGCAAGATCGCGCCGCTCGGCCGCCTGGTCCAGTTGCCAGGCGCAGTACGTCAGCCATGACTGCGGCGGGGCCAGGCCCATGTGGGTCATCGAGTCCGGCCAGGCGGTGACGGCCTCGAGCCCCTCGGCCAGGCGGTCCGCCTGGTCCGCCACGCGCAGCGCCCTGGCGTACAGCGGGTGATTGGCCTCCCGCAGCCGCGCCAGCAGCGGCCTCAGGATCGTCTGATGCCACTGGTACTCGGCCCGCGGGCTGGATCGGACGTCCATGGTATTGGCCAGCAGATACGCGGTGCCCGTGCCGAGGCCGCCGTCCTTGTTGAGATTGAGGCCGCGGGTCTCGCCGTCCTCGATGCAACTGGCGCCGTTGGGGTCGCGGGTGCCGAGCAGCAGCGACCGGCTGGCCGACTGGACCGGCGCCACCAGGCCGGCGGTGTCTTTCCACAGGGGACCGAGGGCCTCCGGGGCCGGTACGACGGCCGCCTTCGCTGGCGCCCGCAGGGCGGGCGCGGCCGGGACCGGGGTCTGGGTGGACGGCGCAGCCGGGGCCGGAGCGGCGTCGGCCTTGGCCGGAGTGGCGTCGGCCTTGGGGGGAGTGGTGGCGGCCACGGCGGGGGCCTTGCTGTGGCCCAACAGCACCAGGTGTGCCACGGCCGACAGGCCGAGCACGCACATGGCACTCACTACGCCTATACGGTACAGGTTACGCGTCGGCAAATCAGTATCCGATCAGGCTACCCCTCCAGGGAGGGGATTGTCGCTCGTGTCGACGGCCCGCACTCGGGCCGGCGGCGGCGTCAGCCGCTCTCCTTGTTCGGTCGGGCCGGCGGGGTCACGGCCTCCGGTTCCGTCCGGGCCCGCCGCGCGGGCGGCAGGGCCAATGCAAACGGCGATCGGCCGCGGACGATCCGGCCCGCCTCCGGGCCGTCCACGACGTAGCCTTCCAGCCAGATGTAGTTGTCGAGGCCTCGCCCGAAGCGTTCGACGGCCTGGATGTCGCCCTGCCGACCGGGGTACCCCTTGGGCCAGACGTACGGCCGGAGGTAGGCCGACGGCCACAGGGCGGCCGTCCGTTGGGCCAGGTCGATGCCGTCCACGGTCACGGTCGTGCGGGCGCCGTCGCGGTCGACGTCGGCGGCCGCCAGGCTGTGCATGGCGTTGCCGGCGGTCAGGCGGACGCACGAGAAGTCCGTCCGCCCGGCATTGCGGTAGAGGGCCCCGATGAGGTCGGTGGCGACGATGCAGTCGAGGCGCCGCTGGGCCATGGCCTCGGCCAGCGTGTCGACGCCGTCGTACCGGCTCCAGTCGCCCATGAAGGCGTGGGCGATCTGCATGGCCCCCAGCAGGACCTCCTCATCGGTCCCCGAGAGGCGGGCCGACGCCTCCATCAGTCGGGGGTCGAACCGGTCGCCCCACGGCAGGCCGCCCGACGGGCTTCCGGACCGGTAGAACAGGACGTCCATGAGGTCGTCCACGCCGGCCCGCGGATGGGCCCGGTCGAACCGGGCCAGGACTTCGCCGGCGGCGTTCAGCATCCGCGCCCGCCCGTATCGGTAGAGCATGTTGACCAGGTAACTGCGCTCGAACGGGGTGCGGGCGGCGCGGTCCCAGACGTCGCGATTGGTGTCCGAGAGGTTGGCCCGGAGTTCCGCGAAGGCGCCGCGGACGTGGGGCGGTATCCAGACGGCGGCCGGCACCGAGGCGACCACGTCGCGGTTCAGCGCGAATCCGCCGTCCAGTTGGACGGCGGTCCGCTCGTCCTGGAGCCCGAACAGCCACTCCGCCTGCCGTTCGACCTCCGCGAAGTTGTAGACCGACGCCAGGGCCAGGCCGCCCGCGGGCAGATTGTGTCCCTGCTTCGGCGCGTACCCCTGGTCGCCCACGATGAAACACCGCTCGTGCAGGTCGCGGAAGTGGGCCTGGAACTCCAGGCGCGCCAGTTGCGTCTGCGTCAGGCAGTCCACCCAGTGGTG
>Ga0180434_10008747_pt1 | contig 11123 bp, 10 predicted proteins | sample SS_ome_7_FD_132453 | JGI IMG/M metagenome (GOLD analysis project Ga0180434, IMG submission 132453) | Hypersaline lake sediment archaeal communities from the Salton Sea, California, USA - SS_1_D_2 metaG | ecosystem: Environmental > Aquatic > Non-marine Saline and Alkaline > Hypersaline >... | reverse complement strand
TGCCATGCATCGTCCGTAGCCGCCCTGGTTCAGCAACTCGGTTCGGGTTCAGTATCGAATCCGTTCTCGGACTGTCTCCGTGCCGATACCATCCTCATCACGGGCTCCAATACCACGGAAAACCATCCGGTGGCAGCAACCTTCATGAAACAGGCCGCCCGGAATGGATCCACCCTTTTCGTTATCGATCCACGTCGACCGGATATCGCGAATCACGCCGATCTGTATATCCGCATCAACCCAGGGACCGACGTGGCATTCTACAATGCGGTCATGCATGTAATCCTGGCTGAGAACCTCCAAGATAATGCATTCATAGAATCACGAACCGAAAATATTGAAGAACTGAAACGGGTCGTTTCCACCTATTCCCCCGCTGTTTCAGCCCGGATCTGCGGCATTCCGGAGGATTATATCGTCCGGGTGGCCCGTGCCTGCGGCGGCGGCAATAAATCCATGATATTCTGGGGCATGGGCATCAGCCAGCATACCCACGGAACTGATAATGCCCGCTGTCTCATTAACCTTGCCCTGCTCACCGGCAATATCGGGAAGCCCGGAACCGGTCTTCATCCGCTCAGGGGTCAGAACAATGTCCAGGGAGCCTCCGACGTCGGTCTGATCCCCATGTTTTATCCCGGATATCAGGACGTTGAGGATCAGGGTGAAATCGACCGGTTCGAAACCGCATGGGGCGTGCCGTTGGACCACAAGACGGGGCTTACCGTGGTGGAGATAATGTCCGCCGCCCGTAGTGACGACATAAAAGCCATGTACATCCTCGGCGAGAACCCGTTTCTCAGCGATCCCAACATCAACAAGGTGAAACAGGCGCTGGCGAACCTCGATTTCCTCGTGGTACAGGACATTTTTCTTACCGAAACCGCCGGGTATGCGGATATCATTCTGCCGGGCACGAGCTTCTATGAAAAAACGGGAACCTTCGTGAACACCGATTCCCGGGCGCAACTCGGTCGAAAGGTCATCGATCCCCCGGGGAAAGCGCGATCCGATTGGCGTGTCGTGGCGGAAATCGCTACGCGCATGGGATACCCCATGGAGTACGAATCAGAGGAAGAGATCTGGAACGAAGTGACGTCACTCACACCGCCATTCGCCTGTATCACATACGACAGGATCGAGAATGAACCGGTACCGTGGCCGTGCTCCCATCCTGAAGATGAGGGAACTCTCATCAGGTTCACCGAGAGTTTTCCACGAGGCAGGGGATTGTTCGTACCGGCTGAGTTTTCAGAAGCCGCTGAACTTCCGGATGACGAATATCCCCTCATCCTCAATACCGGCCGGGTGTTGCAGCACTGGCACACGGGAACCATGACGAGACGTTCAAAAGCTCTCGATGCCATTGCGCCGGAAGCACGGATCGAGATGACGTCTGTGGATATGAAGGAGCTGGGCATAGTGAACGGCGAGCTGGTCACAGTACGTTCGCGTCGCGGCTCAATAAAGGCCCGGGTATCTGAAACGGACAAACCGTCACAGGGCAGTATATTTATACCGTTTCATTTCGTGGAAGCGGCGGCGAATCTTCTGACCAATGACGTGCTTGATCCCGACGGAAAAATCCCCGAGTTCAAATTCTGCGCGGTGAAGGTGGAGAAACCATAAATCATACGCTATCTGGTTGCCGTGATTCTGAAATATCTCTCATCCGAAGATACGGATCCGGTCCAGGACAACGATCCGGAAATCTCGGAGATGAACGCCCAGGATTCGAACGGCAGCCATGCCCAATCGGACGCATAGATTCGATAGGCTGATACCCACGGCACCGAATTCCAGCTCAAGGCAGCAATTCCATTCTCCACCGATACGGTCAATCCCTGGGGCGAACGGGGAGATACGCCGGAACAGTGGAAATCGACTAAGATTCCGGTCTCGGCCGCGAGGCTGTCTTCGAAGACATACCACTCGTCTATATCGTCGAAAAGAACTGCGCGGAGCCACGGCAGGAGAAGCCGGTTCACGATTTCATGCTGTTCCGCCCGGCTGATATCGGGACCGGGACCGCCGATTTCTCCGAGTTCACACGTGAAATTATACTCCGCGAACTGGCAGTGACTCGCCCCGATGACGGAGACATGGATCTTGGCATCGGAGGCAAGAGCGTTGAAGATGGGGATCTGGTGGTCATCAGGCGGGGCGACCACATCATTGGTTCCGCTGAACATCAGAACCGGAACGACAACTGAAGCGGCGGCCGAGATGGCCGAGGGATTCGTCTCGGCCGCCGCCATGTTCGCAACGGCATCCACCGTGGTATCGGAAGCCGCGGCCAATACACTGGCTCCCCCGCCCATGGAGTGTCCCATGACAGCAGCCGCCGAGTCAAGGACCGCGAAGTACGGTGAAGTGGGAACGTTATTTTCAGTCCGTAACGCACTGATCACAAACGCGAGATCCAGACCGAGATCCATGTGATCAGGGAAAAGCGCCATTTCGGTTCGTGGGAGTGCAACCACGAATCCCTCGGGCACAAGTGCCGTCCATATATTCTCATATGAATCCCATCCCATGAGGTATCCGTGTCCAAAACTCACCAGTGGATAGGGCAGATCCATGGGGGGAGCCACCGGAACATCATTGCCTCCGGTCTCCGCCGGGTAGTATACCTCAGTCGGTATCTGCCGATTACTCCGGGACGGATCAATAAACGTATGACTCCGATGCCCGATCTCGTACGGCTGCGAAGCCGCAGTACTATACAAAACTATTACACTCAATAAGACGCCTATGCACAGAGTACTGAATCTATTCATTTCCCATATTCCCATGGTCGAATACTATTGACCACTCGTCCAGATAGAAGAACAAATCCCCATCAATGCCCAAAACGGATAACTGACAACTGATAACGTTGTAAGCTTTACGCTTTCAACTCCCGACTACCTTATTCTTTCGCAACCGGTCTCCCCAGGAGTGACATGAATTCAGACCGCGTCTTTGCGCTTTTTCGAAATCCTCCAAGCATACTACTCGTCACCATTTTTACATTATCTTTCTTAACGCCCCGCATCATGGAGCACATGTGGACTCCTTCAACAACCACGGCTACCCCCAGGGGATTGATAGTCTCGGAAATAACATCCGCGATCTGACGCGTCATGCGTTCCTGGAGTTGTAGTCTCCGCGCGTACATTTCGACTATCCGTGGAATCTTACTGAGACCGAGAACCTTCCCGCGGGGAAGATAACCGACATGGGCCTGGCCGAAGAACGGCAGAAGGTGATGCTCGCATAGGCTGTAATAGTCGATATCCTTAACGATGACTAGTTCATCATATTCCACTTCAAACAGCGCTTCATTGATAAGCGTCGTTGGATCCATCCGGTATCCGCGGGTCAGTTCCGCATACATTCTCCGTATCCGATCCGGTGTACCGATCAACCCCTCGCGGTCCGGATCTTCTCCCACTGAACGTAAGATTGCTCGAATGGCGGTCTCAATTCCCTCACACCCTATGAGTTCGGATCGTTCGCCGGTTTCAGTGTCATCAATTGGTCGTCGGCCGGGTGGGTCAAGACTCAGATCGGTTCGCTTTCCGATAACGGTATGTTCCGAATCCATGCTTCTGGCAATTCGGGAAATGGTTTCACCCGTCTCCGGATGGATGAGTTCCGGAGCAATCTCGGCCAGAGGTACCGAAACAAAAGCATGTCTGAGAAGCTTCGGATCCGGAATCTTTCTCCCGGCGAGCATTCCTGTGTCAGCATTGAATAGGGTGACGTCAATATCAATTGTTCGTGGAGCATTGGGATCCTCGCCGCGCCTGCGTCCCAGAACGTTTTCGATCCAGCTCACTGCCGTATCCTGAAACTCGGCAAGTGTCAGATCCGTTTTCAGCTTGACCGCGGCATTGAGGAATACCGGCTGATCGGGTGTCCCCACCGGTTTCGTTTCATATACGGAGGAAATACGGAGTATCGCTCCAAAACGGTCGAGAAGAGCTACCGCGGCGGATAGATGGCGTTCCGGTTCTACATTCGAACCCAGTGAAAGATAAACATCATTTGTATAGGAGTCAGTCACGATCCCTCCAGCGTTCAATGGTAACACCCACGGATCGGGCAAAACGCAAAGCACCCGGCTTTTCGACACGTACGCGGACACCGGCGACTCCATCCGACTCAAGGCAAAGCATGGCGATCTCAGCCGCCATCTTTTCAACCAGGTAGAAACGAGATTCTTCAACCAGCTCAATGATCCGTTTCGTTATGGTTCGGTAGTTTATGCCGTCTTCAACGTTATCGGATTGAGCCGATACCCCAAGATCGACGAATAGAACGAGGTTGATAAGAACATCCTGCCGGTCACGTCGTTCCTCATCGTTTATTCCTATGATCGTCCTGAGGTGAAGATCCTTTATCTCAATCCGGTCAAACATCGAACGCCTCCACGTGAGATCCTCCCGTAACCGGAATCACAACCCCGGTGAGATATGAGGATGTTACCAGATACAAAACCGCTTGAATGATATCGTCAACGCCTCCCCACCGATGGAGCGGTACATGGTTGATAAGCGCATCCAACGTCTTTTCCGATGCTTCTGCAGGTGGCAGTATTGCTCCTGGAGCTACGGCGTTCACCATGACGTTTGGAGCGCAGGCCAGGGCAAGGATCCGTGTCAGTTCGACGATACCGGCTTTGGTCAGTGAATACGCTATTCGTCCCGGATCGGTTCTGAATCCCCTGACTCCCGCCAGGTTGACGATGTGTCTCCCCGCGTCATGCGATGACAGAAAGAAACGCTGGCTGAGAAAAAACGGAGCCCGCAGGTTCACCGCGAACTGTCTATCCCATTGAGCCGGCGTGGTATCAGCGACGCCGCCACGCTCGAAAAGCGCTGCATCGTTTACCAATATTGAAAGCCGGCCAAAATGACTGGCTGCCTCATCAATCAGAACAAAGACCTGATCCAATTCTGATAGATCCGCCTGTATGGCCACTGCATTCCGCCCTATTTCATGAATACTCTTTACGGTATCTCGCGCTTTCTGTTCCGAGCTGTTGTAGTGCACAACGATATCCGCCCCCTCGCGAGCCAGTGCCTGCGCTATCGCCCGCCCCAGACGATCCGACGCCCCCGTAACAACCGCCGTCTTGCCATCTAACCTTCCCACGATTTCCTCCCGTTCCGTAATCTCGTACCTATCCCCTCATCTCCCTGCCTCCCAAAACCTTAAACTTTCAACCTGGAACCTTCAACCGGCCATAGGCCTCGCTCGTCCCGACCTCGGGTCGTCTTCATCAATCAATCACGAAAAAATGACTCCGATGGAATTCGTTATCCAACCAGATTTCAACCTCCCACCGCCCGGATGTAAACGCCCCGGGATCAAGATAGAACCAGATAATTTGATACCCCGATTCAGACGTAAACTCCTCGGTGCCGTCGAGTTCGCGGCCTCCTGATGGATTGTACCAGACCGCTTTGGCGATATGTGTATTAGTTACATTTTCCCACGATACCCAAACGTAAATGCGGTCGTCCTCCGACGCATCGAAAATCTCCGTGATACCCAGGGGTCGTCCTTCAGAATCCACGTCACGACATGTAAAAGACTCGATGATTCGTGCTGCATTCTCATCAGGAGAGGTTCCTCCTCCCCCACCTGACGAGTCACATCCGGTTAATACAAGAAAGATCGTGAGTACCGCGGCGATAGTTAGACGTTTCATCATGCTCCTCGATTGTTATCCCTATCATATCGATTCTGGTATACATACAAGCCGGAAATCCGTTACAATGCAAGAGTTCATGGCAGTAAGCGGAATAACACCGTACAGACCCGGATCAGTTACTTCAGGAATTTCGATACTCAAAATCATCTGGTGCCTGATCGAGTCTCGAAACCCTCTCGATATGTGCGCCGTGCGATTCGCGAACATTGGATCGGGTCATCAGGACGGCGCGGTGGCATGGCTGTGCGGTCTCATCGTATCCCTCGGCTGTAAAAGTAAATGGTATCGTGAAAAACTATGATAGCGCATATGGATCAAAGACTGGAGTATGATCCTGATAAATGATGTGAGCCAACTTCCCGATCAGCATCATATTTGCCTCACGATACCCTTCTGCGATATTTCCGTGCATATTGTCGGATTGTTTGAGAGTCCTTAAGGGAGGTTCATGGTGTTTGAACGCCTTTTTCGGTTAGAGGAACACGGAACAACAGTGAAAACGGAGATCCTTGCCGGTGTAACGACTTTTCTCACCATGGCATACGTAATTGTTTTGAATCCGGGCATACTGGAAGCTGCAGGCATACCGAAAGGACCATCAACCGTTGCCACAATAGTCGCCGCGATGATCGGTTCGCTCCTCATGGCATTCTACGCAAACCGTCCCATAGCTGTTGCCCCGTATATGGGAGAGAATGCTTTTATCGCATTCACCGTGGTTCTTACTCTCGGCGCCTCCTGGCAAGCAGGCATCACCGCGGTTTTCATCGGGGGAGTCGTCTTCATACTGATTACCGCATTCCGACTGCGAACGTGGCTGGCAAATGCAATTCCTCTCTCTTTAAAGTACTCATTCGTCGTCGGGATAGGATTGTTTCTAACCTTCATAGGGCTCCAGTCTTCAGGTCTGGTTATAAAACCTGAGGGTACTGTCCCTCTCTCTATCGGGAATCTACGATCCCCTTCAGTTGCTCTTGCGCTCTTTTCATTCATCATCATGTGTATCCTCTTCATTCGTAAGGTCAGGGGCTCTATAATCATCGGTATCATTGCTACAACAGCAGTTGCCTTCGTCGGCAAGAATCTTGGTTTGGATCTCCCGTCGGTGACGTATCCGGAGCGAATCTTTTCCATGCCCCCTTCTCTTGCGCCAATAGCGTTTCAATTCAGATTTGCGGAGGTCTTTACCATCGGATTCCTCCCGGTCTTGTTAACCGTATTCCTTATGGATTTCGTTGACACAATTGCCACGCTCATTGGCGTAAGCGCACGAGCGGGTTTTCTCGATGAGGAAGGAAATCTTCCAGAAATCGAAAAACCAATGATGGCTGACGCAGTGGCAACCGTGGTAGGGGCGTGCTGTGGTACCACAACCACGGGGAGTTATGTAGAATCCGCAGCGGGCATCGAAGAGGGGGGAAGAACCGGACTTACCGCGCTGACATTTGCAGTCCTGTATGGGTGCGCGTTGTTCATTACACCACTCATTGCGGTTATACCCGCATTTGCGTACGGTCCGGCATTAATCATTGTGGGGATTCTGATGTTGGATTCCGTAAGAAGGATCGATTTTTCCGATATGACGGAGTTCATTCCCGCGTTTTGTACGATTACCCTCATGAGTTTCAGTAATAACCTCGGCATCGGCATTACGGCCGGGTTGGTCATGTACCCATTTTTGAAGTTGTTTTCCGGACGTGTTCGGGAAGTGACGCCAGGGGCATGGTTACTGGGAATCATATCCCTGATCTTCTATATATTTTACCCGTATCACTAGGGAGGAATCCCAAGTCTGTATGAGAATTGCGATAATCGGTCATATCCCGTGTGACTTCTATACCCTCGCCGACGGATCGACATATACCGGTTTCGGTGGAATTTTCTACGGTGCATCCGCACTCTCGGAGTTAGTCAAACCTGACGGATCCGTCGTATTTATCTCCCGGATCGGCAATTCGGTACTACCACAGGTTTCAAGACTTGCCGAATCATATGGTGTTGAATTTCATGTGGATACCGTCCCGGGTGACGGCTGGTCGGTGAACGCGGTGTACGTGAGTGGAGAGGATCGGCGTGAACATCTCACCGGAGGCGTGCCGCCGTGGACCGCGGATGAACTCAGCCCCCTGATTACAGGCTGCGATGGAGTTATCCTGAATATGGTAACCGGGTATGAAATGGATCTTCCCGAATTTGTGAAATTCGCGTCACATGTACCGCTGCTCCATCTGGATTTTCATAGTCTGGCGCTCGGGCGGGATGATACGGGACTGCGATATCCCCGGTCCAATTCCCATGCTGAAGAATGGTGTCGTCATGCACATATTGTTCAGATGAACAGGAGAGAACTCGAATCCGTATGCCCGGATATGAAACCTGAAACGGCGGTGCACAAAATCTCCACGTGGGGAGCGCGGTGGGTAGCCGCCACTGATGGTAGTCTGGGTGTCTATGTGGCCACTGGCGAAATGGCACTGCATGTTTCCGCAAATAATCCCACCGAATCCCCGGTCGATCCCACCGGGTGTGGCGATGCATTCGGTGCGGGGCTATTGTCAGGGGCTTTGCAGGGAAAATCTGTTGTTGACGCTGCGGCAGATGCGCAACGACTTGCACGGAGAAACGCGGATTTTAAAAATATCCCGCCTCCGGGAGCATACGACGGCTATGTTACAGATAAATGAAAATTATATTCGTTCCGCACTAATGATGTATAGTATCCGGGAATTGTCATGATCCACGTTATTCAAACCAGGCAACCCGAGCGAGTACTTCTGACGGGACTCGTTACGCGTGAAACAAATCGTATCGAAACCGAGATTCTCCTTGAAGAATTGAAAAACCTCGCCTTTTCGGCCGGGGCGGAAGTGGTCGGATCAATGCAGCAAATCAGAAAGGCACCGCATCCCGCTCATTTCTTTGGACCGGGCAAAGTAGGAGAGATTGCATCACACGCCCGATCATTGAACGCAGACACACTCATAGTTGACCACGATCTATCACCTGCTCAACAGCGCAATCTCGAGCGACTGACAAAATTGAAGGTTATCGATAGAACGGAACTCATTCTCGACATATTTGCCACGCGCGCCCGAACACGCGAAGCAAAACTCCAGGTTGAACTCGCGCAGTATGAATATGTTTTACCACGATTGGCTGGTATGTGGCACCATCTCGAACGATTAGGCGGTGGCATCGGAACCAGAGGGCCGGGAGAGACTCAACTTGAAACAGACAGGCGCATAGTCAGAAAACGCATTTCAACATTGAAAGAACGACTCAAGAAGGTGGAACGGCATCGGAAACTCGTTCGGTCGCAGCGGAGAGCGCTTTTTCGAATCGCATTGGTCGGATATACCAATGCCGGTAAATCAACCCTTATGAACAGCCTGTCCCGCGCGCATGTCGATGTCGCCGATCAGCTCTTCATGACACTCGACTCCACAACGAGGAAGCTCTATCTGGGCAAAAGCAGATCAGCGCTTCTCACAGACACAGTGGGATTTGTTCAGAGATTACCGCATCAGCTCGTCGCATCATTTCACTCGACCCTTGAGGAACTCCGCGAAGCAGATCTTCTTCTTGTTGTAGCGGATGCGGAATCACCACGTGTCCAGCTGAATCTCGACGTCGTTCACGAAACCCTCCACGAAATCGGTGCCGGGAACGTTCCCTCGATCTACGTTTTAAACAAGATAGATCGCATACATGACGAAGCGCTTATCAAGGGTTTACTTCATCGATACGGACCTCGGGCAACGTGCGTGAGTGCGCTGAAACGAATCGGGTTGACTGAACTTCGGGATATGATCCGTTTCGAGCTTATCAAGTCAACTCATCATCCAGATTGCTATGATTCGATAGCACCTGAAGAAAGCACGGTATCATGAGTCGATTTCTCGGTCTCGCCATCCTTAGTATCGCCACAATGGGATTTGCCACCGCTGCCGATCTTATTCTACCACGACGACCACCCGGGGGATTCAGGGGGCTTATAGTGGTAGGTCTTGTGGGTGGATTGATAATCGGCTGGATAGCCGATGCGGTGGGCTTTTCGTTCGGGCCGTCTCCCGGCGGAATCAGTCTCGTGGTGGCGGTTTTGGGTTCAGTCATGACCATCGCCATGGTCTGCCTGTACGCAACGATATTCGATAAACCACAAACATAAGCTCGGCCTCGTAATCAGGTAAATTAGAACACTATTCTACCTCGTAAATAGGGCAAAATGGAGAACTATTCTAGCATGAGCTCGCTCTCCTCTCCCTCAGTTCAACATTCGAGGTTCAATGTTTCCGTCAGCCGACGGATTCACTATTAACCATCATACTCCCAAAACCTGAAACCTTAAACTTTCAACCTTCAACTTTCAAACGGGATGTCTTCGTCCTCATATCATCACTCATCAATTCCCCACCCCCATCCCTTCTTCTCTGAATACCCTTGCTCCATCGGACATTGCCTACGTTATATAAACTGATCTCATTGAACTGTCTCATCATGCAACCTGAAATGATTACGCTGGGGGAGTCTCGTGAAATACACACGGTTCATACTGATACTTGTCATTGCGCTCTTTTCATGTACGGAAGATGAACCTATAGAGCCGGAGATTACATTCCTACCGGTCATAGATCTCCCCGTTCAGGGAACATATGTAACGACCCCGACAATTACTGTTTCAGGTCACGCTGAACAATCTGACTCCGTAGCGGCTTCAGTAGACGATCTCCGTGAGTTCATCACCGCAACCACGGAGGAAAACGGCGAATTCACCATATTTGATTTCCCGGTCGGAGGGCATGGAGGCCGTGTCTTATGGGTCCGCGATGCGGAGGATACGACACTGGTAGGCGAACCAATTGGTATCCATGTGGATATCGGGGGAGACAACACACCTGAAATAGTATTTCCGCCACCGGGATCATCACTTCCAGGCGAAACCATTGATGTTATGGGCCTTGCCCCCGACGGTATGACTACGGTAGAGCTATATGTAGACGATGCTCTGGCAGCCACGGTACCGGTTACTGATGGAGCATTTGTATGGGACGGACTTACACCGGTTGGGGCCGGATATATTCGTATTTCCGCTCGTGGTATGGATAATTCGGGATCTTACACCGCATTTGGAGATGAAATCAGACTAAACGTTGGAACGGGTGCGACACGATGCGTGAGCGATATCATTTCTCCCGTTCAGAACGAATGGATCTCCTCCTCCAATCCGGTGCTTTCCGGCCATGCCGTATCGAACTCGACACTACGGGCATTCATCAACGGCGGAATGATCCGGACTCCACCAACATGGAATGACGACACCTTTGAATTTTCATCTCTATCAACTCTATCGGAAGGTACATTCGTCCTCGCCATCGCCTCAGATCAAGGCGATTATCGAATCGCGGAACGCGCCGGTTTC
>Ga0180434_10008745_pt1 | contig 11124 bp, 8 predicted proteins | sample SS_ome_7_FD_132453 | JGI IMG/M metagenome (GOLD analysis project Ga0180434, IMG submission 132453) | Hypersaline lake sediment archaeal communities from the Salton Sea, California, USA - SS_1_D_2 metaG | ecosystem: Environmental > Aquatic > Non-marine Saline and Alkaline > Hypersaline > Sediment... | reverse complement strand
TTCGGCGCCTGGGTCATCACGCTCGGCGTCTGCCTGTTCGGCTTCAGCACGATGATCAGTTGGAGCTACTACGGCGAAAAGGGCGCCGAATATCTCTTCGGCCCCCAGTCCATCTTGCCGTACAAGTTCGTCTTCGTAATCTTCGTCTTCCTGGGCATGGTGCTGCAAAAATTCCAGTGGGTCTACAACTTCTCCGACGCCACCGTGGGCCTCATGGTGCTCTGGAACTTGCCGGCCGTGCTGATCCTCTCGCCGATCGTGCTGCGCGCCGCCAAGGATTACTTCAACCGCCTCGATTCGGGCAAAATGCCGCGCCGCGATCAGATGACGCGATAGCGCCCTCTTATACACGTGGCGCCGGGTCTCCGCGCCCGACGTCCGTAGCGTCCAAACCCCCGCGTCGGACGTAGCCCTAAGAATGCGTAGGCCTTTGAAGCAAACGTCTCGGAATAACACAATCAGAATCCCGAGCGCCGGCGAGCAAGTCGCGTGCCCTTGTCCCTGAGCGGTGTTTATCATGGCGCAAGCTGGAGATATGAACAATTCACAGCCAAGGGCGGCTGTGCTACAGTAGCGGGGGACACAGCCGAGGGCGGTTATTCCACGCAGGTGGCGGCGTGGATCACCGGGGATAGAAATTATATGCGTTCAACACATGTTAATGTCGTGATCGATCTAGACCGCGTGCGGGCGTCGGCCGAGGCCGTGCGCGCGAAAACCGGCGTGACGCTGATCGCCGTTATCAAGGCCGACGCCTACGGTCTGGGCGCCGCGCGAGTCGCCGACGCATTGGACTCGATCGCCGACGAATTCGCATATTTTTCTCTCGAAGAAGCCGCCGAAGTCGGACGGCCCGGCCTGGTGATGGGACCGCCGCTGGGTGAACCAAGAGAATATCAAGAGCGCCAGTTGCGCCCGACCGTCTCCACGCGCGAGCAGGCGACGCATTTCGTCGGCCTGTCCGTCGCCGTCAACGTCGACACCGGCATGCAACGCTTCGGCTGCATGCCGGAGGAATTGGATGAGCTGCTGACAATCTCCTCGGCCAAAGAGATGTTCACGCATACGGCGGGCGCTTCGGGGGCCGGCTTGCTGCGAGAACTGCGCGGCGGCCGCGATATCAAGCTCCACGCCGCCAGCAGCGCCCAACTCGACTTGCCCGACGCTTGGCTCGACGCCGTCCGACCCGGCTACGCGCTCTATCGCCAAGCCGTACGCGTCACAGGCAAACTCATGGCGGTTCGTCAAACCAGCGGACAGATCGGATATAAACGCTTCGAACATCGGCTTATCGGCATGATGCGCTGCGGGTACGCCCACGGGCTGCGCGCGGCGCCGGCGGTCATCAACGGCAGGCGACAGCGCATCCTTGAATCCGGTATGAACACGTGCACGATCAGCGTCGATCCCGCCGATCGAGCGGGAGACGAAGTCGTGCTGCTTGGACGCGAACTGCCCGAGGAAGAGATAGCAAAAGCGCTGAACTGTCGGCCGCACGAGGTGCTTTGCCGCTACACCGAACTGGGAAATCGGACATACGTCTGACTGACAAACGGCTAGTATCGAACGCTTCGTCGATCTTACGTCCGACACGCGGACCGGGCGCTGCAGCCGCACGAGGGCTGACTGAGATTCTGGCGATACCAATCGATCGACAAACTGAGCCCTTCGTCGAACAACACCGCCGGGACGTATCCGATGATACGCTTGGCGGCGCTGACGTCGGCCAAACTGTGGAGCACGTCGCCGGGACGCGGCGGCGCGTATTCGGCTTCGATATTCGTGCCGAGCAGCGCGTTGATTCGAGTGATGATCTGGTTCAGCGAGACACGCTCGCCGCAAGCGATGTTCATGACTTCGCCGTTGACCTTTCCCGCCTGGAAAGCCGCCAGATTAGCATTGACCACGTTGTCGATATAGCAGAAATCACGCGTCTGCTCTCCGTCGCCGAACACGATCGGTTGCTCTCCGCATGCCATGCGCGTAATAAAGGCCGGAATGACGGCGGCATACTGACTGTTGGGATCCTGGCGGGGGCCGAAGACGTTGAAATAGCGCAGCGACGCCGTTTGCATGCCGTAAACATGCGCGAAAGCCAGGCAGTATTGCTCTCCCGCCAACTTGCTGACGGCGTAGGGGCTCAGCGGCTGGGGCGTCATGTCTTCAACCTTGGGCAACTCCGGCGTCTCGCCATATGCGGCGCTGCTGGCGGAATAAACGAATCGGCGAACGTCGGCGTCACGCGCGGCCAGCAACATCGTTAATGTGCCCGTTACGTTGATGTGATTCGACTCGAAAGGATGCTCCACGCTGCGCGGCACGCTGGCGCGGGCAGCCAGGTGGAACACGCCCTCGACACCCTCGACGGCAGTTTTAGCCGTCGCTGCGTCACAAATATCGCCCTCGATCACTTCGATATCGGACGCTACTTCTTCCAGATTCTTACGATGCCCTGTGCTGAAGTCGTCCAATACGCGCACGCCATGCCCAAGATGCAGAAGACGCCTGACAATATGCCCGCCGATAAAACCGGCCCCGCCGGTAACCAGACATAAACTCATAAATCACTCTCCCGACATTCCGAAGAATCGCTCGGCATTGCGCGTAGTCGCCTCGGCCAGCGCATCCAGGGCTTCATTCCGTATTTCGGCCAAAAACCGCGCCGTGTGAACAACATATGCCGGCTCGCAAGGTCGGATTTTACGAATCGGCTCGGGCGTCAAAAACGGCGCGTCCGTTTCAACCAGGATCCGGTCCGCCGGCGCCAACCGCGCCGACTCGCGAATCGCGCCGGCGTTCTTGAACGTCACTACGCCGGTAAACGAAAGCAAATCGCCCAAATCGAGCACTCGCCGCGCGATTTCAGGTCCGCCCGAGAAGCAATGAAACACGACCTTGCCCTCCAACGCGCGATATTCACCAAGAATCTCACAGACGCGCTCCTCCGACTGCCGTGCATGAATCACCGCCGGGCGCCCCGTTTCAATCGCCATTTCCAGTTGGCGACGCAACAACTTCTCCTGCTGTTCGGGGGAGGCGAAGTCGTAATGAAAATCGAGGCCAATCTCACCCACCGCCCTGACGCGCTTCAACTCGTCGCCGAAGTCCCAACGCCCGTGGTGCAGATCCGCCAACGCATCCAGGTCCTCTTGCGTCACCTTGGCCGCTTGGTGCGGATGGATGCCGGCCGCCAAGTAAACGTCCGGGCGACCTTGCATCAGCTCAAGCGAGGAACGCGCGTCCGCGACGTCCGTCGCCACGGTGACGAAACGCCGCACTCCGGCCTCCCGCGCGCGCTTCAACACCGCGTCCACTTGCGACGACAAGTCGTCGAATGTGAGATGACAATGCGTATCAATCAACATGTGTCGCTCGCGTATTGATTCAGCCGCCGCGATGAGCCGCGGGCGCCGACCCGCGCGGTCATATATAGTACGAAGATTCGAGCTCGACGTTCAAGAATTGTGGAAAACCCCGGCCGCGGCGCGATTTCGCCCGACGCGAAACGCTGCTATACGACGTTCTGCACCTGTTCCTTGATCCGATCGATGGCGCCCTTTACTTCGATTACGTGACGGGCCACCTCGGCGTCGCCGGCTTTCGATCCGATCGTGTTGGCTTCGCGCAGCATCTCCTGAGCGATGAAATCCAACTTGCGCCCCGCCGCCTCCTGGCTTTCCAGCGCCTCACGAAATTGTCCCAAATGCGATGCCAGCCGGCTCAATTCCTCGTTGACGTCGCTGCGTTCGGCGTAGACCGACACCTCTTTCAACAAGTCCTCCTGAGCCAGATGCACGTTGCTGTCGGCCAACAACTCCTCCACGCGCGCCTTTAGCCGATCGCGATAGCTTTCCACCATGCTGGGAACGTATTGCTGTATCGCCTCGACATGTTCAGCGACGGCGCCGCAGTGCTGCTTGAGATCACCGGCGATGGAGCGTCCCTCGCTCTCGCGCATTGCAAGCAAATCGCGCAAAGCTCCCTCGGCCAGATTCCGCACCAATTTCTCGCCCTGCTGACGATCCCGCTCTGAGAGATCGCGCGGCTGGCACACGCCGGGCAATGTCGCCAGCGTCGCCAGATCGATTGCAAGAGAATGCTCGCCGGATTCGATGTCGTCGAACTGACGCACATAATGTTTGACGGCCGCGATATTCAAATCCTGCGCCGCCGCGGCGCTGAGGTCGCGCGTGAATAGCCGCAAGGTTATGCTGCCGCGCACTAGTGTTTTGCGAAGCAGCCCCTCGAGCTGCGTCTCCATGTAGGCGAATTCATCGGGCAATCGAACGGCGGCTTTGAAATAACGGTTATTTACGCTGCGAATTTCGAGTTGATAAGCGTGGCTGTCCTCCTCGGCATGCCCCTCGCCGAACCCGGTCATCGATAAGATCATTGCGACCCTCGAATTACGCGACGCCGCCACCGGGCAGGCGCGCGTCGTTGCCTATGCGTTGGCGGCGCCGAAAATCAACCGGGTACGCGACCAAGCCGGCGTCTCGCCGCCGCCCGCGGGCGTTGCGCTCGGCGTCGGCGCCTCGGGCGGAGGAGCTTCAGCAGGCGCCGAAGATTCCGTCCCGGCCGCATCCGGGCCGGAGTCAGCCGCGCTCGAATCGGGCGTCAGGCCTGTCGTCGGCGCGACCGCCGGAGCAGGCGTTGTATCGAACGCTTGGAGCGGCGTGAAGACGAAGTTCAGCACGATCGTGAATATCAACAGTCCGCTGGCGATGCCGATCGTGGCCCATGTTAATACGTCGCCAGTTTTGGCGCCGAAAGCCGTATGTCCGCCCGTGCCGCCGAAGGCGCCGGACAATCCGACTCCCTTACCGCGCTGAAGCAAGATGACGCCTATCAACAACACCGCAAACAGGCCGAACACCGTCGCGAGAATATTATGGTACCATTCCGCCGCCAATATCATCATTCTCGATCTCGGATCGTGGATAACTCGTTAATCGCCGACGCCTTACATAGCGGCCGGTCACATTCGAACTTGGTAGTGTAGGCCAATCAGGCTTTGGCTGCCAGTGTCGCCTCGATAATTCCCAAAAACGAATCGGCTTTGAGACTCGCTCCGCCGATCAAACCGCCGTCAACATCCGGCTGTGACATCAATTCTCGCGCGTTATCGGGCTTTACGCTGCCCCCGTACAATATCCGCTGCCCGTCGGCCGCGTCCCCAAACATCTTCCGAAATTCGCTCCGAAGATGCTCATGAGCCTGCTGGGCTTGTTCGGGCGTCGCGTTAAGACCGGTTCCGATGGCCCAGACCGGTTCGTACGCCACAACCAATCGCGCGGCCAATCCCGGATCAATTCCGATCAAACCCGACACGAGCTGAAATGTGAGCACTTCCAGCGTTTTCTCGGCTTTCCGCTCGGCCAAAGTCTCGCCGACGCAGAGTATCGGCGTCATTCCTGCATTATATGCGGCCCGCACCTTCCGGTTGATCATCTGATCGTCTTCAAGGTGGCCGATGGTGTGTCGCCGTTCGCTGTGCCCGAGAATGACGTAACTCGCCCCGGTTTCGGCTATCATCGGGGCGGAAAGTTCGCCCGTATAAGCGCCGCTCGACTCGTGAAATACGTCCTGAGCACCGAATTTGAGGTTGCCCCCCTCCGTGTATTTCGCGAGCGGAAAGAGATATAAGGCGGGAGGACAAATCGCAACATCAATTCTATCTTCAATCGATCCGAGTTTTTCCAGCCCGTCGCGAATCTTGGTCACGAGCTCTCGTATCTGGGCAAGATTGAGATTCATCTTCCAGTTACCGGCGACTAACGGACGGCGCATGATTTTCCTTTCTCTATCTGAGGGACCGCGCAATTTGCGTGTAGTCAACGCGGAAATGTTATCGACGTCAAATCCGCGATCAAATCACCAAGTACAATAAATTCCCGCAAGCGCGCACGACGATTCACTTGTTTTTCCTTTACAAATGAGTTGTAATACCATGCCATACGATCCGGCGATCTCATCAGGGTAAAAGTCGCGTCGGCTTCGTGAAATGGGAACGGCCGTAACGCTTCGCGCGCAAGGCGCGATTGAGAACGGAGGTGGCGTATCATGCCTGCTGTAGTTGCGCGCGCGCTGTTCGGATTACTCATGATCGGGGCGGCCGCGGATCAGATATCCATCGACTATCCGGGGAACGTCGCCGCTCCGCTCCAATCTGAAATAAGCACGTCGGCGACGATTCCGGCGGATTCGCGCGGAATTCAATACGACCAAGATCCGTTTTATCGCATCTATCGCGTGACGGCTTATTGCGATCGAGGTCTGACCGCCGCGGGAGTGGCGTCCGGCGAGGGGCAATGCGCCGCTCCGGCCGACATCCCCTTTGGTTCGCGGATTTATATTCCCGAGTTGGACCAGACCTTCATCGTCACGGATCGAACCGCCAAACGTTTTCGACATAACACCGTGGATCTGTTCATCGCGGAACGTCGGGATTGCATTCAATTCGGGCGCCAATATCTTGAGTGCGAAATCACATTTCCAGCGGACAAAATTCGCTACGGCTCGCCGGTCTTACGTATCGCTCCGACTCTGGCGTCTCGCTAGAGCGTCCCCGCGCCCGCAAAAATCGTCCCGCCGCTCATTCCGAAGCTGCATTCAGAGATTTTTCAAGCTATAATTCAGAAAGCTACGACGTCGACGCTGGTCAGGGAGGGCCGTCGAGGCGAGCCGCGAAACAATTGGTGCATTTATGCCGGAAGAAAACGCAGAATCCTATTCGCAACGCGAGTTGATTCAGGTTTTCGCCCAGGATAAAGCTGATGAGGCTCAGCGGCGCGAGGTCGAGGCGTTACTCGAGCAAAACGAACAATGCCGCGAATATTTCCGGGGCCTGACCGCCGGTCGTTACCCGCGACTTCCCAACTACACGATCATAGGGCAAATCGGCAAGGGCGGATTCGGCGTCGTATACAAAGCGGTTCATCACGCCAAGGAGCGGATCGAGGCTCTGAAGGTGTTGTTCAGTCAGACCCCGCTGCTGACCGAGTATTTCCAGAACGAAGTCCACCTGATCGCCCGCCTGCAACATTCCAACATCGCCACGTTATACGACGCGCAACTTGCCACGCCGCCGCTCTACTACACCATGGAATACGTCGACGGCGAGCGCTTGAACGACTATCTCAAGCGCAGCGACGTCTCGCTGGCCGAACGCATCAAGCTGATCCAGTCGGTGGCCAACGCGGTCGGGTACGCACACCGGCAAGGAGTGGTTCACCGCGATCTGAAACCTCAAAACATGTTGATCGACAAGGACGGCCAGGCGTGCGTAGTGGATTTCGGCATCTCGGTCAAGTTGGCCGAAGCCGGCGCCCCGACGGCGCCGGACGCCAAACCAGCGGGACACGAGGGTCCGGTCGGCACGCTGGGATACATCGCCCCCGAACAGGAAGCGGGTAAACCCGTCGCCGCGGGCGCCGACATCTTCGCTCTTGGCGCGCTGCTCTTCCATTGCATCACGGGCGAGCCCGCGCGGTTGGCGAACGTCGAGGACCAGCGTATTCGCATCTTGCGCGAGCGCAAGATCGCCCAACCGTACGATCTGGACGCGATCATCGGTCGCTGCATGGAGGAACAGCCCGAGAGTCGCTACGCCACATGCGAGGATTTCATCGACGACTTGGGCAATTACCTGTCCGGTCGAACGATTCAGGCGCGTGGCGCCCCGTCGATCCCCTATAAAATGATGCGCATCGGAGCGGTCGTGCTGCGCGACAGTCCGCGCACCGTTCAAATGGCGGTCGCTGTCCTGGTCGTGGCTTTCCTTACCGCGCTCTTTTGGCACATGGAAACCAACACGCGCGATATGCCGCGTCCCGGCCAACTAAGCGACCAAACCGTCATGATCGGATTCAGCGAGACCACGCAAGACGCCGTTATGGAAGGACGTATCGGGGCGGATCTGCCCGATTTGAACGCTTTTCATCCTAGAAGTTGGCGCATGTTGTACGGCCGGCTGCTGGAGCGTTTGGCGACTGCGTCGCCGTACGTCGTATTGATCGACAGCTATATGGTGGAATGCTCTGAAGGCTACGAGTCGCATTTCGACCAGATCCTCATCGACGGCTTCCGAGCCATGAAAGCGCCGGTGCTCGTGGCCGCGGAGAAATTTGACTTAAACGGCGAGCCGCTGATCTGCGAAAAATTCCGAGATGAGATCGAGGGATGCGGGGCCATCATAAACGGAGATCCGCGCAAACATCGAAACCAGTTCGAGGTCACTCATTGCATAAAGCGCGGGCGGGGACTGCCTATACCCGGGCTGGCCTTAGCGGCCTACGCCGCCGCCGAACACCCGGATTGCATACCCGAGTTGGTGCTGGATTCCGACAACCTCGAACTCAGTATAAATTATCGCAAGCGTGATCCCGTTCCCGGGGAAGCGAACTACCTGGATTTCACCGAGCATATCGCCCTGATCAACGTCGATTCTCATGACAGCAAAAAACCCGCGTTCAGCACTCATATTGCCGGGTTGCTTGACGACGGCGACGAATTAGGCAACGCCTTGTTGGGCGCCCAACCCAATTCCTTCTGGAAGAGCGATGATCGTACGCTCTACTTCGAGGATGTTCTCACGGCCAGCGACGAACAATTACGCGGCTGGTTTAGTAATAAGGCGATTGTAATCGGGCAGATGATCGGAAAAAACGATCTCAAGGAACGCAAGAGCGGGGAGATGATGTACGGTTGCCAACTTCATGCCGAAGCCATCAACAATCTGCTGGCAAGTCGGAATTATCGCCGGTTCCACCCCTGGGAATTGTGGACGCGCAACGCCCTTTGGTGCGCCTTGGCGGTAGTCGTGGTCAACCTCGCCCAAAAAAAACAATGGCAATCTCTGCAGTGGGCTTCGCTGACGTGCGCGGCGATCTTGTTCACCGGCATCACGTTGAGCGGCCATGCGGCCATGTCGGCCATGAGCGATCGCCCGCGGGTGGAGTTGCTGATCGCCCTGTCCGGAATGCTGACCACCGGCAGCTTGGCGTATATCGCCAAGGCAGTGCGCGAACGCCTGCACAGCCTGCTGCCTTCCTCCGCCGGCATGACGACCGAAGTCCCGACGCTGGACAGCACCATGCTGGCTGAAACACGTTAGCAGGACGCCGCATCTGGATTCAAAATGCTCCAGCGAACCGGCGATTTGCGCGCCGACGCCGCCTTATGGTATTAATCACTCCAGACTTCGCGTGCGGCCGCGAGGATGTCGTCGGGCGTCATGTCGCCGGTAATGACGAGTTTGACCGGCCGGATTTGATCTGCCGCTGCTTGTTTGTCTCCATTTGAGCGTCGGATCACTTCGGAGTGCAATCCGATCATTCTTTGCGTCCCCGAGATCGGTCCACGAGAACATAACCAAGCAGATTTTTCAGACGAAGGACGAGACGACGTCTCGCCGGCGCTTGACGTGCCCATGACAAGATCCAATCCGTGATAAGACAGATAGTCGCGCAATTGTACGGAGGACAATCGAGCGGTCCGGGGAGCGATCTGAATATCGCGGACGGCAGTCGCTGAATGCGCGCCTCTCACGAACGTCTGCACTTTGGCCAATCCGCGCCCTGGCGTTCGGCGGACTACCAGTTGCAGGCCGCGGCGGATTTCATGTTCGACGGTTTCTACGATTTCGTAACTGGAGGGAGTCAACGGCGCGCCGACGTCAGCAACCGAGGCGTTTAACGGTCGGACAAGAAGCGGCGGCGAGGCGAGCTTGCCGGAGCGACGGCCGGCGGCGGTCATGGCGTCTATCAACTCGCCGGCCGCTTGTTGAACGTCCCGCACGCCGACGGCCCCGAGTCGTGAAATTGCATAATCCGTCGGCGACAGCTCGCCGGTTATTACGTGATACGCCGCCGAATCCACAGCGCGATTGTGAAAATGCTCGCGTCCTTCCAACACTTGGCGACGCGCGAGCGCTCGCGCGCGGTCGTGCTCGATCTCTTCAGGGACAGTCCTGCCGGCGAGTTGGATTTCTTCATGCACGGATGCCTCGACCTCGTCGAGTTTCGTCACCGCGTCGCCGCCGGCGCCAATGGCGAGCACGAGCATGCCCGCGTCGCGCCAAGCGCTGCGTTTCCACCGCGGCGGCGCGCATCCAGACTCGGTCAGGCGTCGATGCAGCGGGCCGTCGATCGGATTGCACAGACGGTGCATCAACACGTCGATCGCGGCGTTTTCGAAATAACCCAACGGCGGAGTTTGCCAAGCCAGAGCGATCCTTTCGCCGTCGGGCGCCGCGACCGAAACGTACGGCTTACCGGCCGGCGAACGCGATACTACATTTCGACGCGGCGGCGATTCAATCTTGCCGCAACGCGGGCGAACATGCTCCAGAATGGAATCCGCGGAAACAGCGCCTGTCACAAACAGCATTGCGTTGCTCGGTACGAACCAACGCTGCAGAAAGGCGTCGATTTCGTCGGGCGCGAGGCTCGCCGTCGATTCCGCTACGAATCCTGGGGGATGTTGATAAACGTTGCCGGGGAACAATACGGCCGACATGTATCCATATAGAGCAATGTCGGGATCGTCGGCCTGTCGAGAATATGCGCGCGCGGCGGCGCCCGCCGCTACTTTGACTTTATTCGGCGTAACGCTCACCGGCTGCATGCGCGCGGCTTCGACATCGAGCGCGGCGTTCGCCGCCCGCGGCGTCACGACGGATGCGAAATAACACGCGTCGCGCAGAATCTTGCTCTCATGGCTGATAATGTCGGCGCTCTGCTGTCGCGCCGCGACGTGCTGCTCGAGCACGCGGTGCGCCGCCGCGCATAAACCGGGACGTCTCGGCGGATCGGCGGTTTGCCCGACCATGTACCAGAGTTGGACGCTGACCGCCGACAGGGCGTGGTCCTCGACGACGACCACGCTCAGACCGTTGTCGAGTTTTTCGAACCGGGGCGTCGGCGGCCCGGATTCGATCAGCCCGAAACAGAGAATGAACATCGCCGTCAAGGTCGCCTCCCGAACGAATAGTCGATCAACTGCCGCATTGTCGAAGGCGTCGAGTTCATTGGTCGACGCCCCCGTTACCAAGCTTCCAGGTCGCCTACGATTTCCTCGACTAAATCCTTGATCGTGAACAAGCCCAAACAGCGCCCCCTTCGG
>Ga0180434_10008743_pt1 | contig 11124 bp, 28 predicted proteins | sample SS_ome_7_FD_132453 | JGI IMG/M metagenome (GOLD analysis project Ga0180434, IMG submission 132453) | Hypersaline lake sediment archaeal communities from the Salton Sea, California, USA - SS_1_D_2 metaG | ecosystem: Environmental > Aquatic > Non-marine Saline and Alkaline > Hypersaline >... | reverse complement strand
GGCGCTGAAAATACAGGTTGGTCACTAGATTTTACTAGCAACGGATTTAAACAAAGAACTACTGGAACTGGGGCTAACGCTTCAGGTGGTACATACATCTACGCTTGTTTTAGCGAAAACCCATTCAAATATTCCCTCGCTCGATAGGAGACAAATTCAATGTATAAATATCAAGATAGATTCATCAAAATCGGCAGAAGCTGGGTCGATAACGATGGCGTGAAACACCCATCCAACTGGAACAACTGGTCAGCAGACGAGAAAGCCGCCAGAGGTTTAGTCTGGGAAGATGATGCACCATCATTCGACAACCGCTTCTACTGGTCTGCTGCTGTACCTAAGAACATCGATGACGTCAACGAAGTAGACGAAGATGGCAATCCATTGCTAGACGAAGATGGCGTACAGGTTGTCACTTTCGGTCTTAAGTCTAACGCTAAGGCACTGGTAAAAACTCAGGCAGGTGGCTTACTCGCTCCGACTGACTGGATGGTGATTAAGGCTGCTGAGGTTGCTGACTACTCTGTACCTGCTGACATCACTACCTATCGTGCTGCTGTTCGTACAGCCTCTAACACCATTGAAGCTGCGATTGATGCGGCTGCTGATCTGGCTGCTTTCATGGCACTGTATGACGTTCCTGTAGATGCTGATGGTAATCCTACAGGCAATGCTCCTATTAACGATTGGCCTGAGGCAATCTAATGACTAACCCAGACCTGCACCAACTTGATAAGGACTTAGCCGTGTTAAAGAAAGAAGTTGATACGCAGTTCAAAGAAATCTTTACACGCATCAAGCGCCTTGAAGCAATTATGATTGGCACTAGCGGTACGATTATTTTGCTGCTACTCAAGATGTTATCTGAAAGCTAGGTATGATCGATGGACCCAGTAACCTTAGTAGCTACGGCATCAGCAGCATTCAAGGGGCTGAAGTCCCTAGTAGAAGCGGGCAGGGAACTGGAAGATTGCATGAGCCAACTGAGTCAGTGGGCGGGTGCAGTGGCGGACATCGACAAGGCGTTGGAAAGAGAGAAAAAGCCAAGCCTGTTCAAATCGTTGATCCCCAAAGGTGGCAAGAGTATCCAAGCACAGGCTATGGATATGTACGCAGCAAAGTTACAGGCACAGAAGCAGCGGGACGAGCTGCGTATTATGATTCAGTACAGTCAGGGGAAACAAGGGTGGGATCATTTCTTACGCTTAGAGTCTGAGATACGCAAAGAAAGACAGCGCACAGTTTATGCTGAACAAGAGCGCATACAGAAATTAAAAGACATTGGTGCAGCTATATTTATCACAGTGCTTGCTGTTGCCACACTTGGTCTACTATTACTATTAGTGCTTATGATTCAAGGCACAGGTGAGTAGCGATATGGTGTCAGCATGCCAATAAGAAGATTTGTTTTACGGGAAGTAAACTAATGCAACACCATACCGCAATACAGAGTATTGATTAATGACAGGATTTGAGCAAGCCGACAAAGACCAGAACGGTCACGTTGACAAAGCTGAATGGGAGTCTATGCGCTTAGAGTTTGAGCGCGAAAGGCTGATCGATGAAAATCTTAAGAGAGATTCGCAAAGACGTATGGCGTGGTTTAGCCTCATTGGTATGCTTGTTTATCCTAGTGGGGTTGTGGTGTCTAGCTTTATGGGTCTTGATAAAGCTGCTGATCTCCTCGCCTCTATGAGCAACATCTACTACGTCAGTATTGCGGCTCTAGTGGGTGCATATTTTTCTGTAACTAACCTCAAGCTAGGGGGTGATAAGAAATGATTGGCGCAATTATTGGTGCAGTTGGTGACATTGCAGGGTCTTGGGTCAAGGGCAAGGCAGATGAAGCCAAAGCCAAACAGCAAGCTAAGCTCAGGGTCATCGAGAACGAAGGCAACTGGGAACAGATCATGGCTAAGGGTGCAGCTAATTCGTGGAAAGACGAATGGTTCACCATCATATTAAGCATACCTTTAGTGGGGGCATTCATCCCTGATGCTGTACCGTACATCATGGCAGGGTTCGAAGCTTTGCAAGCAACACCTGAGTGGTATCAGTGGGCTGTCCTTGCGGCTATCTCTGCAAGCTTTGGTCTGCGTGGCATTAACAAGTTTAAAGGTTTGAGATGAGTGACAATTTAGTAAAGCAGTTGATGCGCCATGAGGGTAAACGACTCAAGCCTTATCGTTGTACAGCAGATAAGCTGACCATTGGGTACGGCAGAAACCTAGATGATGTAGGCATCAGCGATGCTGAAGCTATGTTTATGCTGCGCAATGACATCAGTCAGGCGCGTGTTGATCTGATACAAAATCATCCTTGGATTGATCAGCTTGATTACCCGAGGCAAGATGTGCTGATTAACATGGTGTTTAACTTAGGCATCAATCGATTCAATGGGTTTAAAAATGCGATAGCTGCTGCAAGGGTAGGCGACTTTGACTTATGTGCTAAAGAAATGTTGGATTCTCGTTGGGCTAATCAAGTGGGCGAACGAGCGAATGAGTTGGCAAGACAGATGGTGAGAGGTGAGTATGCCTAGCGCAAAACGTGATTCATTATTAAAACGCATTGGTGTATCAGGCTACAACAAACCAAAGCGCACACCAAGTCACCCAACTAAGAGTCATGTCGTGGTGGCTAAGGTCGGGGATAAGGTCAAGACCATACGGTTCGGCGAACAAGGGGCTAAGACTAATCAGAACGCCAAGCAGCGCGAGGCATTTAAGTCACGTCATGCTAAGAACATTAAGCGCGGCCCTATCTCTGCGGCTTGGTGGGCTAATAAGGTGAAGTGGTAATGTCTAAATACCATACAGTTACCTCGCTACGCAGGACTGAAGATGTAGCACTTGGCATAGCTAGAGGCAGAGTAGCCGGTCATCATGTGGTGACTATCAATGGCTCTGTGATTACAGATACAGATGATTCAACCGTGTGGAATAACGGGGGCATCTACACTTACCCTAGCTCTGCTTCTATCATGTCAGTATCTAGCTCTAGTGCTAATGATGTCAGCACATCTTCGGGTGCCTCTGTTGTTTTTGTATCTGGTTTGGATACTAACTACAACGCTATCAGCGAGTACGTCACTCTGAATGGGCAGTCTGCTGTCTACACAACTAATCAATATCTGCGGATCAATGGGCTTAACGTAGTTCAGGGGTCTGCCAATGAGGGCAATATCTATATTGGTACGGGTGCTGTGGTTGCCGGTGTCCCTGCTGCTATCTACGGTGAGGTTGTCACTGGCTACGTTAATAGTCTGCAAGGCTTTTATACTGTCCCTGCTGACCATGATGCCTACGTTTACTATGGCTCTCTCGCTACTGGCACGACTGCCTCTAACAAGTACGTGATTGGCAAGCTTATGGTGCGCCCCTTTGGTGGCGTAATGGGTGTGGTTATGAAAACTACACTGGCTACGGGTATCAACAATTTCAACTTCCCGCTGCCCCTTAGAGTCGCAAGCAAATCAGATATAGAAACACGAGCTATGTCGTCATCGGGTACAGATGATGTAGCTAGTGTGGTGCAGCTAGTCTTAGTTCATCATGATGATGGTGTCTTTGACTAAAAAAATACCCCGCCGAAGCGGGGTTGATCGAGCTTAAGAGGAAACGAATCGATCTAAATCAACTGCCCATAGGAGATGGACGCACCTCAGTGTGAGGCACTAGCTGTATAGTCTACATCTTTGTAAAAGATTGCAATAGGTTTGCCATTGATCTCAGCAGCAGCTTCAGCTCCTTCGATCATGTGATGGTGTGCTTTCTCTCTGTCAATAGATGTTAACAAGCCAATCGTTGCCATCAAGGTAGCATTGATTAGCTGTTCCTTAGGCAGTCCACCGCACTGCTCAATTGCTTGAACAATACGGTTTACTGCTTGTTCTTCGTCATCACTTAGGACGCGGCTTAGGAAATCAGAATGGGACATCATCGTTAGGTGCAGGGCTATCCCAACCATCATCTGACTGTGGCTGAGCTGATCCTTGCTGTGCCTTCTCCATAATCTTTATGTCACCGCCAAACTTTGGCAGGACAATCTCAGTCATATACTTTTTCTCGCCACCGGATTCCCATTGGCGGTACTCAACTTGACCCTCGATGTACAGTTTAGTCCCTTTCTTCACCCTGTCACCAAGGAATTTGATCTTCGCTTGGTTCAGGATTTTGATGTTGTGCCATTGGGTTATGTCTTTCCACTGCCCTGACTTGTCCTTGTAGCTCTCGCCTGTGGCTAGGCTGAACTGCATATACATATCTCCGCTTGGAAAGTTTTTGATCTCAGCATCCTTACCTACATTTCCTACTAACATTACTCGATTGATAGATGACATCTCTTATTCTCCGTCTTTGGTTTTGTGAATCAACGCCTTCACACTGGCTTTCTGGTTGCTAGTCAGCAGACCCCATACTGCATTCATGATGGTGTCGTTATCACGCAGCTCGTCTGTTAACTCACGGGTTGCTAGCTCATCCTCTGCATCGATAGCATCGACTAGCAGACTCACGTACTTCTGGACTAGCTCTTTGTCCTTGCCCCTTGGTTGGCTGAACTCTTTTTCCATGGCTGCGACATACCGATTGTCGTCAAACTTGCCGAGGAATACGTCAGCACCAATACCCAAATGGCTGAGAGCCTTTGTCAGAGCGTCTGTCATCGCCTTCTTGGGCGCATCTTCATCTAACTTACCCTTGTTGTTAAGGATAAAGTCTAAGCCCCTGACAGGGCCGTAGGTAGTACCATCGAACAACGAGATGCTGACATCTGCAACTGCCATCAAACAGCCACCGACTTCCAGTGTGCTGTGTTCTACGTTGTATGCCCACCCTCTACCTACTGGCCCTAATGCTCCCGTTGCTTTCATGATCTGGTACATCGGATCAATCGAGGTAAAGCCTCGACCGAAGGTAACTTTCTTGGTGTACTTTGGATCAGTCTTTTCGACTGCGTTCCATAGCTCAAGGTTTTTATCTGTCATTTCAGTTCTCTCTTATTAGAATGTAACGAGCATGGCGACCATTGTTGCCGTCATTAGGCTCAAGCTTGGTCTGTATCTCCACACCCTGACCCCTTAGATCAGCGATACGTGATCGCAATGCAAAGCCGTTGGCAAAATCCCAATGGGTAATGCCTTTGCTCTTAGCTTTGCGTAGTGCTTTGATAACTTTTTCTCTTGATGTGTTCACATTGAACTCCTCTTGTTTATCAAGATTGCCTTGAGTATACTCTCATTCACAATTATGTCAATGGAGATTAATGATGGATGATAAAACCTACTCACCCGATGATTGGGTAGATACCCATGCTGCTGCCAAGATCACTGGCTTTACTTACGGCACCCTTAGAACATGGCGCTCATCAAAGAAGGGGCCAATGTATTCCAAGGTAGGTTCCGCTATTCGATACAAGGTACGTGACTTACAGAACTACATGGAAGATCACGTATGTTAGTCACAAACTATCAAGACCTAATCTTCTATTTAAGAATGCGAAGAATCAGTCTTGATATGTCACAACCTGTATTGGCTGATGTTGCCGGTATTTCTGAGTCATCACTCAAGAAGTATGAGCAAGGCACCACGTCAGTACATCTACCTAGGTTGCTTCAACTGTGTGATGCGCTAGACTGTCAGTTAGCTATCGTTCCACTTGAGCAACAGACACCTGAATTTCTAAGCATGATTTCTAGCACCATCCAAGACGACATCGACTTCAACTTGATCATGAAGAACCGTCGTCCTAAGGGTGGAGCAAGAGATGGCAAGCTACTTCCTAAATTATTCAAAGCCACTGGCATGGGCAGAGGTACTGCTCGACCTAAGAAAAAGTCCTGATGGCTTGGGGTCGCAACAAGTTTCGCGCAAAGCGAACTGAAGTTGACGGCATTATGTTTGCCTCTAAGTCTGAGGCTAAACGATACGAGCAGCTCAAAGAGTTACTCGATGCCGGTGACATATGGGACTTGGAGTTACAACCTGTGTTCACATTTGAGATCAATGGTGAACTCCTTAGATACCCAAGCAAGCGTGTGATCAAATACCTAGCTGACTTCAGATACCAGACTGAGGATGGTGAAGTCATCGAGGATGTCAAAGGTATGGACACACCAATGTCAAAACTCAAGCGCTCTTTAGTAGCGCACATCCACAAACAAGAGGTAATAATAATTAAATGAAACACAACTACCCTAACTGGTTAGACATGGAAGCATGGTCTGAGTACAAGCAACACCGTTGCGAGATTCGTAAACCCTTGACTCCATTAGCTGAGAAGAAAGCCATTAATAAACTGGCTGAGATTGTCGATCAGTGTCAAGCCAGTCAACAACAAGTCATAGATCAAACCATCATGAACGGATGGGTTGGTTTATTCCCTGTCAGGAGCAATAGCTATGGATCAAATCAGCAAGTACTTAGACCCGCATTTAACACAGCACAATCAGCAATCGAAGAACTCCAAACACTTGGATACCGAACTGGATTCGAAGAAGAAGCAGATAGTCAATCATCTGTTTCTCAAAATGTCATCCATTTTCGGAACCAAGTGGGCGAGTAACTACCCATCTAAAGAGCTTGAGCAACAGGCTAAGCGTGAGTGGTACGATGCCCTTGAATCTGTGCCACCTGATCGGATAAAGTTTGCCCTTGAACTAGCGAGGGATCGATCAGACTGGCCCCCTTCGATAGCACAATTCCTTAGTTACACTTTGGAAGCAGTGCCGAAGGCTTGTCACAAACCTTTCCCCAAGGCTTTACCCAAGCCACCGCCCAATAAGGAGATAGCAAGCAAGGCTATGTCTGAGATACGGGCAATGTTATCCCGATCCTGACCCTCATCAGGTACTTGCATAAGGGCTAGCCCACCTTAGGGATAAACGGGCTACCTTGACTCCAATATCAGTTCTTGAATTTCCTCATAGTTTTCAGCTACGAGTTGATCCATTTGTTCTTCGGTCAGGCTTTCGCCTGTGTCCTCGAACACAGCTTGATATACATACGCATCGCAGAAGTCAGGCGCATCATTAAAATCAACGCCATCGATCTCGATCTCAATCACCTTTCGGTTGTTCAGTGTCGCCATCTTGCAACTCCTCTGGTTTGAAACGACTCATCAAGACAGTCAGATCAGCTAAGCTACGCTCTGCTTTAGCCAAGTCTTCACGTGCCCATCGCATTAGCAACTGGTACATTGACCATTCATTCTTGTTCATGCTACCCCCTGCTGTTGTACTTCATTGTCAACAACTTCTTCTAAAAGATAATTTGCTGCTTGCTCTGCTAGCTTGGATGCTACAAAGATGGCTCGCTTGTCATCCTTCAGCACTTGAATCCATGACTTGATGTAGCTCTCATGCTGTAGCTGACCCACGATTCCCATCCTTGAGCACATAAATGCTGCACCTAGCTCGGCAACCAGTTCTTCCTTGGCGTAGTCTGGCCCGCCAAATGTGCCACGCTGTTTACGATTGAGCCTGTCTTTGTGACCAGTCCAGTGCGTCATCTCATGGAACAAGGTAGCGCAGTAGTTTTCTGAGTCAGGGAATTGGGTGCGCTTTGGCATCCGTATATAGTCATGGCTTGGTGAGAAGTAGGCACTGTCACCGCCATGTCGCAGGTCAATCTTGTGATGCGCGACTAGATCATCGACTCCAGTGTCCATATCCCAATCAAACTTAACATCAACAGGCTGAACAATATTAATTCCTTCACACTGCGCCACGTTGAATACGGTATAGCTACGTGCGACAAAAGACTTTTCCATCTTGCCATCTTTCTCTCTCTCCGCGATCTTCCAGAATAAAACCTTAGTACCCTTGGAACCCTTGATGATCTTGCCACCACGTTCCTTGCACTGATTGAATGTCAACCACTGTTGGATAGGGAAGTCATGCTGCATCGCTGACAACCAGAGCTGTAGGATATTGACCCCGCTGTATGGTCTGCCAGTGTGAGCATTCTTAGGTACGTCACTACCGTTGGTAGCCCATGGCTTGACCCATGGTACTACTCCATTCTCCAATGACTCGACAATGCCATTGGTGATTTCTTCATAGATGCTTGCAGACATCTCGATCTCCTTAGAGCCGTTGCTCTAGTGTGTTAATCATCTCGTTGATACGCCAGATGAGTTTCTTATCAGCATCCACATCACAAGATAAGTGAGTGGACACTATCGCTTTGAGGCTAGCAATTGCCTCATGATAGTCACGAGCAGGATCATGATCGTTGATCATCATGTCCCACACTGCATCAAAGTCTTTGGGTTCCCATAACAAGTCTTTTACTTTGCCCATTGCATTGCTCCTAAGATCAAACATAAAAAGACACCAGTAAATGTACCGGCAATGACAGCCATCATCATGTCACCCTTCGTGTAGGTAACTTGCTTTGGCTTAGGTCGTGGTCGATACTCAGCTTCAATAACTGGCAATGGTTTTTTATACTGCTGCATATATTTCCAGACTGTTGAGTAAGGAATGCTGTGATCCTTAGCAATTTGTGCTGCTGATTTATTAGGATACTTCGCAAAGATTTTATCGAGTTGTTGTTTTCTAGACTGACCCATTGGCTTGCTCCATTGCTGTTACTAAATGTTGTATCTGACCATCAACTTCTTGATACTCATTAACAAGAGGTGACAGTTGATACTTGATTACCTCGTCATCGAGGCGGAATGAGATAGCTTCGAGCTTATCTCGGATGGTGATCTTGCGATCAATCAGTTGATCCATTCGAATCATTAAGTCATCGGTATACATTAGAGCTTATCTCCCTCAAGTAAGCGGTATGCCTCACCAATCAGCTTGGTTGCTTGGTCAAGGCGTTGTTGAATAGCTTCACGATCCATCTCGCTAGCCCCTTGGATTGACTTCAGTTCATCGATCACCTCGATGTAGTCATCCTCATCCATGTACTTCCAACAGTTAGTAGGTACGTTGTCACAATCTGTAACAATTACTGCATCATCGAGATCAAGATCAACGTGACCGCTGTCATCCCAACGAAAGCTAGTGACTGTCACTGAGCCAACATCAATCGTTAGATCAGCATCACTTAGATCACGTGTTGATAGCTCTAACTTGGCTACGATATCCTCTACTTTCATTACAGTTCTCCTGTTTTAATAAACTTGGTGACATCTTCCCGTGTCATATGTTCTTCCATCCATCTCCACCAGAAGTCATACAGCTCCATGGTTTTGGTTTCTTCATCAAGCCCCTTGATATATGTGTGCAATGCTTCAATGAAGTCATCGTCATACATCATCTGGCGTTTCACTTGATCCACTTGCATTACATTTCTCCCCATCCTGCACTCCTTAGCCATGCGTTATCTGCATCAGCGTTTGCTTGGTGACGCTTGATCTCAGCCATGCGTTCTTCATTAGCTAAGCACTCGTCACACGTTAGACGTTGCCCGTGAATACTTGTGTCACCACATTCCATGATGACTTCTTTGTAGTCCCAACCTTTTGGAACCCATTGGCTTACTTTGTTTTTGCACATGACTCAGCTCCTTAGCTTCTTGCACTCAGCGAATGAGAGGCCGTTGTTAATCACCTTCACCGAACATAAAAAAAGGATACACCCTGTCAATGGATGTATCCAATTGTTAATTACTATCAACCAAACTCAATCAATATGACACCGATTAGTCCGACTATGCAGATCAAGAACTCGATTAACATCGTACTCTCCAATATAAAAAGGGAGCCGAAGCTCCCATGTTAATTACTTACCGCGGCGCTCAAGAAAAGCTTTGGCATCTGCGGCTGCGGCAGTTTGCTTACGCTGTTCAGCTAACGCGGGAGAAGATGGTGAGTATGGAGTGAAAGCTTTTCCTGCTCGGTCCGCGTACACCGGTTTGATTTTTGCAGCGAGTGATTCAAGCAGCTCGATTTGCGATTCAAGTTGCTGAGCGAAATCAATGCGCTTCTCTAAACGCTCGTTCGCTACGTCGGAGCCTGTGAACTTATCGAGCTCGTCTTGAATCTGAACAGTTACGTCATCGATGAGCTGATTCGCTTTCTTAACTTGGTAGTGAAGGTTATTCAGCATACCGTTGATAAAGAACTCACCGTTCTTTTCATTCAGCTCATCTGCGATGCGGTTAATCATTGTTTCAACAGTCAATTTAGACATTGTAATTTCCTCTTAATAATTTAAGTTTATTGATTTATCTCTACCGAGACACTGTCTTGACATCGCCCAGTCCGAGCCAGACTGTCAACTCAAGTAACGTATGATCGAATCGTTTGAGCCACTAGCCACACACGCTATTGCAGAACAGAACACAAGACGCAGGACACCAATGATCTAAAGCGATTCGATCTGCGAGTTGATAGTCACGAGGCGGGCGATATACTGCCGTGTCTGTAGGTAGATATATGTATGAGTCCCGCACGGCCTATCACAATATCAGCTCCCCCCTCGCACGATCCCAAAGGGATCACCGTCCCCCTACACGGGGGAATAAGTGTCGCTATGCGACACAGCAAGCAGAAGGTGAAAATAGTTTTGCAGGTTATTCATGGACTTACAGCGGTCTATCTCTACAAGGATATTGACACTGTTTTTTAACTCATGTATCTATATAACTAAGTCGTATATCTATCCGATACAGTTAGACAGTGAGTAAGGTATGAGTAATCAACAGTTGTTAACGACAGCTACAGGTAAACAAGTAGAACTGACCGAGCAACAGGTTGAATTGATAGACTTAGTCTTGTCAACAAGTTGGAGCCAGTCAAGGATCGCTGAGCACTTGCAGACCGATCCGGCATGGGTAAACAAAACCCTAAAGAAACAACACGTTAGAGAGGCAATGAATACAGCGATCTCTGACGGGATGACATTAGGGGCAGCCAGAGCGTTCTCAAAGATCAATCAGCTTATCGATCATAAATCGGGGTATGTAGCGCTAGAAGCGAGTAAGGATATGTTAGATCGCGCAGGATTTAAGCCGGTTGATCGGAGTTTAAACACAAATCTATCCGGTGAAGTTGTGATCAATATCGACCTAGGGGGTTAAAAAATCGTTGCTTGTAATCACGTAATTCACCCCTACTCATACGACTCTTAAAAAACCCCATTGACATCCATCAACACAAGGGTTT
>Ga0180434_10008741_pt1 | contig 11125 bp, 1 predicted proteins | sample SS_ome_7_FD_132453 | JGI IMG/M metagenome (GOLD analysis project Ga0180434, IMG submission 132453) | Hypersaline lake sediment archaeal communities from the Salton Sea, California, USA - SS_1_D_2 metaG | ecosystem: Environmental > Aquatic > Non-marine Saline and Alkaline > Hypersaline > Sediment... | reverse complement strand
CGACCCATCCAGTTCAATGACCCAGTGGTAGCCAATGTCTGAAAAGCCACGTTCTTCCATGTGCCACTTCTTTATTGTCTCCATCTTCACGTCACGCCCCTCTGGTGTTGCTGAGCAGTGTACTATTATCTTTTCTATCTGTCTTGCCATTGTGTTCGCATTGATTGGTTCTTAAACATTTCTTCCCGCATTCTACAGGTCTCGTCTCGCACCATTTCTTCATTTAAAAATCTGGATATGAAAACGGATCACTCGTGTTTTTCTTCTCTTTCCCCGCATTTGGAATTGTCTTCAGTAGCTTATCGTATGAAGTGTCTCCCATTTCTTTGTACTCTTTTGCCATATTCTTAAGGTATATAGATCTAAAGTCTCTGTAACTTGGTATAACGCCTAAGTTACCAGCCACTTCAAATGGGATTCTCTCATAAAATTCACCCATATTCTTTTCTCTTGTCTCCTCCTTCTTTGAGGTGGCTCCTCTTGTGAGTAGCACTCCGCCTCTTGCAATTGTCTTTGCAAATGGAGTATATGACCCAAGAGATGAGATTACAGCGTCAGCCACAATGTCATCACCCGACTCAGGGGCTACTGATAATTTTGAATAAACCATTCCGTCTTTATACTTATTGTAGTCACCCTCTCTCGTTATCCCCTCTCCGTACTCTTTATTGAGATATTCAACTCCGTAATTTATAGGCATTTGAGCCAAGTTTCCAAATCCTCTACCAAGAGCGAGTGTCACAACAGCTCCTAATCCTTGTCTACTAACATCGTATTTGTCAAGATCATCTTCATCGTCATCAATCCCAAGGGCTTGGTAGACCATATTTATAGCAGCGTCCATGGCTAATTTATATGCCGCCATTCTAAGTACGGTTGCCGATAAGAGAGCAGCGCCCTGAAGTCTTGTAATATCAGACCTACCCATAAGAGCCTGCACTCCACGAAGAGCTGAGTAATACTCAAAAACTCGGAATCGGGTCATGTACCTATCTACAAGCATTACAGCCTGCTTTATTGCGCTTGCGTTCTGATCCCTTACATTCTTTGGTATACCTGCGAATGGGTTGTTTGATGCGGCACTATCAACTACAGCTTGGTCAGCGTCAAATGTCGCTTCATTTATAGCATACTCAAACTTTTCCCTGTAAGCCTTGTCATTCGCAATTTTATCCCAATTAGGCGCTTGACCTGTTATTTCTTTGAACTTGTCGTTGAATACTCCAACAAATAACGGCCTTGCTACAATGACATCTGGCTTAGCTACAAGCCCTTCATTAAACTCTATTATCTTTTGAGGTATTGTCTTTGCTGCTTTTCCAACTACATTTGCGGCAGCCATGAAGTCAGACGTTGTCTCTTCTGCCTTAAAAATCTGAGAACCTGTCATCAAGTTGGATTCAACATCCTTACTTGTAAGGTCTGCATCCCCAGTTATCCTAGTCTTCTCTGCTGTTGGAAGGTTTTTGATTGCAGCGTCAAGTGTTTTTCTATCTATCCCTGAAGCAGCCTTGATACCAGCTACAAAGTTTATTGGATTTGCTATAGCGGCATGAAGAGCATTTGTTGTTAATTCAACCATCGCCTTTCTCACGCTTGCTAACTGAGCCAAGTAGCCAGACTTCATCATAAGGTTTATGACGTTTTCAACCGCGACACTGTTCTTGCTCACGTTCTGATACTGACTTCGTACAATCCCATCGTATATAGACTCAAGAGAGTCGACTATATCGTTCTGAGCCTTGGTTGTTGCCCTGTTTCTCATATTCGCAAACGCAATCTTAGCACGCTTAACGATAGGGTACATGTGGTATCCTGTAACCGTTTTCCTTGACGCGGAGTACGCAGTCTCAATGGGATCGAACGATATTGAATGAACCCTTCCGCTACGCTGTGCAAGAAGCTTGCTTTTAAGAGATGGATTGCTAAGGGTGGCTGCGAAATCATCAAACTCCTTAGCCATTGAAGATTCACTGTTTGTAACCTTTGGAAGGTGAACATAATTCTGTCTTTTAATGAATGGCAACCCCTGCATAGCAGCATCCATCTCAGCCATATCCTGAATCTTTTCGTACTGATTGTCAATGATTTTAAGCGCCCTCTTCTCTTTATCTGTGAAGCTGTCAAATATTTTCTGAGCATCAATCTCACCGTTTACCAAGAACTCATCCATCAAGTCCTTTATGATCTTCTTTTCAGATTCATCGTAAATACTATCCTTATCCTTCAGTGTAGCCTCAATCCATGCTTTTGCAGGGTTCACTTCCTTGTTCTCTGGATTGCTATCAAACTCACGCTGAATTTGGTACATAACGAGCTTAGCTTTCTGCTTGAATCTTTCGTTCTGATTCTTAGAGAGAAGACCCGTTGCATTCTCAAGTTCCTTTTGAATATCCTTCAAATTTGACTTAACACTCTCAAAGGCTACTGCGGTAGGATTGAAGATGTTCTTGTATAGCCCAGTTGACTTGAACCTTTTTGCCGCTGTTTTTAAGGCTTGGTCAAGGTTTCTTAATGGAACTGAACGAAGTCTGTTCTCCACTGCCTTACCCTTGTCTCTCTTTGAAGACTTGAATAGGTTCGACATTGCCGTCCTTATCTTTGAAGCTGTCTTGTCAATTATGCCAGATTCACTTATCTCTGTAATAGGAACTGCGTTACCGTCTCTATTCCCTTCTACAATTATCTTTCCTTTTAGCAGGTACTCAGAAACAATACCAGCGTTTAGCATCTCAAGACCCCTAACGAGTCTTCTTGCTGCCTCTAAGCTTAACCCTTCAAGGTCTTTCTCGGTAAGTGTTTGAGCAAATTTAAACGCCTTCTTTTCGTCATCATTCAGATTATCAAGTTTCGATGGCATAGATGACATTGCCTCGTTAAAGTCGTCATTTACAGCCTGCCTTTTAGCCTCCTCCTTTTGTAATTTTTCAGCTTCAGAAAGACCAGTATCTTCTTTTGACTCTTTCAGCATATCTGAGAAACGGGTCATTAGTTCGTACTCAGATTCTGATATCTTACCATCCTTTAGAAGCTTGTCAAGATTCTGTTTGGTTGATATGTCAGTGTCAATGTCGTTCTCTATTCTCTGAGCCACGGATGACGCTCTTGAAAGGTCGTTAGAGTATTCCCTTACAACTTTCTCAACTGAAGAAAGAAGCTCGTCTCTACTCATTCTGTCCTCAAACTTCTTGTTGACGTTCACTATATCATTGATAATGGCGTCATATACCTGTCGCGTCTGCTCGGATAGATATTTTGGATCTGTCTTGAACAATGAGATGAGCGGGGCTTGAAGGTCTTTCAAAGCACCCATGCTCTTCAACTTCTTAATAGCAGCAGCTCTTCTCTTGTACCGTATCGCTCTTGCTACTCTATCCTTGTCATTCTGAATAGACTCACTTACGCCATCAAGCATTTTCTGCATGTTATTCACGTTGGCGTTCTTGAGATTTGTAATAACCTTGTTTACAGTTCTCTTTGAGTACTTACTTATACCTGAATCTCTAAGAATAGCCCTCATCTCCTTAGCAACAAGTTCTCTGGCCTCGTTGATATCCTTCATTCTGGCTATACGCTTTCTGAGCGTTTCTATAGACTCTACCCTTTTCCTTGCGTTTATACCCATTGCAGCGTTTATGTCTGCAATGTCATACCCCTTTCTCTTTAGAAGCTCAACAATCACACTGTCAGCAAAGTTGTTTGCCCTTCCTGCGTCTATTATAGACTGCATTGATTGGTTCTTACTGAATGCTGCCTCTGGATTCTTTAACTGTTTAAGTTGTGCGTCTGTAAGCTTTATCTCCTTACCTGAGAATATGTCTGCAAGACCAGTTCCTATGAACTCATCAAGAGTCAGATTCTGTATCTCGTCAATCGTGAGGTCTTCAGAGAGCTTGAATTTGCTCTGAATATACTTCCACATTGATAGAAGAAACTCCTGAAACTTGCTATTAACAGCAGCATCAGCTATGCCTTGACCTTTATTCCCAATTAGAATTGCCAAAGCTTCGTTTGCAGCTTTCTTTGAGTCTCCGTTAAATATCTTGAGCTGCTTTTGGTACTCCTCAGTTTGCTTTACAAGTTCAACTCCTCTAGCATATAACTTCTTACCTTTCTCTGTGGTCTGTAAGTAATCTGTCCACACGTGACCGTACTCATGTATTCCCGTATTGAACAACTGAGACTCACTATTATGCACGTCTGGATTGACGTAAATATCTCCGCCAACAGTCACACCATAAACAACCTCACCTCCCTTTAGATGTTTCTTAACGCCCTCTGATGCCATCACATTATCAAATGTGGCTTTATCGGTGGACATCATCACGGATGGGAATGCGTTATTCATAAACGCAAAAAGCTTCGCTGCATTCTGGTTGTTTCCCTTTGCTTTTGCCGCAAAGAACTCAGCAGACGAAAGACCGCTTTGGGTTGGTACGCTATCCGACAAAACCTTCCCAACTGATTTTCTCTTTCCTTCAGACTCTTGAGACACAACATCTCTTATTGCTGCGTTGTATGTTACAGGAAATGCATCTGTAGCGTGAATTGATTTATCGAGAACACCTATCAGACGACCTCTTACTCCCCATTCGTAGTTTTTATGATTGGTCTTTACAGCACCAGCGTTTCTTACGTCAACTCCCGTTATTGCAACCACCTGTCGCGGCTCAATGTCCTTCATCTGAGGATCTGTAATTGCCTCAACAATTGAGCTGATAGATACGGCTGCGTTATCTTCCTTTGGACGCCCCTCAATCAAGGCTGCTGACACAGAACCTTCTTTAGGAGGCCCTACTCTTTTCGTTTGGTTTGGCTTGTTTGGATTACCTGTACCTATTGTCTTTATTAGAATAGCCCTCGCTCCGAGAGGTATTTTTTTAGTGAAATCACGAGAGAGAATATCGTCAATCTTTGATGGCTTGTTTGACTTAACAAAACGGAACAGCTCCTCGTATAATCTTATTTCATGCTTGTCAACAGGGCTTAATTTATCCTTCGCTTTCAGAGTTTTCAATCTCTCTTTGCCCCTCTTCTTTAGAACGGATAAGGCTTTCTTTCTATTTTTAACTGGAAGCTTTTGTATATTCTGAAAAAGCGTCCTTGCTACTGCTTCATTTGACAGTATTGACCCCTCTCCCATTTTTACAACAGCCATTGGCACAAGACCATCATACTGAGGGTTTTGCTTCCACCAATTATCAAAGAACTCCTTATTAGCCTCGTATATTGATACGGCTTTTTTAGCTTGATTATCAGCTAAGTCTTTGTTGACATTCGCCCATGCGGCATCTTCACTGAAGAATCCTATACCTCCGTTTAAATCAGTTATAACCTCTCCAGTGTATGGATTTATAGCGTCTCCAGTGGTAAGTTGGTCTGATATGGTGAACATGAACGGAACTCCATCAAAGTCCTCAATCTTCACAACTTTTATATCATTGTTTGACCTGCTGTTCAGTTCATTGGCGTCAATAGGTTTTCTCTCCTCCTTTGTAGTAAACTGAATCTCAGCATTAACCACCTCCATGTCGTTCATCTCATCAACGATGGCCTGATTGACCTCGTCAACAACCACGTCAGGGTCGGTGTCTGCCCTTAATCTAAAGTCAACCTTCTGCTCTGAAACAAGAGCCTCAAGGTCTTTTACTTGCTGTTCGAGCCTCGCTTCTTCGGTGTCAACCTCTTCGGTAGTTTCCCGAACGTCTCCTTCTCCCACCGCTTGGCGGTCTCTGGTAGGTTCTTGTACATCCACCGTCTCTGTGCTTGGCTCTTGAATGGCATCTCTTTGTTTTTTTAGTTCGGTTAGTTCTTGCTTGGCTTTTTCTATCTTAGATTTTTGTTGCGTTGACACTTTTCCAACGCCAAGCTCACTTCGTCTTTTATCTAATGATTTTTCTACGCTCTGAATTTTAGACAGTATTTCATCCCTAACACCTCTTGCGTCACGTATTCTCCTGTCGATAACTGTTTGTGGAGTTTCCCCATCTCCACGCTCGTCAACAATATTTCCGTCCTCGTCAAAATAACCGACAGACAAAACATTTCCATCTTTATCAAATTGAACTACACGGTTAGAAGCTCCTGCTTTTATTGGCTTTAATAATTTTCCTTTTTCAAAAGACACTACTTCAGTAAGTCGATTCAGTTCGTAATCATCACTCGAATCTTTCGACTCTTCCAACCGCTTTATCTCTTCTTCTTTTGCCTTTACAGCCTCTTCTGCTTTTCTTTTAGCTTCTTCAAACTTGGCTTTTTTCTTTGAAGCCAAACGCTCTGCCTTGAGACGTCTCTCTTCTTCCAAGCGAGTCTTTTCATCTACTGCCTTTCGCTGTGCCTCTTCTTTTGGAGCGGTTTCAGTTTTTGGCGCAGTAGTTTCCGTTACTTCTTCTTTTCTTTCGGCTTTGGCAACTGGCTCAACGCCAGTCTCGCCTTCAATGTTAGCTTGCTCATTTTGTATGTATGTTTCTAAGTTATCAATCTCCTGACCCAAGAAGTCGAGCATATTGTCAATCTGCTCAATGGTATGCATTCTGTTTGGGTCGTTCTTCATAGCGGCAATCTCCTTGTACTTATCGTACAACTCCTTACTTGCCTTCTCTGCCTGCGCCCACGTTAGTGGCTCACCGTTATCAAGCTTATCTACTGTGTTCTCTGTTTCTTCAGATATCCCCTCAAACAATTGATCATCAACGTAGATACCAAGGTCTTCTCGGGCTTTCTGCAGTTCAAGTACAACTTGGTCTCTATCCTCTTGCCTCTTCTGAGTTATCTGCTCGGATGGAGCAACAGCCTCCTCAGCAGGAGCAAACTTCTCCATCTCAGCGTTGTACTCAGTCTCAGTGAGTGTAACAGTACCCTTGCCGTCATTACGGTTCACAGTGGCAAACGCCTCAGCTGTAGGTGAAGTTACCTGCGTAGGCGCTTCGTATGTTGGGGCGGTAATGTCGACACCCTCGTCATCTCCTTTAGGACGGAGAACGCTTGTGTCCTCAACTTTTTGAGCAATCTCCTTACCTCTCTTCCTAAGTACCTCAAGAACACTATCATCATTCTTTACAGCGACATTTGCCTTTTTGAGCTGCTTCTCGCTCATGTCAGCAATCCTGCTCAAGAATTCCTCTCTCGTGTAGGCCTTATCATTGATGCTGTATGTCTTGACACCCTCTCTTATATCAGCCCCTTTAGCCTGTCTTGATGCTTCTGTTACTCCTGAACCAGCTAACACGGTCTGCTTGTCTTTTGGTCGAAGTTTTTTGTCTGTTACAATCTCCTGTAGCTCAGCATTTATCTCGGCAACCTTGCTTCCGAATACGGCACGTCTGTTCTGCGTTGATGTAAGTTCGTCTCTTGCGGCAAGAAGCTCCATTGTCCTTGCCTGAACCTTATTGCTTGCCGTGAATGGCATAGGAACCTTTCCGCTACCTACATTAAGCAAATCTCTTGCCTCTCTCCTTAGAGCCACATTCTCCTGTATCCTCTGATTCTGATCTGCTGTTATATGCCCAAGTCGCTCCATATTGTTTGCCCACTTGGTTATCGCACCATCAGAAGAAGACTCGTTTGCCATAAAACTAATGTCTGATAGGTCATTGGCTATGCCGACATTGGTCTTGCTTCTCGCGTCCATATACATGTTGATGGCAGCCATTGGAGCCTTACTTCCAAGTCCACCGAGTGCCTCAGCAGTTATTTCTTTTAAATTTATGTCCTGACCAGCAACGACCTGAGCAGTAAATTCACCGAGTGCCTCAGCGGCTGGGTCATATATGAATCGTTCTCCAATTCCAGCAGCTACCCTCGTTGTACGTGAAGCAACACTTCCAACCTTTAAGAATCTACCAGCAAGACCAGATGTCAAATAATCAACCACCGCAATAGGTATGCCCCTCTTCAAACCTATCTCACGCCCTTCTCTCCAAATATTTTCGTCCTGTAATGCAGCAGCAACATCATCCACATTCATGATGTCATATCCCTTGTCTGAGTTTCTTATGGCGTCAAGGACTGCGTTGGTATACTCAAGTGAGAATGATACAGCAGCGCTACCAGTCCTAAATCCAGCAGCTCCTCCACCAAGAACGCCTGCACCAGTTGTAGCAAAACCTACTGGCCCAAGTGAAAATCCTGTAGCGCCCATTCCACCACCGACTCCAGCGCCTACAACAGTTGTTGTCGGAACTATCTTCAACCACATAGGGCCTAACTGAGCCATACTTTCAGCAGCCATTGTCAACGCAAGTTCAGCTGGGTCGTCCTTGAACGTGTCCCATATATCCTTGAAGTTTTTTGATGAGTGAAATCTCTGAGCCACAATGGAGTTCTTCCCTGTCTCTGTTTCGCTTAACGCATCAATTATCTTCTGAGCAACCTCTTCTGGAGACACGTCATTCCAAGACATGCCTGATTGAGTTATATCAGTAAACCCTAACGACTCCATCATTATGGCGTCTGCTGCACGCCCATTATACCAAGCCTTCTTTACAGCATCATTGAATGCCGCTCCATTCTCAAGCCATTTGCCACGTATAGACTTCTCGAATTTCTCATTGAGATATGTATTCGCTACATCGTACTGATTGGCAGCCATCTGCCTTGTGGTCATAGCATCATTGTAGACCTCTACTATTGAGTTTATCTTATCAACCTCCTCATTTGTCTTTGGTTGATATTTGCTCAATTCATTCAGTGGTATACCGAAGAACTCAACTGACATATCATTAGCCTCTTCAATCTGAGCCTTTGATATATTATTTGTAGTAACGGCAATCTGAGCCTTTTTGTCGTACTTCTCTTGCATATATGAGTCAAACTCATACCTTGTAACAAGGTAATCCTTGTCATTAACGAAATCTCTTAGGCCATCTGCCTTTTTCTCAAGTTCTCCCTGTATCTTGCCTGCATCACTTCTGAGCGTTCCGTTTACATACAGGTCTCCGTACTTCTTGACTTCATCTTCCGTAAGCTCATCTTCAAATCTTGGGGCTTCTTTTAAGAACTCAGACCTATCAAGAGCGCTCTCAAACTGTTCATAGCTATCTTTATATGCCATGTAGTTAAGTCCCTTCTTCTCAAAAAACAGGTCAGCCTCAGCGTCTGCATTTGAGAACCCCTTCCAAGACCCCTCAGCAAACTCCTGAGCCTCTTTCTCCGTATCAAAGTAAAACAGTTCGTTTCTATTTTTTGCCTCTCTTATGGCGTCCATACCGTCAAGTTCCATCCAAGAACTTGCAGCTGACGTATAGTTCTCTGGGTCTTTAGGGAATAGTGTTGGGTATGCTACGTATTTTCCATCGACCTCTCCTGATGCCATAAGAACAGTTGACTCCGTCCCGTCATCATTCAGTCTTCCTACCTTTCTTAGATTGAGCGCCCTTGCAGCGTTTTTAATCTCATTCTTTTCTACCTCAGCAATCTCTTTCGTGACAGGAATAGCGTTGTCCTTCAGAAACTTTTGCAGTCTTCTTGAGCTGTCAATCTGGTCTGATTTGAGTATGGGTTTAAGTTCTATGAATGTCTTCTCTCCATTTTTGGCTATGACCTGCATCTCGTTATCAATGCCTGTTTTTCTAAATGAGAAGCCATACTTTGAGTATATGTCGTTCATATACGGAACCACATCTCCCTCTTTCTTACCCATCATATCAAAAGACGCCATCTGAAGGTCTTTTAAGAAACCCTCGTCAAGGTTTAACTCGTAGTTTGCTTTCTCAGCAATCGCACGTTCTTCTTCAGCCTGCTTCTCTTCTTTTTTACGTAGTTCAGCAAGGGTTGTCTCTTCAGCCTCAATCTTTTTTGCCGTGAACTCTTGGTCTGCTAGTAGCTGTTTGTTTGCCCTATCAAGAAACTCTTTTGTTGGGTACGCACCCATCTGTTTTCTTGGGTCGATATAACCGTATTCCCTTGTATCTCTGCCTACTATCTCTGTCTGCTTCCTTAACTCGGCAGCAAGGTCAAAGTCTTCTGGAAGCTCTTCAACAACAGGCTCCTCAACCACATCGGCAGATACACCATCTTGTAAAGGGGATTCGGTAGGACTTTTTTTTTCAGCCGCGTACTTCTCCTCTGTCATAGCGTATGCAGGCGCAGCGTCACGCTGCCCTGTCTCCATCATCTCGGGAGTGAGTTCTTCTTGGGGTTGGAACAACTCTGGAAATTTGGAGTTTACAATAGAATAATCTCCATTGTACTTGGGATTATTGGCTGTTGCAACGTAATCTTTAAGAATTTGTTTGTCAATGTCTTTAAATTCTGGGAACTTAGAATTTATAATTTCCCAATCTCCATTGTACTTGGGATTATTGGCTGTTGCAACGTAATCCTTTAATATTGCTTCGTCTATTTCGTACATTTTTTATCTTGATGTTCCTTCATTTTCAGACTCTGAATCCTCAGGCTTTCCGCTTCCGTCTATCATCTCGCCTTTTGATACCCTTGTGTACACATCGCTAAGTATCTTCTTGACCTTTGCCTTGTCGGTATCTTTTCTGCCAACAGCAACGCTTATCTCACCAAGTCCGTCCACTTTTATTTTTATGTTGTTAACCGTTCTTGACACGTCAAAGTCACTTATTCCAGCGGCAAAAAGATTGTCTGATATGGCGGTCTCAAACGATTCGTTTACCGCCTCGTCTGACACACCAAAAAGCCCATCACTTACTTTTATGTCATCAATGTCTTTTACCACATTAGTCCTCCATGCACCCACATCGGCAAGCTCCTGTGACAGGTCTTTTGGAGGCTGTTTGAATGTCTTCTTGTAAGCACCGCCTGCGTAGTCTATATTAGGGTCAATTGGCGCAAGATTAACGGTTCTTCCGCTTGCTACGAAGTCGCTGTAATACTGAGACAAATCTTGCCCAGTCAATGCCTTTCCAAAGGATTTAATGAACTGATCAAACGGAACCCCCTCTATGGTGATATCAGTTTCAACCTGTGTGTCTTTACCATTTACCTTCTGAATCGAAGTAAGCGTTGCTGTCTTTCCGTCAGGACTTGGAACAAGAGATATAAAATTAGTGCCTAAAGAAGCAGCAAGCCCTGCTGCCGCTGTTCTCCTGTCCTCAAGCGTCTTAGCACCATACCAATCAGCAAGTGTGTTTATTGACACAACAGCCTTCTCTCT
>Ga0180434_10008740_pt1 | contig 11126 bp, 13 predicted proteins | sample SS_ome_7_FD_132453 | JGI IMG/M metagenome (GOLD analysis project Ga0180434, IMG submission 132453) | Hypersaline lake sediment archaeal communities from the Salton Sea, California, USA - SS_1_D_2 metaG | ecosystem: Environmental > Aquatic > Non-marine Saline and Alkaline > Hypersaline >... | reverse complement strand
TGCCGCGCCGAGAAGGCCGAGGCTAGGGTGAAGGAGTTAGAGTCAGGCCTCAAATCGTTTTTGTTCGACACGGCTAACGACGCGATTGGGATGTCTCGGTACATGGGCCTCGGCGAGATAGTCAATCCAGACGGTTTGAAAGAATCACAAATGAAGTTCGAGCGCATAAAGAGGGCGGAAGCGAAAAGCTGGATGGGCAGAGCTGAAAAGGCTGAGGCTGAGACTGAAATCAAAAGATCCAGCAAATACTACACGCTGCAAGATGATAGCGGATCACTCTACCCTCACGAATTCCTCGAAGTTGAAAAGTCGCACTTCAGTGATGAGCTGGCAAGGAATGCGATTATGGATAGAGAGTCGATGAAGGAATTCTATGACGATGGATTCAGGATAGTTAGGATTGCTCTTGTGGTAATTGAGGAGGGAGCCGATGAGTGAATGCTATTGCAAGAAATTTCCAGAGATATGCGGAGCGTGTTTCGATGCAATGAAAGAACGCGCCGAGAAGGCAGAGGCAGAGAATGCAGTTTTAAAGCAATGGATCGACAAGGCATTATATCTGATGGACTATTGGGATATTACCGACCCAGAGCACGACAGTATGTGTGATATCAGGATGCATAATCCTACTAAGTGCGACTGCTACGCGAAAGAGCAGAGAGCTGACTTTCAGAAACTTATTGATGAGATTGAGAAATGGCAGTAAGTATAACGACAAGGATCACCGGCATGAATGAAGCGAAGCGAAATGAATGTCCGGTGCATCCGCTTGTTGTGCTTTTCGTTGAGCCGGACAGCATCTACAAGGACATGGGGTTGGAGTGCTATGACGAAGCGATAGACGCACGCACGTACACCGGGAATCTGCCGGTCATCGCGCACCCGCCCTGTCAACGGTGGGGAGCAATGGCGGCGGTGAACTATGCGCGTTGGGGCGGAGAACACAACAGACCGGGCAATGACGGCGGGCTGTTTCGTTTCGCACTGGACACGGTGAACCGTTGCGGGGGAGTGCTGGAACACCCGGCAAAGACTCGAGCTTGGAAAGCGCACGGCCTGACGAAGCCGACAGGCATCGGCTGGCAAAAATGCGGCGACGGCTGGACGTGTGAGGTTTGGCAGAGCGCATACGGTCACAGGGCCAACAAGGCGACGTGGTTGTATCTCGTGGGCGAGCCGCTGCCGTTGCGTTGGGAGCGTCCAAGAGGATCGCATCAGGTGGGATTCCACGACCAGCGGGGGAAGGCGCGAAACAAGCCGACGCTGGGACGCAAAGAAGCTCGGGCTACCCCGCCAAAGTTTGCCGTTGCGCTGGTGGAATTGGCGCTGGCATGTAGCAAGCACAACAAGATACGATCTAGGATACAAAGAAGCCTGCGGAGCAACACTCGGCAAGGAGTCGTCGAACCCATCTTACGATGCGATGCTAAAGGCTGAGCATAGCCCGATTCGTGCTATAATGTTTCGCATTGAGATGGACGTGCCATCGTTTGTTTCGGTGCATTTCACTCGGCATAAAATCGGCGTAGAGCATTATGTGATGTCTCTCAGGGATGATGGCGTTAACGCTGACAAAGACCAGGGCAGGGAGACGATCGTAAGGCATGTGATGATTGCCAACGCTCAAGCATTGATAAACATGGCAAGAAAACGACTTTGCAAAAAATCACACAAGAAAACACGTGAGGCCATGCACGACATCGTTGGAGCAATGTACGATTGCGATCATGTATTATGGACGCATTTGGACCCTGATTGTAAAAATGGAAGATGGTGTCGTGAGATTAACGGGTGTTGTACATGAGTGACTCTTCAGCCGATGATTTGCGACGATCGACAACGCATATCATGTGCGACGATTGCCTAGAATGGATACCAACTAAAATGATAGACAGGCATAAAAAACTTTGCCTAGGTGAGCATTGGCACGAACACTTTCACAAAGAGCTCAAGCGGCGTGAACGTGCCTCGCATTGAGGTCATGTGGCCGTATCGCGGTGGCGATTGCGAGGTGACAGTCGAATGGCCGTCAGGATACGTGTCTCACGGGACTGGGCGGACTATCCGAGCCGCCGCACAATCTGCGCTCCCGAATCACCCTAACCTTATCGAGCATATATCGAATACATATTTACAGGAGATATAATATGGAAAAGACCTACAATTTTAAAGCCTTCGACGTGACGCCCGCGCTCAACGAAGCCGGGCTTCAACTCGGGGAGGAAAGAAAGGAACGGTTCCGGCGAATTGTTACCGACCTCGAAAATATCTCGAAGCCCTCTCCGACTATCTCCTTTCAAGCGCTTTTGGTCGAAGCATGAAACTCATCATCGATTTTGAGACCCGGAGCGAGGCCGACATCCGCACAGTCGGGGCCTCGGTATACGGGGAGCATCCCTCGACTGAAATCCTTTGCCTTGCCGGCAAGTTTAAAGGCGGGCCGATTGGCGGCGCCGAATTCATTTACTCCCCCTTCGATACCGAAAGGCCCAAGTGCATTGGCTTGGATAGTCTAATCCAAATAATCGGCAACCATCTCGAAGACGGGGGGTTGATCGAAGCATTCAATGTCGAGTTTGAAATTTCAATCTGGAACAATGTCGCGGTGAAGCTTGGGCTTCCCGAGATCCCTCTCGACAGGTGGCGCGACACGCAAGCCGCCGCTGCCGCTGCTGCGCTCCCTCTCTCGCTCGACAAGTGCGCTGAGGCAATCGGCCTACCCCCGGACCTTCAAAAAGATAAACGTGGGAAGTTCCTGATCCAAAAAATGTCGAAGCCCCGGAAGCCTACAAAAACAAACCCCGACAAATACCACTTCGATCTAAACCTCCTCGAGGAAATGTGCGAATACTGCGCTCAAGACGTCCGATGTGAATCCGCAATCGATGACTACCTTGGGGAGCTCCCGAAGAAGGAGCTCGCTGTTTGGCAGGCCGACCTCCGCATGAACCAACGTGGGATTATGTACGATAAGGCACTTGTTGCTGCGGCGAAAGTTTGTTGCGACAAGGTGTTCGAGGTACTTGATAAGGACGTTCAGGACGCGACCAACGGAGAGATAACGGGGGCGGATCTAACGAAACGAAGTGTACTGCTCCCGTGGCTCCAATCGAAGTTCTGCAACCTCGAAGGACTCGCGGCTGCGGATGTCGAGAGCGAGCTCAAGTATAATACAATGATCTCAGAGCAAACAAAAATTGTTCTCTCCGCCCGCGCTGCTTTAGCGAAGGCCGGTGTTAAGAAATATCAGGCGATAGAGGATCGGGCGGGGGCGGACGGAGCTATCCGAGGCACATTACAATACCACGGGGCCTCTACCGGGCGATGGGCTGGCCGAGGCATCCAGCCCCAGAACCTCCCCCGCCCAACATTGAAAGAACCCCAAATTGATAGTGCGATCGAGTCTGTCCTTGAGCATGACATCCCCAGCCTGAGCGCTCTTTCGGACGGCAAACCCATGGATGCAATCTCCTCCTGCATCCGTGGCGCTCTCATTCCGAGAGAAGGGCATTCGTTCGTTTGTGCGGATTACTCCGCGATAGAAGCGCGGGTGTTACTGTGGCTGGCTGGCGACGAGACCGGGATGAGTATCTTCCGCCGAGGTGAGGATATATATTGTGACATGGCGAGCTCTGTCTTTAACCGTCCGGTAAGTAAGTCCAACTTCGACGAGAGGCAGCTCGGGAAGACCTGCATACTAGGATTAGGTTATGGGATGGGACACGCGAAGTTTGGCGAAACATGCGCCACCCAAGGCGTGAACCTTGCCGGCCTCGACCCCGAGGAAATTGTTAAAGCCTACCGTCAGAAATATAAAAAGATCAAGAACTTATGGTATAAGCTCGAGACGCTGGCAATCGAAGCCATTCAGGCCCCCGGGACATGGACCCCCACGGCGGGAAAAAACGGGCACCGATATATTCGGTTCGGGTACGATCCAATAATGGATAGGCTCTTGTGCCGCCTCCCCTCCGGGCGCTTCCTGACTTATTGGGGGCCAGAATTAAAGGACAAAGAAACACCTTGGGGCGTGGTAAAACCAAGTATCACTTATCTAACCAATGATTCTTTTTCGCGGAAATGGGGCCGGGCTGATACGTATGGGGGCAAGCTGGTCGAAAACTGTACACAAGCCGCCGCCCGGGATCTCATGGCCTCGGCAATTCTCCGCGTTGAAAAAGCTGGGTTCGTCCCCGTCTTGACCGTGCATGACGAAATACTGACAGAATACCCGGACCAGTCCCTAACTGACACTACCCTTTCTGAATTCGAGGATATGATGAGCATTCTCCCGCGATGGGCAAAAGGGTGTCCTGTCGCCGCCGAAGGATGGATTGGGAAAAGGTTTAGAAAATGAGCGCATTTAAAATTTGTGGACACTGCGGTGGAGGTATCCCAGAGCCCCCTCACCTCCCGCCGGGGCCTAGATCAGTCGTTTGCATCCACTGCGGGAAAGAGATATGCCGCGCTTGCGCCTGTTCCGGTTGCCCGCATGATAAAAGGCTGAACCAATGACGTCCCGAGGGCCCTGCATGAGCAAGCGAAAGATATTCGCATTTATCGATCCCGGCCCCGAGAAAGACGCCAGTCCAAGCAAGCACGGGTCGGCGCTGGTCATTTGGGACGGCGAGAAGATACTCTATAAATCGAAGGGCATTCGCGACAATTTAACTGGCGAGACGCCCCTCTTGTCGCCCTCTGGTATTCAGGACATTTTAATCTCGTTCATCAAACCCGGTGTCTTCATCAAAGTTGGGATCGAAATGATTGCCAGCTATGGCATGCCGGTTGGTAAAGAAGTTTTTTCTACGTGCCTCGTAATCGGGGAACTCCGGCATAGACTCAACGAGATCGGTTTCTGCGTGGATTTAATCTACCGCAAAGACATCAAGCTTCATCTCTGTGGGAGCCCTCGAGCAAAGGATAGCAATATCTCCCAAGCCTTGAAAGACCGCTACGGTAAACCGGGGACAAAGAAATTCCCAAACGAAGTTTATCAAGATGGGAACCTCGGGCCGTCTCTATCTGGCGACGGGTGGGCCGCTTTCGCGGGCGCTGTCTACCTGCACGACAAATTTACCGAAGGAATTGTATGAAAATAGACTCCCCCTACCACCTATTTTGCATCGTTGGCATTCTGCTCGAAGCCTGCATGCTGATTGTGTGCCTCCCCCTCGTAGCGGCCTTTCGTGTTTTGTCCCCGCGAGATGGCGAGGACTGGCGAGAGAGTGTCGTGAATGCGGTATTTGGGATGCGGGTTATCAAACTCGAGATCATCGTCGCGCTCAAGACTCACTGGAAAGAGCTCACCCGGAAAGACTAGCCCCTAGTTGTTGGGTTTATCCCCGTTATTACTGTCCCGATTTGGAACGCGAGGGGGTGCAGGAGGGCATATCCCACACCGCCGGTCGTGATAGCGTAGACGTGTGTTGAGTCAATCGACCACGATAAGAAGCCCCATAGGATCGAAATGTCTTTTGGCTCTGAATCCGGGTTGAAGGTGAGGAGCTCGACCCCCGGGAAGATAAAACACAGGATCGCACACGCGCAATAGGTCGCGGTGAGGAGCACGAAGGCAGCGCCATAAGTGCGGCCAGTAGCAAAACCAGAAGTCGAATTGAGATAGTCTTGCGCTTGCCCATTCAGCCTCGCTTCTTGTGATAATCGTAATTTCATTTCCTCGATCTTGAGCTCCCTCCGCGCTTGGAGCGCATCGGAAACCATACCCACGACCGAGCCCAGCGCTCCGCTTCCAGCTAGTCCTAAGAGCTCAGTAATCATTCGGGCCTCGGAAACTTAGCCTTCACCGCCAAGCATGCTGCTATATAGGCGTCAATTTGAGCTTGATCGCCTTTCACGACGCCGTCGAGGTAGTCTTCAATTGGCGGGTACTCTTTTCGGCGGAGCTCATCATAAGGCAAGACTTTTCCGACTCGGGCCAGATTCCCATCGACGATCTCGAGGGCATCCCCTATCCGGAACCCCTCCGGAGGATCAACGAGCTCGGCATTTTCTGGCGCGAGGTCTGGCCGCTCGTATGTCCTGAATGCCAGAACTTTACCCTCTTCTGATTCAACTATTTCGATTTTCATGCCCAATTTCTGCTAAAAACTGACAACGCGTGTGTTCCCGCATAGTACGCGGTCCCATCCCAATACCCAACAGTCAACACCGGGTTTGTCGTGCCAGAAAAATTGAAGCGGATATACCCCAGCGGACCAGAGATATTGATCACCATATCCCCGTTAGACCCGAGGGTTAAACCCGTCCCGCCCCCTAGCCCCCCTGCCGCAGCCTCTCCGTAGGATTCAGCGGCTTGGGCATTTGTCAGGTAACTACCCGTCACCCACCAATTCGTTGTCCCTAGATACGATACTAATTTGAACGCCCCCGCCCCCGCCCTGTCATTCCCGTCGCAAGCAAAATAAACGTCAACTTCTAGATGCGTCGCGGTGCTGTTTACCACCCCTGTCAAGGTTTGAGACGCTGCCGTCGAGGAGCCTGTTGTCGCGCCTTGCACAAATTGCTGCGGTGTTAAGGATGCGTTGTCAACATACCCCTTCGTCGCGACATCGGAAGAGATAGAAGGCGTATCGACATTGTGAATCTGACGCGATGCACCATTAAAGTATAGGTCATTATACAGTGTTAAGATTTGAGCCGAGCTGAACTTAGCGACCTGATTTAGAGTCCCCGACCCGCTTGTCGTGAATAACTCTAGCTGCCCTCGTAGGTCCGCGACTCCCTCACTCGAGGCTTTAATCTTAGCTTGTGGCGCCAGTGCGCCCCCGATCTTCTTACCTTGAAACAAGACTTCTGCGGCACGTTCTCCCCCTGTGTCGCTTTCAGTTGTGTTGTTGATTACAACCTGATCCCCTACCGTGTCCTCTACCGTTATGCCGTCCGCGAAAGTATCGAGCTGATTAATCGCCGTCCGGATACCGAGCTCTGAAACCGCATCGTCATCCGTCGCGGAGCCCGCCGCCCGAATATCCGTCCGGTAACCTTTTGCCGCGGCGTCCCCCAGAATGCCAACTACCCCGATGATCTCATCATCAACATATTTCTTAGGTACGGCGTCGGCGTTCGCGCTTGGGCCTCCGGGCGCCGATTGAGTCCCCCCGTATCGGACTTGCAGGCCCTCCGTGATGACCCCGCTTAACCCATTGAAGACTTGCTGGCCGGCAACCGGCGCGAAATCGATTGGATCAGTCAGCGCATTCGACCCATCCAATTTGTAGTAATCCGATAATTGCAAGGCGAGGTACTCCGTAGAATCCGCGTCGAGCGCGAGCGAATTCCAATCCGTTGTTGCCCCCAGATCTCCTCCCGTCCCGAGATACGAGTTCACACAAATCCTAGTCCGTACCGTCGCCCCGTCGATGTTTATCCAAATGTCTCCTTCCTTCGCTCCTCCGACCGTATCCCATAGGGTAGGATCGATCGGAATCTGCGTAGCACCGGGGCCGGGGACTTTGGTCGAAGTATCCGCATCGGGCGCCGCTGTGTAGAACGTAGTTCGTTTGCTGTCGACTGCTGCGATTGCCGCGTCGGCTGTTGCTTGCGCGACGGGGTCTGCGCTTTCTGTCCAATATCCGGCATCTCCTGCCCCGCTGGCTTCTCCCGGAACCTGTTGGGTGTTAGCAATCCAGCTTTGCTTGGTGTCCGTCTCGTACCACTGGTCCCCGACATCGATAGTATACCCGAGGGCGTTGGCGACCGGTAGCGTGGAAGAGAAGATCGTTCGACTCTTTCCATCCGCCAAGGCTTCCGCCTGCACCGCTAGATCCTGAGCCTGCTTATCTGTCGTCGCCGCCCACTGCTCTGCCCTCCATTCCTCGAGTGTTGACGCCGAGGTAGTCTTTCCGCCGTTATTATCCCACGAAGCCGGGCTGACATCGGGTTGGTCGCCGGTTGTCGCTTGAAGCGCGGTGTAAACAACCCCCGAGTACCGAACTATGTCCCCGGTGGTGTAGGCCGTCCCTATTGCCCAAACCTCCCCATCGTCAACGGCATGGGTCGCGTCAGTGTAGGTCCCTGCCGCCTTATACCGAAACTCGCAAATATACGCAGCGTTGTTATCATTGGTATCGATCCAAGTGTCGGCAAGGTCGATATACCCCTCGACCGAATTTTCGGTCCCCTCTGGCACCGATGGTTGGAAGAAGGTAATGGTCTTTCTGTCGGCTTGCAACTTCGCGAGATCCGCCTTAGCCTGCGCGGCTGGGTCTGTTGTCTTCTCCCAATCCGAAGGGGTTCCATTCCCGGAAGTGTAGGCGTTGACACAAACCCATACTTGATTTGAGTTATCGGTTTCCACCCAAAGATCGCGGAGATCCCCGGAGTCAGGTAGGGCGTCTTGGTAATAGGTGACTGTCTTCCCGTCAGCGAGGGCTGAAGCCGCCGCCGCTGCTGCTCGGGCTGCGGGGTCGTTAATCGGTAGCCAAAAGGAGTCCCCGTAGAGATCCCTGTTGGCATAAATGCCCTGCACCCCACCGACGTCGTTGTCCCAGTCGGCCTTGTCGTAAGCTGCGGATGCAAAATAGGTCGAGTCGTCGTTGTTTGAGTCAACCCACCTATCGGCGGCGTCGGCGGATTCAGGGGATGTATCCGATCGGTATGTCGTTGTTTTCCCGTCTGCGGCCCCTTGGGCGGAAGCTGCAAGACGTTGCGCCCCGACGTCCGAAGTTTGCTCGAAGTTCGCCCACCGGCTTGCGACGGGTAGCCCCTGAGCATAGTCTGATATGCAAACATAAGGCTGATTCGCCTCATTGTACGAACCCGTCTCGTCGAGTCCGGAATTCACCCACACCCACCCGTCGGTAAAACCGTCTGGGGGCTCGCTTGCGATAACTGTTTGAGTAGCCGATCCCGCGATCAATGCCGCGCTGTCTGCCGTTGACTGAGCGGCGGAGTCGTGTATCGCGGACCAATTCCCGATAGCCCCCGCCCCGCTGATGTATGTGGTATTGCAAACGTAGAGCTGATTATTCTCGTCGGTCTTAATCCAAAGATCCTCTTCCTTTGCGGCGTCCGGTAGAACCGCACCTCTGAACACCGCCGGCCCACCCGCAACAAGGGTCGTCAGGGCGTCGATCTGATCCTGCAAGGCAACATCATTCGCATAGCTCGGCGAATTGATGTAGTCAATAATATTTCTCGCCGCGAGATAGTTTCTCTCGGGGGGAGGTAGCGGGGGAGCGGAGATCGACATATATTTTTATCCTATCAAGTGTGCGCCAATCATAGCCATCGCTGCCGCTACAATGGAACAGATAGCCGGAACCCAGATAGTCTGAATCGCGGTCGACTTGCTTTCCGACGACTTTAGCTCAGAAATAAAATTTGATAATTCATTGACTTTTGAAATCAGGTCGTCGTGGATCTGAGTCATGCGGTCGGCCATCTCTTCCCGATTGACCCGGATTCTCGTGTCATGTTCGTCCTTGTACTTGAACAGGAGCCTCCTCTCTTCCTCTGCCTTCACAATCTTCTGCTCGATGTCCCGCATTTGTAAGCGGATGTCGGTCAAGGACGCGATGAAACGCTTCTCCTGCTCTTGCATCATCGCCGAGATCTTGAGGACTAAATTCTCAGAGTGGCGATCGAGGTTTGATGTTATTTCATTGTGTATGAATTTGCGTTGCTCGTGGTCGAGGGCGCGCATCTCCTCCAAGCACTCCCGCGAAGGCCGCTCGGGGACCTCGCATGTTAGCATGCTGGTGTCTCTCGTTTGTTTCAAAGGTTAGATCTTCCCTATGTTAATATTTGCATTCTGCACGGTGAAATCCGAATCCCCCGTCGTATTCCGCACCTCGAGCTTGACGACATCGCCATCCGCTAGATCCAGAATTGCCACGATAGCGACTGATCCCGAGTCCGTCGTGCTCGAAAACTTCCGTGATTGAGTTGTTTTAGTCGCGATAACATCATTCACCGAGATAGCGAACTCCATTACCTGATTCACGGCGTCGGGTACGCCAGACACCGACGCCGCAACGTGGAACTTACCGTGTGCGTTGACCCCGAGCGTCATCGCGCTGGATGCCACCGCGCAATTACATTCCTCGCCCGCGCTGAAATTTACCACCTGCTCCCAAACGTCGACGGTGTTGATCGTTGTCGCGGTTGAGTTGGCGGTCTGATACATCTCGGCGTATGCGGCCCCGTCAGGTACTATGCCAATCCATTTCCCGTTCACGGCGTGTAGGGTTATCGCTCCGTGCTCATCACATAGGGATACCGACGCGTCGCCCTCGACCAGCTCCGCGCCCTCCCCGTCGATGATGACAGCCCCCGCCCCGTCGCCGATCTTCTTGATCGTGATTAGTCGATTGTCGTTATCCGCTACGGTCGGGAGTGTCACGGTCCTGTCGACTGCTCCGGGGGTGACGTAGATCGCACGGTATCCGTCGTCATCTAGGACGGTGTAGTCGTCCTGATCCACTTCGAGATACGTGGCCGAGGCCGTAACGTCCCCGTTAGGGCCTACGATTTTCCCGCCAATAATTCCGATCTTAGCCATGACTCAGCCTTATAGTTTGTGATATTGAACGTGTACCTTCCAGTCGATCGTTGTCGCGGCTTCACCAGTTACTCGGACGTCGATCGTTTGATTGGCGGTGTCAGCCGCGAAGTCACAAGCCCACAACGGCTCGCTCTCGATCTCGTTTAGGACTGCGGTGGACCCCTGCTGGGTAACGTCACCCGAGGCGTTCCGGTAGAATAGCCCGCTCATCTTATAGAGCGCCCGGTTGGTCCCCGTCTCCTCGGCGATGACGTCTATCTCGACGCTGTACGTCTCGCCCTCAGCGACCTCGATCACTGTTAGGTCCGTCACTGTGGCGTCCGTCGTCGTGACCGTGGCGACCGCGTTCGTCCGCATGTCGTTTATATCTGCCTTAGTCGCAAGCCTAGCAGTTTCCACCCCGTCCTGTAACAGAATTACGTCTGGCGTTCCCGCCTCGACCTTCATCTCTGTGCCGTGGGATTGTATCGTGAGGCTCTTGACATCAGTCGCACCAACTGGCTGCACTTGTATTTTGAGGCTAGTCGTGCCGTTGAACAAGGTCTTGCTCAGTGCCTTAAAGGCGTCGATGTCAATTAGAGAGGTGAAACCTGCGCCG
>Ga0180434_10008739_pt1 | contig 11126 bp, 7 predicted proteins | sample SS_ome_7_FD_132453 | JGI IMG/M metagenome (GOLD analysis project Ga0180434, IMG submission 132453) | Hypersaline lake sediment archaeal communities from the Salton Sea, California, USA - SS_1_D_2 metaG | ecosystem: Environmental > Aquatic > Non-marine Saline and Alkaline > Hypersaline > Sediment... | reverse complement strand
TTACCATATAGGCAAGCCGATCTCACTGCATCTGCTTTGTTACAGGGTACTCGCGGTGAAGGACCACAGCTTCGCACCCTGTGCCTCGCATCTGCAGCAACCTCGGCTTGTGAATAATCCAGGATAATTATCTATTTTCGACTAAAGGAGTAAACAAGCTTTTTGGATATGCCTATGAAAAGAATTTTATTTGTGTTTGGCACCCGACCGGAAGCGATCAAACTGGTTCCCCTTATTAAGGGGGTAAAAAGCGAAAAACAGGATCTACATGCTTCCGTGTGTGTCACCTCACAGCACAAAGATATGCTCATACAGGTCCTGAATCATTTTGATGTGGTTCCTGACTATGACCTCAATATTATGAAGGAGGGGCAGGACCTTTTTCATGTGACCGCCAAGGGTCTGGAGAAAATACAACTTGTATTTGAGAAGGAAAATCCAAACGCTGTGATTGTACAGGGTGACACAAACACCACCTTCTTAGCTTCTTTAGCCGCTTATTATAAAAAGATTAAAATCGGACATGTGGAAGCAGGATTGAGGTCATGGGATAAATACAATCCTTTTCCCGAAGAACAATTCCGAAGAATGACAGATAATTTATCAGACTGGTGTTTTGCCCCTACTGAGACCGCTTACCAGAATCTAATAAAAGAAAACATACCACAGGAAAATATATTTATCACCGGCAACACAGGAATCGATACTTTGTTTATGATCCTTGAAAAACAAAAATCACTTTCTGAAGAGAAAAAGTTTCAAGTCAGATTCACCAATGATTTTGGAGTGAAGTGGGACAGAAAGAAAATTATTTTGGTTACTATCCACCGCAGGGAGAGCTTTGGCAAAGACCTGCTCAGTATATGCCGAGGGATAAAGGAATTAGCGCACAGAGCTCCTCAAGTTCAGATTATCTGGCCCCTTCATCCCAATCCAGAGGTTCATCAGCCCGTTGAATCCCAATTAGGCTCTGTTTCCAATGTATTCCTGGTTCCGCCTCTGGATTATTCCTCTTTTATCTGGATAATGAAACACTCCACTATTATTTTAACTGATTCAGGGGGGATCCAAGAAGAAGCCCCTTCTATAGGAAAACCAGTTTTGGTCTTGCGAAAAAAAACAGAAAGACCTGAGGGCATCAGAGCCGGGACAGCCCGTCTGATAGGAGTCAAAAGCAAAGACATCGCTGGAGAGAGTTTAGCCTTGATTCAAAATGAATCCTCCTACCGGAAAATGGCCCAAAGAGTCAACCCGTATGGAGATGGAAAGGCCTCACAGAGGATCATACAAATTCTGGAAAAAAAACTTTAACATGCCTCTCAGAAAGAAAATATCCTTTGTGGTCCTTATTGTTCTGATTTTGGTTGGTGGATTTTTTGGAATCAAATATGGAAATAAATGGAGATTGTACAGAGATGTGAGACATTACATCAATACTTCTTCCCTAAAGCCTACTCTTCAAAGGACCCGAGCTGTACGGTTTGACCCTTCTTTTTACTATACAGGCAGACGTGCTTCGGAATTAGCCAAAGATTTAGCTGACCGCTGGCAGGAAGCAGGAATAAATTTGGTTTTTTTTCGTGCTTATGATCCTTCTTATGGAGCGTTCTATAAAACTGATTATCTATACAATAAAGAAGGAGAATTTGGTCAATATGACCTTCTGAAACATGTTTTGAACACCTGCAAAAAGAAAAATATAAAAGTTTTTGCCTGGCTTCCTGTGATGAATCATGGAGGGGCCTGGGAAGCAAATCCGGAATGGAGGGAGATAAATTCTCAAGGAGAGGAATATACCACTGTGGGGCTGGAATACCCCCTTTGTGCCCGAAATTTGGAAGCTCGGTCCTGGTGGCAGGGTTTTGTGCAGGACCTGCTTCAGAATTACCCGGGTCTTTCAGGGATTGACTTGGCTGAACCAGTAGTGAGCTGGAAGGAAGGAGAGGCATGTTACTGTAAGATATGTCGAGAAGCTGAGGCAAAAGGAGAAGAAAGTCCTGAAGATGTACGAGCTCAGCCCCTGACTTCTCTGCTTCATCAGAGTTTCAAACAAGTCCATCAAGTCAACCGGAAAGCTTGTCTTACCTTTGTTGCCAGCGCCTCATTATCCGGGAGACTTTTAACATGGGATGAAATCAAACAGCAGACTGGATTGGATTTGACCTCTTTATTCCATACATCCCGCCCCTTGCAGCCCGATTTTATATGTCCGGAATTTATTTGGCAGGAGTGGAAGAGTCGTTTTGATGAAGAGGGTTTGGTTTTTTCTCCGGAATGGGCTGCTTCTGCATTTGAGGAATTCATTCGGAATCTGGATTCTCCTGTAAAGGTGATCCCTCATCTAGAGATCACAGATTTTCCTGGTGTAACTGTGAGCTCCAACCAGTTGGCTGCCTCAATTCAGAAAATACTTGAAGCTGGAGCCAGTGGATTTGATATCTATAGTTCCAGTCAGCTGGATAAAAAACAGGCATGGGAGGTTTTAAAAGATGTTGACCGCTGGTTTAAAACCAAGTCGTGTCTGGTGCTCTATGATCCTACCAGTAATCGAAATGATGCCATACAAACCGGAGAAATGCTCAGACACTTTAAAACCCGGGTAGAATTAAAGTCTCTGGATCAGTATCAACCGGGCTTAATGAAAAAATATGACAATGTCTTTTATGTAGGAGGAGAAGCAGAAGTTGTTATCCCTGAATCAATGATCCGAGATATTGAGAAGTTACACACCACATTCTGTTGGCTGGGATTCAATGTGAAGCAGCTTCTTTCTGATCCATCAGTTTCACAAAAATTGGGGATTAAGTTCAAGCAGTCGGTTAGGGATGTTTTTGTGGGAGTCAAATACAAACAAAAATTTCTGGCAAAAAATGATCCATGGACCCAGGAAGTGAAAATAACAAATCCCCTCAAATGCCGTGTCTTGGCCACAGCTTACAATGGAGATCAAAGTGAAAAAACTCCATATGCAGTGCGCAGCAGCCGTAATTTCTGGCTTTTTGCAGACCTGCCCTCTGCCTATGCTGTTGAAGGAGGACGGTTTTTGGTTTTTGCTGACCTTCTTCATGATATCCTCAATGAGGACCATGTTTCCAAGAACCAGGCTATGGTCCGCATCGAAGATGTGCATCCTCTTACTGAACCCCAAAGTTTAAAAAAAATTGCTAATTTTCTCCATCACCAGAAAGTCCCCTTTCATGTTGCCCTGAGTCCTTTTTACGTGAATCCGGAAGAAAACCTTCATGTTTCTCTCAGTGAAAAACCAGCACTGATTTCTGCTCTGAAACACATGGTGAGACAGGGGGGGGTTCTGGTGATCCACGGCATCACTCATCAGAGATATTTAGAGACCACCACTGATTATGAATTCTGGGATCCGGTGAATGATGCTCCGGTTCAGGGACAAACCAGAGCCATCATGCGTCAGCGCGTGGAGAGAGGATTGAGGGAATGTTGGAACAATGGTCTGTATCCTCTGGTATGGGAAACTCCCCATTATGCGGCCCCGCAGGAATTTTATTCTGTAATAAGCAGGATATTTTCTTTAGCCATGGAGAGGAGGCAGGCGATAAACAAAAGGGGTACGGACCAGTACCTTCCCTATATACTTCTTTCTGACCGCTATGGTCAAACATTAGTCCCGGAAAACTTGGGATATGTGCCGTTAGAAAATCCTGACCCTCATTTGATTTTAAAACCAGCTGATCATTTAAAAGTGGTTCGGGATGGGGTAGCTTCTTTTTTCTTCCATCCCTTTGTGGATATAAATGCCCTAAAAACCATTGTTCGTGGGCTGCAGAAACATGGATTTCACTTTACCAACATTGCTTCTCTTCCCATATCGGTAAAGACCTCATTCGGACTCGTTGAAAGTTCCAGCGGTCCTATAGATTTTTCTCCTGAATACAGCAGAGGGAGAGAGACCACGCTTTTATTTCCTGGAATTTTGAAGTCTCAGCAAGAAATAATAGTGATGCCAGAGAAAGGATTAAACAAGAAGGTTTCTCTTTCTACCGGAGAAATGGTTGTCCTCCATTTTATGGATCCCTTTGAAGAGGCGGTCAGGAAATCTTCTCTCCAAAAAGGACCTCAGAATGGTTCTTCAATAAGAGTTCTTCGAAAAGTGGCTAATTTTGAAGGTGAAGAGGCAGAGGTTCCTACAGCTCTTCTTCTTGTTACCATGGAAGCTAATAATAGTCAGAGAAATGAGATTTTGAGCTATGAATCTGTATTCAAGTCAGTCGGGATTTCTGTAAGTCGATTAGCAACCCCGGAATTCCATACGGTTCCTCAGGAGATAAATCTCCTTATAATCCCAGAAGCCTCAGCACTCCAGCTTCGAGATATTCAGATTGAATATATTCTTGATATGCTGGAAAAGGGACGAATATCTGTTATTACCAGTGGATATAATCCGCTCTCTGATGCCATGGGAATCGAAAAAACTCCCCGAACTATCCAAGTAAAAAATATCCAGGATTTAGCCTACCCCGGATTGGATATAAACTGGCCGGAGAAAGTAGCCTGTCATGTATTTGAGGCTCCTGGGAATGCAGAATACATCTACCAAAAACTTGAGACCGGGGAGCCGCTTCTGATTTCTGCTTCAAGAGGAAGTGGTAAATTCTTATACTCAGGACCTCTGTTTGACTCTGAGAGTTCTCAGGGCATAACCAGATATCCTCATTTCCTCAAACATGTATTCCGAACCCTCCATTTGTTTCCTATGCTTAGGGGGCAGGGAGCAGAAGTTTTTTTTAATCAGGCTGAGAGAGAAGATACGGCTGTGGAAGATCTTTTGAAATTCTGGAAGAGGAGTGGTGTGAAAATTATACATGCCGCAGGTTGGCATATTTATCCTGAGTGGACTTATGACTATAAGCGGCTTCTCCATCTTGCGCATCAAAACTCCATGTTGGTTTACGCATGGCTGGAGCCTCCTTTGGTACACCAAAAATTTTGGTCAGAACACCCGGAATGGAGGGAGAAAAATGCTCTAGGAAATACTCCTGAAGATACCTGGAGATACCCTATAGCACTGGGAGATCCCAAGGTACGAACAGAGGCGGTCAAAGAGTGGAAAAGGATTCTGGAAGCTTATCCATGGGATGGAGTCACTGTGAACAGACTGGGATTTGAATCTTCTTTTCCTCCAAACCCCAAGACCATGACCCCTTTCCATCCTTTTGTCCGCCAGCGTTTTGAGGAAAAAAATAATTTTGATCCTGGTGAACTTTTTGAAAAAGATTCTTCTTTTTACTGGGAAAAAAATAGGTACGCCTTAGGAAAATATATGGATTTTCGCCGAGAGCTTTCTGAAGAATATATAGAAGCTCTTCTAAAAACTTTGGAAGAATTCCGAAAAGGACAAAAAAGATTTATAGAAATCATCCTCACTTATGATTCCCAGAGAAAGGACCCGGGTATCTCCCTTTCTGAAGTTGAGAGAATCAAATCAGAATACCCGGTTCTCTGGCAGCTTGTTCCAGAACCAGGTAAGGCTTGGATGGGTTCATCTCCTCCCTTTGACATCCATCAGGTCATGATATCTTCGGGTCAGCAGGGGAGAGGTTTTATCCCGGAGGCACCCACATCATACCCCACTGGAACAGCCCTCTATCATAAGTTAAAGGGACTTCTCCGGAACAGCCAACGTTACATCATTTTTTCCGAGAATTCTCTTTATGAAGTAGACACTCAGATACTGCCTTTTGTGTTGAGCTCGGAGCGTTCTTTGATATGGGGTGAGGATCAGCTTCATGTTCAATCCAAAAAAGGGGGAGAGGTTTTATTTGCTGGAGAAAAAATTCTAAAATTGAAGATGGACGGGACATGGGCTGGTTCTTTTTATAAAAATCGCCTGGTGATGCCTTCTGGATCACATATGCTTCAGATAAAGTCCGGGAGTTGGGGAGGGCTTAATTCCCTTAAATCCCAAACAAGAGTGGTGGATTTTTCCGGGAAAATCAGTAAGATTGAAGTGAATTGGAGGGGAATTTCTGTGGATTATGAAGCGGATAAAGGTTCCTACCTGGTAATCACAGATGAGCCTCTAGGCATCACTCTGAATGGAGAAAAATACGATTCTTTTGTTCAGGAAGGTCAGAGAGGATGGTCAGTCTATATTCCTCCCGGGAATTCCAACGTAAAAATCACAACCCGTGGCTATCCAGAGGTGTTTTTGTCTGTTTTGAGTCTCAGCTTGTCTAATATTATTGTTCTCATAAGCGCTGTGGCTATATTCAGTTTGCTTGTTCTGTTTTTGGTTATTCAATTCAGAAGGTTTATTCAGAGAAAGAAAACATGATGGCTTTTAGCAGCGGATTCTTGGAAATCTTGTTTTTATCCGCAGTGGTTATCCTCTGGTCAATGATTTTCTATCAGCTGTTTTTTACTTTTATGGGACTGAGCTTTTTTAGAAAGTCTTTACTGGAAAAGGCAGATTTGGACAAGGAGAAAATCAGCAAATTTCCATCCGTCTCAATCCTTATTCCGGCTCATAATGAAGCTCTGGTCATTGAAAAGACATTGGAATCGCTTTTAGCACTGGATTATCCTTCTGAGAACATGGAGATAATTGTGATCAATGATGGCTCCACAGATGCTACCCCGGAAATAGTAAGGGCGGTTTCTCTGAGAGATTCGCGGGTCAGGCTTTTTAACATTCCTGAAAAACAAGCGGCAAAGGGAAAACCTCATGCCCTGAATTTGGGTTTTCAAAAAGCAAGCCACGATTATATTGCGGTCTTTGATGCGGATAATACTCCGGAGCCTTTGTCCCTCCGGTATCTTATGGGAAACATGACCAAAGACCCTAGTTTGGCGGCTGTTTTTGGAAAGTTTCGTACCCGAAATCGCAGACAAAATCTTTTGACCCGGTTTATCAGTATGGAAACTCTGTCGTTTCAGCTCATTATTCAAGCAGGCCGATATAAAATCATGAAAATAGCTATACTCCCTGGTACTAATTTTGTGATACGCCGGAGTATCCTGGAAAAATACAAAGGATGGGATGAGCAGGCTCTGACAGAGGATACAGAGCTAAGTATCAGGCTGTTCCAGAATGGGGATCGGATTAAATTTATCCCCTATGCGGTGACATGGGAAGAAGAACCAGAAAAGTGGGGGACATGGATTCGGCAGCGGACACGATGGGTGAGAGGAAATATTTATATTTTCAGAAAATTTTTACTTCCTTCTCTCCAGAGAAAAAAAATGGGAGTTATTCTGGAGATGGGTTATATATTTTTGCTTTATTATCTTTTTTTAGGATCCATTCTTATTTCCCATTTGTTTTTCATTTTCAGTGGAGTAGGAATTATCGCGGTCCGTTCCCCAGGCCCATATTTTATGGTTTGGGTATGCGCCTTTCTTTTATTCACCATTGAAATCATGATGACAGCAGCTTTGGAAAAAGAACCTTTATGGGAAAACCTAGGAGTCGTGGTTTTGATGTACTTTACTTATTGTCAAGGATGGATTATCCTGGTGTTTCGCGCGCTCTATCATGAATTTTTTATAAAAGAAAAGATACACTGGGAGAAAACTCCCAGGTTTGCATCTCCCGAAGAAAAAAGCGAAAAATTCAAACATTGACCAAACTCAGCGACTAAAGGACAAACCTAAGATGAAAATAATATCCGTTATTTGTGGTGCTTTTCTTGTTTTGCTTCTGGCCCTCTCTATGGATGCAGAAATCCGTCCCCAGGCAGGAGTAGAAAGTTATATGGGGCCAAACAAATTTTTTTCTATAACTCCCTGGGCAGGAATACGGATCAATTTGACTCGAAATTCTTCGTTATTGGTCAAGTATTATCGTCATAATATCCAGTATGAGTATATCAATCAACTTGGAAATACCAAGAAGAGGAAAGCCCGGTTGAACAATTTTACCTCTGCACTCTATGCTCAGAAATGGGGGCATGACTTTTATGCTGCTGTATCCATATTTTCTGGTACTGAGGATTATTCAGCCCTGGCTCTGGATATTGGTACGGAACTGCGGCTGATAAAAAGAATGACCATTAACGGAGGAGTGTATTATTTGAATGAAGATTCCATCCTTTGGTATCCGGAAGAGAATTCACGACGAATCGCTGTATATTCATTAAAAGGGGGATTCAAATATTCTTTATGGGAAGGACTGTCGTTAGGGCCTACCTTTAATCTGTATAAGAATTCAGAACAAGTCAATGCCTCATCATTTGGATTGCTGCTTCAGTTTGTTCCCAAGGATCCGGTTTATATTCACGTTTCATACTACCGCTACACTGAATCCGCTCAGTATCGGTTTTCTGGAAACTTTTTTTCTTTCGGAGTGAATCTTTATTACTGACCTTTTTACAATAACATCACTCACATTGACCGTTAGCCAGAATTGGCGTAAAATATAGGTGCTGTATAAAATGTGAAGAAGTTTAAAACGCAGGTTTTTTTCGTCTTTATCAAACTTCAATTAGCCTGGATTATTCACAAGATGATAACTCAAATCGAACATGCAAAAAAAGGAAATATAACAAAAGTCCTCAAACAGGTGGCTGAGGATGAAGCCCTCCCCATAGACCAAGTCCAGGAGCTTGTTGCTTCGGGCAAAGTGGTGATTCCCTGGAACCCACATCATGGAGACATCCATGTAAAAGGAATAGGCAAAAATCTCCGAACCAAAGTGAATGTCAATATCGGAACTTCCCTGGATTTTCCAGAGCCTGAAAATGAACTTGAAAAAACAGAGATAGCCTTAAAATACAAAACAGATACCATCATGGACCTCAGTACAGGTGGAGATATCCAGGAAATCCGACAAAGAATTCTTGAAAAAGCCCGCATTCCTCTGGGAACCGTGCCTATTTATCAGGTGGGTATTCAAGCCATAGATAAAAGAGGAGCTATCGTTGATATGACCGTGGAGGATATATTCTCAGTTATAGAGCAGCAAGCCCAGGAGGGAGTCGACTTTATGACTGTTCATGCCGGACTCACTTCCAAAGCCATAGAGCGTTTGAAAAAACAGGGACGGGTGGCAGATATCGTATCGAGAGGAGGAGCTTTTCATCTAGCTTGGATCCTGCACCATGAAAAAGAAAACCCATTGTACGAACATTTTGACCGGCTTCTTGAAATTGCCCATAAAAATGACGTGACTTTGAGCCTGGGAGATGGACTCAGACCAGGTGCAGTGGTGGATGCTTCTGACAGACCTCAATTTGAGGAACTTCTTACTCTCGGTGAACTGGTGAAGCGTTCATGGGAAGCAGGCGTTCAGGTTATGGTCGAAGGGCCTGGTCATGTTCCTCTCGACCAAATAGACATGAATATGAAAATACAGAAGCGGGTATGTCAGGAAGCTCCTTTCTATGTGCTGGGACCTATTGTCACAGACACCGCACCAGGGTATGACCATATTGTCTCTGCTATTGGTGGTGCTGTAGCAGCTTGGTCTGGAGCTGATTTTCTTTGTTATGTCACCCCTTCCGAGCATCTGGGACTTCCTTTACCTGAGGATGTGAGAGATGGGGTTATCTCCTCAAGAATAGCTGCTCATGCGGCAGATATTGTCAAGGGTGTTAAGGGAGCCATGGAAAAGGACTTGGCGATTTCAGAAGCGAGAAAAAAGCTGGATTGGGAAACTCAGAAAAAACTGGCTGTGGATCCCCATAAATTTGAGGAGATAAGAGAAAGAAGAAAAACAAAATCAAAAGCCTGCTCCATGTGCGGAGATTTTTGTGCCCTTCAAATGGTAGAGGATTTCCTGAATCCTTCTGGAAAGGCCTCTGATGAATCCTCAAAATGAGCTTCTGTTTGGAACTGCGGGAGTGCCTCAGTCCACCCCCAAGAAAAGCACTCTGGAAGGTTTGAGAGAAGTCAAGCGATTGGGGCTGGACTGCTTGGAAATCGAATTTGTCCAGGGTGTAAAAATGGGGGTTGACACAGCCCACCAGGTCGGAACAGAAGCCAAAAATTTGGGTCTGTCATTGAGTGTTCATGCCCCCTACTATGTGAGTCTTAATTCTTTGCGCCAGGGCATAAGAATGACCAGCCATAAGAGACTTCTCCGCTCTGCGCGTATAGCACGGGTCTGTGGAGCCAGAAGTGTGGTATTCCACCCTGGGTTTTATGGAAAAAAGACTCCTGAAGAAACATTTAACACCATAAAAAAGGGCCTGAAAGAAGTGGTTTCCATACTGCGTTCTCAGAGGAATCCGGTGGCATTGAGACCAGAAACAATGGGGAAGCGCTCCCAGTTTGGTTCTCTGGAAGAGATTCTTTTTTTGTGTCAGCACATCCAAGGTCTCAAACCCTGTATTGATTTTTCTCATCTTCATGCCCGCTATGGAAAAGCCAATGATTACCTGAGTTTTTACCGGATCCTGAAAAAGATCAAATTAAAGCTGGGACCGGGTGCTTTAAAAGACATGCACATTCATGTGAGCGGTATGCTGTACGGCAGCAAAGGGGAAATCAAGCATCTTATGCTCCAACAGTCTGATTTTCGGTATGACGAATTGATTCAGGCACTCAGGGATTTTGAGGTGAAAGGAACGGTCATTAGTGAAAGTCCGGTTCAGGAAAAAGACGCCCTGATGCTCAAAAATCTCTACCATTCCACTTAAAGACAGAGACACATTACTTGTTTACCTTATTTTATCCAGGTGTTCCTTTTTCTTAGGGCTTTTTTTATTTTTCTTTGGCAAAGAAATTATACAGCAGTGCAAACAGCCATCCCACAATGAATCCGTCCACAAAGCCCCATACAAGTCCCACCAAACTTCCAATAAAGCTGTAGGTGTAACCAAAATAGAACCCATTTAATTTAGAGATAGTCTGTCCTTGACTCCCTGTGATAAGCAAAAAGTTTGTGGCTAGAAAAATCCCCGCTCCCCAAACAATACCTGAAGTCAGAGCAAGGGCTTTTTTATTAAATTTCATAAAACCCTCCTTTTTCATTGTCTGTTCATTTATGATATTAAGATAGTTTTGTATGGTCAATACAAAAAACCGCCAGATGTGGTAACAAAGCAAAAGTGTCCCCATCAACTGCAATGCTAAAATGTCCCCTTCGGAAAGGAGGCGGGCATGAAGGAGATAATAACATTGAGCATGCATGAGATTCACAGGTTAAAGATTTT
>Ga0180434_10008735_pt1 | contig 11127 bp, 10 predicted proteins | sample SS_ome_7_FD_132453 | JGI IMG/M metagenome (GOLD analysis project Ga0180434, IMG submission 132453) | Hypersaline lake sediment archaeal communities from the Salton Sea, California, USA - SS_1_D_2 metaG | ecosystem: Environmental > Aquatic > Non-marine Saline and Alkaline > Hypersaline >... | reverse complement strand
TTGTCCTTTCTGCTCAGGAGAATGTTGAAGAAGCGCCAATCCCAGAGCCTCTTCTTCTACCTCTTCGCCGATGTACTGTTGATATGCGGTATATCCACCTTCGTCTTTGGCTTGCTTTATTTCGAGTTCTTCGGCGACCTCCTCATCCGCCTCTTTGGGTGGAAGGACGCGGAGGGCCACCTGATAGTGCAGTGGGTCTGGGGAGTCACTCCCAACGGGGAGCCCTGGGGATGGCCCCTTGAGCGTATAGCCCAGGCCAACGCGGACCTTTTCCTTTACCTGCTCATAATAGTAATAATCATCGGGGTGCTGCACATGGGAAGCGGCTTGGTCATCGGCATGATCGACGGCATCAGGCACAGGGACCGCAAACATACTATAGAGAAGGCCGGCTATCTGATGTTCATCCTTGGGCTGGTGGTGATGTTCGGTACACTGTGGGGACTAAAAGGCCTGAAGGGCGTGGGGGTCCCACTGGGGGCGGTGATGGCCGTCATCGGCGTGGGTATGGCCGCCTACGGCGGGGGCTTCGGTGGCGGATTGGAGGCCGCCCTGACCTTCGGCAACCTCCTTTCCTACGCCCGTCTCTACGGTATAGGCCTGGCCTCGGTCATCCTGGCCGAGGTGGCCAACGAGCTGGGCGCGGAATTCGGCAGCGGGGCCATGATATTTCTGGGCATTCTAGTGGCCGCCCTGCTGCATACACTGAACATAGCCTTGGGGATATTGAGCCCATCCATACAGTCTTTACGTCTCAACCTAGTTGAGACCTTCACGAAATTCTACGAGCCAACAGACACGGTGTACGAGCCTTTCAAACGATCTGGAGGTGAATAGCTTGGAACTTGGACTCATCGCCCTAGCTGCTGCTTTAGCCATAGGCCTGCCGGCGATAGCGACGGCCTGGTCGCAGTCGAAGATCGGGGCGGCCATGGCGGGAGCACTTGCGGAGAAGCCGGAGCTGGCCGGAAACGCGATCATCATGATCGCCATTCCCGAGACCATGGTGGTGTTGGGCTTCGTTATAGCCTTCCTCATCACCGGGATGGGAGAATAAGAAGAGAGGATGATGATCCAAAGGATTGCGGAAATCGATAAGCGGGAAGTGAAGGTATGTCTCTAGAGGATATCCTTCTGGCGCTGGACGAACAGTGCCGGGAGGAATGTCAAGCCATATTCAACCGGGCTCAGAGGGAAGCGAAAGAGATAATAAGCAAAGCCCAGGCTGAGGCGGATGAGATACGTGAGGCCCGCCTGGGGAGGGTCAAGACGGAGGCGGAGAGCGAAGCCGCGTCTATCATATATTCGGCCCACCTCAAGGCCAAGAACTCCGTCATCCGGGCCAGAGAAGAAGCCGCCGAGAGGGCCCTAGAGAAGGCCGAGCAAAGGCTCGGAGACCTGAGGTCTCGCGATGATTACCCCTCCATCCTTGAGGGATTCATCAAGGAAGGCATATCTATCGTGGAAGGTAAGGTCATTGTGCACGTGGACGAGCATGACAGAGATATGGCCGCCGCCTTTCTGGACCAGGCGGGTGTGGAATACGAGCTTCTCGCTGACATAGACACTATCGGAGGGGCAGTTGTCTCCGATGGACAGGAAAAGGTGAAGGTCATCAATACCGTAGAGGAGAGATTAAACCGGGCTAGAGATAAGTTACGCATACAAGTCTACGAGATCCTCTTCAGAGAGGAGGAGATAGCGGCGACAGGAGGGGGTTAAGCCCCCTCATTTGATGTACGGCCGTGAACGGGTGACATGGTACAGGTTCCACTTAAAGACTACAGTTATTCCAATGCCAGGGTAAAGGCGATGACCTCTCGCCTGCTGGATAAAGCAACCTTCGATGAACTCCTGGCTGCGGCGGATTTTGGGCGCGCCATCAGTGTCCTGGATGACAGCGATTACGGTAATGATGTCGAGGAGGCCATCATCGAAGGTTACCGTCCCACCAACATAGACCGAGCTCTTAACCGCAACCTGGCTAGGAACTTCACAAAGATCAAGGAGTTCTTCATCGGCCGACCTCAGGAGCTGGTGAACGCTCTCCTCTCACGCTGGGACCTGTTCAATCTCAAGACCATCCTGAGGGGTTTGAGTGCGCTGGTGCCCAAGGCGGAGATACTGCGCAACCTGGCCCCCATGGGAGCCCTGGATATGGTGGTGCTGGAGGAGATAACTGACCAGCCTGACCTGCGCGCAGCACTGGATGCCATAGTCATGTTCAGCCCGCAGTGGTGGATACCCTACGGCCAGGCTATCACCCCCCACATGGTGGAGTTCATGCGGGAACGTGACCTATCTGTATTGGAAACGGCCCTGGACAGGCTGCATTACGGAAAGGTGGCAAGAGTGGTGCAAGGATGGGACAGCAATTCCACCCTGGTGCGCAAAGTTGTGGAGATGGAGGTGGACTCCATAAATATCACCACCCTGGTGCGTATCTGCGGCCTGGAACTGGAGGAGTCCAGGGCGGAGGATTATTATGTTCCCGGAGGAACCATCTCCGAGGAGGAGTTCACTCACCTTATGAGCCTGGGACTTCCGGAAAATGTCACCATGGCCCTGGACAAGACCCCTTACGCCGCAGCATTGCGCAAGGCGGCTGAGCAGTTTGAAGGGAAGGGTGAGCCGGTCTTCCAGGACGAGCTGGATAAATATGTTATTAAAGAGTGTTTGAGTATATCTGAAGACCCCCTGGGTATAGGGGTTATCATTAAATATATGTGGAAAAAGTATCTGGAAGTGGTGAACCTGAGGATAATCATCCGGGGGAAGAGCATCGGGCTAATAGAGTCCCAGATTCGTAAAGAGCTCTACCTGGTGGATGAAAAGGCCGAGGCGAAATGACGAACATGGGAGGTATGGTGATTTGTACAAAGCTATAGTGATCACCGATCCAGAGACCGCGGACGGGTTCCGATTGTCCGGCGTGGATGTCGTTGAGGCGGAGGGTCCAGAGGAAGCCCGCGAGTGTATTAAGGCGCTGCTGGAGGATGAGAGTGCCGGCATCCTGGCGGTAAACGAGAGTTATTACAACGCTATAGACGAGAAGACCAGGGAGAGGATCGATAGTATATATAGGCCTATCGTTATCCCCCTACCTATCAAGGAGACGATAGAGATGGTCGGGGAGCGCCGTGCCTACCTGGCGCGTCTCATCCACCGCGCAATAGGTTTTGACATCACCCTGAAAGCAAGAGAGGGCGAATAGTGATAAGTTGGGTATAACCAGGCATTTTAATCAAGGAAAATAAACCAGAGACGGGAGAAGGTTTAGATGATCGAGGGAGCCATAATCAAGGTATCCGGACCAGTGGTCAGCGCTGGGGGCATGGCCGGTGCCAAGATGTACGACATCACCCGGGTAGGCGAGCTTGGACTAATCGGTGAGGTGGTGCGCCTGGACGGCGATACGGCCATAGTATAGGTCTACGAGGATACCTCCGGCCTGCGAGTGGGGGAAGGGGTGGAACGCACCGAGGAACCCCTGCTGCTGGAACTGGGTCCGGGGCTGCTTTCCTCCATCTTCGACGGTATCCAGAGGAGGCTAACGGATATCGCCGAAGATTATGGTGATTTCATTGTCCGTGGAGTGGCTACAGTCGCCCTTCCACGGGACCGGCTCTGGCCCTTCGAGCCCATGGTGGACGAGGGCATGGAGGTGGCCGAAGGTGACATAGTGGGGGAGGTGCAGGAGACCACCCACATCACCCACCGCGTCATGGTCCCACCCGGCATTTCGGGCAGGGTGGCCCAGGTCAAGGAGGGCGAGTTCGCTATAGACGAGCCGGTGGTCATCCTGGAGGACGGTACGGAGATAAGCATGTATCAGACCTGGCCGGCACGGGTGCCCCGCCCGGTGAAGAGGAAAGAGAATCCCACGATGCCCTTTATCACCGGCACCCGTATACTGGATACCTTCTTTCCCATCGCTCAGGGGGGGTACAGCATCATCCCTGGGGGATTCGGCACCGGGAAGACGGTTACCGAGCAGACCCTGGCCAAGTGGGCGGACGCGGACATCGTCGTGTATATCGGCTGCGGGGAGAGGGGCAACGAGATGACCGAGGTGTTGACGGAGTTTCCCGGTCTCGTAGACCCCAGGACGGGGGCGCCCCTGATGCAGCGCACCATCCTAGTGGCCAACACCTCCAACATGCCCGTGGCGGCCAGGGAAGCCTCAATCTATACCGGAATAACCCTGGCCGAATATTACCGGGACATGGGTTACAACGTGGCGTTGATGGCCGACTCCACCTCCCGTTGGGGGGAGGCCCTGCGAGAGGTGTCGGGCCGCCTGGAGGAGATGCCGGGAGAGGAGGGTTATCCCGCCTATCTGGCCACCCGCCTGGCGGATTTCTACGAGCGCTGCGGGCGGGCAATATGCTTGGGAAGCGATGACCGGGTGGGCTCCATCACCGCCATCGGGGCGGTGTCCCCGCCAGGAGGGGACTTCTCCGAGCCCATGACCCAGAACTCCCTGCGCATTACTGGGGCCTTCTGGGCTCTGGATACCTCACTGGCCCACCGCAGGCATTTCCCCGCCATCAGCTGGATAAAGAGCTATTCCCTCTATCTGGATCAAATCGGGGATTGGTACACAAAGAACATTGCCGAGGATTGGAGAGCAGTTCGGGATAACACCATGAGCCTGCTTCAGAAAGAGGTAGAATTGCAGGAGATAGTGCAGCTGGTAGGCCCCGACGCCCTGCCGGATTTCGCAAAGGCGGTCCTGGAGACCACGCGCATGCTGCGCGAGGACTATCTACAGCAGTTCGCCTTCAGTGACGTGGACGCCTTTTGCTCCCTGCATAAACAGTACCTGATGCTAAAGGTTATCCTGGCCTATTACGACGGCCTGCAGGAGGTGCTGGTACATGGGGTCCCACTGAGACAGGCCACCGAGCATCCCATAAAGAACGAGATCGCCCGTATGAAGGAGATACCCTCGGAGGATGCGGAGGAAAAGCTCACAGCGCTTATCGAGAAAGTACGGCAGGAGTTGAGAGGATTGAGCGAATGGTAAGGGAAGCTGGATGAAGGAAGAAAACGGGAGAGCTGAGATGCACGACGAAAAGGTTTCCTTGGCGACGACGGAATACCGTACGGTGGGGGAAGTGGCCGGACCCCTGATCTTCGTGAGCAAGGTGAAGGGCGTCTCTTACAACGAGATGGTGGAGGTGAGCTACGCCGACGGTTTGACCAGGTATGGACAGGTGATCGAGCTGGCGGGAGAGCTTGCGGTGGTTCAGATCTTCGGTCCCACCGCAGGACTGGACGTGGATCAGACTAAGGTCCGTTTCAGGGGAGAAGTAGCCAGGATGGACTGTTCGATCAACCTGCTGGGAAGAGTGTTCAATGGCATGGGGCAACCCATCGATGGAGGACCAGAGGTTTTCCCGGAGGAAATAACGGAGATCACCGGCTCGCCCATCAACCCCTGGAGCCGTGATGAGCCCCGCGATTTTATCCAGACAGGTGTCTCGGCCATCGACGGACTGAACACCCTGGTGCGCGGACAGAAACTGCCCATATTCTCCGGCTCGGGACTTCCCGCCAACGAGCTGGCGGCGCAGATAGTCAAGAACGCTAAGATCCTGGGGGGAGAGGAGTTCGCCATCGTCTTCGCTGCCATGGGTATCACCCGCCGCGAGGCCTCCTTTTTCCAGGAGAGTTTCGCCAGGTCGGGCGCCCTGGAGAGGGTGGTCTTCTTCCTCAACCTGGCTGACGATCCCACGGTGGAGCGTCTGCTTACCCCACGCTGTGCCCTCACCGTGGCGGAATTCCTGGCCTTCAAACACGATATGCAGGTGCTGGTGATCCTTACGGACATGACCAACTATTGCGAAGCACTGCGCGAGATATCCACGGCCAGGGAGGAGGTACCCGGTCGTCGCGGTTATCCCGGATACATGTACACCGACCTGGCTACCCTCTACGAGAGGGCCGGCCGCATCAAGGGCAAGCCGGGCTCGGTCACCCAGGTTCCCATCCTCACCATGCCCGACGACGATATTACCCACCCCATACCGGACCTGACGGGATACATAACCGAGGGGCAGATCGTGCTCTCACGCACCCTGCATCGCAAGGGGATCTTCCCGCCTATCGACGTACTGCCCTGCCTCTCCCGGCTGATGAACCTGGGAATAGGGGAGGGCCGGACAAGGGTCGATCACCGTGGGATTGCCGACCAGCTATACGCCTATTATGCGGAGGGAGTGGACTTGCGGCGCCTAGTGGCCATCGTGGGGGAGGAGGCCCTCACGGACATAGACCGCCTGGCCTTGAAGTTCGCCGACGCCTTCGAGCAGAATTACCTGGACCAGAAGGACGAGAACCGCGAGCTGGAGCAGACCCTGGAACTGGGTTGGAAGCTGATCAGCTTGATGCCGCGGGAATCCATTAAGCGTATCAAGGATGAATATACAGAAAAACATTACAACCCGGAGAAAGCGGAGGATATCACCACCAGCGAGGAGTGATATAGCCCGGAGGGAATATGGAACAGGTACACCCGACTCGAAGCGAGCTTCTCAAGCGCAAGGCCAACCGTTCCTTGGCCGAGCAGGGCATGAGCCTGCTCAAGCGTAAAAGGGACGCCCTGCTGCAGGAGTTCATGCCCATCATTGACGAGACCATGCGCCTCTCCCTCCGCCTGGAGAGGGTGACCGCCGACGCTCAGATGGACCTGGCCATGGCCAAGGCCAAGGACGGGGGCCCGGAGGTACGCTCCGCGTCCTATGCCACCAAGGGAGAGGTGCTGGTAGACATTACCGGAACCCATGTCATGGGAGTCCCCATCCCCGTCATCCGTAAGGGGCAGAGCACCATGCGTTCGGCATTGAAGAGAGGCTACGGTATAACTGGCGTCTCCAGCCGTGTGGATGCCGCTGCGGAGAAGTTCGAGGAGATCATCGACGTCATAATAGAGAGCGCGGACATCGAGACCCGCCTTCGCCGCCTGGGGGAGGAGCTCAGGAAGACCAATCGCAGGGTCAACGCCCTGGAGAACATCGTTATCCCCGACCTGGACGGACAGATAAAGTTCATCGAGATGAGCCTGGAAGAGCGTTTCCGGGAGGACATCTTCCGCCTCAAGAAGGTAAAAAAGGCCCTGGTACGCAAGGAAGAGGCCCGCATGGAGCGCCTCCACACCTAATGGGGCCAGGCCCCCGCATTCCGCATTTTGATCACAGATGACCCGTGCCAGGCCTACGCATGCTCCGCTCGCAAAGCTTGCTTCTCATGCGGAGGCACTGGGCAACATCGCGCCGAGTACGGCGCTGTCGCTTACGCGATTCTATAGAACAGACGTTATATTACAGATTGAAGCGTTCTCGCAGTTCCAAGACGGCGGCGCGCAGGGATTCGACCTCCTCGGGGCCGAGGGTGTCCGGGAATCTGCCCCCGACATCCGCGATGATATCAACCAGGCGGGTAGCCGCCCTGACGTTGCGTACGATGGTCGGAAGATCTCCCTTGAGCTTGAGCTTGCCCTGCATCATGCCCTTTACGGGCTCCAATTCCTTCCTGAACACCGACAGCCAGCGATCTGCGGAGGCCGTTATCACAAAATCGGCGCTTTCGCCGGCCTCCATTGGAACGATCCTTATCGATCTGCATTCACCGTGCCAAAGGTCTAAAAGGCCGTAGAGATCATCGTCCAAGCCGTACTCCGGTTTGGCCTGGACATGCAGGGCGACCGACCCCTCCCAATCCTTGGCTACCTCTTTGTATTCTGCGTCCCCCTGCAAGGCCTTCTCGTACACGGCCACCCATTCGGGGGTGGGGATGATATAGGGCTGGGTTTCGGATTCCATCCTTTTGGACAGTTCCTCCTGATAGGCTTCGTCCCATTCATCGGTCCCATAGATGTAAGGCACTTAGACCACCCCTTCTCTAATTACGCCGTCCTAGAACAGGTCATCCCCCATACCATTGTTATATATATTACTTCCATTTCGGTGTCAGACACAAAAATGATGCGTTTTAGATTTTACGCTTCACGTAATCCATGGTAGATAAATAAAAAATGCATCATTTTTGTGTCTGACACCGAAATGTGCGCGCTGCAGACAAACAGGCGTTTACAGCAGATCAGTATGGTATTATCGCCTTGATATGAGTAAATACAAGTTCGTTATCAAGGGCGGGAATCCCCTGCGGGGCAAGGTCCGCGTGGGCGGAGCCAAAAACTCGGTACTCAAGCTCATGGCTGCCAGCCTGCTTACCCCCGAGGAGTGCAGGATCAGCAACGTTCCCGATATCATCGATGTGCACGTGATGGTGGAGGTATTGCGCAACCTGGGTGCCGAGGTGAGCTGGGAGGACGGTGTCTTGAGAATCCGCTCGGGTGATTTCTCGTCCAGAGAAGCCCCCTATCACCTGGTGCGGCGTATGCGCGCCTCTATAGTGGTGCTGGGCCCCCTGGTTGCCCGCTGGGGAGAGGCGAAAGTGGCTATCCCCGGGGGCTGCAATATCGGGTCCCGCAAGATCGATATGCATCTCAAGGGCCTGGTAGAACTGGGGACGGAGATCACTTCCGAGCACGGCTACATCCAGGCCCGTGCTCCTCACCTCGAGTCTACGCATATCGTCCTCGATTTTCCCAGCGTAGGTGCGACAGAAAACCTGATGATGGCTGCGTTGGGGGCGGAGGGCACAACGCGCGTCGAGAACGCCGCCCGGGAGCCGGAGATCCAGGACCTGGCGCAATTCCTGATCTCCATGGGAGCGGAGATAAGGGGGGCGGGGACCCCCATAGTCGAGATCGAGGGCCCGGCTGAGCTCGGGGGAACGGAACATAAGGCGGTAGGAGACCGCATCGAGGCGGGGACCCTGGCCGCAGCCGCCGCGGCCACCTCTGGAGAAGTGGAGATCGAAGGGGTGGACCCGAAGCACCTGGGCCTGGTCCTCGAGAAGCTGCGAGAGGTGGGCGTGGAGATAGAGGAGAGGGAGGACAGCCTCATGGTAAAAGGCGGAGGCGGCTACAGTTCCGTGGATGTCGCCACCCTTCCCTTCCCGGGATTTCCTACCGATATGCAGCCCCAGATGATGGTCCTGCTCAGCCTGGCCGAGGGAGCCAGCGTTATCACCGAGAACGTCTTCGAAAGCCGTTTCATGTTCGTGGACGAGTTGAACCGCATGGGATGTGACATCACCATCGAGGGCCATCACGCCATCGTCAAGGGAGTCGGCCAGCTCAGCGGAGCCGAGGTATGTGCCCCGGACCTGCGGGCAGGGGCCGCCCTGGCCCTGGCCGGCCTGGCGGCGGAGGGAAACACTTACCTGGTGGACATACATCATATAGATCGTGGATACGAGAGACTGGAGGAAAAACTGTCCTCCCTGGGCGGGGATATCGTCCGGGTGGGGGCGGCGGAAAACAACCTGCTTTGACCGACGTCGGGTACTAAATAAAATAATTCGGTTATAAATAGAGGGGAGAGGCGTTTTTATATCTGGAGGTATAAGGATTGCACCATAGAAAGAAGCTGACCTACGTTTTCTCCATTCTGATACTGTTGTTTATGGTGGGGCCTTTCAGCGGCCCCTTTATTAACGGAGAGGCCGCCGGGGCCTCTGCCGAGTCGCTTAGCATGGAGAAGCGACAGCACATACAGCGGCTGAACGCCTCCGAATATCCCCCCGGAAGCTACATCCCCGGCGAGGTAGCGGTCATGCTGGAAAGGCCCACCCTGGAGGAGCTGGGCAAGCTGCTGGGGGATTTTGCGGTCATCCTGGAGGAAGGGGTGGATGAGCTTCTGGGTATCTTCAAGGATATTCCCATGGGTAGCGCCACCAGCCTGAAGCTCCGTCCCGACGTCGGCGAGCTCGAGGCCGCTCGCTTACTAACCGCCTCACCACTGGTGAAGCTGGCCGAGCCCAACCTGGTTTTCCGGGCTTCCGTCACCACCCCCAATGATCCCAAGTACGGCCAGCAGTGGAATCTGCAGTCTGCGAACGGGGTTAACGCCAACCAGGCATGGGACCTGCAAAAGGGATCTGCGGGAACCCTGGTGGCCGTGATCGATACCGGCATAGATTACTATCACCAGGACCTGGCCGGGCGTCGCAGCGGAGGTTATGATTTTCTGAACAACGATCCAGATCCCTGGGATGACAACGGTCACGGCACCCAGGTATCCGGGGTGATATGCGCCAATACCGATAACCTGATTGGGCAGTCCGGCCTGGACTGGTTCGCAAAGGTCATGCCCCTAAAGGCCCTGGGAGCCAGCGGAGAGGGTAGCCTGGATGCGGTTGTGAGCAGCATCAACTACGCCGCCAACAGCGGGGTGGACGTCATCAACATGAGCCTTACTTCGTCCACCTATTCCCTGATGATGCAGGATGCCGTGGAATACGCTCATTCCAAGGGCTGTATCCTGGTGGCCAGCGTTGGAAACGAGGGGGACTCACGCGTCGATTACCCCGCCGGCCTGACCTATGTCATAGGGGTGGGTGCCACGGGAAGGACGGGGAGCCGTGCCTATTTCTCCAATTATAATTACTCCGTCGACCTGGCTTCCCCTGGAGTGGACATCCTGGGACCTTACCCCGGCGACAGCTACGTCTTCGGTTTCGGCACCTCGGATGCCTGCCCCCACGTCTCGGGAGCCGGGCTGCTGCTGCTGGCGGATGAGCCGGGGCTCTCACCCGACCAGGCCTGGCGTTTGCTGCGCGACAGCGCAAAGGACCTGGGCAGCCCGGGATACGACCCGGAATACGGATGGGGCCTGCTGGATATCTACAGTGCCCTCAATACGCCCCTGGTGGAGATCCTCTCGCCGCAGGAGTACAGCTACCCCACATCGGGCAAGGTCACCGCCAACGCCAAGAATAACCACGTGAACATAAGATATATGGAGCTCTGGATCGACGGCGGCCTCAAGGAGAACGTGACCGTACCCGCCGGCCATAACGTCAACTGTACCTTCAATAACTGGGACCTGGACCAGCTCACCGAGGGAACCCATACCATTACCGTAAAGGCCATCGATAACAGCGGACAATGGGAGGGTGAACGCAACATCACCGTTTATCGCAACCAGACCCAGCCGCGGCCCGCCCAGGACTGGTTCCTGGCCGAGGGCACCACCGCCTGGGGCTTCGAGGAAT
>Ga0180434_10008734_pt1 | contig 11127 bp, 15 predicted proteins | sample SS_ome_7_FD_132453 | JGI IMG/M metagenome (GOLD analysis project Ga0180434, IMG submission 132453) | Hypersaline lake sediment archaeal communities from the Salton Sea, California, USA - SS_1_D_2 metaG | ecosystem: Environmental > Aquatic > Non-marine Saline and Alkaline > Hypersaline >... | reverse complement strand
TGCGGCAGAACACGTACGCGGGCCAAGGAACCGAGAACGACGAGGCTGAACCGCTCGCTGCGGCCGAGCTCGAGGAACTCGCCACGGAACTCCTCGAACGCGAGTACCAGGTCGTGAACGCAGAGCAGATCTACGACCTCGCCGAGGCTGCGCTCGACGAACTCGAGGCCATCGAGGCGGTTTGGAACGAAGGTGCGCTTGCCACCGGCCCTGGCGACATGGGGCTCATTCGCGTCTACCCCATCGACGACAACCAGATCGAGAAGATCAAGGGTCACTACGCCAATGCCGGCCAGCTCCTGCTCTGTGCAGCCTACGGAGCCGCCCTCGACCGCGTTCGTACGCCCCGCCCGGACATCACGCAGTTTCGAACCGCTACCCCCGTGATCTACGACCCGGGTCAGGAGCCCGAGATGGACATCACGCGCGTCACGGCTAGTCCCACAGACGTGCCGCCAGAGCAGGAGGACGAGTTCATCGAGCCCGCCTTCGAAGGGGCTGCTCCGCCCATGGCCGGCCCCGCACCTGCTGCGGAGCGCAACACTTGGCCATGGATCTTGGGAGGTGTCGCCCTCGTCGGGCTCATCGGAACCGGGATCTACGCCTACTCACGGAGAGCTGCATGATGAACGCCCTGATGAACCGAGTCCCCATCGTCCACGGCGAACGCCGTCGGTTGCAAAACCCAGTCCGCGTGCTCCGTGGCGGGGCTGTGCCCGCCGGCGCTGGTGAGCCCGGAGACATCGGTCGTCGTGGCGGTGGCGGCGGTCGAGGAGGCGGCGGTCGAGGAGGTGGCGGTCGCGGCGGCGGCATGGGGCGTGGTGGCCGAGGCGGTCGTGGCGGCGGCATGAGTGGAGGCGTGCGGCGGCACGGTCACCGCCACCATCGCGGTCGTGGCCGGGGCTTCTACCCGTACTACTACGGCGGCTTCTACCCGTACTACCCGTACCCGTACGCCTACCCGTACTACTACTCCCCCTACAGCTACTACGGTGGGCCCTACGGCTACCCGACGTACGCGGCAAGCTACGGCGCGCAACAGCCCCAACAGCAGTCCATCACGCCGCAGCCCCAAAGCTGCTGCGCCGACGAGACCTACGGCGAGCTCGACTGCCCCGGCAAGCCGGGGGATGGCACGCCCATCCAGATCACCAACCGCAAGTTCTACGCGGGCGGTGAGATCGTCTACGTCAAAACCCCGCAAGGCGACCGCGACGGCTGGTACTGGACGTGCCCGCCGACCCAACAAGCCGCCTAGCTCGAGGAGCCGCCATGGCCAAGCGCAAGTCCACGAAGAAAGCGAACAAGAAGACGTCGACCAAGCGACCCGCTCGCAAGCCCAACGGGTTCTTGCCGCGGATCCGCGATGTTCGTTTCGCTTCCCGCTACGGAGCTCAAGATGACAAGCCTCGAGGGGGCGAGCTGTGGACGTACCGGGGCTACACCATCGACGTCTTCATGAACGAAGACGGCAACTACCAGTTCGTCCTCTACGCCCCCATCGCCGAGGATGAGCCCGCGTTTTGGTGGGCAGAGCCCGACGTCGAGTGGATCGTCCAAGAGATCGACCACGACCTGCAAGCCGCGCTGCTCTACGACAGCGACGACCCCGACCAGGACCTCACCAGTGTGCCGCTGTACGACCTCCTCGGCGAGAAGATCGAGTCGACTCGCATCGGCTTCACGGAAGAGGGCACTCGCTTCGGGGGCACCTTCTCCGTCGACTACGACATGAAGCTGCGTGACCTCGAGGAGAAGGACGCCAAGCAAGCCGAGCGCGTCCAGTCGATCGTGTACCTGACGAGCATGGCCATCGACCGCGCCAAGTCGCGCGGCGCCGACCACCTCGACCGTCCGACCGTCACCCGCATCATCGAAGAGGCTCGCAACGACCCGGACTACGAGGTCCGCCAGTGGCACAAGGACCTCTCGGACGTGCCTTCGTCGAAGGCACTCGCGTACATCAACGACTACCTGATGTTCCGGGCGGCGCTCGAGGACGATGGAGACGGTCGCTGGCGCAAGATGCCGCGCTCGGTCAACAAGAAGTCGAGCCGCAAGACGAACGCCAAGAAGAGCTCGTCCAAGAAGACGAAGCCTCGCAAGACGAGCGCCAAGAAGCGGCCCACGAAAGCGCAAGCTACCAAGCGTCTCAAAAACGCGCTGATGAAGTGAGGCCCCTCGTGGCCGGCACGCCCAAGCATCGACCTCGAGGACCCAAGCCCAAGCGTGTGCGATGGGCGATCGAGGGCGATTGTGTTCGCGTTTGGGGCAACGCCGCGGCCAAGTCCGCGGTGCGCGAGGCCATGGCACTCGCAGACGTTCTCCCGAAGAGCAAGCAGGGGGCGTGGGACACGACGCGAGCCGGCAAGGAGGGCATGGGCTCGGGCCGCAAGCGCGGCCGCGACATCGTGGCCGGCCACTCCGTCGACGCCTACCAGGTCTCGTCGTTTTTCCGTCGCAAGGCGAAGGCACAACGCGAGGCCGAACGAAAGGGCCTGACGGCGGCCGAAAGCCCGCAGATCCAGTCGTGGCTGTGGTGGGGGGGCGACCCCATGTGGTGGCTCGCCGAGGAAGCGATCCGCAAGGCGGAACAGAAGGCCGGTCGCAAGCTCGGCCGGTGCGAGAGGAAAGCGAACGTGAGTGACCCGGATGATGTGCGCTACGACGTCGAGGCGATCCTTCAAGAGCTGGCCGATGAGGCGCTTGTCCTCGGACTCTCGTACCAAGGCGACATCGCTCTCGAGGAGGCGAACGAGGGCTGTCCGCCCGATGATGAAGAGGGCGACGAGTGGGCCGAGCTGCTCTACATCGCCTACAACTCACCCGGCTATGTAGTTGCTGTCGATACGGAGCAACTCGTCGGGCCCCATTGGGAACGTGAGCTCGGCTTTCCAAAGGACGCGTGGCGCAAGTTGTGGGGCGAGTCGCCTGGGGGAGGCATGACGAGCATGGCCGTCTACTACCTCGAACAGTGGCTTCTCAAGAACAACTGGGTACTCGTGCCATGCCTCGGGGGAGATGACCCATCCGGCATCACGGCGGAGATTCCGGTCGACTGGATCGTCGAGCGCGCCACCGATGTCGGTCATTCTCGAGACGAGATCATGGAAGCGGTCGAAGACCTGGTCGGCCCGCTCAAGCCGCGACAAGATCACGTCTACTGGTCGTCGAGCTCGGGGGTCACGGAGGTGTGGGGACGTCCCGCGTCCGCTCCCACCTCCGGACGAAAGCCCCAGAGCTCGCGTCGCAAGGAGCGTCTGCGCTCCCTGAATGCTCTCAAGCGCAAGTTGCTGTAGCTCGCTTTTGCATGGTGTACTCTCGCGTCACCATGAAAAAGCTCAAGATCATCCTCGAGTGGCTCCCCCGCCTCGTCGACGTCGTCTTCAAGGCGATCGATGAAGGTGCGACGGACGCGGAGATCCGCAAACGCATCGCCGAGCCCGACGTCATCCTCACCGCCGACCTCCAAAAGCTCCGGGCCGCTCGCAAAGACATCGACGACTTCATCACGAACGGCTGACGCATGCCCTCTCCCATGACACCGCTTCCATTCAGCCAGGGCGCCATTGAGCCCCACACCATCCGGCAGGTCCCTGTCGATGTACCCCACGCCGCCATGCTCCACGGCATGCACATCGACGAGTACGCAGAGTACTTTTGGCTCATCGGGGTCATCCGGAGACACCCTCTCGATGAGGATGAGGTGATCGGCAACATCGGATCCGATCTCTACAACGCGCCCCCCCAGATCGCGGTCCCAAAGAACCTGATCTACGGACCCGTCTTGGCGAGCGCGTACCATGCGTTGCCGCGAGTGCAGGACGCCCCTCCCTTCGTGCCGTTCGTTCGACCGTTCATGGTCCAGGCGGGCGATGTGGTGACCGTTCTTTTTGCCCTTCGAGGAAGTCCCGCGGCCCGTCCAGGCTTTCATGGATGGTTTGCCGCCGCGCGACCGAACAGTGACGACCGCATGCGAGACGGGATCGATCGAGCCATGGAGCAGGAGTCCGTAGCCCGTACCTCGCCAGACGTTTTCGACAAGGTGGCGATGGATGCCAGGCTCGCGCGCGACCGCGGGCGGACACATATCCGCATTCGCATGGATGAGGTGTACGCCATGCTGGCCTACGCCGGGTTCGACACGGAGCGGCTGGTCAGAGACACGGAGCAGGAGTCCGTGCACCCAAAGGTGGCCGCATCCATCGCCGACCTGCGCGCGCTGGCGCTGGCCCGGCCGGATCTTTCAGACGAGCTGCACGACATCATCGGGCAGCTTCGGGACACGGAGGAGAAGTCCGGCAAGTCCATTCATCAACTGGTTGGCGGCGTAGCTCGACGTCCGACTACGTGACGAGGCCGAGATCGAGGATGACCGCCTCGAGCTCGGTTTTTCGCTTGCCCGGAAGCTTGCGCTCGACGATGCCGACATTGTCGGACTTCCAGTCGAAGCCCACCTGGTCGTAGTCGAAGCCGCCGGCCTCGGCCAAAAAGCGCGACCCGTGCTCGAGGTCTTGCGCGAACCGCATCTCGAGGTCGTCGAGCTCGGGCACGTCGATGTTCTCCAAGTCGTAGTCACGCCCGTAGATGTCGGCGAAGCGCCGCATGAAGTCGACCATGGTGCGCTCGAGCGCGGTCTCCAGGCTCTCGGCGAGCACGGGTGCCGCCACGCCGCCGACCGGCGGTTGCCCGCGTGCATCGAGATCGACGAGTCGGTACGCGCGCTCTTGGATGATGAGCGTGGCCATGGGGAGGTCGATGATGTCGAAGACGCCGGCGATCCCTCGCGGATGGCGCCCGGTGGCGAGGTAGCGGTTGAGGGCGTCCTCGCCCGCGAGGATCGCCTGGGGCTCCTCGAGCGTCTTGAGGACGACGGCGCGGCCGTCGAGGGTCGCTCCGTAGACGATCGAGTCGACCCCTTGGCCGAGGTACACGATGTCCCGGATCGCCAGGTCGGGGCGAGCAGCAGCGAGCTCGAGCTCGAGCTCGTCGACGTCGGCGGACCGGTAGTCGTTTTTCTCCCGCTTCTTGGACGGCTTGAAGCCCTTGGCTCGAGCCTGCTTGGCGAGGTCGGCGTCCGCGGTCTTCCACGTCTTGCCGCCGGTCACGAAGCTGTAGACGCGAGCCATGGCCCACGCAGACTGGGTCGCTCCGGGTCGATGTCCAGTGCGCCAGGCGGCGAGCCCTCGGTCGTAAACCTCTTGGAGGATCTTCTTGGGGATGCCTGTCGCCTTCGACACCTTGGCGACGCTCCCAGCTGCCTTCTCCCCATACCGATCGTGGTACTCGAGCGTGTGCTTGCTCGGCTTGGTCGTGCGCTTCTTCCCCGTCTTGGGGTCGACATCGGTCTCAAAGGGCTCGTACGCCGAGGGGTCGTCCGAGCTCTTCGTTGAGCGCGTCTCGATCTCCTTGCGCCGACGCTTCTTCTCGGCTTTGGAGAGTCCCGCGAGATACGTCTTCGGGACCTTCTTGCGTGCCTTGGCCATCGCCTTCACGCGGCGAGCTTGGCAGGAAGCTCGAGCTTCGCGGGGACCTCGAAGCCCGCCTTCTCTACCACTCGACGCATCGACCGGGTCCGCGCCTTCTTCGAGCCCCGCTTGATGTAGCGGTAGTCCCAGCGGAAGTAGATGTCGCCGAACTCGAGGGCCACCGGCACGAGCACGTACATGATGAACTGGGCGCCGATGTCGAGGGGCTTGTTGGTGTAGGGCGCGTGCGTCGTGAACTCCCGGATCGGATGACCCTCCGAGCGCGCGCGCGAGACGATGCTGCGTACGTGCTCGCGCAGCACCAAGACTTCCTGCGATCCGTCCACGAGCTTGTCGTGGTAGCTGTTGGCGTCCCAGCCCACGGCCATGAAGCGGTTGTTCGCGCCGTTGCTCGCCCACGACACGAGGTCGAACGGGAGGTTGAGGCACTGGACGAGGGCGTGCGTGATGAGCACGTGGTACGGGAGTCCGCGGTAGCGCTTGAAGATCGCCATGACGCGAGCCCACGTCTTCGGGTCCTCGAGTGCGATGTCGATGGCGAGCCAGTACTTCTTGTCGACGCCGCGCTTCAAGAAGCGCTTGACGTCGTTTCTTCGAGCGCCGAAGCCTCCGCTCACCGCGGTGTGGTGCCAGCACACGCCCCAGGCCTTGCGCCCGCGATAGCTCCCCCGGTAGTCGTTCGGCGGGGGCGCTCCGATGCCATCGTACTTGGCGAACGCCTTGGACAGGTAGTACCAGCGACGCTTGCCCCGCTCTTTGAGCGGGATCTGCCGCTGGTCGAAGATCGAGATCTTCGGCCGAAGCGGGACCACCACCTCGGGCACGATGATGTCGGAGACGGGCTCCGCTTCGCCGGCAGCCTTCGCTGCCGCCTCAATGCGAGCGGTGTCGTTGGAGGGCACAACGTCGGGCGTCACCGGGAGCACGGGCGTCTCGGCCGGCGGCTCGAGCTCGAGCTCGCGAGCGAAGGCAGCTCGGGCGTTGGCCGCCTCGATCTCCCGCGCAAACGAGCGCACGTGGTCCTCGGTGTCGCGCAGAATCTCGATGAGAGCGCCCACGGGGAGATGGTAGCGCGTGCGCCCTACGCGCTCCTGCTGACGCGCTACCCTTGGGCGAAGATGCCGCTCGACGTCCAGCGTCCGGACCCGCGCGTGCCGGTAGACCCGGTCTGGACACCGATCTTCTTCGGGTACGGTGCGCTGATGCGGGTCGCCGGATTTTCCGTCGAACGGATGATCCTGTTCGGCATCATCGGACAGGTTCTCTCGGTGGCCCAGCAGTGTGCGCGCCCCCGGGAGGACCACGAGCCCCTCGCGGCCGAGGTGAGCCTGAACTTCCTGGTCCAGGGACTCGGCTGGTGGCTCGTCGACGTGCTGCTCGGGGTCGGCTTCGTCAACGAGAAAGGCACCAAGGCTCTCTCCGTCGTCTCGAACAGCAAGACGGTGCCCCCGGTGGTCAAGCGGGGGCGGCGCTGATGTACCGCGTCAGCAGGCGAGGAGAGGGCTGGGAGGTCCTCGAGCCGGGCCAGGACGTGGGGCCGTGGCTCCCCTTACGCGCCAAGCGCTATGCGATCGAGTCTGAGGCGGCGCGTCGCTGGGGGTTTCGACGCTGGGTTCGCCGCTGGGACCACGACGACCCCGAGATCAGCGGCTACGAGCTCTACATCGAGGTCCCCGACGAGCACGCCGACGACATCCAGGTCATCGCCCTCGAGGACACCGCAGGCGGCACCCTCATCCATCGGAGCACGCGGGTCCCCGGTACTTGGCAGATCACCACTTTCGGCCACGACGGAGAGCCCTGGGGCCATCGTGAGGCCGCCACGCTTCAAGAGGCCCTCGACGACGCGCGCTGGGACGCCACGCTCCTGCCACCCGACGCACTGCGCACGACGAATGAGGCCGCACCACCAGCGGCTCCGCCAGCTCGCATGGTCCGCCCCGAAGGCTTCGATGCCGAGCAGTACGTGCTCGCCGCCAAGCTCGCAGCCCAACAAGGCCCCCCTCCTGCGCCGGTCGAAAAGCCCCGCAAACGCCCCAAGACCAAGTCCAAGGGAAACGGCAAGGCCAAGCGAAAACGCAAGACCCGCGCCGTCGACTTCCCCAAGCATCACCATCGCGATGTCGCGCTGCGTATGGCCGATCGCTACCCCGAGCTCGACGGATGGCAGCTTCATGTCGTCAAGAACGAGCTCGTCGGCGAGCGCCTTCTCCCCGACCGCCTTTTGTCGCTGCACGCGCATCGCGAGGGGATGTTCGACGTCCGATGGGTCATCCAAGACGACCACGACCGCGTCATCGCCGAGGAGAAGGTCGAGCTGCGCTGGTCGGGCGACCTGGACAAAGACGCAAAGCGCTACCGAAAGGCCATGAGAGCCTTCCTGGACGAGCACGAGCCCGCTGACGCCCGGCGTCATCGCCCCATGAAGCGCCGCGATCTCGAGAACTTTCGCAACGACCTGGTGTGACGCACTGCGCGCGGTTGCGTGAAACACGCTTGGGCTACGATCTACGCGCCATGCCATTCCGAACGGTTCAACCTCAGCGCGGCGGGTCCCGCACGATCCTCATCGACAGCCTTCCGCCGACCGAGCAGACGACGCCGACTCTGTTCCGCCGTCCCGTCGTGCCCACCTTCATTCCCGACACGCCCACCATCACCCAGGGCGTCCGGGTGCTGCCCCGTCCGGCGGTGACCCTCAACCTCTCCTGACGCGAGGACACCACGATGCGACGCTCTGCGTTCGTCGTGGTGGTTCGTGAGATCCTCCGAGTCCCCCATGTGCTGGGCGTGACTCGGGGGGTGCGAGACCAGGATTGGTCGCTCCCGGGCGGGGGAGTGGAACCTTGGGAGGGTTGGGAGGAGGGAGCCGTACGCGAGCTCCTCGAGGAGACCGGGGTCATCGCACATCCACACTCGCTCGCGTTGGTCCAAGAGCGCCCGATGCTAGACCGTCACGTCCGCTACTACGCCCTTACCAGCCCCGCCCGCTGGCCCCACGTGCTCCGCTGCGAGCCGTTCGAAGGTTTCGTCGGCCTCGTCGAGCCCGACCGCCTGACCACATCCACCTGCACCTACCGTCGGGAGAATCACGACCTCCTGCGCACGCTCGGACTCATCTGATGGAGTACCACGAGCATCAGCCCAGGCATGGCCGTGCACGCGTCGACACGGGCCAGGAGTCCGCGGTCCCGAACCCCATTGCGGCCGACCCGACCCCCATCCCCATCGACCCGTTCGAGGCGTCGAGAGACATCGCGATCGTGCTCGACTTGGACGGCCGGATCCGTCGCGTGAATCGAGCCTTCGAGCAGATCCTCGGCTACGAGCGCGCGGAGGTGATCAAGGCCGACTTCATGGACTTCATCGAGCCCGAGGATGTCGACGAGACGCTCGAGACGTTCGACAAGCTGCTCAAAGGCGTGTCCGTCCACCAGTTCGAGAACCGATGGATGGCAAAGGACGGGACCCAAAAGTGGATCTCGTGGCGAGCTGCTCCACCCGATGGTGGGTTCGTCCTCGGCACCGGCCGCGACATCACCCACCAGCGAAAGCCCCCGTCACTCGAGACGTCGCTTGCGCTCGTCATGGACCGACTGGACACGCTCGAGATCGACCGACACACGGGCCAGCGGGTGCTCGAGGAAACGTCGGAGACGTCCAAGGCCGCGGTTCAGAAGGTGGACGCGCTCGATGAGGCCGAACGCGTGCATCGCTGGGGCTCCGTCATCGGGTGGGTGGCCGGCATCGTCGTCAGCCTGTTCTCGCTCGGTGTGGCCTACCAGCTCTTCATGGGCGCGAACGCGATGGATACCGAAGTCGAAGCGCGCGTCCACGAGCTCGACGTCTCGTTGCGCGATGTGATCAAGCGCCACAACGGTGGGGTCGACCCGCACGGCCACAACCCCGAGAATGGCAAGCCGTACGGCGACCATCCCGAGATGCGCGACGCGATCGAGTCCAACCAAAAGGCCGTGCAGCAGATCCACGAGCAGGTCGCGGAGATCGAGCACACGACCGAGGTCCTCGACAAGCGGTCCGAGTACCAGTTCGAACTCACGCGCTGGCAAGCCCGAGTCGCGGAGGCGAAACGTCGGCGGCGAAAGCCTCCGGGAAAACCCAAGCGTCTCGAGGACCTCGAGCGCGAGCTCATGGGGTTTGGAGACTGATGCCGAGCAAGCCAAAACCGAAGAACGCTGGCGACGTGGACATGAAGGTCGACGTCGGGACCGTCCTGACCATTCGGGTACGTCTCGACGATAAAGGGCTCTGGATCGCCGAAATCAGGGGCCATCCGGGGTGTTTCGGCGATGGCGCCACGAAGATGGACGCTGTCGCAAACGCGGTCGCACTATACTTCCAAGTGCAGATCATGCGGATCAACCGAGGACAGTGGATCCCCAAGATCATCAAGAACGAGGACTAGAACGATGAACGAACCCCAAGTCGCGCAACCCCAAGTCGTGGACCTCGACCTCGAGCGCACGCCCGATCTCGATCCGGCATCCACGATCCCAGGCCTGCAGGCGATCCAGTCCACGACCGTGCTGCGTCACCGGCTCACGCACGTGCCCGGCGTCAAGAGCGTCCACACAGCGCTCGTCGACGGCACGATCCTCATCAACATCTGCGGTGGCGACTTCCTCGCCATCGCTCAAACGTGCGCGGACGAGATCCCCGAAGGCGTACCTCACCAAGTCACCTTCCACTCCTGATGGCGTGCTCTCGTAAGGGCATCGCCATTGAGGCTCGAAGGCAGCGGTGATGCCGAAGCTTCCCGCCAATATGCGCAACGTCACCGGCGTCGTGCTGCTCGTGGTCTTCGTCGGGCTCTTGGCCTACGACCTCTTGCCCTTTGCTTCCGAGGCCGAGGGCGACACGATCAGCGAGGTCCTCCACGGGGCACCCGCCCAGGTGCTGCTGCTCGTCGGCTACCTCCTCGGTCACTTCTGGCCGCTTCGGGTAGCACTTCGAGCCGCTTGGGGCGTGCCGCCGATGCCGACCTACGACCTCGCCGAGCTTCCCGATGGACGCAAGGCCCTCACCTTCGGCTCGAGCGACGAGGCCATCGCCTTCATCGCATGGATGGATGACGTCGCAGGCGTGGACACGAGCGTCGCCGCAAAGAAGTAGGGTGTCGGAATCCCATCCGACACCCCCGATGCCTAATGGGGTCGGACCTCCACGGCACCCGCGGGCTCCTCATCCTCATCCTCATCTTCATCCTCGTCGTTGATCAGTTTCAACGCGCGCTTGACCATCAGTACGATCTCGTCGCCATCATCGACATTCTCGACCTGAAGCACACGGAGGATCTGCGACACGGCGTCCACACGGACGCCTGCATCACCGTCAAAGGCAAGGCCCCGCATGGCATCGAGGGTCAGCCCGCGATCGTTGGCCAAGAGCTCGTCAATCGTGATGGGCTCCATATCCGGGAAGTAGCGCCAATCAATGTCCAGTACGCCGGATACTTCAGCCTGATAACGGTGCTCTTCCGTGAGTCCAACCAGGTCGGTCAAGTCGACCTCGTCGAGCGCAACGACGATAAGCAACCGTAGGAACAAGATCAGGCTCGCACGATCGATCTCGTTCTCACCGTGACGGTCGATCATTTCAAATGCGAGAGATCGCGTCA
>Ga0180434_10008733_pt1 | contig 11128 bp, 7 predicted proteins | sample SS_ome_7_FD_132453 | JGI IMG/M metagenome (GOLD analysis project Ga0180434, IMG submission 132453) | Hypersaline lake sediment archaeal communities from the Salton Sea, California, USA - SS_1_D_2 metaG | ecosystem: Environmental > Aquatic > Non-marine Saline and Alkaline > Hypersaline > Sediment... | reverse complement strand
TGACTTCCTTTTTTTATCCCCGGCCAAAACATCCACCATCCCTTTAAACACATGCAAATCACTGGTGCCGTTCGTTGTAACTTCAACCCCAAATTCCGTTCCCATATCAATAATCGAGGCCGAGGGGGTATCAATTCGAAAACCCTGAGCATACGCCGGTACCTGTACCGATAACCTGCCTAATTCTAAAAATGCCTGATTTGACTTTTCCAGACTTATTGTACTCGGGGCTTCAATGATCACCTCCGCTCCATCATCGAAGGTTATTTGTGCCAGTCCTTTTGTAAGTTTCATCGGCCCGGGAAGGAGTCTGTTTTCAATTTTACCTAAGAAGTTCGGATTTTCCCATTCGGCATTGGCCGTAGCGGTAAGTGTCGCCACGGGAACCGGCTGAATGAGTAAATATCCGATATAGGCAAAGAATGCCACGAAAGCCGCTGCAGCAGTAATTTTCATGAATTTCCACGTCTTCTTTGCGGCTTGTTGAAGCTTTAAGAGGTGATTTCTGCGTTGAATCTCCTTCATTCGAATATGACGCTGCTGTTGCATTTTCGCTCTGGCCTGTTCTTCTTTCAGTGCCTCTTCCTCTTCGATACGGCGTTTTTCCTCTTCAATGAATGCAAAGATCAGCTTTTCTCGTTCTTGTTCGTTGAGCTTTTTCTTTCCTTCACCGTTAACTTTGATAGCCTGAGCGTTTTTTTCGTATGCGGCAAGGGCTTCAAAAAGTTGTCGTTGTGATTGAAGTTCGGAGTCTTCTGAAGCAAACATAGGCAGGGATACTCTGCCATAGCAGCTCATTTCAGTGTAGATATCCATAAATTCGATGTAATAAATGACGGCAGACCGGTCTTCGGTGAGGATTTTGTTGAGATGGTCAAGCTGTTCAGACGTGATGTGGTCATCGAGTGCCATGAGAATAAGCTTGTTCAAATAAAAAAGGTCTCTGTGATTATTCATGATTCCATCTCCCAGGCGGCCATTGTCCGTTTTATACAAATCTGGAGCATCGTGTGAATGCGTGCCATCACTTTATACATTCCCTGTACTGAGCGCTGCAGTTTTTCAGCTGTATTCTTTATTGAAAAGCCTTTTTCATAGCACATTTTGATGAGTTTGGCATCAGACTCGGTCAGTTTATGCAGGCACATCTCCAAGGCTTCAAGGCGTTCATCTCTGCTTTCCAGGGTATTTTCCATATTGTCGATTACCCTGTTAAAGGCCTCTTCGCTCAGTTTTACGGCGAATCTATTTTGTTTTGCGCGAAACTTCAGAATCCTGTATCGGGCTATTTGCATGCCCCATGCGGCGAAATTGGATTCCGGGTCAAATTGGTCGAACATGCGCCACATGGCCATTATGGTTTCCTGCATGATATCTTCCGCATCGGTGCGCTTTAAAACCAGGGTTTGAATAAAAGCGAATATACGTTTTTGGTTAGAAATGAACAATGAGAGAAACTTTTGGTTTTTGTCTTCGTTTGCGTTGATTTGGAACTCGTTTTTTCCCATGATTCGTTGTTCAGAATTAACCTTCAATAATAGGAAAGACCATAAGAATTCTTAAATTAGAGCATAAAAATTGAAAAATTGAAAAAAGTTGATTACTGTTTGGTAGTGGGGATGATGGGTTCCCACCGGACTTTGGTCGCGCCGAGGAGGGTGCCGGTGGCGAACGCCAGGTCTACCTGTGCTATCTGGTACTGGGCAAGGGCGAGGATTTCCGAGCTCTGGGCCTCGGCAAATTTTGTCTGGGCGTCGAGGACATCCGTGGACGTGCGCAGGCCGAGTTCGAACTGTCTTTTTTCTGCTTCGAAAAGTCTTCCCTGCAGCAGGACATTCTGACGGCTGGCGAGGATACGCTGCCAGTTGGCCTCGAGCTGGTCGATGGCATTGAGGACTTCAAGCTCGATAAGGGTTCTGCGGTCCTCTTTCGAAGCCAGTCTCTGCCGGCGCTGGTAGAAGGCCTGCATGACGCGGCTCTTTGCGGCCTCGTTTCCCAAAGGAATGAGGAGCTGAAGACCTAATATATGGTCCTGGAACCTGTTGTCGGTGAGCAGGTCGTAGGAGTCGCTCTTTGTTTCTCCGAGGCCGTTGATGTTGTACGTGTAGTCGAGAGTAACGAGGGGCAGTGCCTGGTTCTTTAGGTAATCGAGGGTGCTGATATCTTTTGCGAGATGCAGCTCCAGTTCGAGCATTTCCATTCGGTTTTCGATGGCCGCGGAGACAAGGTTGGGGATATCAAGTTCGTAATGGACGGGATCGGGGTCGGTGGAGGTAATCAGGATCGTCGGTGACTGCATGTCGAGGCCGGGCTTGTTTAGAATCTGCTTTAACTCACGCTGTCTGTCACGAACACTGTTCTCTGCTATGATTATGCCTTCGAGACGTTCTGCGACACCCGCTTCTGCGCGGACGACTTCGACCTGGGCCATTTCACCTGAATCGACGAAACGACGAGCCTGTTCAAGCTGGGCTACCGCAAGGTCGTACTGCTGCTTGCGGACTTCAAGGTCTCTTCTTGTGGCGTCGAGACGCCAATAGACACGGTCGGCTGCAGCGAGAACCCGGATAATCTCAAGCTTTGTTGTGGCGTCGACAATCTGCCGGTCGTAGTTGGCAATGCGGATGGAGTGGGTGTTGGCGCGGTTGCCGGCATTCCTCAGCAACGGTTGACTGATTGAGACGGAAAAGTCCGTTATATATGCAGGGTTGAGCGTGGCGAATATATCGTTTGTTTTGATGCGGTTGTCAACAAGGTCAAAACGGACGGTTCCGCCAGTTCGCAGGGGCACCTGAACACCGAGGTCAACAACTGAGTTGTCGACGGTTGAACCTCCGGAAAGGACCGTAGAAATCGGCGTGTCGGTCTTTGCATAAGTGACGTTTGAGAAAAATGACGCCTCGAATTTTGCTTCTTCTTCGCTAAGGCGCTTGGCGGCAATGGAAGGATTGATGAGTTGAACCTTTAAGCCGAGGTTGTTCGATAAGGCCAGCGCCCGGCATTCTTCCAGAGCGAGCCGAGCTTCCTTCGGGGGCGCAGCATTTACGTCGGGGATGGGCTCTTGTTCTTTGTTCATCTGTTCGAGGTTAAGCTCTTCAATCTGCCGGACTTTTTCAGCGGGCACATCGAGTTCATAAAATTTCTCATCAGGTAATGTCTCACACCCTGAGAACAGGACGAAGACAATGCAGCTAAAACGCAATATGCATTTGGTCGATATTTTTTTATTCATGTCTAAGCGCCTCAATAGGATCGAGCCTTGCGGCCTTTATTGCGGGAAACATTCCGAAACATATACCGATAGTTCCCGCAAAACCGAAGGACAGAACTATTGCCCACGCGGGGATATGGGTTTGGTCGAGAACGGGATTGATATTGGATATTCCAAACGTCAGGAGCTTGCCGACACCGAGGCCTATGAGACCGCCGAAGAAACATAAAATCACCGCTTCGACGAGGAACTGTGTTAGGATTGCCGATTTTTTTGCTCCCACGGCTTTTCTAAGGCCAATTTCACGGGTACGTTCTGAGATGGATACGAGCATGATATTCATAATCCCTACGCCACCGACAACAAGCGATATACCTACGATGCCCCCTGCTACCAGGGTTACTGCAAGAGCTATCTGGTTGAATGTTTTTATGGCGGTTTTGACGTCCTGAATCCTGAAATTATCTGGATTGCCGGGTTTGATGCGTCGGGTGCGTCTGAGAAAAAACTGGATCTCGGCAACAGCCTCATCGAGGACATCAGTAGATTTACCTTCTGCGATAGCCCAAATCCAAAGCCATCTGTTAAACTTAGACGTCATTTTAAATGGAATCAAGACCTCATAAGATTCCTGTCCTCCACCTAAGAATCCTAATTGGGTCTCGGGTTCTAAAACTCCAATGACTCGGAAAGAGTTGTGACCTATGCGTATTGTTTCGCCGATACAGTCCTTGTCCATTCTAAGTTTGTCTCTTAGATTAGGTTCTATAAGGCAGACGTATCGGTCCTGATCGATGACAGAGAATTTTCTGCCAAAAAGAATAGGTCTGTTTTGTATTTCATGCCAGTCCGGTTCCAGGCCGGAGACGTCGACATTTCTTACTGACCTTTCACCGTACTTGACCGTGTATCGACCTGCGTGAGCCAGTTTACTGAATCTTGAAACAGATGGACAGTGTTCGATGATACCGTCAAGCTGCTCAGGAGTGAAACGGATGGTCCACCAAGGTATATTGCTGAATTTTTCTTCATTGGAAAGCCAAGGCTGAATCATGATGGTGTTGGTTCCGAACGTTTCGACCTGACTGAGAATCTTTGTTTTCATTCCGGTAAGAGCGGCAATTACAGCGGTGACCGAGGCAACACCAATGACAATTCCTACTGTAGTGAGTATCGACCTTGTCTTGTTAGCCCAGATCTGGCCGAGCGCAAGGTATGCACTTTGGTATAAGAGGCGCATGAAGACCAAGGGTGCCTGAAAGATGACTTTCATGAGTCGTTCTCCTGAGCATCTACGTTTCCATTTTGGGTTCGGTCCTGCTCCAGGGACAAGTCGGAGATGATTTTTCCATCCTGCATTCTGAGAATACGTTTCGCATGGTGGGCTACATCCTGTTCGTGTGTTACCATTATGATGGTCTGTCCTTCCTTGTGGAGCTGGTCGAAGACTGCGAGTACGTTTTTGCTTGTTTTGCTGTCCAGGTTTCCCGTCGGCTCGTCGGCGAGCAGGATGCTTGGATTGCATATCAAGGCCCGTGCAATAGCAACTCGCTGTTTTTCGCCACCTGAAAGCTGATTCGGTTTGTGATTCATTCTATCTTCAAGACCAACTCTCTGGAGCGCTTTTTTAGCTCTATTTCTTCTAGTAAACCAGCCATTTCGAGAGTATATAAGGGGCATCTCGACGTTTTTAAGAGCATTTAGTTGTCCAAGTAACTCGAAAGATTGAAAAACAAATCCAATCCTTTCGTTTCGAACCTGTGCCAGGTCTGCATCAGTCATTTCTGTTGTGTCATGCCCTTCAAACTCATAACAGCCGGAAGTTGCCCTGTCGAGACAACCGAGTACATTCATAAGAGTACTCTTGCCAGAGCCGCTCTGGCCCATGACCGCAACATACTCATTTTCGTAGAGATCCAAGTTGATGCCGTTAAGCGCATGAATACTCTCGACACCGACTTTATATGTTCTGGTGATATTTTGAAGTCGAATAATTAACTTACCATTTTCAACGGTCATTTTTCAGAATTGTTACCTTCAGGTTTATTTTTCAGGCAGGTCTCTTTCATCGGTGAGTTTCTGGTCGTGTTTCAGGGTATCCAGAACTTTATATGGACCAACGACTATTTTATCTTTTTCGGTTAAGCCGGAAGTGATTATTGTGTGTGTCAAGTCACTGGGGCCGATCTTTACAGGGGTAACGACAGCCTTACCGTCAATATATCGATAGACCACAGTCGCATGAATCTTATTCAAATCAACGTTCGGATTATTTTCTCTAATTTCCAGAGGCAAGATGTCTATTTCGCGTGCCATAACGGCCTGGCTCGGGACCTTTATGATGTTTTCATGGCGTATTGTCTGAATGTCGACATCAGCGGTCAGGCCGGAGTAGAGCTTTGAAACGTTTGGGTCATTATCAAGCAGAATCTCGGTTCTAAAGTATTTAGTCATGTTCTGCGAGAGCCGATGCGTCAAAGCAATCGTATCTACCAGGCCGGTGAATTCAATATCCGGGAAGGCTTGTACATGTACTTTTGCCTGCTGACCAACTTTTAAATTACCGATATCAGCTTCATCGACCTGGGCAACAACGAGCATCTTTGACAAGTCGGCGACCTGTAAAATCACAGTCCCTGGATTGTTCATAGTACCAAAAATAACGACTTCACCGACTTCAGCGTTGATGAGTGTCACGACACCGTCAATGGGGGAGGTTATCATTGTATAGGTGAGGGCCTCTTCGGCCTGCGCAGTCCTTGCTTCAGCTGCTTCGATGTTGTGGTTTAAAACAGTCAGGTTAAGTTTTGCAGCTTCAAGGGTGTATTTGGCGGCTTCATACTGTGCCTTGTATTCATCGGCCTTGACCTGTGCCAGGTCGAACGCGGACTGGCTTATGTCTTTGGTCTTTATTAAACCTTTTTTGCGTTCTAAATCCTTTTTGGCCTGTTCGAGTGAATCGGCAAGTCCCAAGAGGGCTGCCTCCTGGGACAAAATACCTGCTTTGTCAACTTCGACCTGTGCAGCCAGTGCATCCCTGCTTGCTTGGGCCGAGCGAAGCTGGCTTTGCAAATCCTCGTCATCTAACCTTACGAGAACAGAAGGCGGTATAGGCGGCGTGGCATCAGGATCTCCTTTGGTTACGACATCACCTTCCTTATAGGGCAGTTCAATAATGCGTGCAGAAACCTTAGCACTAATATCCACTTTCTTTTTCGGCTCTATCTCGCCCGGGGCACTAACGAACTCAACCAGTTCACCGTTCTGAACCTGTTCAGTACGAACGACAACAGGTTTTCCTGAAGCATTGATTGTGCTTTTCACTGCTATTACAATTACAACCAGGACCACTACTATTATACTCGTGAACGTAATAAATCGGGATTTTTTCACGCCGTGTCCTTTCTGAAAGAGAGCACCCGGAACACCCCACTTTCTTTGAATGATCGTTATTTGTAAAGTATATTAAACCTAGTTTTACGATGCGCTAAGTGGCTTTATGTTCCTTAACAAACCTCTTATAACAATTGAATCTTAATGATAGCATGTAATATTGAGTCGAATCAACAAAAAACAGCTTTTTTGCAAAAACAACCGGGGCCTGTGATAAAAACACAGACCCCAAAATGAGTATCTTGATAAATGTTATTAACGATTATAAATCGTAATTCTTCGCATTCCGCATCCACTCAGGCCACACCATTGGGTCGTTCCAGTCCGGTACAACATTCAGGTTCCCCCAGCCGTTAACGGTTCGTCCGCCGTCATTAACGGTCTCCTTGCTCCATTTCAAAGCCCACAACTGCTTGAGCCCGATTTTCCTCACCGACCAGTCGAGATTCACAAAATTAACACTTAAGTTATGACGGTCCAGGTTCCACCGGTTGATTTCACCGGGATTACCACCATCGACAGGCCCATGTAATCTGAATGGCGCCGGCTCATCGTGTACGTGAGGAAAGCCCCCCGTAAAATTAGCATCACCAAAAAGCGGTATTCGCGAAGTTTCTTTTACCCGGATATTTAGAAAATAATTATAATAGCTGTAAAAATCATCATCCTTGAGATCGCTTGAAGCTTGGCTTACCCATGGATTCTTCCCATAGCTCCCATACAAATATTGGTCACCGATCCTATAGTGCTGTTGATCAATAAACTCTCCCATAACGACATCGCCCGCTAAAAAAGTGAAGTCGTACGCAGCAAGGGGGTCCTGATAATTTTCAAGGTTAGACCACCTCTTATCCGCTGTAGCCGGACATAAATATATCTCAAATGAATTGGCATACTTAAACATCAACGGCACCCATGCGTGGGATAACCAACCATCTGAATTTGATGATGATATATAAGCTGGATAAATATTCATATCCATCAACTTGCCGTCATATTCGCTGGCATACATATTGAACATCACACCCCATTGCTGAAGCCGCTGCTTGCACATCGCGTCTTTGGCCTGGTCGCGAACATTCCGCAGCGCCGGCATCAATATCGACATCAGCAGGGCAATAATCGCAATCACCACCAACAGCTCAATCAGCGTAAAACCCTGCCTTGTAGATTTCATTACAAACCTCCATATAAGAAGTCTTAACCCATATAGCCCGGGGGGTGTGTGAAGTGGACGTCATTCTATATGATATCCTATCACAGCGTATTTATCAAAGAGAATTTTGACAATTCTGAAGCGTCTATCCATAAAAAGATGCGCTGAACTCCTTATTGTTCCCGATTATTCCGTTTTTTTCTAAATGATACAGATAATCATGAAAGTCTATGGTAAGCTCAAAAACTCTCTCGCGCAAAAACAACCGGGGCCTGCGATTTCTCACAGGCCCCGGACAGGTGCTAAATACGTCATTAAAAGAAGCTCTTTTACCAGTGATACATTAGAAGAACTTCTTTTCCATCCAGTCAGGTGCCAGAACCGCTTGGTCAAGGAAGTTGATGATGTTCTCCGGGAACTGACCTGTTTCGGCCAGGTTCGGACTCGGATCCATATCATCAAGGTTTTCCTGATAGACACTCTCTCCGGCCAGATAGACTATATTTGCATGCTCCAGAGCAGTGTCATAGATCTTTACGTTGTCAATTTCACCGCTGAAGTTGTTGAGTCCATCTTCGATCATGTAGACATAATTCAACGAAGCGCCGATTAGCGTGGTGTCGTCACAGACATCAGGTACATCCGGGACATCAAACATAGTCCCTGCTGGAGCGCCATTAATATAGAAGGTAATTTCTCCGAATGGCTCTCCTTCGTACGGTTCTCGGACCATGGCAATATTGACAGGTCCTCCGTCATATACGCCACCGGCAAAACCAACCCAGAATATATCGGCACCGACCTCTGGTTCCTCTGCGTCTTCAAATTCATTCCGGATCGCCAGAGGATAGCTTTCAGAGATGTCGTAATCCCTGCCTGGGAAGGTACCGTACCAGTTGTTAGGCTCGCGGCCTGAACTGAATGCAATCATAGCCGGACCTGCAAAGTTGACGTCCATGACAAGCGTAACGGTATTAGCGTCGCCGCCACCCAACAGCGTGGGAACGTTAGGAACGCTCACGCCGTTGACCTCGCACGGGTCGTCATTGTTGTTAACAACCAGCCAGTCACCGCTGTAATCGACAGCACTTGCTTCTCCATAGACGCTACCGTTGTTGTTGTTGCCGGAGCTGTCAGTCAGATTGCCTCCGAACAGGTATTCCACAATCAGGTTCGCGTCGTCCGGTGCAACCGCAGTGATGTTCACGTCCTCGGCAAGCCAGTTCTCGGTAATCACCGCAAGGTCATCCGCGTCGACCCAGCAGTCGCCTGTCAGGTCGTTGGAAAGCTGCGTATACGCCGGTGCCGTGACAGCGCCCTCTTCAGTGAGCGGACAAATCGGACCGCAGCGCTGCAGCAGGTCAAAGTAAACAACGATTTGGCCGCTGTTGCCGGTATCGCCGTAGAGACCCAGTCGGACTTCATCAAGGTCACACGGGTCACCGCCCTGATCGGCAATCTCACTAAGCGCCACATAGAAGACCGCCCAGCACGGGTCGGTCACATCACCGGGATAATCAATCATCGCATTACCGGCACTGGAGACAAACGTCACGTACATATTCTCGTTTTGACTGGGATCCGGAGCATCTGCCTCTGTCTCAGTCGAACGATACGCTATCGCGACGGAGCTTGCCCCTTCGCTGGTCAGGTCCAAATTGCTGAAGTCGGTACTGTTGCTGGTGTAGTCATCGGCTACGCCCGCGGGATCAATAAAGGACCGACCGGCGGTAACTCGCATGGACTGGTTACCTTCGAAACGGAACTCATCTGCTGCACCTGTACCCGTATCGACCAGGGCATTCAGCACAGCGTTGTCGCCGCCGAGAGTATCGTAGTCTTCCCAGTGCGTGCCTAAGTTTTCGGTGCTGGTATAATCCTCGAAGTTGTCTATCGTCCGGCAGGGAGCGGTGCTGAAGAACCAGTGGGCGCTTTCAACCGTGCCCTGGACATTGACTTCCTCGACATACCACTCGTAGGTCTGGTTAATCGCCAGACCAGTCGGCGAGAAGCTGTTCGCGTCGGCGCCCAGACCGATAGTGGAGTCAACTTCGTTTTCCTGATCATCAAGAACATAGACATTCTGGGTTGCCCCGTAGCCGTCGTTCTCCCAGAGCAGTTCAGCCGTAGCGGGGTCGATATCTTCAGCGCCGTCTTCCGGGCTAATCAGGTAAGCAAAGCCCCATTTAACAAAGCTGAAGACCGGACCTTCATAGTAAACCGCCTCACCGGGCTCGTTCTGGTCGTTGATGTCCACACGCCAGTAATAGGTCTCGCCGGGCAGAGTCACGCCGACAAACGAGCACTGCTGGTCATTGACATCGACATTTTCGATGGTATCGACCAGTGCGGTATCGCAGGCGTCAGCTACTTCGGCTTCGTTGGAGCTGAAGTAGACATAGAAGTCAAGCGGGCCCTGTAAGTTCGGGTCCTGGTTGGGATCCGCCCGATTAAGAAACTCTGCGGGCGGTTCGAAGCAGACCTGGTTCACATCACAGTGGACATGCTCTTCACCGTCCGCGGGGCTCGGATTAGTGACCTTTATGACTGTAGGGCCGGGACGCGTCCCGTCACCAACAGGCGGTTCGTCGCCGTCATGAATGACCATGTCAACGACTAATTGGTGCACTAATGGGGTACCGCCTCCACCCCATTCTGTGGATCCGGCAAGAAGGGCGGCGAAAAATGGTTCACCCGCATACCCAGTGGTTACTTGAAGCCATTTTTGATAAACACCGGGTTCAACTTCTTCCACGTCCCAATCGACACCCTGTTCAAGATCAATGTCGGGGCCGTCGATATACGCATAACCTGCATCGTAGTAATCCCAAAATTCCGGCCAGATGGTAATATCTAAAGGGTCGCCTCCTTCGTAAGTCACCTGAACCCTAAAAGTTAAACTTTCGCCTTCACCGTCAGGGGTAGGAAAGTAATAGCGCGCTTCGCCACCGGGCCATTCCGGGTCATCCAAAAATTCTATGGCCTGCTCTTCCGCATTCCATTCCCAGTTGTCGTAGCCGTCTACATAGGCGTAAACTACATCTTCACCCAGTTCTATCTCCGGATTGTAAATCACGCCTGCTGTAGGCTGGATACCGGCTTCAAAACCGTCGTATCCACCGGGGGAGCTGGGGCTCTCTTCTGCAAAGTCCAACAGAACAACACCCCATTGGTCTGCACCGGCAAACTCAGGCGGATCAAAATCGTCCGCCATCGCCGTAGCGGCCACAAAGGCAAATAAAAACATTAACAATACAATTCTTTTACACATAATACTCCTCCTTTAAAAACTATAAGAGTATTTTCGCCGGTATACACTACCGGCACGTCATTGTTTAATACAAGCCACAAAACAATTAGCCTTCACC
>Ga0180434_10008730_pt1 | contig 11130 bp, 9 predicted proteins | sample SS_ome_7_FD_132453 | JGI IMG/M metagenome (GOLD analysis project Ga0180434, IMG submission 132453) | Hypersaline lake sediment archaeal communities from the Salton Sea, California, USA - SS_1_D_2 metaG | ecosystem: Environmental > Aquatic > Non-marine Saline and Alkaline > Hypersaline > Sediment... | reverse complement strand
CTCACACACATGCAAAAAATGTCTCATGAACAGAATATGTGGCAGGGAATGTCAAGACCGTTGACACGAGAACACAAGCAATCAATCAAACTCCCCGACCCACTGGATTTACGTTTTGGCGACACCGCCACACAATACCAATCTTATTTGGTTAGCGAGATGCAACCAGCAGTCAATAATCTGATCACAGCGTTGCGCCAAAAGCATAGAACCGTCCCCAACAATACAGCACTTAAAGCGATTACGCTGATTCAAGAAGCGATAAATATTGCGCAGAGCTCTCAAGAGGTAAATCTCCAACGACTTTATGGATTGGTGGAACAATTAACAAAAATGCAAACAAATATATTTAAATAGTGAGTTATATACTACCGAGTCCCACAAACCAACCTTCAGCAACTGAAACGTCAAAAATTAAAAAATTTTCTTTTATGAAAAAAAACAACAACCCATCTTATTCAACCCCAAGAAATGCCCGCAAAAAAATCCCGATCTCAGTCGAAGAAAAAGAAGCGCAGCCGCAGCCGCAGCCCCAGACGCCAAGGTAGTACCAAGAAGAGCAAGAAGCGCAGCCTTGGCTCCAGCCCCAAAGTGAGGCGCAAACCCAAACGCCAAGTGTCGGCCGATTTACGGCAACAAGTTCGGGCTCGAACCCCGGGTGCGAAGCGAAGCCCTGAATACATCACGCACATCCTGAAACGAGCGGACAAAACTGGCGGAGTGACGACTAAACAACTGCATCAACTGAAAAAATACGCCGCTCATGACAAGGAAGCCAGTAAACAAAAGCGGATCGAAAAACTGAAAAAAGTGGTGAAGAAACGGCGCGCGGCGCGACGAGCCATGAGTGCGTATAATCTGTTTGTTAAGGAGCGTGCTTCAGAGGGAGTGGGTTTCGTCGACATTGGCATCGAGTGGAAAAGACTCAGTGAAAATCAGAAACAAAAGTGGCAAGCGAAGGCATCAAAGCACAACAAAGCCAACAAACTGGGCCAGCATCGTCCGAAACGCAAAGTCAAGGGTCCGTGGCACGCATTCATTGCCAAGCACAAATTAAACCCAGCGTATCGTCTCCCAGGCAAATCCGGTAAATTAGGTCGACTTGATTTGAAGGAGTTGGCCAAGGCGTACAAAGTCGCAAAACCCAAACGTCGCAGGAACAGAGTGCGAGAAATGACTTCCGAAGAAGAGTGGTGAATTAAGTCGACTTGATTTGAAGGAGTTGTCAAAGGGTGAACAAAGCCGCAAAACCTAAACGTCAACGGGAGATAAAAACAAATATTTCTATCTCAGATGTGGTTTTTTTTAAATGCAGGCCCACACCTCCCAAAAAAAAACAAATCTTCTCGCCGCCCTCCACAAAGCAATGTTCACAATTGATCAAGTAATTCACGCTTTGGTATTGCCGCGGCGTTGGTTATTCATATTTCCACCCATTTGCTGGTTACTCTGGTTTTTGCGTGTGGAAACGGACGAATTTTGGTTTCCCTTTGCCATGGGCGTTACAGTGTTCACCATTTTGCAAAACTACCCCGCCTTCATCAAAAACCTTTACGGGAAGCCCTACTACTACGACGATCTTTTGCTCCACACTTACCTGAAGCGCAAACTCGTGGTTCGGGAAGATCAGATAGTCGTGCGGAAATTGTACGAACAATGTTTCGTTATTATCGCGACGTGGGTGATCGCCGGATCGACTTTTGGGCTGTTGTTTTACAATTTGTTCCGCTTCGAAGGGTTGCCGTACACCGAGGCTCAAATTTGGTCTCTTCTCGCTGGCTCGGCTGCGGGAATTGACATGACACAGGGGACTCTGTGCAAGTTGGTCTTGCGCGTTTTGATTCATCGCCAGCGACAGCGCTTCGAAGACCAGTGGCAATTGCGTATCGAATTACCGGCGCGTTCGGATGTGAGTGAACAAAGTGATGTTAAAATATAAAAAAAAGAAGAAATCATGGCCAGCGGTGCGTTTGATTTTGATATTGTGTATTCGTTGTTAACGGGCACATCGAGAGGAGAATTCGAAGACTTGGAAGACTTGGAAGAATTAGTATTTTTCTTGACGGGGAAAGAATTTGATGGCCCTGACCTCGTAACCCACGGAATGCCTTTGGCGATTGCCGTACTGAAGCACCAATATCCGACACTCGTGACAGTTCCCCTCACGGATAAAGCCGCGCTCATCAAAGCGCTCAAGTTTGTGCCTGCGACCAACTTAGTTGAAGTGATAGGACCATCGCTTCTATCTTGACAATAAAAAAAATTTTATTCTATCTGCATTCTAACTTGGGAATTGTCAAAAATCAAAACAATGAAACTCGTGGTCTTCGGAACATTGCTATTTCTTTTGGTACTTTCTTCCACCGCGGTGTTATCCAAACCCAGCAAGGACCATGAAAAAGCAGATCTCCTACTTGACGTGGCCGAAACGATGGCTGATGTGTACAATTTTCTTCAATTTATGGAACTATTGTATCGCGATCCGGCGCAGGCTTGCTTCGTCTTGGCCCTTGCACTGGTGCTGGCCGGCGTCATTATTTGCTGCGGATGCGAAGATGTGTGTCGCAGTAAATCTGCACGAAAAGCCTACGTGGGTGCCACCGGAGCGAGTTTCCTTCTGCGAGATTAACTATTTCTTTTCCTGGGCGACGGCCGCTGCGGGGTTTTGCATGAGGGTTTCCAGCTGCGCAAGCGTTTTTTCGGCATCGAGCTCGGCTTCATCATCCGTCTCGGTATCAGTGGCAGAGTCTGAGTCTGAGTCAGAGTGAGAGTCAGCAATTGCATCTGGTTTTGTAAATTGTTTTGGAGTATAATCTTCAAGTAAAATGTTATATAAATCATCCATTCTAAATTCGCCTCTTTTCACGGCTTCGACTGCCGCGAGAGTAAGCAGTGTTTTTGGGTCAGTGATGAATTTCGAGAGCTGTTTGCCACTTAGCGTGCCCACCATATCGGTAATCACATCCGGGGAAATTTGTAATTTCAGCACGCGCTGCAAACTTTCGGGAGAGATTTTCTCTGCTTTGATCAAGCGATCAAGTTTGGTGATCGCCTCTTGACGTACGCCGAGATTTTGTAATGTTTTTTGCACTAAACTGGCCGTTTTTGCCGTGGCGACCCGTTCGGCCACTGACTTGGCTGTTTTACCCAACGTTTTCGTCCGAGCCGCAGTCACGAGTTCAGTTAAGACGCCAGATTTTTGCAGTTCCGTGAGCGCGGCGGCTTGTTGCGGCGGTAATAAACCCGATGCGCTTTGACTTGCTTGGGCAATGATTTCGTTTAGTAAGAGGTTTTGTAATTCTCCAGATTCCATTTTTTTTTGGTATGTGATTGTTGTGTATGTATGTGTGTTTTTAAAGGCTGTGGCACTTTGCTTTGCTTTATGTTTTGTGTAATAAAAGATTTTTCCCCGACACACACACACACACCACAAACAAACAAAAAATGAGTTTGGTGCGAATTCGGGGTTCTGGTCCCCAGCATCAGTTGTTGCAAATCCACTATCCTTTATGCTGCGATAAGATTCCTCGGTCAAAATTGCAACGTTTCGGTTCTTGGGACCGCATCTTGGACGACGAGCTTGAGGAGTGTAAATTGCTTTTCCGGAACGTACAGCTCCTCACACGACCTCCAACTATGCTGATGACAGCAAGTGTGCGCTCGCATCAGTCTCTTCCCGGCTTCGTGAAGCCGCACTGCCGCTCCTGGTTGGGACTGCCACCCCACGCATGTGTCCAAAGAGCTCTTATTCAAGAATGGCTGCCGATCCGTGGTCTTGTATCTATTATTCTGGAGTACGCAAGTGCTAGGTATCGAGCCTTGATGGTAAAAAAAGCATGAATGCATTAAAACTCAAACTTCATTTTTACGTGACAAGCTGCGAGTTCCTGGGATAGTAATTTCAGGGCGTAGGGAAGCACGACCGGGGCGATGTTGTCGCTGGAATCGCAGTGCCGGCAGTAAGGCTTCTGGTGCAAGACGCTCGGAATTTCCGTGTCAGTGGGCGCCGCGCCTTCACAGAGCATTCCGCACGTTTCGCACACCACGGTTTCGAATCTATCCGAGTTGTTCAACAAACGGTCGATGAGGATGGAGGAGACGCCGTGGCTAATGAGGGAATCTCGTTCCATCTCACCGAGCCGAAACCCGCCCTTCCGGGAGCGGCCCTCGACTGGCTGTCGCGTCAGGACTTGGTTGGGCCCTCGCGCCCGGCCATGAATCTTATCTTGCACCATGTGGCGGAGACGTTGGTAGTAACACACGCCCAGGAAAACGGGGTTGTCCAGTTTCTTGCCCGTCGTGCCGCTGTACATGACTTCTTTCCCCAACCCGTGCAGCCCGGTGTCCCGCAGCAAGGTTTCCATTTCCTTGACGGTTTTGTTGCGAAAGGGCGTCCCGTCGGCAATGAGCCCTTCCAGACACGCGAGTTTCCCCATGTGCATTTCTTTGAGCATTCCAATCGTCATGCGGCTGGGCACCGCATGCACGTTCATGATAATGTCGGGGATGACCCCGTCTTTGGTGCGCGGCATGTCGATCGCTGGGATGATCATCCCCACGATCCCCTTTTGTCCGTGCAAGGAACTCACCTTGTCGCCTATTTCTGGGCTCCGAAACGCAATCGTGCGCAAGCTGGCCGACCGCAGACCGTCCTTGGTGCAACTCATCACCACCTTTTCGACCCGGCAATCTTCGTCGGTTTTCATGAGCGTGCTCCGATCACGCTTGCGGCGAGACGAGGTATATTTTTTTTCTTCGGAAAAGTTGTTCTTCGATACCCGGGTGAATTCGATGGTCTTGCCGATGATCACGTCGTTCTTTTTCAACTTGGTGCCGATCGGGGCGATGCCGTCGTCTTCGTCGATCTTCGAGTAGTCACCCTTGCGCCTGCCCGCCAGGCCTTCGTCGGGGCACTTGTTAAATTTTTCCAGATCGGCGCCGTGCTTGGCCTCGGAATCCTTGAAGGTCCGATGCACAGCAGTCCGAAACAACCCCCGCTGCTGCGCATCCCGGTTCATCAGGACCGAGTCTTCTTGGTTGAATCCGGTGATGCACTGAATCGCCACCACCACTGCTTGACCCGTCGGTTCGTCCGAATAACCGGTGGCTTCCGCAGTCCAGGTCGTGACCGGTGGGCGCTGCGGGTAAACTAGGGAAAAGCTTTTGTTCTCGAGCCGCTCCGAAAAATCCAAGGGCTGGGAAGAAATCGCCTGCTTCCCCATGGCGCTTTGGTAGATATTCCTGTATTTGCCGCAAAAAACCAATAAACAAACAAACAAAAAACAAAAACAAAAGAAAGAAATACAACGTTTTCCACCCCCACGTACCGCGGTGCTTGGTTGTGGTTGCTGAAAGGTATGGCTCCAGCGGCCACTCCGTGAATCGTGAAGGACGCGTGTATTTCCATGTGGGTAAAAAGCTGCGGCTCGGGTTGGCGCAGATTTTGCAAGTACTCATCGTACGTCACCACGATGTACAACTCCGCTTCTTCTTCTTTGTTCACGTACTCAATCACACCTTCGATCAGCAACCGCGTCCACAGCGCGGACGGCATGTTTCGGTAGATTCGGTAGACAGCTTGCAGCTTGTGGAGGTTTTCCAGACAGAATAAGGGCCGGAACGCATCTTCGCCATCCGCGTTAATACACACCTGGTCCGTGTTGGATTGATAGCTCACGCTCGAATCAATGGGAACTGAGTACCAGCTCCGGTATCGACGGTAGGTGCTCACCAGATTCAAGGGATTGTCCGTAAACCCTGCGATGATACCGTTGACCAGAACCATGGAAGTATGGGGCGGTTTGTCTCGCAAAAAGGCTTCCAGCGTGATGACTTCCATGTCCGCGTACAAAATGTCAATAATGTATTGCGACGGACATGCGGTCCGAATCCGGCTAAAAAATGCCGATGCATTCAACAGGCCCACACTACAACAAAACAAACACACACACGCACACACACACAGTTCACATTCTGGTGTATATTTTATGGAGACCATGGCAGAAATAAAATACCTTTTTCCTTCTGGGGTTTCTGCTGCGCAAATTGCGCCCCAATGCGTTCGATGAAGTTGCCGCGGTTCTGGCACCTGCAGCAACAGACACGCATGGTTATTCACGATCCATGTGCGTGTGAGAGAGAAGCGATTATGTACGTACCTTGCCGTCTCGATTTAGAGGCGTATTGATGAGTCGCAAGTGAGACAGCTTTGCCGACACGTTCATAGTGTTCAGGACTTGACAAACGCCGGATTGGTTACTTTGTCCTTTCTGTATGCCCCAGTTGCCGGTGCTAAAGGCGTATTTGAGCCCCGACGAAATCCGCCGGTGCGTGAAGAAATCCGTGATGTTGATGAACTTGCCATTGTTGACCGACTTAAACACTTGGATGTGGACGGTTTTCAGGAAATTGCGGATGAGCTGTCGCGACAGCAGCGCCATGAGCGACCCGGTCGTGGCAATCCGCTTGTTCACGTAGCTGTCGATGTCGTCACTTGGAATTTCCTTCAAATAAATTCGGACGAGTTTGCGCACGCAATAACCCAAAAAAAAGGCTTTGTTGATTTTGCTGTCGCCTTGCTTGGTGGCACAGTGCGGGAGAAACTCGTTCAAAAAAATGTGCTTGATAAACAGAATTCGCTTTTTCCGCGCCTTTTCCGCGGCACCCTTGAGCCCCACCCAGTCGTACAGATCCTCCTCCGACAGCTCGGCGGTGCCCGTGTCGTCGCTACAAAGAATCGAATTCGCCAAATAAATAAACCGCCGGGACGACTTTTTGGAGATAATGAAATTCAGAATATCCTCGTTCGAGCGAATGCCCAGCATCCGGAAAATCACAATGATTGGGATGTGGGTTTTGATAAAAGGCACCATCAAGGTGATCGTGGGCACGCAGTCGGTCTTCTTCCCAGACATGTAAATATTGAGGGTGGACGTGGACCGGATCTTGGCCGCGTGCCAGGATCGCACTTCGCACCGAAAGGCAAACTTCGCGGCGCGCTTGATGGAAAAGCAATAAGGGTAGTTGCACTTAATCCGTTCCTGCATCACGATACACTTGGCGTAGCCGTTGATGATGAAACTTCCGCGTTCGCGGAGCGTAGTCAGGCTGCCGTGATCGTTGCAGATGGAACTGTTTCGCATACAGGGGAACCGAAACAAAAGCACATTTTGAAAAATTTTTACTTCCACCAACTTGTAGTGCGTGGGTGTCACTTCTCGGTAGATCTCGTGCCGCAAATCCACAAAGGCATCCGCCATGTAACTTTCCCGCCGGAGAAACGCTTCCTTTGGGAACAGGCGCCGAATAAAACCGTTGGACTCCTTGATCACCGGTTTTCCAATACACACTTTTTCCATGCGAATCACGTGCATGACTTTTTGTTTGGGGCAGAAAATCTGGAGCGGACTGTTTTCAGCGATAATCTCCGGGATTTGGTGATTCACAAAGTTTTCGTAACTCTCGACGTGGTGGGAAACGAATCCGTACGTGTGCACAAAGGATTGCGCAATCTTTTGCACCAAATACTCATAAACCGGAGGATCCGGAAGATTCTTAACATCCTCCATCAGAGCAATGGGAGGATTGAATAAATAATATGCAGAAAAATTGTTTTTATTTTTAAAAAGCGACAGGGCAAACCCGAAAGTTTAAGTAAAAAACTTTTTTTTTTGTCTCGGCCAATTTTTTTTTAAAAACAAGACGTTGTAGATAGACAGAGAACGAAATTTTTTTAATCACATAAACAGTGCCAACTGCGAGTCAAAGATATATCTGGCAACAATACCCTGAATGGAACGGGCAATCTCGGCGCCGGTGAGGGCGACGCACAAGGGGTGGAGGAGATGAAAGGCATCGAGGTAACATGTGAGATAAATACGTGGGTGTAAATTCTTCTTTGAGGACCACTTGAGCTCAGGCATCAAGAATCCGCCGCCTGTTGTCATGGTCAAATCGAAGACGTCAGCTTTCTCGTAGTCGGATTCGGCGTTAGAGTCAGTGTAGATGAGTTCATGCACAAAACCACTGTGGATGCGAACATGCGCGGTGGTTTCAATGACCTTGAGAATGTCACAGCGCTTCGAACACACGAACCCGTTCACGATGTGAATTGCAATAGAAGTACTAAGTTTGAAATCGGCAATAGCCTGAGCAATGAGGGCAGCGTTGAGGCTTTCATTTTTTTTCTTCTTCTTCTTGGTCTGGGTTTTGTGATTGACACACGCGGGCCGCTTCTTGTTCTTTTTGCGCTTGTCCATGATCACTTTGGCGTTGCGTTTGTCGTTTTTTTTAATCTAATTAACAGTGCTTAGACATTGCAGATAGAAAAAAATTCAAGTTATGGAATTAGTGGAAACATCAATGTGCTATAAAGGCTCAGAGCAGGCTCTGTTATTTACAATCGGTTCATTCCATTTGGGGACGCGCCCATGAGGTCAGAGGGAACCACAGTACCCGGAACACCCCACGCTGCGCTCGTCCAATTTGCAAAACCCCCAGGCGCTTTATTGAAGGTCACGACGTTGGTTCCAAGAGACGTAGCTGCCGGTACGGTGACTCCACCCGTCGTGCAGAGGTTATTATTAATTACATTTTGATCGACTTCGGTGGCAGAAATGCCAGTGGCGAATACAAGGGCGGTGCACGTATTCCCGGAGAAGTTACAGTTGCCCACGCCTCTTGTTCCAATTCCGGTCGAGCTGGTTGTTGCTGTTATACTTCCAGTGGCCTGATTGTTTGCCACGTTCAGTCGCGTCAGCATTTTGTTGGTCAACGTAATGGGACCCTTGACGGTGTTTCCACTGATCGTGCTGTCTGCCAAAGAATCCAGCGGATCTTCGGTGGTGGTAACTGCCAATTTGCTATCAAGCACGTTTTGGCTGATACTAACTTGCGTGAACGTAATTTCGTCATTGTCTGTGATAAACTCGATATAATCCGCGACGTTGTCGCTGACATTAAGATTCGAGCAATTGCACGAATTGGCAGCCCGCAGTCGAATTGCATGACCGAGTCCCACGTTGGCAGTGATAGCAGTGTCCTCCACGACGAGACTTCTCGTGGCATTGACCCACACCAGGCGACTGCTGACGGCGTCAAAATTATTTGACCCGAATAACGTCCCCGCAGTGATCTGGACATCGGGGCCGTTGACGGCTATTCCACTGTTGCCCCGGTTTCCTTGAAATTGAAATCCAACTAATTGGAGAATTCCCGTGGCTCCAGACAAAGTCAGTCTGTAATTATCAGACAGCCCGTGCATGTTGTTGTTCACGATTTGTGTATTATTTAAGGACAACCCACTGGGGGAACTTGCGGAAATGTCCAGGGCATCCGCCGTGTTGTTGGCAATATTCAACGCCTCGCCAATTGCGGGCACCGTGACACCTTGCAGCTGGATTATACCGAACTGTTCCAAGGAATTATCGGAAACCGTGAGGTGCGTTATCGTGAGCGCACCCGTCGATGCCGAGACCACCAGGCTGCCATCTTCGCCAATCGCATTATTGACGACCTGTAGATAACTAATTGTCGCACCATCTACGGCCGTGATGCGCATGCCGTTAGGGCCACCCGGTACGCTTGAACCGAATCGACTGACGTTGTTTTCAATGAACACCCGCGAGCAATTAATCGAAGCATTGCTCGTGAATTCGAGCCCCGCCCCGAATTGGTTGTTTACCACGTAAACATTAAACAAAGAGAAGGTGCTGGTTACCGCCGTCGCGTTGACGTTCAGCGCATTCGTGCCTGGCAAGAGGTTGTCCCGAATTACTGTGTGGTCGATGCGCGGCGCCGTATCCAAACTGTTGGAAATAGTGAAATCCAAGGCTATGGTGTTTCCACCGAGAGTCGTGTTAATAATTTGGTTCCAATTATCAAGCAACAGCTGGGCGGTGCAGTAATTATTCATTATCTGAGAGTCGGCCAGCGTCGCCGCGCCGCTGACGCGGAGATGGCGCAAGGTTAGAATGCCCGTCGTCGCTTTATTTGATTCGAACCGGAGACCCGTGAGCTGCGCATCAGTAGTCACGTTACCGTTAAATACATTCTCGGAAATGTTGGTATTCGTGATACTTCCCGTGACTTCCCAATCGCCGTCACAGGTATTATTCACGAAAGTGAAATTTGTTACCGCACTCACCGGCGCAACGGCCCCGTTGTTCCCAATGTCAAACGTTCCCATGAACCGATTGTTCGCCATGGTACCTCCCACGATGTCGGCACCGATCGTGGAATTGAAAGTGAAGCTCTGTTGAAAAGTGCAATGTTGGATCATGCCCTCAAAATCTGAGTAGAACTCGACCGGGATCGCGAAGACGGTGTTCTGAATCACTGAATCGGAAGAAAACGTTGCCGTACCCGATATGTAAAAACCCGTGACGCCCACAATCCGGGAGTTCTGAATGCGAACGCGTTTTTCCACGTCGGATGAAAGAAACCACCGTGTGTTGGACTCGAGCCTGATGTAATCAAGTTCCGTTTCGTTGGAATAAAATTGAACGAGCGGAATTGCGGCACTCGAAGTGGCTTTAATATTCAAATGGGTCATAACCAGAGACCGAAGCAACGTCGTGGCTCCAAATCGAAGTATTCTCACGGTCGCGTAATTGCTGGGCAAGATCCATTGATACTTAATCGCCGACGCGTCGACGTCGTAGTACTGACTCGTGCCCGTCACGTGCATACTCCACACCGTATCAAACATCGAAAGCGCCCCCGCTCCTCCGCCATCGATCCCGGACCAATCCAATGTCGCTTCTCCCATCATGTGGACGTGCAATACTTCGATGATGCTGGGCCAAACCGGAACGACAGTCTCCACACTTTGCGTGGTGACACAGATGTTAGTGGCACCGGCCGCAGCCGCAGCGGCAAACGTCGCGTAACTTCCGAGGGCCGTCCCAATACCATCGACCACTGCGTCGTAACAACTTGCCTGCGTCGATCCCGTGGGCCCGGTACTCCCCGTTGCTCCGGTCGCTCCAGTGACTCCCGTTGCACCAGCCGTGGCTCCTGTGGGGCCGGTTGCTCCCGTATCCCCCGTGGCTCCTGTACTGCCCGTGCTCCCTGTCGCTCCGGTTACTCCAGTACTGCCCGTGCTCCCTGTTGCTCCGGTGGGGCCAGTTG
>Ga0180434_10008729_pt1 | contig 11131 bp, 9 predicted proteins | sample SS_ome_7_FD_132453 | JGI IMG/M metagenome (GOLD analysis project Ga0180434, IMG submission 132453) | Hypersaline lake sediment archaeal communities from the Salton Sea, California, USA - SS_1_D_2 metaG | ecosystem: Environmental > Aquatic > Non-marine Saline and Alkaline > Hypersaline > Sediment... | reverse complement strand
GCAGATATTACCGGTGAACCTGGGTTTCCCCAGGCAAGGAACCCTGTGCCATCGATGGTCAGCTCACAGGGGGCAATGATCGCAGGTGCAGCACTGAAGATTGAACCGGTAATCGTCGATGAGAGTTGAGCTTCGACAGCGAAAAACTGATTCTGTTGAACCTGGGCCCATATTCCTGCTGTTTGTTGCCAGCAGGAATAACTCCCTTCTAAGGCGTGACTGCAAAGCAATAGATCCGCCCCCAGTAAGGCCATAATCCTCCCGACTTCTGGATGACGGGCGTCATTGCCAACAATTAGCCCCGCTTTAATATCCCCAAGCTGAAATAGCTTGATACTTTCTCCGCGGCTTAACGACAGCTCTCGTTCAAAGCGGGTGAGATGGGTCTGCCGCTGGGTGCCGCAGACCGAACCTTCGGGGTTAAAACAATATGCAGTCTGGTAAATGAAATCTTCTCGTTTTTCGATCACAGTACCACTGGCGAGATAGATTTGCAATTCTTTTGCCAGATGCCCGTGAAGATCAAGATATTCGCTATTCCACTCTGCCCCTTGAACAATATAGGATGCGAAGGTATCTTTGAAAGTTTTTTCGCTATTCAGCTTACCTAGCCCCAGGCCGAGGGCAAGAGCGTTGTGGGCAGGAAGAGTTGCCACCAGTGGTTTCGGCTTTGCAAGCAGTTTTTTCAAAGCGGCAACATAGCCTTTAGTTGAACTTATATCGATTCCCGCCAGGGAAAGGGCCGCGACCCGCATCTAAGTGATCCTCCCACCGGTCTGTTAATCGGTTCTTTTCTGCTTAATTTTTCTTTTTTGCAGGTTCAAGTTCAGACCAAAAGTTTTCGACCTGCCGTTCTGTTTCTTCAAGGGTCCCACTGTTGTCAATAATCCGATGGGCATATCGCTTTTTTTGCTCGATCGGCATCTGCGCTGCTAGACGCTGCACTGCCTCTTCGGGGTTCAAGCCGTCACGCGCTCTGAGCCGCTTCAGCTGTAGCTCCCGCGGTGCATAAACCAGAAGGATTAGATCAACCATCTCCTGCATCCCGGCCTCAATAAGCAGGGGGATATCGTAAATAACAACCGCACCAGGATCTACCTGTTCGATCTCTCTTGTCAATTCCAGGATCCGGGTTCCTACCCGGGGGTGGATCATACCGTTTAAAATTTTCAGTTTTTGTGGATCACTAAAAACCAACTCGGCTATTTTCACCCGATCCAGATTCTGGTCCGTCCGCAAAACAGAATCTCCAAGCCAGCTGATAATCTCCTGCCAGGCCGGTTGGCCCGGTGCAACCACTTCCCTGGCCAGTTGATCAGCATCGATCACATAGGTTCCTTTACGGCGGAGCATCTCTACCACGGTGCTTTTACCGGTAGCGATACCGCCGGTTAAGCCAATGATGAACATCAGAAATTATCTACCTCTTTAAGCTTTCATTATTATTTCCGTTACATCTTTTAATCTGACAACAGGGACAATAATAGGTGCCCCGACCGGCAACCACCGTTTTCTCGATCAATGCTCCGCAGGAACAACGCTCTCCCTTGCGTCCGTAAACACTAAGCTTATTTTGAAAATCCCCCAGGGCACCACTGGCATTACGGTAATCACGAAAACTGGTGCCGCCGCATTCGATGCCCATTTTCAATACCTCTTGTATGGTTTGATAGAGTTTTTCGGTTTCATGCTCAGTCAGAATTGAAGCCTGCTGCTCGGGATGCAGGTGACAAAGATGAAGACATTCATCGGTATAGATGTTACCCATTCCGGAAAAACAGCTCTGATCAAGAAGCAGGGCTTTTAAATTTTTCTTACCCTTCTGCTTAAGCAGCGTTTTGAACTGCTCTGCTTTAAGCTCAGTATAAATATCGGGGCCTACATTTTTAAGAACCAGGGTTTCAAGTTCTTTAGAGTCTTTCACCAACCATAACCGGCCAAACCTGCGCATGTCGGAATAATGCAGGGCACTGCCATCTATAAACGGTAGCTCAATGCGCAGAAAGCGTTCAACCCGGGGCAGATCATCCTGACCGATAAAAATCAGATTGCCGGTCATCCGCAAATGGACAACCAGGATGTCCCGGTTTAGGTAGAACAGTAAATATTTGCCCCTGCGCCCAAGTGCTTGGATGGTCTGTCCTTCCAAGTTTAAAGCAAATAGATCCGAGCTTGGGTGCTGAATGGTAGTTGGTATATGTAGAAGGGGATAAGCAAATGTTTTTCCCCTGATCAGCGGATTTAGTTCAAGACGGATCACTTCTACTTCCGGGAGTTCAGGCATTGGACCTCCTAAAACTTTTTCAGTTCTTCCCAATTATTGCCCCATTTCAAATCTACTTTTAGCGGGACATTAAGAGTAAATGCTTCTTCCATCTCGCGTTTAATGAGAGGAGCAAAAAAATCTAATTCATCAGAATCAATTTCAAAAAGCAGTTCGTCATGGATCTGCAGCAGCATCCGGGCTGAAAACCCACCTTCGTTGATGATCCGATCGATTCTCAGCATGGCCAGTTTGATAATATCGGCGGCACTGCCCTGGATTGGCGTGTTTAAAGCCATTCGTTCTGCAAAACCACGGATATTGTGGTTGGCTGAATTGATTTCCGGTAGGTAACGCCTACGATTAAGCAATGTTGTTACATAACCCTGCTGCCGGGTCTGTTCGGTAATCTGATTCATATAATTTTTTACTCCCTGGTAGCGTGCAAAGTAACCATCAATATAGTCCTTCGCTTCAGCCCGGGGAATCCGTAAACCCTGGGAGAGACCGTAATCACTGGAGCCGTAAATAATCCCAAAATTAACTGCTTTCGCTTGATCCCGCATCAGGGGAGTTACTTCTTCCAAGCTAACCCCATTCACCTCGGCGGCTGTACGGCGATGAATATCCTGGCCGGTCTGGAAAGCTTCAATGAGGATTGGATCTTTTGAAAGGTGAGCCAGTACACGAAGTTCAACCTGGGAATAGTCGGCAGCAAAAAATATTTTTCCAGCTGCTGACGGAATAAAAGCGCGCCTTATTTTACGACCTTCATCCAGGCGAATCGGAATGTTCTGCAAGTTGGGGTCACTGCTGCTTAACCGGCCGGTGGCTGTTGAAACCTGGTTGAGAACAGTATAAATTTTCTGCTCCTGCGGATCAACCATTTCAACCAGACCAGTCAGATATGTCCCTTCCAGTTTCGCAAGTTGTCGGTAATTGATCAGAAGATCGGCTATTTCATGCTGATCAGCCAATTCCTCAAGAACCCGGGCATCGGTAGACCGGCCGGTCTTGGTCTTGCGTTTTACCGGTAAGCCTAGCCGGTCAAATAAAACTGTCGCCAACTGCTGGGGAGAATTGATGTTGAAGCTCTCGCCGGCAAGTTCATAAATTTTAGTCTCGAGCTCTGAAAGACGGTTTTTAATCTCCGCGGAAAGAGAATGTAAAAAAGCGCTGTCAACCTTTAAACCTCTTCTTTCCATCCTGGCCAGGACTGCAGCCAGGGGCTGTTCAAGATCGTAGAGTAAAGGCTTAAGCTGCTGTTCAAAAAGGGCAGCAGCAAGCTCATCTTGAAGCAAAAAAAGATTGCGGGCAATTTCCGCTGTCAGTTCATTAAAATGGTGTTGATCAAAATCTTTTTTACGGGGATCAAGAGCACAATGATCAGAAAAACCGAGGTAGCGTTGTAAACTAGTTTTAACATCGGAATCATTAGCTGCAGGATCAATCAAGTAAGCAGCAAGCTGGGTATCAAAGGCCACTGCAGGCAGCGGCAGATCATGCTCTAAAAAAAGATGATCAATATATTTCTTATTGTGAGTAACTAACTTGATCCCTCTTTCGCCAAGCTTAGAGAGTAGTTTCATCACTTCTGCTTTGTTTTCTGAAGTCAGAACCGGAGACAAATAATAGCCCTTGCTCCGATCAACCGCCAGGGTCATGATACTTAGCGGCTGTTGCCAGTAGGGGCGGCCGGCAGATGGTTCACAGTAGAGGGAAATATTTGACTGTTCTTTTACAGCAGCAAACAGCTCTTTTAATGATTTAAGATCAGGTATCGCTTGAACATCGTAACAAGCATTTTCTTCTTGATTATCCTGACGATGATCTTTGACCGCTGCATTAAGTCGGTTGATCAGACTTTTAAATTCAAGCCGTTCAAAAAGCGGCAGCAAACGATCATAATCAGGTTCATGAAAACGGCACTCTTCGGGTTTAAAATTCAACGGAACATCGCGCCTGATCGTTACCAGGTCACGACTAATAAAAAGCTGATCACGATAATTTTTAAGATTTTCCGCGATCCTGCCCTTCAGCTGATCCAGATTGGCATAGAGAGCATTAATCGTACCATATTCCTCGAGTAAGCTGCGGGCAGTCTTATCACCGATCCCCGGAACACCGGTTATATTATCGGAAGGATCGCCTTTTAAAGCTTTAAAATCAATAATCTGATCAGGGTTTAACCCATAGTCTTTTTTTAACTGCACACAATCATAACGTTCCATCCGACTGATCCCTTTTTTTGTAAGCAACACCGTAATCTGTTTGCTGATCAACTGCAGAAGGTCGGCATCACCTGAAACAACGGTCACATCTTTTCCTGCAGCAGCAAAATAATCAGCAATAGTTCCAATAACATCATCAGCTTCAAAATCATCGATTTCAAAAATAGCAATATTCATGGCTTTTAAAATTGAGCGTACTTGTTCAACCTGCTCACTCAGTTCTGCCGGAGTTTTCTCACGCTGGGCCTTGTAGCTTTGATCAATACGGGCTCTAAAGGAAGGTTTGGGAGGGTCAAAAGCAACGGCCAGATAATCTGGCCGTTCTTCTTCCAACAATTTATAGAGCATGGTGGTGAAACCATAGATGGCATTTGTCTGCTCTCCACGCCTGTTTTGCAGTAAAGGAAGTGCATAAAAAGCCCGGTAAAGCAAACTATGGCCGTCAATAACAACAAATTTTTCCGGGGCAGACTTACTCAACTGAACGGCTCCTTTATAAGCAGTTTACAATTGACGGCTAAGATCAGCCATCTCGATTGCCGATGCTGCGGCCTGCCATCCTTTATTGCCGGCTTTACTGCCTGCCCTTTCGATCGCCTGCTCCAGAGTATCACTGGTGATAATCCCGAAAATTACTGGAGTGCCACTTTCGAGTCCAACCTGGGCCACACCCTTGGCAACCTCTGAAGCTACATAATCAAAATGAGGAGTTGAACCACGAATAACTGCTCCCAGGCAGATTACAGCATCATAACGCTTACTGAGAACCGCCTTCTTGGCAGCAAGTGGAACTTCGAAGGCTCCGGGCACCCAGATAATATCAATTTTTTCGTCTTCAGCTTCATGTCTTTTCAGACAGTCAAGCGCTCCGCTTAACAAGTGACCTGAAATGAACTCGTTAAACCGGCTGACAACAAGCGCAAAGCGATAATCCCTCGCAATCAGTTTACCTTCAATTGTTCTCAAAATAATCCCTCCATCCCCTATTTTGACATGTTCAAGATATGACCAAGCTTATTTTTTTTAGTCGTAAGATAGTTACAGTTGTATTCACATGGTTCAATTTCCAGCGGTACCCGTTCGACAATATTCAGGTCGTAACCTTCTAAACCTTTTATTTTCCTGGGATTGTTGGTCAATAACCTGATTTTTTTCAGACCCAGATCGACCATGATCTGGGCACCTACTCCATAATCTCTCAGATCGGCAGCAAAACCCAGTTCTTCGTTGGCTTCCACTGTATCTTTACCACTGTCCTGCAGTTCATAAGCACGAATCTTGTTAAGAAGTCCTATGCCACGTCCCTCTTGACGCATATAAATCAAGGCTCCAGCGCCTTCATCGGCGATCTGCTTCATTGCCTGATGCAGTTGATTGCCACAGTCGCAGCGTAGCGAAGCAAACACATCGCCAGTCAGGCATTCGGAATGAACCCGGACCAGGGTCGGTTTGTCTACGGTAATATCACCGAACACCAGGGCCAGGTGAGTCTGGTTGTCTATATTATTTTCATAGGCAATCAGCTTAAAAGTACCAAATACCGTTGGCAATTCTGCTGTTGCTCCCCGCCAGACCAGTTTTTCTTTTTTCATCCGATAGTTAATTAAATCGGCGATCGATATTAGCTTGAGATTATATTCTTTACAAAATGTAACTAATTGAGGTAAACGGGCCATGCTTCCGTCTTCATTGATAATCTCGCAGATAACACCTGCCGGTTCAAAACCAGAAAGTGTTGCGAGATCAACCGCTGCTTCAGTATGACCGGCACGCCGCAAAACCCCGCCATCCATCGCTTCGAGTGGAAAAATATGACCAGGACGTTTTAGGTCTAAAGGTTTAGTAGACGGATCGATCAGGGCTTTGATCGTTTTTGCTCTTTCAAAAGCTGAAATCCCAGTACTGCAAGATCCGGAATCGACAGAAACCGTAAATGCTGTGCAATGCGTGTCAGTATTTTTGCTAACCATCTGAGGCAGATCAAGTTCCTGTAGCCGTTGAGAAGTCAATGGAGTACAAACCAGGCCACGAGCGTAGCGGATCATAAAGTTTATCGCTTCCGGAGTTACCTGGGCAGCTGCCATGATCAGATCTCCCTCGTTTTCACGGTCTTCATCATCGACAACTACTACCATCCGACCTGCTTTAAGATCCTCGAGGGCTTCTTCAATCGTATTAAAAGGCATTGATGGGCGCTCCTTTACTCTATAAATACCCTTTTTCTGCTAAAAGGTCCATCGTCAGCAACCCGGTTTCATTATCCTGGCTGGCTAACCGGCCTTTAAGCATTTTTTCCACATATTTACCGATTAAATCTACTTCAAGATTAACAGAGGAATGCACTTCTATCAAGCCAATGGTTGTTTCCTGCCCGGTATGTGGGATAATGCCGACAGAAAAGCGGGTCTTGTTTACATCGATCACAGTTAAACTAACCCCATCAAGGGCAACCGAACCCTTTGGCACTAAATAGGGTAGTAAATAATCAGGGACATCAAAAGTTAATTGAACAGCCGCTCCCTCCGGTTTTCGCTCCACAAGTTTGATGACAGTATCGATATGGCCGCTAACCAGGTGGCCGCCCAGACGCCCGCCAAGCGTCATAGCTCTTTCAAGGTTAACCTTCTGGCCTGGTTTTAAATCTTTCAGAGTGGTTTTTTTCAAGGTCTCCGGCATTACATAGGCGGTAATGCTTTCACGATTAAAGGACGTTATGGTTAAACATGGTCCGCTGACGGCAATACTGTCGCCAATATTAAGGTCGGCAGTAACCTTAGTCGCTGCAATAACCAGCGAAGCGCCGGCAGTACTTTTTTCCAGGCGGCGAACCGTGCCTAATTCTTCAATAATTCCTGTAAACAATGATTACACCATCCGGCCATTTATTTTATAGATCGGGTAACCGATTAAGAGCAGATCACGATCAAACTGTTTCATTTCTATTTCTTCTACCGGCCAGGCTTTATCCAAAACACCAATGCCTGAGCCGGAAAAAGCGGTAGGGCTCTCTCGTCCACCGATAATCAGAGGTGCAATAAAAATAAAGAGCTTATCAATTAAGTTCTGTTCAAGCAGGCTGAAATTCAGAGTTCCCCCACCTTCAACCAGCACAGCCGATAGCTCCCTAGATGCCAGTTCTTTCATTAACGCTTTTAAATTTACCCTTTCCTGATCGGAAGGAAGAACAAGAATTTCAACTCCCCTACTCTGTAGGGCCCGGCATTTATCCTCTGCGGCTTTTTCCGTAACCGCCAGGATAACTTTAGCAGATGCACTGCTTTCAATGACTTTGGCATCAAGCGGTAATCGCGCTGAACTATCAACGATAACCCGAACCGGGTCTTTTCCGCCCCCTCCCTCAACTCTTGTAGTCAGGCGGGGATTATCTTTCAGTACTGTTTCAATTCCAACCATGATTACATCAGTGTGATCCCGCAGACGATGAACAAACTGACGAGCTTTCTCACCAGTGATCCAATGTGACTCGCCGGAAGTTGTGGCAATCTTGCCGTCAAGGCTCATTGCCACTTTGACGGAAACAAAAGGCAAGTTGGTGGTTATGTATTTAACAAAGGTTTCATTCAATTTCCTGGCCTTCGGCTCAAGCACACCTGCTTTAACCTTAATGCCGGCCTCGCTAAGTCTGGCCACCCCCCGGCCTGAAACCAGGGGATTGGGATCCTGCATAGCAATAACTACTCTTCCGATCCCGGCTTTAATAATTTTTTCAGTGCAAGGGCCAGTTCGGCCATGATGGTTACAAGGCTCCAGGTTGACATACAAAGTGGCTCCTTTTGCTTTGTCTCCAGCCTTTTCCAGAGCGATGATCTCAGCATGCGGCGCGCCAACATTATGATGGTAGCCGCTTCCGACGACTTCCGTACCCTGAACAATTACCGCCCCCACCATCGGGTTAGGATTGGTTCTACCGCGACCCTGGCGAGCCAGGTCAAGAGCCATCCACATATAGCGATCGTCGGCATCCATCTGCCTTTCACCTCATTTTCCGCTATATATTATTATTGATTCTAAAGGTAATTATATCTTCATCTATTCTTAAGGTAAAGCAGCCGGCATCAAACTAAAATATCACCGTTCTTTTTTTGCTTAAAGCTTTTTTAGTTCACCAATCAATGACATCCCATCGTCCGCTTCAAAAATAGCTGATCCGGCAACCAGCACTGTTGCTCCGGCCTTGACGATCTCCGGAGCCGTTATCCGGTTTACGCCACCATCAACCTGGATCTCTGTCTTTAGCTTCCTTTTACGAACCTGCTCGCTGCAGGAGACAATTTTAGGTATAATTTCAGGAATAAAAGCCTGCCCGCCTGCACCGGGGTTAACGCTCATCACCAGCACCAAGTCAAGCAAAGGCCAAACATATTCTAAAACGGTTTCCGAGGTTGCCGGATTTAAGGCCACCCCGGCCTGAGCACCGACACTTTTTATCCTACGCAAAACACGATCGAGATGGGCTGTCGTTTCAGCCTGGATTGTAAGCAGATTTATACCGGCTTCAACAAATTGGTCGATCTGACTCTCCGGATCACTGATCATCAGGTGTGCATCCATGAAAAGTTTAGTATGAGGACGCAGCCATTTGGCCACAATCGGTCCAACAGTAATTGCCGGAACAAAATTACCATCCATTACATCAAAGTGGATCCAGTCGGCACCATATTTTTCAACCCTGCTGACTTCTTCCCGCAGCTTACTAAAATCAGCTGATAACAGAGAAGGGGCAACTTTAACGGTCATTTTCAGTAAACCTCCTGTCGGCTGTTTAATTCTTCCATAAAATATCTGTAATGTTTATAGCGCTGTCGGTTAATTGAGATTCCCAAGTTCTCCTGAACCGCACAATTTGGTTCTGACAGGTGTCGACAATTGCGAAATGCACATTGGCCTTGATAAGATGCATATTCTGGAAAGAGAGAGGGAAGTTCCTCTGCCTTAATGTCAGAAAAATCCAGGCGGGTGAAACCGGGAGTATCGACAACTGAACCGCCCTGGTCCAGAGGTAGAAGCTTGGCCTGACGGGTGGTATGCCGTCCTCTTTTTATTTTGCTGCTAACCTGGCCTGTCTGCAACTTAAGACCGGGTTGCAGGGCATTTAAAAGCGAAGATTTCCCCACGCCCGAGGGACCGGCAAAAACTGAACATTTATTTTCGAGGGCGGCGGCCAATGCCTCCAATCCTTTACGACTTAAAACACTGCTGTACAGATAATGATAAGGAAAAGGAATAAGCTCTGAATTTAGCTGTTCGATTTCTTGATCAGTGACCAGGTCAACTTTGTTCAGGCAAAGTAAGGCCTTAATTTTCTCTTTTTCTGCTAACACCAGGAGACGATTGGCCCACTGCCAATCCAGGGAAGGTTCACGAAGCGACATAATCACTACCAGCTGATCAACATTGGCAACTGCCGGACGTTTTAAACAATTTGAACGTGGAAGCAGCTTTTCGATTATCCCTTCATCCGGTGCCGTTCCCAGCGCTGAGTGCTGAATAATAAACATAACCCGATCACCGACCAAAAGAGATAAATTGTTTTTTTTCAAATTGCCCCGAGCTCTGCAGCGAAAAATCTTTCCCTCAGTGGAAAGCACCGTAAAAAAACCGCCGGTTGCCTTGATTACTTTACCCTGCTCCAATGAAGGCATCCTTACTCACCGACCACTAAGTCGACAAACTGCCCAGGAAGAACTTCTTCCCCTGCGGCGGGAAAATGTTCAACTACATGTCCGGACGAACCAACGGTAAATTTATAGCGTACTCGAGGACGCAACTCATTTTCTTCAAGATAAGCTATCGCCCCTTCTTCCGAATAACCGAGCAGGTCAGCTAAAGCAAAGGGACCACGACCCTGACTGACGTATACGACTACTTCATCTCCACGCGATATACGGAATGATTCACCCGGCACCTGACGGTAAATAACCCCTTCCGGGATCTCTTCGTTATATTCTCTCACTACGCTCATGTTGAGCTCAAGATCACTTAAAATTACAGACGCTTCCATCTCTGTTCGGCCAAAAAGATCCGGTGTAACAATAAATTCCGGACCTTTGCTTACATACAAATCAATGATCCGGTTTTCGCGAACCACCCGGCCCGCCGGAGGTTCTGTCTTGACCACATTACCTACCTGTATTGCTTCATCGTAGATATAAAATACTTCTTCATTGGGAATTAAACTGTTATCCCGTAAAAGCTGCGTTGCATCACCCTGGGTCAAGTCCCGTAAATCGGGGACGGTTACTTCCGGAACAAAAACATAACTGCTAAGCACAAATCCACCACCGGCAATAATCAGGATCATTATTAGAAGAGTTAACAGCGGCTTAATCCAGTTACGTTTTATTTTTGGAGGAAAAATGATTCTGCTGCGTTTCGTGTTCAGATGAACAGGCCGCAGGACCCGATCATTACTACCGGTTTCGTCCTGCACCGGTCGCCCTTGTTCCGCCTCCCTACCGGGTAGGGTCTTGCCATTGGCATAAATTAAATCTTCCAATACCTCTGCAGCATCTGCATAACGTTCGGCCGGTTCTTTTTTAACTGCTTTCAAAATAATCTGTTCAAGAGCCTCTGGCAGGTTATCAATGATCTGACGTGGTGGAACGATCTGCTCCTG
>Ga0180434_10008727_pt1 | contig 11131 bp, 11 predicted proteins | sample SS_ome_7_FD_132453 | JGI IMG/M metagenome (GOLD analysis project Ga0180434, IMG submission 132453) | Hypersaline lake sediment archaeal communities from the Salton Sea, California, USA - SS_1_D_2 metaG | ecosystem: Environmental > Aquatic > Non-marine Saline and Alkaline > Hypersaline >... | reverse complement strand
TGGCGTCAGCCCGGCGGCGCCCATTGCACCGCCGCGATCCGGGGCGCGCCGGTGGCCAGCATCACCAGCCGGTCGAAGCCCAGCGCGATGCCGGCGGCGGGCGGCATCCGGGCCAGCGCGGCAAGGAAATCCTCGTCCAGCGGGTAGCGGTGGCCGTAGACGCGCTGTTTTTCATCCATCTCGGCGGTGAACCGGCGGCGCTGTTCGGCCGGATCGGTCAGTTCGCCGAAGCCGTTCGCCAGTTCCACCCCGCAGGCGTAAAGCTCGAACCGTTCGGCCAGGCGCGGATCGTCGGGGCAGGGCCGGGCCAGCGCCGCCTCGGCCACCGGGTAGCGATCCAGCAGCGTGGCGCGGCCGTGGCCCAGCGCCGGTTCCACCTTCTCCACCAGCACCCGGCTGAGCATGTCGGACCAGGTGTCATCGGGCGCGGTTCGGATGCCCGCCCCCGCGCAGGCGGCGGCCATGGCGGCGGCGTCGCCCGCCCCGTCGGGCCGGACCGTCGCCATCAGGTCGATGCCGGCATGGCGCGCCACCGCCTCGGCCAGCGGCAGGCGCTCGGGCGCGGCGAAGGGGTCGCATTCCGCGCCGCGCCAGCGCAGCACCTCGGTGCCCGCCGCCCTGGCCGCCGCGCGCAGAAGCGCCGCGCAATCCGCCATCAGCGCGCTGTAGTCGGCGCCCGTGCGATACCATTCCAGCATCGTGAATTCCGGGCTGTGCAGCGGCCCCGCCTCGCGGTTGCGCCAGACATGGGCGAAGGCGAAAATCCGGTCTTCGCCCGCCGCCAGCAGCTTCTTCATCGCGAATTCCGGCGAGGTATGCAGAAACATCGGCCGCGCCCGCCCGTCCGGCCCCAGCGCCTGCGTGGCGAAGCCGTGCAGATGCGCCTCGTTGCCCGGCGAGACCTGCAAGGCGGCCGGGTCGACCTCGGTGAAGTCCTGCGCCCCGAACCAGCCCCGCAGCGCCGCCTGCACCCGGTTGCGGGCCAGCAGAAGCGGCCGACGGTCGGCATGGCGGGCGGCATCCCACCAGGGCGTGTCGTCCGTGTCGGGTCCGGGTGGGGGCATCGGGGTGCTTTCGGCTGGAAATCCGGGCAAAAGTGCGCTAGGCGCGACGCGATCGGGCGCAGGCTGTAGGCCGCGCCGCCCAAAACCGCAAGGATGCATCCGTGAAAGTCATCGCCTCGAGCCTTCGCAAGGGCAATGTCGTGGAGCTCGACGGCAGGCTCTATGTCGTGCTCACCGCCCAGAACTTCCATCCCGGCAAGGGCACCCCGGTGACCCAGGTCGACATGCGCCGGATCTCGGACGGGGTGAAGGTGTCGGAACGCTGGCGGACGACCGAGCAGGTCGAGCGCGCCCATGTCGAGGAACGGGAATACGATTTCCTCTACGAGGATGGCGAGGGCTATCACTTCATGGAGCCCGAGACCTACGACCAGATCGCGGTTCCGGCCGATGTGGTGGGCGACGGCAAGGTCTATCTGCAGGAAGGCATGCGTTGCCATCTGAAGACCTACGAGGGCGCCTGCATCGCGATCGAGTTTCCGCAGAAGATCACCGTCGAGATCACCGAGACCGAACCGGTGGTGAAAGGGCAGACGGCGTCGTCGTCCTACAAGCCGGCGATGGCCGACAACGGGCTCAGGATCATGGTGCCGCCGCATATCGGCGCGGGCACCCGCGTGGTGATCAACACCGACGACAACAGCTACGTCGAGCGCGCCAAGGACTGACGGGGGGCTGGACGCCGCGTCAGTTGCCCTTGCCGGTCGGGCGGAACGGCAGCGGCGCCACCGGCACGCCATCCTCGACCAGGCTTTTCGCCTCTTCGGGTTTCGCCTCGCCAAAGATCGCCCGGTGTTCGGCCGTGCCCTCGTGCATCTCGCGCGCCAGCCGCGCGAAATCGCGGCCGACATAGTCCGAGGTCCGCTCGACGTGCCGTTTCAGTTCGGCGATCTTGCGCTCGAGTTCCGTGGTCGGGGTGGCCAGCGGGCGGGCCTCGCCCGCCGCCTCCGCCTCCGGCGCGGGTTTGACGGAGGGCGCCATCAACGCCTTGTCCACCTCGCCCGATCCGCAGATCGCGCAGGTCACCATCCCCGCCGCCGCGAGCCTGTCGAAGGCGTCGGCGGACTGGAACCAGCTTTCGAACCTGTGGTCCTGCGCGCAGCGCAGCGAATAGCGGATCATTCGGATCGGGCCTCGGATCGCGCCGGCGTGACGGGGCCGGGCGATCCATCAAGTATTCGGCCGCGCGGTAAAATCAACCTTTACGGAACGGCGCGGGATCGAACCGGGCGATCAGGTCGGCCAGTTCCGGCTCGTCGACCTTCGTCGCCGCCTTGGCGGGGCTGAACCACTTGCGCCGCCGCGCGCCCACTTCCGGATAGGTCTTCGCCAGCCGGTCGACTGCGACCGGGTAGACGGTGACGACCGTGGGCAGCACCGTCTTGCCGTCCAGCACCTTGCCGTAAGAGTAGAGCCCCAGGCAGGTATCATGGACCTTGCCCTTCACCCCGGCCTCTTCCCAGGCCTCCTGCAGGGCGCTGCCGGCCGCGTCGCGGCCCGGCACCGGCCAGCCCTTGGGGATCACCCAGCGCCCGGTATCGCGCGAGGTGATCAGCAGGATCTCCGCCGCGCCCTTCGCGTCGATGCGAAAGCACAGTGCGGCGTGTTGCGTACCCACGCTGTCGCCGGTTTCCTTCTTGCCGAGCGTTTTCATCGGTGCCTGCTTTCGATCTTCCGGACTGGCAGGTTGGGTCCGGCCATGTCGGGGTGATCCACAATATAGCAGCCCGTTGTCGGGTTGACCACCGGAACCCGGGCGGCCTTGGGCGGTCAGGCCGTTGGCGTGCCCCCGGACAGGATCGTCACGGCCCAGTCGGCATCGATATTGCCGCCGCACAGGATCACGCCGACGCGGCGGCCGGCCATCCGGTCGCGTTCCTGCATCAGCGCGGCCAGCGGCGCCGCGCCGGCGCCCTCGGCAAGGTTGTGGGTGTCGTGGAAATAGACCCGGATCGCCTCGGCCACCTCGTCGTCGGTGACGGCGAGGATGCGGGGGGCGCCCGGCCCGTAGATGTCCAGCGCGGCCTGCACCGGCACCCGCACCGCCATCCCGTCGGCGAAGGTGCGGGCGCTGTCGGTCGGCACCGGGCGGCCGGCCTCGACCGAGAGCTTCGCGCATTGCGCCCCGGTGGAAACGACGCCGACGATCTCGGTCTTCAGCCCCAGCGCGTCGCGCGCCGCGATCGTGCCGCAGATCCCCGATCCGCAGCCGATCGGCACGTAGACCGTGTGAAGGTCGGGGACCGCGTGCAACAGTTCCAGCCCGTAGGTCGCCACGCCGCGCACCAGTTCGGGGTGGAACGGCGGCACCGGGAACAGCCCCTCGGCCTCGGCCGCGCGCATCGCCTCTTCCCGCGCCTCGTCGAAATCCTCGCCGAATTCGCGCAGTTCCGCGCCGAAGGCCCGCATCGCCGCGTTCTTGTCGACCGAGTTGCCCTTCGGCGCGTAGATCACGGCGCGCAGCCCGGCGGCGGTCGCGGCGCGGGCCTGGCTTTGTCCGTGGTTGCCGCGGGTGGCGGTGATCACGCCGGGGCAGTCGGGATGGGTGCGGCGCAGCCAGTCGATGAAGGTGATCCCGCCGCGCACCTTGAAGGCGCCGGTCGGCCCGTGGTTTTCGTGCTTGACCCAGACCTCGCAGCCCAGCCGCCGCGCCAGCGTCGGCCAGGCGTATTGCGGCGTCGGGTCCATGTGGCGATGGACGAGGGCGGCGGCGGCCTTCAGTTCGGTCAGGCTGAACATCTGTCGGGGCTCCTTTCGGCGGGGTCGAGCGCGGCCTCGACCGCGGCCACGAGGGGGGCAAAGTCGGGCGCCTCGGCGGCAAGGATGCGCCGCGCCGCCGCCGCCATCGCCGCCTGCCGCGCCGGGTCGGCGAGGTCGGCCAGCGCCGCGGCCAGCGCGGCGGCATCGGCGCAGGCCAGCGCCCCGCCGCCGGCGTCGAGCGCGGCGTAGCTGGCGGCGAAATTCGCAACGTCCGGCCCGTGCAGGATCGCCGAACCGGCGGCGGCGGGTTCGTGCGGGGTATGCCCGCCCCGGTCGGTGAACGAGCCCGCGACGATCGTCACGCCGGCCAGCGCATACCACAGCGCCATCTCGCCCAGCGTGTCGGCAAGGTAGACCGGGGCCGCGCCCGGCGCCTGCCCGGCCGAGCGGCGGGTGAACGCCAGCCCGGCGGCGCGGATCGCCGCCGCGACCTCCGCGCCCCGCGCCGGGTGGCGCGGCGCGAGGATCAGCCGCAGCCCCGGCCGGGCGCGGCGGGCGGCAAGGAAGGCTTCGAGGATCAGCGCCTCTTCGCCCGCATGGGTCGAGGCGGCGAGGATCGTGTCGGCGCGCGGCAGGTCGCGCGCCAGGCCGTCGCGCTCGCCCGGGTCGGCTGCGGCCAGCGCCGGCGCGGCCTTGAGGTTGACGACAGGCCCCAGCCGCGCGGCGGGCAGGCCCAGCGCCATCAGACGCGCGCCGCTTTCGGCATCCTGCGGCGCGACGAGGCGCGGCAGCGCCAGAACCCGCCGGGCAAGGCCGGGCAGCCGCGCCCAGCCCCGCGCCGACCGGGCCGACATCCGCGCCCCCAGCACGAGGATCGGGATGTCCCGCGCCGCGCAGGCCGCGAAGCGGTTCGGCCAAAGCTCCGCCTCCATCGTCACCAGCGCGGCCGGGCGGTGGCGGGCGAGGAATCGCGCGACGGCCAGGCGCGCGTCGACCGGCGCCAGCGCGGCGCGGTAGCCTTCGCGCCGCGCCAGCGCGCGCCCGGTCAGGCTGTTCGTCGTGATCAGGATCGGCAGGTCCGGCCGGCGGTCGCGCAGCGCCGCGAGTATCCCCAGCGCCGAGGCGAGCTCGCCGTTCGAGGCGGCGTGCAGCCACAGCCCGCCGGGCGCGCCGCGCGCGCCGCCGCCCAGGCGTTCGGCGAAATCCGTCCAAGCTTCGCGCCCGGCCAGTATGCGCCAGGCCAGCCGGGCCAGCACGACCGGCAGCGCGAGCGAAAGGATCAGGCGGTAGGGCGCCACGGGCTTCGGGTCTCCGGTCGGGACCGGCGGATCAGACCATGCGGCGGGCAGGCGCGCAACCGGCCGCCGGGGCTTGCGTTGCGCGCCGCCAGCCGCGATCCTGTGACGAAACCGATCCGGCCACGCCGGCCGGACCTGCCAGGAGTGACGCCATGCACATGTCCGACAGCCGCGAGATCGCCGCAGACCCGGCGACGGTCTGGGCGGCGATCCTCGACCCGGAGGTTCTGAAAGCCTGCGTGCCGGGCTGCGAGAGCATGACCGGCAGTCCCGACGAGGGGTTCGAGGCCGTGGTCGTGCAGAAGGTCGGGCCGGTCAAGGCGCGGTTCACCGGCAAGGTGGCGATGGAGGATATCGTCGAGGGCGAAAGCCTGACGATCTCGGGCGAGGGCAAGGGCGGGCCGGCGGGTTTCGCCAAGGGCGGCGCGAAGGTCAGGCTGTCGCCGGCCGAGGCCGGAACGCTTCTCGAATACGAGGTCGACGCCAATGTTGGCGGCAAGCTCGCCCAGCTTGGCAGCCGGATCATCGACGGCTTTGCCAAGAAGATGGCCGACGAGTTCTTCACCCGGCTCAAGGACGCTGTGGAAACCCCGGCTGAGGATCCCGGGACCGGCGACAAGGAGGCCGAGGACGGCGACGGCACCAAGAAACGTGGCTGGTTCCGGCGCCTGATGGGCTGACCGGCGGGCAACGGCCCGTTGCAGTGGCCGGCGACGGCATCGGATCGCTCCTTGCCGGGCCGCGTTTGCCCTCGATTTCCCTCGACCCGGGGCCTGTCCGCATGCACGGTGCCGTCGAAGCGCCGCACCCTCGTGCGATGGACGGTTCCCGCGCGACATCCGGACGGGGCATCATCGCCGGGACACCGGCGGCGCGCGGCCCCGATCCGGTATCGCTCAGATATCGAGCGTGTGCTCGCGTTCCCACCGCGAGAAGTGGGACACGAAGGAATTCCATTCCTGCCCCTTGAGCTTGATGTAGGAGGCCGAGAAGTCTTCGCCCAACATCGCCTTCAGCTCCTTGTCCGCGTCGAAGGCCCGGATGGCGTCGAGCAGGTTTAGCGGGAGTTTCGGCGCGTCCTTCACGAGGTGCCCCTCGGCATACATGTCGATGTCGTGGCGCGGGCCGGGATCGGCCGCGTGTTCGAGGCCCGACAGGCCCGCCGCGATGATCGCCGCCTGCAACAGATAGGGGTTGGCCGCCCCGTCGGGAAGCCGCAGTTCGAACCGGCCGGGGCCGGGCACGCGCACCATGTGGGTGCGGTTGTTGCCGGTCCAAGTCACGCTGTTGGGCGCCCAGGTCGCGCCCGAAACCGTCCGGGGCGCGTTGATCCGCTTGTAGCTGTTGACCGTCGGGTTGGTGATGGCGGCCATCGCCTCGGCATGCCGCATGATCCCGCCAAGGTAGTGCCGCCCCTGGTCCGACAGGCCCAGTTCCCTCGAGTCGTCGGCGAAGGCATTGGTCGCGCCGTCCCTGTCCCAGACCGAGATGTGGACGTGACAGCCGTTGCCGGTGAGCCCCTCGACCGGCTTCGGCATGAAGGTCGCGCGCAGCCCGTGCTTCTCGGCCACCGATTTCACCATGAACTTGAAGAAGCTGTGCCGGTCGGCCGTCACCAGTGCGTCGGCGAAGTCCCAGTTCATCTCGAACTGTCCGTTCGCGTCCTCGTGGTCGTTCTGGTAGGGGCCCCAGCCGAGTTCCAGCATGTAGTCGCAGATCTCGGCGATCACGTCGTAGCGGCGCATCACCGCCTGCTGGTCATAGCATGGCTTTTCGGCGGTGTCGTAGGGGTCGGAAATCTCCCTGCCGTCGGGCGACAGCAGGAAGAACTCGGCCTCGATCCCGGTCTTTACGGCAAGGCCCCGCGCGGCGGCGGCCTCGATCTGCCTCACGAGCACGTTGCGCGGCGCCTGCGCGAGCGCCGTATCGTCCATCACCAGGTTCGAGGGCAGCCAGGCGACCTCGCGCTTCCACGGCAGCTGGATCACCGCATCGGCATCCGGCATCGCCAGCATGTCGGGATGGGCTGGCGTCATGTCCAGCCATGTCGCGAAGCCCGCGAAGCCCGCGCCGTCCCGTGCCATCTCGGCGATCGCCTGCGCCGGCACGAGCTTGGCCCGCTGGCCGCCGAACAGGTCGGTGTAGGAGATCATGAAATACTTCACGCCCTTTTCGCGGGCGAAGGCGGCGAGGTCGGTCATGTGGTCGGGTCTCCCTGTCTTGCTGTCCCTGCTGTCGGCTGCCCGCAGGCGGTCAGACGCCCGGCTTGCCCGGGTACCAGTCGGTTCCGGCCAGCGGCACGCGGGCCATGGCGGCGGCTTCCATCGTCAGCGCGCAAAGGTCTTCCGGCTCGAGGTTGTGGACATGGTTGTGCCCGCAGGCCCGCGCGATCGTCTGACACTCCAGCGTCAGGACGCCGAGATAGTTTCGCAGCCGGCGGCCCCCCTCCACCGGGTCGAGCCGCGCCATCAGGTCGGGATCCTGCGTCGTGATCCCGGCGGGATCGCGCCCCTCGTGCCAGTCGTCGTAGGCGCCGGCCGTCGTGCCGAGCGCCTGGTAGTCGGCTTCCCATTTCGGATCGTTGTCGCCGAGCGCGACGAGCGCTGCCGTCCCGATCGAGACGGCATCGGCCCCGAGGGCGAGGGCTTTCGCGACGTCGGCGCCGGTCCGGATGCCGCCCGACACGACCAGTTGCACCTCGCGATGCATGTCGAGGTCTTCCAGCGCCTGCACGGCCGGGCGGATCATCGCGAGCGTCGGGATGCCGACATGCTCGATGAAGACATCCTGCGTGGCCGCGGTGCCGCCCTGCATCCCGTCGAGAACCACCACGTCCGCCCCGGCCTTCACGGCAAGCGCCACGTCGTAGTAGGGCCGCGCGCTGCCGACCTTGACGTAGATCGGCTTTTCCCAGCCGGTGATTTCCCGCAGTTCGAGGATCTTGATTTCAAGGTCGTCGGGCCCCGTCCAGTCCGGGTGCCGGCAGGCGGAGCGCTGGTCGATCCCGGCGGGCAGGTCGCGCATTTCGGCCACGCGCTCGGTGATCTTCTGGCCAAGCAGCATTCCGCCGCCGCCGGGCTTCGCGCCCTGGCCAACGACGATCTCGACGGCGTCGGCGCGGCGCAGGTCGTCGGGGTTCATCCCGTAGCGCGAGGGCAGGTACTGGTAGACGAGTTTCTCGGAATGCCCGCGCTCCTCCTCGGTCATGCCGCCATCGCCGGTCGTCGTCGAGGTGCCGGCCATGGTCGCGCCGCGCCCCAGCGCCTCCTTGGCGTTCGCCGAGAGCGAGCCGAAGCTCATCCCGGCGATCGTGATCGGGATCTTCAGGTCAATCGGCTTTTTCGCGAAGCGCGTGCCGAGCGTGACGCCGGTTTCGCATTTCTCGCGATAGCCTTCGAGAGGGTAGCGCGAGATGGAGGCGCCGAGGAACAGCAGATCGTCGAAATGCGGCACCCGGCGCTTCGCGCCGCCGCCCCTTATGTCGTAGATGCCGGTCGCGGCTGCGCGCCGGATCTCGGCATTGACCTCGTTCGAGAACGTCCAGCTCTGCCGGGGCAGGGTGCGCGGCATGGGCGGGGTCTTCTTTTCCATGGCCTCGTCCTCAGTACTGACCGGCGTTGTCGATGTCGAAATGGTAGAGCGTCCGGGCGGAGCCGTAGCGGCGGAACTCCTCCGGCCGCGCGTTTGCACCGGCGCGTTCGAGGAGTTGCGCGAGGATCTCCAGATGCTCGGGCCGCATCTCCTTCTCCACGCAGTCGGCCCCCAGCGACGTGACCGTTCCGCGCACGAAAAGCCGGGCTTCGTAAAGCGAATCCCCCAGCGCCTCGCCGGCATCGCCGAGCACGACAAGGTTTCCCTTCTGCGCCATGAACGCGCTCATGTGGCCGACGTTGCCGTGTACGACGATGTCGATGCCCTTCATCGAGATGCCGCAGCGCGAGGACGCGTTGCCCTTGATGACGAGCAGGCCGCCGTGTCCGGTCGCGCCCGCGTACTGGCTGGCGTCCCCTTCCACGATGATCTCGCCCGACATCATGTTCTCGGCCACGCCCGGCCCGACCGACCCCTCGACGCGGATCGTCGCCTGCTTGTTCATGCCGCCGCAGTAATAGCCGGTGGAGCCCTTGACCGTGACGGCGATCGGGCCGTCGAGGCCGACCGCGATCGCATGCGCGCCGCGCGGATGCGCGAGGACGAAGTCGCGCTGGTTGGCCTGTCCCGCAACGGCCTGCAACGTCGCGTTCACCTCGCGCAGCGGGGTCTCGGCCATGTCCAGAAGGATCCCGTCGGCCTCGGTCTCGGTCGCGTTCATGTCCTAGCGCTCCCAGAAGTAGACGGTGGCGGGTTCGGGCTCCCAGACCCGGGCATGCTCGATGCCGGGAAGGTCGGCGAAGGCGCGGTACTCGCTGGCAAAGGCCACGAAATCATCGGTTTCGGCCATCACCGCGGGCTTGCACGCGATCGGGTCGCGCACGACGCCGAAACCGTTCCGGGTGCCGGTGACGAAGGTGAAGAACCCGTCGAGATCCTGCAGCGTGCCCGCGAGCGCCTCGCCGAGCGTGGCCCCCCCGGCCATCTTCGAACTGATGTAGGCCGCGCCGACCTCGGTGTCGTTCTCGGTGCGGGTCGTGACGCCGCGGCGCGCCAGTTTCCGCCGCATCTGGTTGTGGTTGGACAGCGAGCCGTTGTGCACGAGGCATTGGTCGCGCGCGGTGGAGAACGGGTGCGCGCCGAGCGTCGTCACGGCGGATTCCGTCGCCATCCGGGTATGGCCGATGGCGTGGCTGCCGCCCATGTCGCGCAGGCCGAAGCGCGCGGCGACGTCCCGCGGCAGGCCGACCTCCTTGTAGATCTCCATCGCGGTTCCGGACGCCATGATCCGAAGGCCGCGCTGTTCGAGCGCGCTGATCGCCATCGCTTCCAGTTCGCCCGGCACCGCGATCACGGCATGGGTGTCGATGACCCGAACCGTCACCTCCGCGCCCAGGGCCTGCGACAGCGCCGCGCCGAGGCCGTCGAAGGCGATCGCGCCCGCGTCCGACTGCACGGTGATCTTCACGCCATCGACCGCGTCACCGTAGATCGCGATCCCGGCGCTGTCGGGGCCGCGATCGGTCATCGTGATGAGCATGTCGGTCAGCATGTCGCCGAGCTTCGGGCGCAAGGCGTCCTGCTTGAGGAAGAGACCGACGATTCCGCACATTGTTCGCTCCATGTCCCGCAGGGGGTCTGCCGCTCGGACCACCCAAGAATAGAGTCTGGTTCTTGAAAAGAGAAAGCGTTTCAGATCGGCCTTTTGTTCCGGGCGACTGCGGTTTCGCGCGCAAAAACCGGGCAGACCGGCGATCGGGACGAGGTTCGAAGGGCCAAGCCCGGCGATCCGCCTGGCACCGACCGCTCCGCCCGTGTCAGGCCCCCGGACGGACGGCGCAATGGCAAGCGCCCTCTTATTTCCGACAGGCGAGGGGACAGCGCAGTCGTGCGCCCCGTGGTGCGGACGCTGTCAAGGCAATAGCCGCTGTCCACCACGCCGCAGGGCGGGCATGGCCGGTCACGTCGGCGACGCGGAGGTGGCGTTCGGCGACTTGGCGGTCGCAGTCACGCGGTGGCTGCCCCAAGGGGAGTGCTACAGCAGAGCCGGCCGGAACGGGACAGGGGAAAGCGGGTTGACAGACACCCGGCCCGCGCCGGCGAGGGGATCTGGAGGCGGGTACCGGAATCGAACCGGTCTACACGGATTTGCAATCCGCTGCGTAACCTCTCCGCCAACCCGCCGGAGTGCTGATCACCTAGCGCAACGGTGACCGGCGTGCAATCCCCCGGCGCGGTCGGGCCCGGGGCCCGGGCTGCGCCCGCCGTCCTGTCCCGCCGCGTCCGCCGGGTGCCCGCGGCGCCGGCATCGGCCCGCAACCTGCCCGGCCGGACCGCAATTTTCCGTGTCCGCCCGCGGCCGGGCCGAACTGCCGCCGCCGGGGCCGTTGCCTCTGCCCGGCAATCGTGGCAAGACCCGACAGGACAACCAGTTCGGGGAACCCGACATGACCGATTTCGCGGCCCGGCGCCGGATGA
>Ga0180434_10008726_pt1 | contig 11131 bp, 8 predicted proteins | sample SS_ome_7_FD_132453 | JGI IMG/M metagenome (GOLD analysis project Ga0180434, IMG submission 132453) | Hypersaline lake sediment archaeal communities from the Salton Sea, California, USA - SS_1_D_2 metaG | ecosystem: Environmental > Aquatic > Non-marine Saline and Alkaline > Hypersaline > Sediment... | reverse complement strand
TGAAATTCTGTTTGATCAGCTTTACCAATCCGGAGGGTACCAGATCATAGTTGTCCATGGCTTCAGGATAATCACCGATGGCGGTGGGGTCGCCCATGATGACAAAGATATTGCGCACATCCAGGGCATGCGCTGCCAGCAGGTCGCCCTGAACACGCAGCAGGTTGCGCCCGCGGGTTGGAAAATGCAGCACCGTTTCAATTTTGGCCTTGCGCTGGATCAGGCTGCACACAGCCCAGGGGCTCATGCGCATACGCGCCATAGGACTGTCGGCGACATCAATCACGTCCGCGCCGGCATCCGCCAATAGGCTCGCGCCTGCCAGCAGTTTCTTGGTCGATAATCCGCGCGGAGGATCCATCTCAACGGCGATGAGGAATTTTCCGCGGGCTAACTTGCGGGCCATTCCCGTCGGGGCTGCCTGCTCCATTTCCGCTTCTTTGTGGAACACGATATGTTCTGGTAATAGTTCCTGATCGATGTGGTCAGTTTTGTCCAGCATTTCACGCATGGAGCGGATGTGGGCAGGTGTTGTGCCGCAGCATCCGCCGATCACATTTGCGCCGGCCTGCCAGAAGGCGAGAGCGTAATCACCAAAATATTCCGCTGAAGCGGGATAAAAGATGCGCCCTTCCTGCTGTTCCGGCCAGCCTGCGTTGGGTTTAACCCAGAACCTGCCCTGCGGGAGCGCTGTGTGCATTTTGCGGAGGATGCGGGTGAGCTGGTTGGGGCCGCCGGAACAATTGATGCCAATCACGTCAGCGCCATAATCATTAAAGGCTTTGGCCACTTTGCGGGGGTCATCCCCGAGCAGGGTGCGGTCATCGCGGGTAAAAGTCATGGATGCGACGATTGGCATATCCGCGCTGATAGCTTTTGCTGCATTGATGGCCTCACGCATCTCATATTTATCGGTAAAGGTTTCCAGTACCAACAGGTCAACACCAGCGGCGATCAGGGCAGCGATCTGCTGAGAAAATATCTGCCGCGCCTGTTCCGGCTGAACACGCCCAAACGGCGCTAATCGCACGCCGATAGGGCCGACATCACCAGCGATGAGAACGTCTTTAAAGGAAGCGCTGACTACCCGGCGGGCTAATTCAACGCCGGCAGCGTTGATGTGTTCTAATTGCTCGACGAGTCCGTGTTTAGCGAGCTTGACGGCGTTTGCGCCAAAAGTGTTAGTGAGGACGATGTGCGCACCGGCATCGATATATTCACGATGGACATCCGCAATCACTGCCGGTTGATCCAGATTAAGGGCATCGAAGCAGGATTCAAAGCTGATGCCGCGTTCGTGGAGGTAAGTGCCCATTGCGCCATCGGCGAGAATGGGTTTCTCCTGATGAATCCATTTTAGAAATTTACTGGTTGTCATTGTTTTCCTTCTGTGAAATTCGGAAATATTCTGCGTTAGGATGGTGAACGAACAAGGCGGCAGTGGTGTATTCCGGAATGAATTGATAGGCAGAGGTGAAGAAAATACCTAACTGGTTATCAGGGTCCAACAGGCGCATGATCGATACCTGCTGCGAAAGGTCCGGGAGGGGTTCATATCCCCATGAATAGCGCTTACCGCGTTTGTTGGGGATATCCAGGTCCGCACGAATCATCGACAGCGTCAATTGCGCCGCCGCTTCTGTCAGCTGGGTGTTCAAGCCGTGCAGAAAATACGCTTCCAGATCTTTCTGCAATTCATATAATTTTCCGACCTGTTCAATGGCTGGCTCGCCCATGCTAACAACCTGAAAAGCGATAATATCCTTTTGGCCATTTTCAACGGCGTAAAAATAGTCGCTGATCGCGCGGCGTGGCGGCAAGGCCTGGCGGGGGACGTGCAACTTGAGCGGGTTAGACCTGCGCCCTTCACGGGCAGGCAGGATGTGGAGCATGTCAGCGCTGCTTGCGGCTGGCCAAAAACCATAAGCAGCTTTCGGCCTCAGCCAATTTTCTTTTATGAGCGCTGCCCGCATTGTGGCAAGGCGATCTGTATATTTTTCCTGAATTTGCGCCCATTTATCCCCGCTGGCTTTTCCGGCACCCCAGCCGATCCGGAAAAGGGCTGGCAGGTTGAGATGCTCAAACACACTTTCCAGGGGCAGATCGATGGTCTTTGCTCCCCAGAATGGCGGCGTTGGAATCTGCCCTATTGTGATTGGATTGATATCTTTCATGTTTAAATTTCCTATAAAAAAACCTCTCTGGTTTGAGAGGAATATATACTTTCTTCCTCATCTTCCAGATCCATGACGGGTCTGCCGGAGTTGGCACCGATTATTCGGTTGCCGAGGTTTCTGCGGGCCGGTCCCTCCACCTCTCTCGATGAGCGCATTCGTTTGTTGAGCTATCATACCATAATTCAAAAACGATGCCTGAAGCCATGAAAAACCATTAATCGGCAATTGGTCCCAATATTTATGAAAAATATCATAAATAACCCTGTTTTTTTGACATTTAGGGATATTTATGCTATTAATATCGTCTGTAATTAAATAAAATAAGGAAACAAAAAGAATTAATGATTCGAGAACGTATTGCCGATAATGTGTATTGGTTTCAAAGCGAAATTTACGCGCAGGTTACTGCCGGCGCGATCATTGGGCCGGAATGGGTGATCATGGTCGATACGCTCGCAGTTCCAGATGAAACTCTGGAGATGCGCAGCTACATTGAAGACACGCTGAATGTGCCTGTTCGGTATGTGATCAATACAATCTACCACGCAGACCATACTTTTGGAAATTACTTTTTTCCTGGCGCGACCATCATTGGCCATACCCTCTGCAGGGAGATGATGGCGGAAAACAACGCGCAAACGCTCCAAAACGCGAAAACACAGGATGGGATCTTTGAGAAGATCGATCATATTGTGATGCCCGATATTACGCTGTCAGATGGTGAATTAAGCATAGGAATTGGAAAGCGTAATTTAAGCATATTTCCAACACCGGGTGCGAGTGATGATGGATTGTCGGTTCTTATAAAGGAAGATCGGGTATTATTCGCGGGAGACGCCTTTCTCCCTGTACCGAATATCGTTGAAGGGGATGTGGACCAATTGAAACAAACGATCGGATCTTTCGCTGAATTGGGATTGGAGAATATTGTCCAGGGCCACGGCGATGTCATTCTGCGGGGAGAAATTGTAAATGCCTGCCAGGATAATATCGAGTATTTGGAAACGATCGAGATTTATGCCGAAAAAGCCGCGAAGAAAAAGAATCCGTTGGATGTTCTCGATGAAGCAACGATCGAGGAATGCGGAAAAAGCCGGGTTTTACTGGCTGGATTGGTAGAAGAACTGCATCAACGCAATTTGTCTGTTCTCACACAGCGCGCATTAGAACGAAACGAATAGCTGCCTATTTAAAGCGTTTTGGACGAAAAATTCTCGCGAGCAAATTCACACGCCGTTCCGTGCCTTCTTTGAGCCGCTTAAGATTAGGGCGCAGGGCGATCAGAATGACTGATAAAGCTGCTAACCCCAACCCGGCATAGATCCAGGGCATGACACCCTGAATGGCTTTGACGGTGAAAATACCGGTTGTTGAAAGCGCGATGCTGATTGTTGTAATTGAAGCGTAACCAATCACTAAATACACTAGGAAGGCGATAGGGAGGATGATCAGCCAGCTATTGACCCACAAGCCAATCGCAACCCCAAGGGTGGTAGCCCCGCCGGCACCCCCGCGGAAGTGAAGTTTTCCATCATTACCGCGTTCAAGCAGGAAGGCGGAATAATTATGTCCAATGATGGCGAGCAGGCCATTTAACGCGACCATCCAATCCGGCCCAGAAAATAACGAGCGCCCAACCCAGACTGCCGCGGCACCTTTACTGATATCGAGGATCGCGGTAAAGAGGCCGGCTAATGGGCCGGCAGCCCGCATGGCGTTTGTTCCTCCGGTGCGGCCGCTTTCGATATGGCGAACATCTTTACCGGTTGCTGCTTTAACAACTAACAGACCGGATGGAATTGAACCGATTAAATAAGCTAATGGGAAAGTTAATAAATTTATCATATTCATATTCTATAAACCCGAATACATGTGTTTAGTTCCTTTTTACCCAATGAAAATTGCCAGGAGGATGAGCAATCCCATGACTACCAATGGTTCCAGATACACATCTTCGAAAGAGGTGCTTTCCTCCAGCGCGGACGCGATCCCTATAAGAGCGTAGGATGGCGCAAGCAGGAGAAGGCCGAAACGGATCGGCGAAATCGGCCAGTAGTAAAGGGCGATGGTTATCTGCCCGCTGACCAGCGCCGCGACGAGAGTCCACTTCAGAGGCCATACGCCACCGAGACGAAGCTGGAGCACGCGCATTCCGAAAAAAGCATACACGATCGGCAGGATGCTGGCAGTTAGAAACAAGCGCAGGTTCGCAGCCCGAATAGTGATTGCTGTAATCAGCACAAGGGCGAAGCTCAGGCCTGTGAGCACCATAATGGCGATAGGGTAATAAGGGTTTTCCTGATCGATTGATATAAATTCACCGACAAGGGTCAGCAATACCAGTAAACTGCCAAACCCTAAAATGACCCACCAGTCGAGGCTGATGGCTATAATTCCCAGCGGAATGCCAATGGACCCCGCTGTTAGCGCTGGCAAAATGAGGTGCGGGAATACTTCACGGAACGAAATATCTCCGCGTTCACGCAGGATCCAATCGGTTCCTGATGCTGCTAAACCGGCGGTGATGATGGAGATGAGGTTGGTAAAATTCAGATTGAACGCAACAAGGATCCCAAACACAGTGAAAGAGATTTGCCTGGGTGCCACATTGACAAATGGCAGAAGAGAATAGCCCATGATGATCCCGGCAAGAACAATACTTACCCGGTCTGTTTTTGGAAAATTCGTACGCGCCTGCATAACTCTATTCTAACCGATTGATGAAATCCTATGAAAGTGATGAAATTTGCCGCTATGGTAGAATTAAAGATTGTATGCCAAACGTATTTGAAGACGCAAACTATGATCCACCACGGTTAATCCCTTCTCTTGTACAAGGGTTTAATGCTGTTGCCAACAATGTATATTTGATCCTTTTCCCCGTCTTCCTGGATCTTTTATTATGGTTGGGACCGCGTTTGCACGTAAAGAAATTCTTTCTGCCAATTGTTATAGAAGCAGCTGAATTATCGGCAACGACATATGGGGAGCAAACGGCAGGTTTGGTAGAGACTTCGCGTGAAATATGGACTGCGATTTTAGACCAATTTAATCTATTATTCAGTTTACGGACCATTCCGGTTGGCGTTCCTTCACTGCTTGTGAGTTATTTCGCAGAACGGAACCCACTCGGTATGCCATTAGCGATCGAGGTGACATCCGGGAGCATGATCACCACCTGGATAACCGTATTATTGCTGGGTGGATTGATGCTGCGAAGTATCTACTATGCTTTGACAGCCCATGTTGTTGTCGGCAAGAAACCCTTCAATTTTTCCACGATCATTAAGCAATCTATTCAGGCGTTGATCCTGTCTTTGATCCTGCTGGTTGCAGCATTATTGCTAGCTTTGCCGGCGTCATGTCTACTATCATCGTTGGTTTTGATCATGCCGTCAATAGGGTCATTACCTTTCATGATACTCGGCCTGGTGATGGTGTGGGTGCTGCTGCCCCTGGTATTTTCACCACATGGTATTTTTGCCGGAGATTTAAAAGCCACGCGTTCTATCGTGACCTCGTTTCGATTAGTGCGGTCGATGATGGCTGGCACCGGTATGTTTTTCATTATGGTGATCATCATTGGATATGGAATGAATATTTTGTGGGCAACCCCGGAAGCAGACAGTTGGCTGCTGCTGGTTGGTATTCTTGGCCATGCTTTCATTTCTTCGGGATTGCTGGCTGCATCATTCAAGTTCTATGACCATGGGGTCAAGTGGCAGCAGGATGTCCTGCAGGCTAATCAGAAAAATCAATCAAGCGCTGCGTAAAGCAGCCATTAGGTATTATTAAAGTACGGAGGAATTTGTGCCCAAAACTGCTGGAAATAACCGATCATATAGCGCCAATGATATTCAAGTCCTTGAGGGTCTTGAAGCTGTCCGCAGGCGGCCAGGTATGTATGTTGGCGGTACAGACCAAAAAGCGCTGCACCACCTTGTTTATGAAGTAGTTGATAACTCCATTGATGAAGCGCTAGCTGGTGTTTGTGATCGCATTGAAGTGATCCTGAACGCCGATGAAAGCGTGACTGTGAAAGATAATGGGCGTGGTATCCCGGTAGAGACACATGCCGGAAAGAATGTATCGGCTTTGGAAGTTGTGATGACGATCCTGCATGCCGGTGGGAAATTTGGCGGTGAAAGCTATAAGGTGTCGGGCGGTTTGCATGGAGTGGGTGTATCCGCCGTGAACGCGCTTTCGGAGTGGTGTGAAGTGCGCGTATACCGCGATGGTAAAGAATATTTCCAGCGCTATGAAAAAGGTATCCCGCAGGATAGAGTGAAGGAAATTGGCAAAGCCCCTAAAGGCGCGAGCGGCACGACAACAACTTTTCGATATGATAAAGAGATCTTCAAAGATAAGGTTGATTTTAAATTCAGTACTCTCTCGCAGCGATTCCGCGAAATGGCATTTGTAACACGCCAGGTTGAGATCAGCCTGGTTGACGAACGGGTGGACCCAAGCCGCAGTATGAAATTTTATTTCGAAGGCGGGATATCCTCCTTTGTGCAATATCTAAACCGCAACCGTGAAGTTCTGCACCCGGTGTTTTTTGTTGATAAGGAAGAAGATGGGATTGGGGTTGAAGTAGCCATTCAATACACGGATGCTTACGCGGAATCTGTATACAGTTTCGCTAATACGATCAATACGGTGGATGGCGGCACCCATTTGACCGGTTTTCGCTCTGCTATTACGCGCGTGCTGAATGATTACGCGCGCAAGAACAGCATGATCAAGGATAATGATTCTAACTTCACTGGTGATGATACGCGTGAAGGCATGACAGCAATTATCAGCATTAAACACCCGGATCCGCAGTTTGAAAGCCAAACGAAAGTTAAGCTGATGAACACGGAAGTGCAGACGTTGGTCCAGCAGTTGCTGGGCGAGGCGTTCAGTGAATTTTTGGAGGAAAACCCCCGCGCGAGTAAAGCGATTGTCAGTAAATGTCTGACATCCGCCCGAGCGCGGGACGCCGCCCGTAAAGCGCGGGACCTGGTTATTCGAAAATCCGCGCTGGAGAGCATGACGCTTCCTGGAAAACTGGCAGATTGTTCTGAGCGAAACGCGGACCGGACAGAACTGTATATCGTAGAGGGTAACAGCGCTGGTGGTTCCGCTAAACAGGGACGCGACCGTCATTTCCAGGCAATCCTCCCGCTTCGCGGAAAGATCCTGAATACCGAACGCGCGCGGCTGGATAAGATCCTTTCCAATAAAGAGGTCAAGTCAATGATCTCCGCGCTGGGTACGGGGATCGGCGAAACTTTTGACCTAGAAGGTTTGCGGTACGGTAAGCTTGTTATTATGACAGATGCTGATGTTGATGGCAGCCACATCCGCACCCTGCTGCTGACATTTTTCTTCCGATATATGCCGCAATTGATCGAGTCAGGGCATGTATTCATTGCCCAACCGCCATTGTATTTGATCTCCTATAAAAAAGAGAAACGGTACGCGTACACCGAAGACGAGAAGAGCAAGATCATCAAAGAGATGGGCGCAAAGGAAGATAAGGTCAATCTGCAGCGGTATAAGGGTTTGGGTGAAATGAACCCTGAGCAGCTATGGGTAACGACTATGAATCCGGAAAATCGTACGTTGCTGCTGGTCACCATTGAAGATGCCGCAGCCGCAGACCGCACATTCGATATGCTTATGGGGTCCAAGGTTCCCCCGCGTAAACGGTTTATTCAAACGCACGCGAAAATGGTTCGCAACCTGGATATATAACAAAAATGGGCAGGTTACCTGCCCGTTTTTTCTAACCAAAAATCCAATTCGTTTTATCGTTCAGCAAGAGTTACATCGATTGTCAGTGTCTGCCCATCGCGCAGAACCGATAGAACCACATCGTCACCTGGTTCTTTTGTGCTGATGATGTCCACCAGTTCTTCAATGGAGGTAACCGATTCGCGATCGATACGCTGAATGATGTCGCCGCCAACCATTACTTCCTGACCGTTTATATCAACCGGTTTATAGCTGCCCCTTAGGCCAGCCGTATCCGCTGGACTATCCGCTGTGATCGTTTGAATCAGGACGCCAGCCGTGTCGTCCGGCAGATCCATTTCAATGGCAACATCGGTGTTAATGGATAATCCTGAGATGCCGAGCCATGCGCCGCTATCAATCTCTTCGGGCTGCAATGTTTCTTCCGATGTGCTGCTGCCCGGGCGTGCACGCAGGGTCAGGTCAACGTCGATGGTTTCACCTTCGCGGATGACTTTCAAGGTAATTGTTTGGCCAACAATCGTTTCGCGGGCCAGGAATGCAACCAAATCTTCAAAATCGCTGATCGGATCGCTGTCCGCCGCGATGATCACATCGCCGCCGAAGGTAACGGGGATTCCGTCAATTTCACCCTCGATGGTGCTGCCGATTAAACCCGCTTCTTCTGCCGGGCTGTTAGGCTGCACTTCCTGGATCAACGCCCCTTTCTGGGCGGCATCCAGGTCCATCAAGCCAGCGTATTCCGGTGTGAGGTCAAACCCGCTGATACCAATCCAGGGTTGAAGGTATTGCCCATCACGGATAAGAAGCGGTACAACTTTATTGACAATCACAGATGGGATGACATAGCCAACGCCGGAATTTGCGCGGATTGGTGATTCTATGGCTGTGGTAACACCAATCAAGCCACCATTGATATCGACCAATGGACCGCCTGAATTTCCGGGATTGATAGCCGCGTCGGTCTGGATCACATCCGGGATGGAGTAATATAAGCCGGACCCATCGCCCGCATCGATCGAAAGTGAACGGCCAATCCCGCTGACAATACCGGTCGTCATGCTGCTTTCCAGGTTGAATGGATTGCCAATCGCGACAGCTATTTGGCCAACCCTGACAGCCGTTGAATCAGAGACTGTAATCGGAATGAGCTCGTCCGCGGGCAGTTCCACTTTCAGCACCGCCAGGTCGCTATCCGCGTCAGTTCCAATCACATCCGCGAGAACACTGCGCCCATCGGAAAAGTTTACGCGTATCACTTCACCATCTTCAATGACATGGTTGTTGGTGATGATGTGCCCTTCGGTGTCCCAAACGAATCCTGATCCTGATGATGCTGACGGATATTGGAATTCTTCTTCCGGATCATCAAATTCAAAAGGAAAAGGAATATTCTCGAGTCCGCTGCCATCAATCATGCGGGTTGAAGAAATGCTGACCACTGAAGGGATCACATTTTCATAGATCTCAATATATGCAGATTGCAAATTCTCAAGATTATCCAGATTCAGCGGTTGTGGTTGCGGCGGTGTTGCCGGCAAATCCTCGGATGAAACCACTGCGGGGGCTTGATTGGAATCTTCCGCCTGTGGGTCAAGTTGCAGATCATCCAAACCAGGAACCTCGATCTGCAAAGCACCGCTGCACGCGGTAACGCTCAGAATGAGTAACGCACTGATAAAAATAAACAAACCTATTTTCTTCATGTAAAAAAACCTCCAAAATCAAATTGGTCTAAATGCAAGGTTAATTTAATCCAAACTCGCTAAGAATATAGTAAACATTTTGTAAAATAGCTGTAAAATCTATTGATCTTTCATCATATCTGTAATCAATGCCTTAAGCAGAGATTGGATTTTTTCTAGAGTTCTTTGATCGTGAAGAATTCCATCATCCCCGATTGCGTCCTGCGCTCGGCGGATATACACTTCTGGTTTGCGAATGACACGCGCGTTTGCCGCATGCAGAACCTGGCGCAGATGCAGCTGAGCCCTGGCTGTGCCGAAAACAGTGCGGGAAGCGCCCAGGATAGCGATGGTTTTTTGGTCAAGCACATTGCTGATCGTAAAGGTTGCCGCCCAGTCCAAGGCATTTTTCAGAACACCCGTCATGGAATAGTTATATTCAGGTGAGGCGATCAATAAGGCATCAGCAGCAGCGATCGCATTCCGAAAGTTGTTGACTGGGTGGGGTGGGTCTTCCGTGGCGAGAACATCATCATATAATGGAAGCTCCCGGAGAGTGTGAATATCCATGTGGATATGTTCAGGCAGCAGCGATTTTGCCGCCATCAGGGCGGCAGTGTTATATGATCCATCACGAATGCTCCCTGAAATCCCTAAAATCTTCATCTTATTATTCCTGCTCTCTCAAACATCCGGAGAAAACGAAGGCATCTTGACCCCATTCTGCCTGCGATTTTCATAAAACGGTTCAGTATTTCGCGGATAGCGGAGCGGAAGCGCTGAAATGGTATCCAATCGTTCAAGGATTGGCTTGGGCAAATGCCAGCCACCAGCTAACAGATTATCCCTGGCTTGGTCAGTATTCCGCGCGCCAATGATGGCGCTTGTGAGCATTGGTTGTTCGAGTACCCAGCGGATTGCGACCTGGGCGGGAGTACGGTTCAGCTCCTTTGCTGCATCCAATAACGCTTTAAGAATTTCATCCGCTTGTTGCGACCACACATCCTGGTAGAAATTCCAGTTGTCCGCGGAGCGCGTACCTTTCAGGCTTCTCTGGCCTGGTTTATATTTCCCGGTCAGGAATCCGTTCGCGAGCGGACTGTATGGAATGATACCCAGCCCTTTTAGCTGGCAGACAGGAACGATATCCTGCTCGATATCCCTTACGAGCAGGTTATATTGCGGTTGGTAACAGATGAATCGATTCCATTGGTGAGAATCACTGATCCAGACTGATTCCAGCAAGCGCCAACCTTCAAAATTGCTGCACCCGATATAGCGAACCTTCCCCTGTTCAACAAGATCGTGCATCGCACGCAGCATCTCATCCAGGGGGGTGTCTTTATCAACGTGGTGCAGGTAATAGATATCTATGTAATCGGTTTGAAGGCGTGCCAGGCTATCTTCCACTGCCTGCATGATATGCGCTCTTGACAAACCGCCATCGTTTGGTGAGGTTCCCATTGGATTAAAACATTTGCTGCTGATGATGAGGTCTTTACGGCGGCCTTTTAATGCATTGCCAAG
>Ga0180434_10008724_pt1 | contig 11133 bp, 9 predicted proteins | sample SS_ome_7_FD_132453 | JGI IMG/M metagenome (GOLD analysis project Ga0180434, IMG submission 132453) | Hypersaline lake sediment archaeal communities from the Salton Sea, California, USA - SS_1_D_2 metaG | ecosystem: Environmental > Aquatic > Non-marine Saline and Alkaline > Hypersaline > Sediment... | reverse complement strand
CCTCAAATGCGATGGCCGGCTTGACAACGCAAACCGCGGCGCCATCTTGACCCATTAAGGCTGTGCCGTAGAGGTGGGCCGTCCATCCGTGCTCCCTCCGTTTTGATACCTGCTGCTGACTTCCTTTGGTTTGATGCCCGTCCCTGATTTCCGATCGGCACGGCCGACCCGCCCGATATCAGGTAACACCGGTTTACATGACGGCCTGTTGCCGCAAGAAAAAGGGGAGTGACAGCCATGGGTACCCCAGCTCTCGATATAAAACGCATCCATGACGAGAACATTGTTCTACGCAACATTCTGGAAGGCACGGCAACGACCACGGGCGAGCATTTCTTCAGAGCCCTTGTGGAAAACCTGGCCAAGACGATTCAAACCCACAGTGCCTGGGTTACCGAATACGTTCCCGCAAAGCGTCAACTGCATGCCCTTGCGTTCTGGTCCGACGGCCAGGTTTACGAAAACTTCTTCATCGACGTGGACGGCACCCCCTGCCAGAAGGTGATCGAAAGCACCGACATCATCCACTACCCCGACAATGTCCTGCGGCTCTATCCCCAGAATGCGACGTTTAAAGAGTTTCGCGCCAAAAGCTACCTGGGGATCCCCCTCCTGGACAATGCCGGCCGTGTTCTCGGGAATCTGGCGGTGTTCGACACCCGCCCCATGCCCCGGGAACCGCAATTGCTGGTGGTCTTCAGAATCTTTGCGGCCCGGGCTTCCGCCGAGCTGCAGCGGCTGCATGCCGAGGACAAGTTGCGCAAGAGCGAGGAAACCTTCCGGCGCATCATCGAGACCACGGGTGAAGGGTTCGTCCTGATGGACGAGGATATGACCATTTCCCGCGCCAACGAGGCCTTCTGCCGGATGATCGGCTATGGCCTGTCCGACATCGTGGGCCGTTCGCCCATGGATTTCGCAACCCAGGATTTCCGTCAATTTTTAACCGTCAACCGGGAGGACCTGTTCGCCGAGCAGCACAAGGAGTTCGAGGGCCGCCTTCTGTCGAAAGCCGGCCGCGAAATCCCGATTCGCATCTATGGCGATATCCTCAAGGACGATCTCGGCCAAACCATCGGCTACATGAACTTTGTCAGCGATTTGACCCTGCAGAAACGCTCCCTGGTGCTGGCCGGCGAGGTCCAGCGCAGCCTGATGCCCCAAAGCAGCCCCACGCTGAAAGGCTACGACATTGCCGGCAGGACCTTGAGCTGCGACGAAATCGGAGGGGACTATTTCGACTATTGGGTGGCTCCGAACAAGTCCCGGAAAGCGATCACCATCGTGGTGGGCGACGTTACCGGCCACGGGGCCGAGGCGGCCCTGTTGATGACGACCGCGCGGGCCATATTCCGGATGAAGGCCCTGCAGATGGACGACATGGCCGAAATAATAAACGCCATGAATCGCCAACTGGTCCTCGATGTGCACGATACCGGACGCTTTATGACGCTTTTCTGCCTTCGTTTGGCGACCTGGGACAAGGGGGCCCAGTGGATCCGGGCCGGGCACACCCCGGCCTTGCTCTATCAACCCGACCAGGACCGATTTACGGAACTCAAGGGCGAGGGCCTGGCCCTGGGCGTGGATGCCGCCTATCGCTACCAGGTGCAGCAGTCCCGCGAGATTGCGGCGGGCCACATCATCGCCCTTGGAACCGACGGCATCTGGGAAACTTTCGACCGCAACGGCCGTCCCTACGGCATGCGCCGCTTTCGCAATGCCATCCGCCGCAATGCCCGCAAGGACGCAACGGCCATCCTGGAAGCCGTCTACGCCGACGTGCAGCGTTTTGCCTACGGCACCAAGCAGGAAGACGACATCAGTCTGGTGATCGTCAAGGCCGTGCCGGACCAGGCGCCCCCGCTGGACTGGACCATATGAGGGGCGCCTTCCCGTTTGGCGGAACCCCTTTTGAGGACAATGTCCATCCTAAAGAAGAAAAGGGCGGTGCCATGAAAATCGACGTGCAGGTTGTCAATGCGTTCATCGAAGGCGGCCAGGGCGGTAATCCTGCCGGGATCGTGCTGGACGCCGATCATCTGACCGCGTCCCAGAAACAACAGATCGCTGCGGGCGTGGGGTTGTCCGAAACGGCGTTTGTTTCATCTTCGACCGCGGCCGACTTCAAGCTCGAGTTTTACACGCCGACGCGCCAGATTGCCCATTGCGGCCATGCCACGATTGCGGCGTTCAGCTATTTGCATCAGCTGAAGCGTATCCCGTCGGCCGCCACCTCGAAGGAAACCATCGACGGCAACCGCAATATTTTCATGGACGGCGACATGGCGTTCATGGAGCAGCTGGCCCCCCGCTATCGCCCGATCGGGGATGCCGTGCCTCGAATCAGGGCTTCCCTCGGGCTCTCCGGGGAGGCGTTTGCGCCCGACGCCAGGCCGCTGATCGTCGATACCGGAAATGCCTTCCTGATGGTCCCGCTGGCAAGTATTCCAGCCGTAGACGGGGCTAAACCGGATTTCGAAGCGATCCAAGCGATCAGCGAGGCTTGGGATTTGATCGGCTATTACATCTTCTCCGGTACGGCCCAAACGCCGGGCCGGGACGCGGGCGCGCGCATGTTCGCGCCGCGCTTCGGCATCGCTGAAGAGGCCGCCACCGGAATGGCCGCCGGTCCCCTGGGGTGTTATCTCTACGACGAGATGGGGGTTCACAAGGAGATTTTCCACATCGGCCAGGGCCACCTCATGCAGCCGCCGTCGCCCAGCGTGATCGAAGTGCGTCTAATGGTTGCCGACGGCCGCATCTCCGGCCTGCTGGCCGGCGGGAAGGCGAAACACATGTCGACGATTACCATGACCCTTTGAAACATAGCCGCATGATGACGAACAGCATAACATGCGGGGGTGTTGCGATATATCCTTGCATAAAGGGAATAACCCTATGGTTAGCCATGCCGAATGGTTCTCCTGCGAACTGGATCAACACACCACGTTAAGGACCGTTCTGGAGGGAACCGCCACCGAAACCGGTACGGGTTTTTTCGACGTCCTGGTCCAAAGCCTTTCACAGGCCCTGCAGACCCGCTACGCCTGGGTAACGGAATATATGGCCGGGCTGCGGCGCTTGAAGACCTTGGCCTTTTGCGCGGACGGCGAGCTGCAGCCTCCTTTTGAAATCGACATCGAAGGCACCCCCTGCCAGAAGATCATCGATCATTCCCAGTTTGTGCACTACCCCGACAATATCAGGGAGCTTTTCCCCCGCAGCAGCAAGTTGAAAGAGCTGGAGGCGGTAAGCTACATGGGCGTGCCCTTGAGCAACCTGCAGGGCGACGTTCTGGGCCATCTGGCCGTCATCGACAGCCAGCCCATGCCCAAAGCACCCCGCAATTTGGCCCTGTTCAAGATCTTCGCCTCCCGTGCCGCGGCGGAACTGCGACGCCTCCGGGCCGAGCAGGATCTCCAGGAGCGGGAAATCGAGCTGCGGTCGCTTGTGGACGGCGCCATGGACGGCATCGTCGTGTTGGACGAAAACTTTCGCATTGCCCGCCTGAACCCGGCGGCCCGCAGCGTTTTCGGGCTGAGCGCGGAGGGCGGCACCGGAGACAGCCTGTGGTCTTATCTGGCGCCCGAAAGCCGGGCCAAGCTGAACCGTTTGATCCAGCAGGTGGACACCTTCCCCGAGGGCAAGCGCTTCATGTGGATACCCGACGGCCTTCAGGCCCTCGGTCCGGGCCGCCGACCGTTCAAGGCCGAGGCCACCATCTCCCGTTACGAGACCCAGGGGCAACGCCATCTGGCCCTCATTTTACGCAATGTCAGCGACCGCATCGAGGCCGCGCGCCGCATCAGCCACCTCCAGCAGGAACGGGATTATCTCCGGGAGGCGATGCGCTCGGGGGAGGATATCGTCGGCGCCAGTGATGCCCTTCAGAAAGTTCTGCAGAGTGCCGCCCAGGTGGCCGACACCGACACCTTTGTCCTCATCCAGGGCGAAACCGGCACCGGCAAGGAGCTAATTGCGCGCTACCTGCACCACCGAAGCCATCGTGCTCACGGTGCTTTCATCACGTTGAACTGCGCCGCCCTGCAGCCGAACCTGGTGGAAAGCGAGCTCTTCGGGCACGAAGCCGGTGCCTTTACCGGCGCCACCCAGAAACGGAAGGGCCGTTTCGAACTGGCTGACGGCGGGACCCTTTTTTTGGACGAAGTCAGCGAAATCCCGCTGGAACTCCAGGCCAAGCTGCTGCGGGTGCTGCAGGAAGGTCAATACGAGCGGATCGGGGGAACCCGGACCCTCTCCTGCGACGTGCGCGTGGTTGCCGCCACCAACCGCCGGCTCGGCGAGGCCGTGCAGCGCGGTCAATTCCGATCGGATCTCTTCTACCGCCTGAACGTCTACCCCATCCGGGTACCGCCGCTGCGGGAGCGGCGGGAAGACATCCCCCTGCTGGTGGACCATTTTCTACCCCAGATCAGCCAGCGCATCGGAAAAACCATCACGACGGTGCCCTCAGCCACCTTGCAGTCCCTCCGGGACTACGACTGGCCCGGCAATGTGCGGGAGTTGAAGAATGTCATCGAGCGGGCGGCCATCACCAGCAGCGGTCCCGACCTCAGGCTGCCCGAAACCCTGCGAGCCGTCCCGCTTGAAACGGATGGGGAGGGAGAGAATTCGCCCTTCGAAGCGCTGGCCAGGGTGGAGCACCGCCACATTACCCGGGTGCTGGAAGCGACAGGGTGGCGCATCAGCGGCCCCTCCGGTGCGGCCCGGGTACTGGACCTGAACCCCTCGACCCTCCGTTACCGCATGAAAAAGCTTGGCATCTGCAAGCCCTGGCAACAGGCCGCCCAAACAAGCCCCTCCTCGCCCGATTCTTCGTGAGCGCGATTCACACTCGCCAAATGTTGCGCGTCAAATACGGCATTTTCGTCAATAGTTGCGACCTGCGATATTGGCCGGACACTTCATTTCTTCCATCGTATTGAAATATATAAAAATATAACAGTGTGTTGGCCTCTTCATCGACAGGATTCGCTTCGTCTGGCATGCGATATGCTGACCCTAGCTGCAAACCACCCGGAATGCTCACTCGCTTCGTGCTGCCCCTCCTGTCGGCGCTGGAAGCTTTAACCTGACACTGAATCCGCAAGCGTCCTTTCAAATCTTGTTTTCACCGGGAAACATTTTCACATGCTTTTGAGTTATAGCAGGCCGCCCATCTGCCCTTCGTGACCTCGATCACCGCAGCTGCCGGCGTTGCCCTCAAGCACGGCCATCATTTTCCGGAGGTGCCGCCATGACCTTTTTCAAACCCGACAAGACCTTTTACCCCTCGCCCCGCATGGCCTGCAACGCGCCGGCGGAACGCCTGGGATATGTCGCCACCCTGAATACAGGCCGCAGCGAGCGCCCCGATGCGATCAGCGTGGTCGATCTGGATCCCGCTTCACCGGACTACGGCCGGATTGTCAACACCCTGGAGATGCCCTACGCCGGCGATGAACTGCACCATTTCGGCTGGAATGCCTGCAGCTCGGCCCTTTGCCCCTACGCGCCCCATCCCCATCTGGAACGGCGCTACCTGATTGTGCCGGGGCTGCGCAGTTCGCGGATCTACGTCATCGACACCAAACCCGATCCACGACGCCCCGCCATCGCCAAGATCATCGAACCGGAGGAGGTCATGAAGCGCTCGGGCTACAGCCGGCCCCACACGATTCACTGCGGCCCCGACGCCATCTACGTGAGTGCCCTGGGCGCCGACAACGGCGGCGGGGGGCCGGGGGGAATCTTCATGCTCGACCATTTCAATTTCGATGTGCTGGGCCCTTGGGAGATAGACCGCGGACCTCAGCAACTGGCCTACGACTTCTGGTGGCACATCACCGAAGACACCATGATCACCAGCGAGTGGGGTTTCCCCCAACAGTTTGAGAACGGTCTGGTGTTGGAGGACATCCTGGCCGGGCGTTACGGCCACAACCTGCACTTCTGGGACATGCGCCGCCGCCGGCATCTGCAGACCATCAATTTGGGGGACGAGTACCAGTTCGTCTTCGAACTGCGGCCCGCCCACGAGCCTTCCAAAACTTACGGTTTTGCCGGGGTGGTGCTCAGCCTGAAGGACCTGAGCAGCTCCATCTGGACCTGGTATCGAGAAAACGGCAAATGGGCGGCGCGCAAAACCATCGAAGTCCCGGCCGAGCCGGCCGACCCGGATCAACTGCCGCCCCCGCTCAAGGATTTCAAGGCCGTACCGCCTTTCGTGACCGACATCGACCTCTCCCTGGACGACCGTTTTCTTTATGTTTCATGCTGGGGCACGGGTGAGCTTCGCCAATACGACGTGAGCGACCCCATGCAGCCGCGGCTGACGGGCAAGGTCGGTGTCGGCGGCATAACGCGCCGGGCATCCCATCCCAAGAGCGAGGGGCCTCTCTCGGGCGGACCCCAGATGGTGGAGATCAGTCGGGACGGGCGCCGCGTCTACTTCACCAACTCGCTCTACAGCACGGTGGACGACCAGTTCTATCCCGAGCGGATGACCGGATGGATGGCCAAAGTAGACGTCGCGGAAGAGGGCGGTATAGCCTTTGATCCGCGCTTTTTTATCGACTTCGGCGAAACCCGCACCCATCAGGTGCGACTGGAGGGTGGCGATGCATCCACTGACTCATTCTGTTACCCCTCCTGACTTGATGGGCAGCTGGGCGCTGATGATTGGTTTCGGGGCTTACCACGGGCTGAACCCGGGCATGGGCTGGCTCTTCGCCCTGGCGCTTGGGCTACAGCAAAAAAACGAGCGCGCCATCTGGCGGTCCATGCTGCCGATCACTTCCGGGCATGCCCTTTCCATCATTCTGGTGGCGGCCCTCGTGCTGGCCGCGGGGCACTGGCTGACGATTACGTACCTGCGCTACCTTGCGGCGATCGTTCTTCTAATCTTCGCAGTCTACAAACTTTTCAATGTTTATCGTCATCCCCGCTGGGTTGGCATGCGGGTGGGCATGAAAGATCTGTTTCTCTGGTCTTTCCTGATGGCCGGCGCCCACGGCGCCGGGCTGATGGTGGCCCCGACACTGCTGGAAGTCAGCCATGGGGCCGCCGGACCGGCGACCGGACTTATGGCTGGGGGCGGCGTGGTTCTGGCTGTCTTGCTTCACACAACGGTCATGCTGACGGTGATGCTGATCACCGCTCTGGTGGTATTCCGCAAGTTGGGACTGGCCATCCTGCGCCGCAGCTGGGTCAACTTCGACTTGATCTGGGCCGTGGCGCTCCTCGTCGTGGGGTCGACCGCCCTCTACCATGCTGCGCGCATGGCCGCCGCCTGAGATGCCGGACCAGAAGGGAAGGGCGGCATTCCCACGAGCGACAAACCGTATCGTAACAGCCTGAAAAGGGCTCTATTAGCATTAGGAGGAGAAGACAATGCGTACCATCATCCTATCAATACTGTCGTTATTGCTTATCGTGCCGCCCGCTGCAGCGCGGATTCACGATCCCATCGCCCTGGCGGCGGATCCAGCCACGGCTGAAACCTCTATTGCCCCGCTTCTCGAGGGGCTGGGCGACCACCATTTCCGGGTCACGACCCAAGTGCCGGAATCCCAGGTCTTCTTCGACCAGGGCCTGCGGCTGACCTATGCCTTCAACCACTCGGAGGCGCTCAGGGCCTTCAAGGAAGCCGCCCGCCTCGATCCCGGCAATGCCATGGCCTACTGGGGTTGGGCGCTGGTGCTGGGCCCCAATCTGAACCTGCCCATGGTGCCGGAGGTGGCGCCCCAGGCCTACGGTGCCATCCAGCAGGCGGCAGCACTCAAGAACTCGGTTTCCGAGCGGGAGCGCGTCTACATCGAGGCCCTGGCCGAACGATATGCAGACGATCCGTCCGCCGATCGCGCAGATTTTGACCGTGCCTACGCCGAGGCCATGAGGGAATTGGCCGCGCGCTATCCCGACGACCTGGATGCCGCCACGCTCTACGCCGCCTCCCTGATGAACCTGACGCCGTGGGACTATTGGAATCTGGACGGCAGCCCCAAGGCGGGCACCCTCGATGTTCTCGATGCCCTGCAGTCCGTGATCAACCGCAACCCCCGTCACCCCGGGGCGCTGCACTATTACATCCATGCCGTGGAAGCCCGTCATCCCAAAATGGGCGAGCAGCCCGCCGACCAGTTGGCCGGGCTCATGCCGGGGGCCGGGCATCTCGTTCACATGCCCTCGCACATCTACATGCGCGTCGGGCGTTACGCGGACTCCTACGATGCCAATCGCCGGGCGGTGGCGGCGGACGAAAACTACATCACCCAGTGCCGGGCCCAGAACATCTATCCCCTGAACTACTACCCCCACAACATTCATTTCATGGCCTGGTCGGCCATGTTCCAGGGGCGGCCGGCCGAGGCGCTGCAGGCGGCGCGCAAGATCGTGGACAAGGTGCCGCCGGAGCTTTCCGCCGACAAGAACGTCTGGGCCCTTTACGAGACCTTTCTCTCCCAGCCGATGTTCGTGATGGTGCGCTTCGGCATGTGGGACGCCATGCTGGCCGAGCCGAAGCCGGACGTCGCCTCTCAATTCATGACCGGCGTGTGGCACTACGGACGCGCCCTGGCCTATCTCTACACCGATCGATCAGGGGAAGCACGGCAAGAGCTAAGCCAGTTGAGCGTCGCCCGGACGGCAATGGGCGAAGCGGAGCACTACGTGGGCTTTGCAACGGCGGGAACCCTGCTCACCATTGCCGAGGAGATCGTGCGCGGCGAGTTGGCCTACACCGAGGGACGCACCATTGAGGGACTGGCCCATCTCGAGCGGGCCGTCCGGCTGGAAGACGGCCTGCGCTACAACGAACCTCCGGACTGGTACTTCCCGGTGCGGCACTACCTGGGCGCCATGCTGCTGGATGCCGGCCGGCCGAACGAGGCCGAGGTGGTCTACGCGGCGGATCTTCAAAAAAATCCGGACAACGGCTACGCGCTCTTCGGCTTGCAGCAGGCGCTGGCGCAGCAGGGCAAGCAGGCGGATGCTGCCACCGTCGCCGAGCGGTTCGATCGCACCTGGGCGAGTGCGGATCACAAGCTGACGAACTCGCGATTCTAAGGGAGGCGCCACTGGCACTAACGTGGAGAGATTAGCACAACGGGCGCTTTCCTTTTGGATAGCGCCAGTTGTCGTTGAAATTATTCGGCGTCATTCCCAAGCCATTGAGCCTTTAAGAGTCGAGGGCGGACTTGACACCATCCGACCGCTTCTATTGTGTTTGCATATTTGTCCGGACTGGTTATCGCAGCGTATGCTGTTTTTCTTTGCCCTGAATGCAGCGTTGATTTGGCTCTTGATTTTTCGACATCACTGGAGAGATCAGCTGCTGCTATCTTTACTCGAATTCGGTGAAGGAGGCGATGATGAAAGCACTTCGAAGACATACATATCAGCCCAAACCTTATTTTACAGTGTTTTTTATCTGTATTCTGGGATTGAGCCTGTCACAGACAGCAGGGGTTGCTGAGACGACGTTGCGGTTCCCCGAGTGCTCTGAAATCCAAGAATGGGTGGCTACGATAGACCTTTCCGATCAGTATCAGCCGATAGAATCCGCACCATACGATAAATTGCCAACGGCCTATGGATCAGAAGCATTTACCGTTTTGTTCGGGAAACCCGCCCTGGAGTGGACGCAAGGGGAGCTTCGCCAAATGTACGACCATATCCTCTGCTGTGGCAAGAATGCAGGCAAGGTTTATCGAAAGAAGGTGCGGCCGCTTTCGCGGAATTTGAGAAATATACTCTCAATACAAGATCAAAAGACTCGTAAAAATTAGTCTGCTGTCTGTCTCATTGTGCTTCGTATTGCGCGGCCATAACCAGTCGCTATTAATTGGGCAGAATCCGCACTATGAATACAAGCCCGGCCCCTTTGTTCACGGACAGGGAGACTCCATTGCTGCCGGGTGTTTCTAATCCCTTTTATAGCGCCCCATCAGCCGGTTCATCCCGATCAGGTGGGGTTCGATCTTTTCCAGGAGCTGCCACATGGTCAGTCCCGGTTCAAGGGCTACCGTTTCATTCAACGCCAGCACCCAGAAATAATAGTTATGCAGGCCATGCCCGTTGGGGGGCATGGGGCCGTTGTAACAGGTTTGACCAAAATCAGTGACCCCGTTTGTATACAATTTGGTGGCTTCATCCAGGCCTGACACATTTCCCGGAATATTGTAAAGCACCCAGTGAACAAAGCCGTAGGTGCCCTGGCTGCTGACAAGGGGAGCATCCGGGTCGTGGCAGATGACGGCAAATGCTTTTGTCCCCTCCGGCGGGTTTGTCCAGGACAACGCCGGTGAAACATCTTCTCCCTCGCCGGTGAATCGCGACGGTATCAGACCATCTTGCTCAAAGGCATCGCTTTTAACCTGCATCTTCGTTGGTGCAAATCCCATGATTTTATCTCCTCTTTAAGGGGTTGTCGTACCAAGGCATCATAGAGCGATCTTTAACATTTATGCCAAACCAGGCGATAGCCTCTTTGAAATTTCTGAAAACCTTAACTTGTAATGACAAATCGGACTCAATTTCAGAATGCATTTCGTACATTCTCGAAATCCCAAAATAAAGGTCATTATTGGTTACAATTGCGGTTTTTCCAGCTTTTCGCTGAACACTATATTCTCTTGAAATACCGATAATCTTCAATATATCGTTTTGCGATAATTCCGGATTCCCTCCTTTATTGAGATCCCATATCAGGTAGGTCGTCACTCTATTCCGGTAGAAGTCTTTTAGCAATGAAGTAATCTCATCTGTGTCCGTTGGTTCAGTCGCTTCATGGATCGTCAGATCGAGATCGTTGTATTGATGAACCTTAAATTTCATTGGTCCACTCCAGCTCTTCCCTGAATGTTTTTGGTTGATAATTTGAGCCGATCACCGATTTGATAGTGGAAAGGGGAGTTGGCGGCGTCAGGGTCTATCAGCCATTTTGTTATCGATTTCATGTGTGCCATTTTTCAGTGATTTAAAATTGTCCTATGAATATTATTACGACAAAGAGTCAAGAGCGGACTTGACCCCATTTTTTATCCCCGGACAGGGATACCCCATTGTTGCCGGGTACTTCTAGTCCCTTTTATAGCGTCCCATCAGCCGGTTCATGCCGATCAGGTGGGG
>Ga0180434_10008723_pt1 | contig 11133 bp, 7 predicted proteins | sample SS_ome_7_FD_132453 | JGI IMG/M metagenome (GOLD analysis project Ga0180434, IMG submission 132453) | Hypersaline lake sediment archaeal communities from the Salton Sea, California, USA - SS_1_D_2 metaG | ecosystem: Environmental > Aquatic > Non-marine Saline and Alkaline > Hypersaline > Sediment... | reverse complement strand
TAGCTGCCGCGTCCGTGCTTGCAGAAGGGTTCAACGATGTCGATCGCAGGTTAGAGCAGATCCGTACGGATGCAAATACCGAGATAACCATTCTCGTGGAGGAAGTGAACACGCTCACCGAGCAAATCGCCGAGCTCAACTACAACATCGTACGAGCCGAAGCGACCGGCAAGACGGCCAACGATTTCCGTGACCGTCGCACGGTGCTGCTGGACAGGCTGGCCGAACTGGTCGACATACAGACGGTTGACGTGACGAACGGGTCGGTCACCGTGCTGGTAGGCGGCGAGGTGCTCGTTGACGGTAAGTATTGGACTGAGCTGGGCACGCAGGTCAACCCGGCGCTCGATCCCGAACGCGGTGACCTGGTGGAGGTGGTCATAGCTGAAAGCGGTCGCGTCGTCAGCATGAGCGGCGGCAGGTTCAAAGGGCTGTTCGACGTGCGCGACATCATCGCGCCGGAGTTGGCCACCAGAGTAAACGAGCTCGCTGCAACACTTATTTTCGAGTTCAACAGGATTCACAGTCAAGGCACCGGTCTGACGGGATTCGCGAGCCTCGAGAGCGATAACGCGGTGCTCGATCCGGCCGCCGATCTCGACGACACCGCCGCAACAGGGCTCGCGTTCACTCCTGTCGACGGGACGTTCGAGATAAATGTCATAGACAGTCTCGGCAACGTTGTCACCAACGTGATCGTGGTCGATCTCGACGGTGTCGGTGCCGATGACAGCCTCAACGATCTCGCCGCCAATATCGACGCGATAGCCAACATTTCGGCGAGCGTGTCCGCCGACAACCGGCTCGTCATCACGGCAGATCCGACGTACTCGTTTGTCTTCTCGAATGATACAAGCAACGTGCTTGCGACGCTCGGATCGAACGCGTTTTTCAGCGGCTCGGATGCCGCGGATATAGCGGTGAACCCCGCCATAGTGGCCGACGAGCGGCTGATAGCCGCATCGCTGAGCACGGACCCGAGGGATACCGGCGACAACAGGAACGCCCTCGCGATGGCCGCTCTGCAGGAAACAGCAGTGCTGAACGTCGGCACGTCCACCCTCAACGATTACTACGAGGAGACTATCGCGGCGCTCGGCGTCACCGCCCGGCGTGCCACCGAGGAGGTCGACATCGTGGAGAGCTTCCGGCGCAATATCGACCGGCGCCGCGAGCAGGTTGCCGGGGTGAGCATTGACGAGGAAATGGCGAACCTGATGCAGTACCAGCGGGCGTTCCAGGCGTCGGCACAGGTGTTCACCGTGGTGGACGTGCTTCTGGATACGGTCGTGAATCGGATGATATAGCGCTGTGTGTTTCGCAGTAGGAGGTTGAACTTTTGGGCGCGAGGATAACGCAACAGATACTCGTTGAATCGGTGCTGGCTGATATTCGCCACGCCCAGACGCGCCTTGCACACACGCTACGGACCGTGTCGACGGGCAGACGGATCAACGCGCCGTCCGACGATCCCGTAGGGACCGCCCGGGCGCTTGATCTGCGTACCGCCGTATCGAGCACCAACCAGTTCATGGTGAACGTGCGCGACGCCACCGCGTTCGCCACGGAGTCGGAATCGACGCTGCGTGCGGTGATAGACAGTTTCCATCGTGTACGCGAACTCACGGTGCGCGGCGCGAGCGGCACGCTCAACCAGGAACAGCGCGATACCATCGCGCTTGAGATAAACCAGCTACTGGAGTCTGTCGTCGATCATGCGAACACCGAGTCCAACAACCGGTATCTGTTCGGCGGGACGCGTACCCGTATCACACCGTTTCAAGCGACCCGCGACCCGGTGAGCGGCGATATTACCGCAGTATCCTATGCGGGCAACAGCGAACGGTTCAGCGTCCAGGTCTCGCCGGGCATCACCGTGCCGGTCAATGAGCCGGGCGACGGTGTCTTCCAGAGCTTGCAGGACACGTTTCAGGCGTTGATGGACATTCGGGACGACCTGCGCGCCGGCGATACGGACAGCCTCTCGAACGTACGCCTCGGCGAGGTGGACAACGTGATGACACAGTTGCTCGACGGCGCCGCTCTGTTCGGGGCGAAGATGAACCGATTGGAACTTGTCGCGCAGCGGCTGGCGGACCGGCTGCTCGGTTTTCAGGAGCACCTGTCGGATACCGAAGATGCGGATCTGGTGGAAGCGGTTGTTCGCATGAACACCCAGCAAACGGCGCTCGAGGCGGCGCTGAACGCGGGTGCGCGGGTACTTCAGCCGTCACTTCTTGATTTTATCGCGTGAATCTGTTTATGATAGGGATACGGAAGGACAAGGATGTGTTCTGTCCAGCCGCACGGCGAAAGGGAGAAACCATGAAGGTCGAGACCAGCCGGTTCGGAACCCTCGAGGTTGACAAGAACAAGATCGTCCGTTTCACTCAGCCGATCCTGGGTTTTTCGGATTGTCAGAATTACATCATCGTCGAGGGTCCCGGCGAAGGAAAGATATGGTGGCTTCAGTCGTGTGATAGACCCGACCTTGCGTTCATCGTCATGGACCCGCTTCAGGTAATGCCCGATTACGAGGTCCGGCTCGATGCGACCGAGGTCGAGGATCTCCGGTTGGAGAACGCCGAGGATGCCCGGTTGCTCACCATCGTTGTGGTCCCGGAGGACAGGTCGCAGGTGCGTACCAATTTGCGCGCACCCATCGTGTACAACCCGAAAACGAACCTCGCTAAACAGGTAGTCCTTCAGGACTCCGATTATCCTGTACAGTACTTTTTGACTGAGGCGGCCGAACAGGCTCCCGTGGGGACGTCGGATGCTGGTTCTCACCCGTAAACAAAACGAAAGTATCATGATAGGCGACACTATCGAGGTGAAAGTCCTCGAGGTCAAGGAGAACCAGGTCCGGGTCGGCGTCGTCGCCCCGAGGGAGGTGACGGTGCACCGGATGGAGGTGTACCTGGCGATCCAGCGCGAGAACATCGAGGCCGCCAAGGCGCAAGCCAAGACCGAGGATTTGCAAAAGCTTATCAAAGAACCGGCGAAATCCAAGTAGCAGCCGCCGCTGGAGAGACCAACGATGGACCTGCTGGTCGATGGGGTAGAACATCCTGTCACTGCCGAACCGTACGCATCTCTCGGAGCGGTGCTCGCCCAGATCGACGCCACGCTGGCTGCTCGTGAACGGATGATCGTCTCGGTGAACGTAGACGGGAAAGAGATCTCGCCGGAGCAGCTCGCGCATGAGGCGTCCCGGCAGGTCGATGCGGTGGAGCGTGTGCTGGTGCGAAGTGAAGCCATTGCCGTGCTCGCCGACACGGAGCTTGCGCGGGTCGAGCAGCAGTTGCCGGTGCTCTCGCAGACGGTCCGGGATGTCGCCACCTTGTTCCAGGAAGGAAAGACCGCCGACGGGCTGGAGGGGTGTCGGCGCACGATGGATAGCTGGATGGGAATCGTGGAGAGCGAACGGCGGGTGGCTGACGCGCTCCGGCTGCCGCTTGATGGGTTCGAGGTGGACGGCAAACCGATAGACGTGCATCGTGCGGAACTCAACCGGTTTCTTCAAGAGGCGCTCCAGGCTATGGAACGGGGCGATTACGTGTTGCTTGGAGACCTCTTCGAGCACGAGCTGGCGCCGCGGCTCGATGCGGAGCTCACGATCGTAAACGAACTCAGGCGGTCGCTCACGAACGATCAATCGTAGCGCCCCCTTATCGGTTGGTGCGGATGGTTTCTTCCCTGAACATTCTCACGTTCAACTGGCACGAGATCTACATCTGTCTGCTTGCCCGTACGGGTTTCTCTTTCGTCGTGGCGGAACCGGACAACAACGGCACGCCGCGCCGATGGGAGACCCGAATGCGGCCGGTACCCGACAACGTGCGGATAGTGACGACGCCGGAATGGGAAGCGGGACTCCGCGAGGGCGCGTTCGACCTCGTCATAGCGCACAACCCGGTCCAGGATCTGCTGCATCTCGTTCAGTTCGACGTGCCCAAGATACTCGTCCTGCATAACAAGCTCTCGACGTCGCTCGCTCTCGGTAATACCGGGGATGACAGCCGGGACGTGTCCGACAAGATCAAGAATGAGCTGTTCGCGGCAACACCCAACCTGCGACTGGTCTTCATTTCGGAAACGAAACGTGCCGACTGGGGTCTCGAGGGTACCGTCATACGACCCGGTATCGATCCGGCGGAGTACGGCGGCTACCACGGCGACCTGGCCAGGGTGCTCCGGGTCGGCAACCTTTTCAAAGAGCGCGATCTGATGCTGGGGTACTCGCATCAGGAGGCGATACTGCGCGGGCTACCCTCGACGGTCCTCGGGATGAACCCCGGGATACCGGGCAGCAGGGTCTCGCACAGTTTCGACGACCTGCGCGAGCACTACCGCAGCCATCGGCTTTTTCTCAATACCACCGTTGAGGGACGTGAGGACGGGTACAACCTGGCGACGCTCGAAGCGATGGCCACCGGTATGCCTGTGGTGTCCACTGCTAACGCCACATCACCCATACGCGACGGTGAGAACGGGTACATATCGGCGGATTTCGACGAGCTGCACGAACGGATTTGTGAGCTGTTCAGGGATCCGGAGCGAGCGAGACGGTTGGGAGCCGAGGCGAGACGAACCGTCTGCGAGCAGTTCCCTATCGAGGAGTTTGTACGAAACTGGCAGGCCGAGATTGACGAAACGCTCGCCGCCGTATCGCTCTCATCGGCGTCACACGCGAGGGCACGCGCCCGGCGCGGTCGGGGGGCCGCCATCGGGGACTACGAGTTCGACCCGGAGCTGCGAGCCGCCGTTCCGAAACGCCGTCCGACGAAAATAGCACCGCGCGATCTCGCGTTCGGGCCGCCGCCGAAACGGCGGGACATACTCATGGCATACACCGCGAACCCGACAACGACGGCGACGTTTCTCGAACGTGCGCTGCGCAGACGGCACAACGTCGTGACGTGTGGGCCCACGATCTCGGATGAGCTGCTTGCCGATTGGAACATGACCGCCGTGAGCGACAAGGTGAAACCGCATGATATCCCGGTACCGGCGGAAGCCGCCATGGCGGATATCATGCGCGCACTTCCCGCCGGGTTCACACCGGAACTGTTCCTGTGGGTCGAGTCCGGCATGAACTTCACGCCCCCTGACATCCGGTCGCTGGACTGTCCGAAGGCATGCTATCTCATCGACTCGCACCTGAACATCGACTGGCATCGCACCTGGGCACGATTGTTCGATTTCGTCTTCGTTGCGCAGCGGCAGTACGTGCCCGTCTTCACGGAAGCCGGTTGTCCTGAGGTCCACTGGCTGCCGCTGGCGTGCGATCCGGACCTGCACCGCAAACTTGACGGTTTAAAAAAGTACGACGTCGGGTTCGTCGGCAGCATCAACTCGAGCCATGCACGCCGGAAAGAGCTTCTGGAACGGTTGTCGGAGCATTTCGCGGTTCGATTCGACCGATGTTTTCTCGACGATATGGTCAAGCTGTTCAACGAGTCGCGTATCGTCTTCAACAACGCGCTCAAGAACGACATGAACATGCGCGTTTTCGAGGCGCTCGCGTGCGGGTCGCTGCTCGTCACCGACAGGGCGGACGGCAGCGGGCTGGAGGAGCTGTTCCGCGACGGGGAGCATCTCGTCATATACGACGACGCGAACCTGATTGACACCGTACGGCATTACCTAGAAGATGACGATGCAAGGGAGAAGATCGCCCGACGGGGACGTGAGCAGGTGCTCGCGCGTCACACCTATGCGCACCGCGCGGCCGAGCTCGAACGTGTGGTGTTCGCCGCGATAGAGAGGAGCCGGAAAGCGACAGGGTCGCGCGATCGGTACGCGCCCGGAGGGTATGCGCGACGCGAGCGGACGGAGATTGTCACGCTAGTCCCACAAACCGCCACGAGCGTCCTGGATGTCGGGTGTGCCGCTGGCGAGACCGGCAGGCTGCTTCGCGAGGCGGGGTACGAACGTATCGTGGGGATCGAACGCGACAGCGAGAGTGCTGGACGCGCCCGCGAGATATATGACGAGGTGCTCGTCGGGGACGTGGAACATATGGAGCTTCCGTTCGAACCCGGCGCGTTCGACTGCATAATTTTTGCCGACGTGCTGGAACATCTCGTCGAGCCGGAAGAGCTGCTGCGAAGATTTCGCGATTATCTGAGCGTGGAAGGGGTCGTCGTCGCGAGCATACCGAACGTGCGCAACCTGTGGGTGATACACAACCTCGTCGAGGGATACTGGCGGTATACGGACGAAGGGATACTCGACCGGACGCATCTGCGGTTCTTCACCTATACTGAGATCGAACGGATGTTCGACGCGGCGGGGTACGAGATCGTCGGACACGGCGCGACGATCAGCCGGCAGTTTGAGAACGTCGGGCTGGGTCCTGACGGCACATTCAGCTTTGGCCGGGTGACGCTTCGCGGGCTCAGCGAGGACGAACTCCGCGACCTCCTCACCTACCAGCATCTCATCACCGCGAGAAAGAAGGTTGACGATCCGGTAGCGCGCGCGAGAAGTTGCATCGAGTCGGGACAGTTCGACGACGCATTGGAAATAGTCCGGGAGGCGTCGGTATCGAAGGCGGAAGAGCCGGAACTGCTCATTATGCAGGGGGAATGTCTCGCGAAACTCGAAAGGTTCACGGAAGCCGAAGGCGCGTACCAGGCGGCGGCGGAACGGGACCCGCAAAGCGACCGTGCACACACCGGTCTGGGAGCCGCGTTGGTGCTCCAGAATAAGCATGAGCAGGCTCTCGAATGCTTTCGCCACGCTGTCGAGTTGAACCCGCACAGCGATAAAGCGCACTGCGGGATGGGGCTTGCCCTGTGGGCGACCGGTGAGCGCCACCGGGCGCTCGATGAGTTCTCAAAAGCGCTCGACGAGAACCATGAGAGCATGTCCGCGCTCATGAATCTGGTACATGTTGGGTACGAGGCGAACAACCTCGAGCCTGCGAAAGAGTACCTCATGCGGTACCTCGAATACTATCCGGCAAATTTCGACGTGCTGTTCATCCTGGCAGGCGTCCTGTACACGCAGGGCGAGCTCGACGGAGCGCGCGCCCATATTGATACCATCCTCGCATTCAACCCGACCCGTCAGGATGCCCTCGACCTGCTGGCCAAGATAGATGCCGCCGACCGGAGAACGTCTGATGAGCATAGCCGAGACGTGGGCTGAGGCGAAACAACGCCTCCAACAGATCCCGCCATCCGATTCTGTCCAGCTCACCTCAGCGGCGGACGGGTCGCCGACCATCTCTGTTGACGGCACGCTCATCCACAGCCGTTACAATCCGCGACAGGAAGCCGCGAAACTTGTTAATGCTGCATGCGGTCCTTTGAGCGGTACCGTCATAGTGTTCGGTCTCGGTCTCGGCTACCATCTCCAGGAGCTGTTGAACCGGGGTGCCGACCGGGTGATCGTCGTCGAAGCGCGGGAAGATGTCGCTCGCGCAGCGCTCGATTCCGCGACAGTCGAGCAACCGGAGAAGTATCTGCTCTTCATCGGGCGCGATCCGAGCGATATCGCGCGCGACCCGGCGGTCGTCGAGGCGGTGGCGGGCGGGGCTGAGCGTTTCAAGCATCCCGCGTCCGTACGTCTGGCGCCGGCATATTACGAGCGTTTCGAAAAGGAACTCGGCAAGGTGCGCTCGAGACAGCGCCGATGGAAGATAGCCGTCGTCTCGCCGCTTTACGGCGGGTCGTTGCCGGTATCACGGTATGTCGCGAACGCGCTCACCAGGATGGGTCACCGGGTGGATTTCGTGGACAACAGCGTCTACTACGACGCGTACAGGTCCATTGAAGAGCGGATCGCGAGCCCGCCGCTGCGCCAACGCGTCGGCAACGTTCTGATCCTGTTTCTGTCGGAACTGCTGCTCGCGCGCGCCATTGAGACCAGCCCGCACATCGTCCTGTGCCTCGCCCAGGCGCCGGTCCAGGAGAAGGCGCTGCGCGAGTTGCGCGACCGTGGGATAGTGACCGCGTTCTGGTTCGTCGAGAACTACCGTCACCTCGAGTACTGGCAGGCGGTCGCGCCGCTGTACGATTTCTTCTTCACGATCCAGGAGGGGGACTTTTTCGCCAGGCTCCGCGATATCGGTGTCCGCAACTATGCCTACATGCCTACCGGGTGTGATCCCGAGATCCACACGAAGCTCGACCTATCCGCCGAGGAACGAGCGTTTTACGGGAGCGATATATCATTCGCCGGAGCCGGGTACTACAATCGCCGCCAGATGTTCGAAGGGCTTGTAGACTACGATTTCAAGATATGGGGTACACACTGGCACGGGAGTCTCGCGCTGCGACCGTTCGTGCAGAACGACGGTGCGCCGTTCACCACCGAGGAGATGGTCAAGATCATCAACGCGTCGAAAATATCGTTGAACCTGCACTCGTCCGCGCGGCACGACACCACCGATCCGGAAGGCGATTTCGTGAACCCGCGCATCTTTGAGGCCGCGGCCTGTGGCGGGTTCCAGCTCGTGGATATGCGCGATGCGCTCCCCCGGTTCTTCGAGCCTGAACGTGAGGTCGCCACGTTCAGGAACCTTGGAGAGCTCCGCGAAAAGATTGACTATTACCTCGCGCACGAGTCCGACCGGCTGGCTATGGCGGAGCGGGCACGCACGCGCGCTCTCAAAGAGCACACGTACGAGCGCAGGATGGAAACGATGCTCGAGTTCATGCTCGACCGGGCGGGCGACCGGCTCGAAGCGCACCGCGAAAAGGAGTACTGGTCGGTCGGCGAGGTGAAACGGCGACCGGATATCGCCCCCGAATTGAGCGCATTTCTGGACACATTTCCCGAGAAGTTGCCGTTCAACCTCCGCGATATTGCCGAAAAGGTGCTCGAAAAGGAAGGCGACCTGGCGGAATCCGAGGCGATATTCATGATGCTCAAGGATATTGCAGACCGTCAGAAGATGGTGGAGGTACCGCGCCAGAGAAGCGCACAATAGGCGACCATGCAGAAGTTCCTCATAGTGCAGCTCACACGAATGGGCGATACGTTGCAGACCACGCCGCTGCTCGCCGGCCTGAAAGAGAAGTATCCCGACTGTTACATCTGCCTCTACATTATTCCGGGCATGGCACGGGTGCTCGAGGGCAACGAGCACGTTGACGAGATGATCTATCTCGAGCCGCAGGCGGTACTCGACGAGCTGCTCCTGGACGATTCGGCGAGTCTGCTCAGATGCTACGACAGGCTGAAGCGGGATATCGAGACGTTCCGCGCGAGACGGTTCGATACGATAATCAACCTGAGCCACAGCAGGTTCAGCGCGCTCTTGCTGCGGCTCGTGCCGTGCGAGGACGTGCGCGGCCTGACGCTCACCGATGACTGGCTTCGTGTGATCCGCGGCAGATGGCCCAACTATTTCATCAACTCCGTCTTCAACCGGGCATATAGCCAGTTCAACATGGTTGACGTGTACCGGAAGTTCGGCGACGACCTGCCTCCCCACACCAGGCTCGATCTGCACGTGGACGACGAGTCACGTCGGTACGCGCGCGACCTGCTTGAACAAAACGGCGTGCGGGACGGCGATTTTATCGTGTGCCTGCAACCGGGTGCAAGCGACGAGGACAAACGTTGGCCGGCGGAGGGGTTCGCCGAGCTCGCCGACATCCTGACGCACGAGTTCGATGCCCGGGTCGTGCTGCTCGGTACCGAGGAGGAACGTCCTATCGGGACGAGGATCATGGAGCTCATGGCCGAGACGCCGATTGACACCTTCGGCAAATCGAACATACCGCAACTCGCCGCAATACTCGACCGGGCAGATTTCCTCGTCACAAACGATACCGGTGTCATGCACGTCGCCGCCTGCACCGGCACTACGATAATCGATCTGAGCTTCAGCAACGTCTATTTTCGCGAGACCGGCCCGTACGGCGACCGACATTTCGTGATCCAGTCGCGGATAGACTGTACGCCGTGCAGGATGACGTACGAGTGCCATGATAGGAAGTGTAAGGACTACATCACGGCACGGGACATCGCCCGGCTCATCAAGCTCGCTCGTGACCGGCGAAACGGTGAGATCGAACAGATAGAGGATGCGCCGGAGCTCGACCGGGTAAACTATTTCGTGTCGCGGTTCACAGACGACGGGCTGATCGAGTACGTCCCGCTCATTCGTCGGCCTGTGGCGGTCGAGGATCTGCTCGGGATCGCCTATAGATCGGTCTGGACCGATTTCCTGGACGGGCGCGGCGGTGAGAAGGACGCCGAGCAGGAGTTCACACGGCTGCTCGGGTACTACAGTGCCCGAGAGGGGATCGTGGAACAGCTCGGATCGGCGGCGGGCGCGTTCGATGAGCTGGCGTCGATCGCCGCGACCGGTGCCGAGAAAGCGCAGAACCTTATCACCGCCCTGTCACGACCGAACGTGCAGTACGCGTCGCTTCGACCGCTGGTCGCCGAGCTGTCGCACGTCGACGACAGGATCAAAGTTGCCGGTCGCACCCATGACGTCGCGAGACCGTTCGCGTCGCTCTTCACCTTCGAGAAGGAGAACCTCGAAGGTGACGACGTTCGGACGCTCGCCGGCTCCACGCTCAGACTGTATACCGACATGGTCGAACGATGCCGGTTGATGCACCGCACGCTCGGTACGTTGTCCCACCTCCTGAATGCCGGGGAGACCTCCCACCGGGCCGCAGATTAACGCAAAGGCGCAAAGAATTCCGAGGTCTGTGTCCCACATCCGCAATGCACAAGGAGAGGAGCCCAATGACAACGCCGTTGCACGTAGCCCGGCAACTCATTTGCCGGGACTGGGTTCCCGCCTGCGCGGGAATGACGAGAAAAAAGGGGCGGGAATGACGACAAAGAGGGGGGAGGGACGCGCTCCCGCGCGTCCGCAACATGTACGGGCGGGATATGCAAGGCCAGCGGTCGAGGTGGAACTCGACCCTCCCGCACGGCGGGCAATCGGACGCGGATGACGCTGATAGCGCGAATCAACGCGGATACATGTCAGGGGGGAGGGACGCGCTCCCGCGCGTCCGCAACATGTACGGGGGGGATATGCAAGGCCAGCGGTCGAGGTGGAACTCGACCCTCCCGCAAGACGGGCAATGGGACGCGGGGGACCGCAAACCAAGATTGCCGCGGCCTACCTCTCTCGGGGGCAGCGGCTTA